>Ga0154006_1000087_pt1 | contig 32871 bp, 29 predicted proteins | sample TSFL090MetaG_FD_104747 | JGI IMG/M metagenome (GOLD analysis project Ga0154006, IMG submission 104747) | Attine ant fungus gardens microbial communities from Florida, USA - TSFL090 MetaG | ecosystem: Host-associated > Fungi > Mycelium > Unclassified | place: USA: Florida, Wakulla State Forest...
CAAGCTCAAGCTCGCGGCGAAACCCGAGCATTACGACAAGCTCGCGCGAAGCCACGCGCTGCTCGCCGCGAGCGTGGACCCCGACACGCGCATCCTGACGAAGGCGGAACTGCGCGACGAGATCGGTTCGAACCGCTATCACGGCGGGCTGATCTTCGAGAAGAGCGCGGGGATGCATGTCGGCCGCTATGTGCGCGGGCTGGCGAACGCCGCGCAAGCGCGCGGCGCGCAGATTCTCGAGCATGCGCCGGTTGTCGGCCTGACGAGGCAGACGGGCGGCGCGTACGCGGTGGGCACGCCGCTCGGCGAGATCCGCACGCGCCAGGTGCTGCTTGCAAGCGGCATCTCGCAGGTCGGGCCGTTCGGCTGGATCCGGCGCAGGATCGTGCCGGTCGGCGCGTTCATCATCGTCACCGAGCCGTTGCCGCGCGCGCTGCTCGACCGGTTGCTGCCGACGCGCCGGATGGCCACCGACACGAAGAACTTCGTCAATTTCTTTCGTGTCACGCCCGACAACCGGATGCTGTTCGGCGGGCGCGCGCGCTTCGCCACGTCGAACCCGCGTTCGGACGAAAAGAGCGGGCAGATCCTGCGACAGCAGATGGCCGCCGTGTTTCCCGAACTGGCCGGCGTGCGCATCGACTATTGCTGGGGCGGGATGGTCGACATGACGGCCAACCGCCTGCCGCGCGCGGGCCAGCGCGACGGCGTGTATTACTCGATGGGCTATAGCGGCCACGGCACGCACATGGCGACGCTGATGGGCACGCTGATGGCGGAGATCATGGACGGTCGCGCCGATCTCAACCCGTGGACCAGCTTCGACTGGCCGGCGATTCCCGGCCACTTCGGTAAACCGTGGTTTTTGCCGTTCGTCGGCGCATGGTATCGACTCAAGGACACCCTCACATGAATTCACCCGTCGATTCACCCGTTCGTCACCTGACGGAAGCCGGCAGGCTCGATCGCTTCTTCATCGACGGCGACTGGGTGTTGCCCGACGGCGGCGAGCGGTTCGCGGTCGTCTGCCCGTCGACCGAAGACACGCTGTGCGAGATTCCGCTCGGCAACGCGCGCGACGCCGACCGCGCGGTGCAGGCCGCGCGCAACGCGTTCGAACGCTGGGCCGCGACCTCGCCGCAGCAACGCGCCGCGCTGCTCGACCGCGTGCATGCGTTGATGCTCGAGCGCGCCGAACGGTTCGCGACGGCGCTGGCACTGGAAATGGGTGCGCCGATCAGCTATGCACGCAGCGCGCATGTGCCGCTCGCGGCCGAACATCTCCGCGTCGCGCGCGACAACCTGGCCCGCTACCCGTTCGTCACGCGGCGCGGGACGACCGCGGTCGTGCGCGAGCCGATCGGCGTGTGCGCACTGATCACGCCGTGGAACTGGCCGATCTACCAGATCACCGCGAAGGTCGGTCCGGCGCTCGCGGCAGGCTGCACGGTGGTGCTGAAGCCCAGCGAGCTGTCGCCGCTCAGCGCGTTGCTGTTTGCCGAAGTGATCGCCGATGCGGGCGTGCCCGCCGGCGTATTCAACCTGGTGAGCGGCAGCGGGGCGGAAGTGGGCGCCGCGCTGTCCTGCCACCCGCAGGTCGACATGGTGTCGATCACGGGGTCGACGCGCGCCGGCGTGCTGGTTGCGCAGGCCGCGGCGCCGACCGTCAAGCGCGTCGCGCAGGAGTTGGGCGGCAAGTCGCCGAATCTCGTGTTGCCGGACGCGGATCTGCAGCGGGCCATCGCGCCGGGCGTGGCCGCCGCGTTCCGGAACATGGGCCAGTCGTGCAGCGCACCGACCCGCATGATCGTGCCGCGCGACCGGCTCGGCGAGGTGGAGGAACTGGCCGTCGCGGCAGCGCAACGGCTGGTCGTAGGCGATCCGTTCGACGACGCGACGACGCATGGCACGCTGGCCAACCGTGCGCAGTTCGGTCGCGTCGCGCAGATGATCGACGCGGGTATCGACGAACGCGCGAAGCTGATCGCCGGCGGTCCCGGGCGGCCCGCGGGATTCGACCGCGGCTTTTATGCGCGGCCGACGATTTTTTCCGACGTCCGCACCGACATGGCGATCGCGCAGCAGGAGATCTTCGGCCCGGTCCTCGCGATCCTGCCTTACGACACCGTCGACGAAGCCGTCGCGATCGCGAACGACACGGTCTACGGGCTCGGCGCGCATGTGCAGGGCACCGACCAGGAACACGCACGTGCGGTGGCCGCGCGCATCCGCTCGGGGCAGGTGCATCTGAACTATCCGGCATGGGACCCGCAGGCGCCGTTCGGCGGCTACAAGCAGTCGGGCAATGGCCGCGAGTACGGGATCGAAGGGATGGAGGAGTACATGGAAATCAAGTCGATCCTCGGCTTTTACGACTGAAGCAGCCACTGCGTGCGAACGCGGCGGCGGTACGGAATCGAAGCGGTCCATTTACCGAAGGTGCCTGAATTGGAAAACCCCGTCATCCCCGAAGCGTCGCTGAGCGCGCATCACGCGCACTGGGCGAGATTGCGGCGCGACCTGCATGCGCATCCCGAGTTGCGGTTCGAGGAACACCGGACGGCCGACGTCGTCGCGCGCGAGCTCGAAACGCTTGGCTATGCGGTGTCTCGCGGACTGGGCGGCACGGGCGTCGTCGCGAGCCTGCTCGGTGCGGATCCCGGCCGGGGAATCGTGCTGCGTGCGGATCTGGACGCGTTGCCGATTCACGAAGCGAACGACTTCGCGCATGCCTCGTGCTCGCACGGGATCATGCACGCGTGCGGGCACGACGGCCACACCATCATGTTGCTTGGCGCCGCGCGCATCCTGAAGGCATTGCCGCAATTGCCGGGCACCGTGCATTTCGTGTTTCAGCCTGGCGAAGAGGGCGGCGCGGGCGCGCGGAAGATGATCGACGACGGACTGTTCGAGCAATTCCCGACGGAAGCGGTCTTCGGCATGCACAACTGGCCCGGCTTGCCGGCCGGGCATTTCGGGTTGCGCACCGGGCCGATCATGGCCGCCGGCTCGCGGTTCAGGATCACCGTGACCGGCAAGGGCGCGCACGCGGCGCAGCCGCATCTGGGCATCGATCCCGTCCCGCTCGCCTGTTCGATGGTGCTGCAGTGTCAGACCATCGCCGCGCGGCACAAGGATCCCGTCGATCCGGCCGTCATTTCCGTCTGCATGTTCCAGGCGGGCACGACGGACAACGTCATTCCGGACACGGCCGAGCTGCGCGGGACGATCCGTACGCTGTCGTCCGCGTTGCAGCAGAAGCTGCAGCACGACGTCCGGCTCGCATGCGAGGGGCTGGCGCACGCCTATGGCGCGCACGTCGACGTCGAATTTTTTCAGTACTACCCGGCGACGGTCAACACGCCGGCCGAGACGGCATTCTGCGAGGCGGTGATGCGCGAGACGTTCGGCGACGAGCGCGTGCACCGCGACGTGCCGCCGAACATGACGTCCGAAGACTTCGGCTTCATGCTGGAGGAACGCCCGGGCGCCTACGTGCTGATCGGCAATGCGCCGGCCGGCACGGCCGCGCCGGCGCTGCATCACCCGAAATACGATTTCAACGACGACATCATTCCGGCCGGCGTCCGGTATTGGGTCGCGCTGGCACGGCGCTATTTCGCGCGATGCGCGTGAACTCGCGCGCCATCCACGTTTAATTGCCGTTAATGGCCGATTTACCGACCGTTATGCACGGAAAAATATTGCCTTCCTATAGTGGGCGCTGTGCGCTCGCGGGTGCCGCGCGCAACCCGCGAACGCACGACGCCAACGCCGGCCACACGAACGTCCGGCGCGACCGTGTCGCGCTGCCGTTCGTGGCCGGCTCCGAAACAGCGCCATTTCGAAGGTTGATGCGATGAAGAACGAACACGTGACGAACGCTTCCGGCTCCGCGACGGGGCTTCACTATCGACGGTTCACCGCCGCCGATGTCCCTGCGGCCCACGCGCTGTCGATGGCGCTGCGCTGGCCGTTCAGGGCGGAAGACTGGCAGTTTTCCGCGGACACGTCGATCGCGTTCGCGGCCGAGGAAAACGGCGTCGTGATCGGGACGGCGATGTGCTGGAAGTACGGTGCGGACCGTGCGGCCATCGGACACGTGATCGTGTCGTTCGAGCATCAGGGCCGAGGGATCGGCCGCGCGCTGATGGAAGCGCTCCTCGAGGAGCTGGGGCCGCGCATCACGTTCCTGCATGCGACGCCGGCCGGCCAGCCGCTCTACGAGAAGCTCGGTTTCAGCGTGTGCGGATCGCTGGATCAATTTCAAGGGAACGTCGGCACGCCGGCCGCGGTTGCGCTGCCCGACGGCGAGCGGCTGCGGGCCGGCACACGTGACGATCTGGGCCGCTTCGTCGAGCTGGACACGCTTGCGTCCGGCCTCGAGCGCGACGCGCTTCTGACGGCGTTGCTGACGCGCGGCGAAAGCGTCGTGCTCGAACGCGATGGCGAGGTCGCCGGATTTTCGGTGCTGCGCCGCTTCGGTCGCGGTTATGTGATCGGGCCGGTCGTCGCACCGCGTTCGAGCGACGATGTGCAGGCGACGGCGCTGATCGCGCATTGGCTGCACGGACGCGAGAACGAATTCGTCCGCATCGACGTGCCGTCGGGCACGCGCTTGCCAGAGTGGCTCGACGCGCAGGGTTTGAAGCGCGTCGACACCTGCTCGAAGATGGTTCGCAACGCATCCGCCGCGGCGCACGGCAGCATGCCCGATCCGGCATGCGGGCTGTACGGCTTGATCAGTCAGGCGATGGTGTGATCGACGGGCGCGGCGGCAGCCTGCTGACGAGCGGGCCGAACGCGGGCCTGCGCACATGGTGGGACGTCGCGTATCAGAACAAGACGCAAGGCCTGAACCAGCAGAACCCGCGGTTGCTGGAAGTGAAGGGCGGCAGCCACTTCACGCGGTACCGGATCGCGTTGCAGAATTAGCAGAATTCGCCGAACTGCCACGTCGAGCGCGAACGACGTGACGGGTTTCGCGACGTTCGGCGCCGACAGCCGCACCGACTGGTATGCGGCGCTGCGCGGACCGACGTCCGTGCTGTACGGTGCGGGCGAGCCGGGTGCGATCGTCGGGGCGGGGTATCAGTTCTGACACAGCGCGCGTTCTTTTGAACGGTCGGCGGCGGCGCGCAGGCGCGTGATGCGTGGCGCCGCCGCCGAGTCCGGGCTGCCGCGTTTCATCGGAATCGGCCGTCGCGATGGCGCGTCGGCGTCATTCTTCAGGTCATGCAAGCTCAAAGATCGCGCCATGCGCGATTCAACGCTTCCAGATCCTCGAACACGTCGATGCCGGGCGGAAACGGGTTCGGCTCGTGCGGTGCGACGATGCCGACGAACGGCATGCCGACATGATCCGCGGCGTGAAGCTCGGTAATCGAATCGCCGATGGCGAGGACTTCATCCGGCTGCCACGACCCGAACCGCACCACGTCGGCAAATGCATCGGCCTTGGCGGTCGGTGAACCGACGATCGTTTCGAAATAGCGATCGAGGCCGCGTTGCGCGGTGATCGCGACGAGGTCGTGATGGGCCGTGCCGGACACGAGGTGGAGCGACAGCGTCCGGTGCGCGCGGTCCAGGAACGCACGGGCGCCAGGAAGCTCCGGACACGCACCGATGCGGGCCATCAGCAGCCTGCTGTATCGATCCGCGAGCGCCGCCACGGTTGCTGCATCGGGTTCGCGCCCGAACACCGCGCGTTCGAAATGCCGGAACTTCTCCACGCGGCCGATCCCGCCGTGCAACGCCTGATACGCGAGGATCGCGGTCTTCTGGCTGTCGTCGATGCGGTCGCGATAGCATTCGACGAACAGATCCGCCTTCAACCGGACGGAGTCCAGGATGACGCCGTCGAAATCGAATGCGATCGCGCTGATGCGCCGCACGTTTGCAGGATCGTACACATTGAGCTCCTGTCGGGTTGGGAGGGGCGACACGTCGCGATCGGCCGTCGAGCATCGCGCGGCTTCAGGGTTAGCGACCGAGCTGAATCCGCACCTGCGCGGCCGGTTCGGTCAGCACTTCGGGGCGCAGGATCTCCGCCAGTTCGTCGGGGCTCAACAGCCCGCGCTCCAGCACGATGTCCGACACGCTTCGCCCCGATTCGAGTGCAAGCCGCGCGACTTCGGTCGCGTTTGCATAGCCGATATACGGATTCAGGGCGGTCACGATGCCGATCGAGCGCTGCACGCCGTCGAGCAGATGTTCGCGATTCGCGGTGATGCCGACCACACAGCGGCGCGTCAACGTTTCGCAGCCCGCTTTCAGATGCACGAGGCTCTTGAACAGGCTGTGCGCGATGATCGGCTCGAACGCGTTCAACTGCAACTGCCCGCCTTCGGCCGCGAGCGTGATCGTGATGTCGTTGCCGATCACCTCGAACGCAATCTGGTTGACGACTTCCGGGATGACCGGGTTGACCTTGCCCGGCATGATGCTCGAGCCGGCCTGGCGCGGCGGCAGGTTGATCTCGCCGAGCCCGGCGCGCGGGCCGGACGACAGCAGGCGCAGGTCGTTGCATACCTTCGACAGCTTCACCGCGACGCGCTTCAGTACGCCCGACAGCTGCACGAACGCGCCGACGTCCTGGGTCGCCTCGATCAGGTTCGACGCCGTCACGAAGTCGAGGCCGGTGATTGCGTTCAGATGCCGGCACACGATGGCCGCATAGTCGGGATGCGCGGTGATGCCGGTCCCGATCGCAGTCGCGCCGAGATTGATCTCCCGCAGCAGGGCAGCCGCTTCGGTCAGGCGCGCTTCGTCCTCGGCGAGCATCACCGCATACGACGCGAATTCCTGCCCGAGCGTCATCGGAACCGCATCCTGCAATTGGGTGCGGCCCATTTTCAGCACGGTCGAGAATTCCGCTGCCTTCGCATCGAAAGCGGCACGCAGCTCCGCCATCGCTGCCACCAGCCCGACGATGAGCCGTTGCAGCGCAAGCTTGATCGCAGTGGGATACACGTCGTTCGTGCTCTGGCTCATGTTGACGTCTTCGTTGGGATGCAGGAACGCGTATTCGCCGCGGTTGTGCCCGGCAAGCTCCAGCGCGCGATTCGCGATGACTTCGTTCGCGTTCATGTTCGTCGACGTGCCGGCCCCGCCTTGAATCACGTCGATCGGAAACTGGTCGTGGAGCGCGCCTTCGCGGATTTCCCGGCACGCTTCGACGATCCAGCCGGCCTTGTCTCGCGACAGGAGGCCCAGGTCGGCATTGGCGAGTGCGGCCGCGCCCTTGATCTCGGCGAGGGCCCGGACCAATGCCGCGTAGCGGCCGACGGTGACGCCGCTGATCGGAAAGTTGTCGATTGCGCGCACCGTATGAATGCCGTAGTAGGCGTCGGCCGGAACGGGCAGGTCGCCAAGCAGGTCGTGCTCGAGACGGGTATCGGCGAAGACGTTCATGTATTCCTCTGTCGAAAATGAAATCTTTTTCAGTAACGCCCGCTTGATGCGGATTGCGTCTCTCGGTACTCGCAGGCCCTTGAAGCGGCGACCTGACGCTGTTTCAAGCGATTTCGCTCCGGTGACGCAGCTTGATCGAAATCATAGTCGAATGCCATCAGAAATGAAATCCTTTACATCGATTGTGAATGTCGCTACGATGCAGTCATCGATGCAACGGCTTGCGCTGTGAGCGACTGAATCGGCTGGATCGACGTATTCCACGGCGGTAAGTCTGGCGCAGGTTCCGAAGAAAATGGCCTGGAAAATGTAATCGATTACTATGGTTTCTCCGGGCAACCGCATGGTTGACCGGCAAGCCCGCTTTCAGATGAGGTGACAAATGAATCATCCGGCAGCAACAGAGACGCAGGACCCGAAGGGCGCCATCCACGAAGCTGCGCGTGCCGGCGGCAAGTACATGGTCGTGACGCCTGATGGCGAGGAAAGCTACTGGCAGCCGAAGCCGGCGAACGGCCATGCATCGGTGCATGTCGCGCCGCACCTCGTGCCGATGGACGTGCCGTTCTCGACCGGTACGCAGACGCTGCCGCCGGGCGGTGTCGTGCGCAAGCACTCGCACGACGCGAACGAGGAGGTGCTGCATTTCATCTCGGGCTCGGGCAAGGCGATCCTGGACGGCGAGGAGTATCGACTGGGTGCCGGCACGACGCTCTTCCTCGGCAAGCTGCGCACGCATACGTTCATCAACGACGGGGATACCGACCTGCACTGGGCCTGGTTTTTCGTTCCGTCGGGCCTCGAGACCTTCTTCCGCGATATCGGCCGTACGCGTCAGCCGGGCGAGCCGGCGCCGGAGCCGTTCGATCGTCCGGAGAACGTGGCCGAAATCGAGGCGCGCACCGTCTTCGCGACGGCTGCGGTCAAGCAGTGACCGCGGCGGGCGCGATGAACGCCGTTCATTACGAGAGCCAGGGCGACGGCCGTGCGGTCGTGCTGATCGCGGGGCTCGGCGGGCTTGGCGCGTTCTGGAAGCCGATCGTGCCGCTGCTCGCGCGAGATTTCCGGGTACTCACGTTCGATCACCCGGGCGTCGGCCGCAGCGCGCCGCCGGCCGCGCAGACCATTCCGGCGATTGCCGCCGCGGTGCTGGACGTGCTCGACCGTGAATCGGTCGGCGCGGCGCATGTCGTCGGTCATTCGACCGGCAGCCTCGTCGCGCAGACGCTCGGCCTCGATCACCCGGACCGCTGCGACAGCATCGTACTGAGCGGCGGATGGGCGAAGCCGGACCGGCGATTTCGCGACCTGTTCGCGTTCCGCCGCTATCTGCTGGAGCGGGTCGGGCCGTCCGCGTATGCGGCGCTGTCGAAGCTTGGCGGCTACGACGGGCAATGGTACGACCGGCATCTCGCGGCCGACACGCCGCCCGACTTCGATGCCGCGATGCCGATGGATGTCGGGACCGTGTCGAGCCGGATCGACATGCTGCTCGCGTACGAGCGCTCGGACGAACTGGCTCGCCTGGCGCAGGACGTCCTCGTCGTCGGCGCGGAGGACGATTTCATCGTCCCGTTCTACAACTCGGTCGATCTCGCGGAACGGATCCCCGGCAGCCAGCTGGAAAAGGTCGACGGCGGGCACTTCTTTCCGCAGGTCGCGCCCGATGCATTCGCGATGCTCGTACGGTCATTTCTGGAGCGCACATGAATCATGTTTCTGCCCGGCAGGGCGCCACGGCGGTGGCAGGGTCGACGGGTCGTGCCACCGCGTCGCATTCGCACGCGGAACGCATCGCCGTCATCGGCATGGGCGCGATGGGACGCCGCGTCGTCGCATCGCTTCGTGCGGGCACGCATGGCGATCTTCCCGTCGCTGGCTTCGATCCGCACGGCGATGCCGCGCTGCTCAAGCGCGACCTGAACGTCGAGCTGTTTTCGGCGATCGATGACTTGCTCGCCTGGAAGCCGACGGTCGTCGTCGAATGCGCGGGCCACCAGGCCGTCGAGCACGTCGTCGCACACTGCCTCGAGCGCGGCGTCGATGCGATCGTCGCGTCGGTCGGCGCGCTGTCGTCCGAGTCGCTGCGCGCGAAGCTTCACGACGCGCAACTGAGCGGCCGGTCCGAATTGACCGTGGTGTCGGGCGCGATCGGCGGTCTCGACGCGCTGAGCGCGGCCCGCGGCAGCGGCATTCAATCGGTTCGCTACATCGGCCGCAAGCCGCCGCGCGCGTGGGTCGGTTCGCCGGCCGAAGCACGGTTCGACCTCGCTGCCATCACCGAGCCGACCGTGATCTTCGAGGGCAGTGCGGCGGAATCGGCTCGGCTTTACCCGAAGAACGCGAACGTGACGGCAGCGGTCGCGCTGGCTGGAATCGGCTTCGAGAACACGGTCGTCACGATGATGGCCGATCCGGGCGTCGACAAGAACGTACACGAGGTCGAAGCGACGGGGCCGTTCGGCAGGCTCGTCATTCGACTGGAAAACAACCCGTTGCCTGACAACCCGCGCACGTCGTGGCTTGCGGCATTGAGTATCGAGGACGCGATTCTGCGACGTCTTCAGCACGTGATCTGAGTGAGGATGAAATGCGATTGAACGGAAAAATTGCGCTGGTGACGGGCGCGGCGGCAGGGATCGGCGCGGCGACGGCCGAACGCTTCGTGAAGGAAGGCGCGCGGGTCGTGCTCGCCGACCGCGACTACGACGGCGCGCGCAAGGTGGCCGACGCGATCGGCGACCATGCGGTCGCCGTCCAGGTGGACGTGACGAGCGCGCAGCAGGTGAAGGAGATGGTCCAGGTGACGCTGGATCGCTTCGACGGTCTCGATATCCTCGTGAACAACGCGGGCCTCGGCACGCGCGGCAGCGTCGTGACGATCGAGGAGGACGAGTGGGACCGCCTGATCGACGTCAACCTGAAGAGCGTGTACCTGGTGTCGAAGTACGCGATTCCGCAGATGGTCAGGCGCGGCGGCGGGTCGATCGTGAACCTCGCGTCGACCGTGTCGGTGGCCGGGATTCCCGATCGCGCCGCTTACGTGGCGGCCAAGGGCGGCGTGGCCGCGCTGACCCGTGCGATGGCGCTCGACCACGCGGAGGAAAACATTCGCGTAAACAGCGTGGCGCCGGGCGTGACGTGGTCCAACTACTACGAAAAGATGCTGAAGGAAGTGCCGGATCCGGAAGGCTTCGTCGCGGCGCTGAAGGCGCGCGCGCCGGTGAACCGCTACGCGACGCCCGAGGAAATCTCCACCGCGATCCTGTACCTGGCGTCGGACGAATCGTCGTTCGTGACCGGCTCGATGATCACGGTCGACGGCGGTTATACGGCGCGCTGAACGTCGGGGGCACGGATGATTCACGAACTTCGCGAGTATGTGATCGAACGCGAGCAGGCGCCGGGTTATTTCGCGCTGTTCCGGGACGTCGGGATGCCGATCCGCGGCGACGCATACGGGCGGCTCGTCGGCAACTGGGTGGTTGACGAAGGCACGATCCGCTTCCTGCACGTGTGGTCGTATGCGTCGCTGGCGGAGCGCGCGGAGAAGCGCGCCGCGCTCGGCAAGGTGCCCGAATGGACCGGCGCATTCCTGCCCGGCGCCGCGGCGCGCGTGTCCTCTCAGTCGATCACGATCCTGAACCCGGTGACCGGCGCGGAATCCCTCGCGCACGGGCCACGTGTGCTGCATGCGCTGCGCTGCAGGCTCGCCAAGGCGGCCCAGGTCGCCGCCGCGCTGGCACGGGCGCACCCCGATGCGGACGGCGTGTGGGTGGCGGAATGTCCCGATCCGAACGCGGTATATCTGCTGAATCGCCGCGCGGGCGCGCTGGCCGACCCGGTGGAGCTGGCGGCGCTCGGCGTAGTGAACGCGAGCGCGACAGCGCTCGACGCGGGCCCGTATCGAGCGCCGCTCGATTGACCGGCATCTCCAGACGAGTGGCGCCGGGGAAAGCCATTCATGTGTGAGGCCTTCAGCCTCCTTGGCGCAGCCGCCATGCCGCTGCGCCTTTTTTATTGAACCCGACTTTCGTCATCATCATGCGCATTGCACAGATCGCCCCCCTTCATGAGGCCGTGCCGCCAAAGCTGTACGGCGGCACCGAACGTGTCGTGTCCTACCTGACGGATGCGCTGGTCCAGCTCGGTCACGACGTGACGCTGTTCGCGAGCGGCGACTCGATCACGGAGGCGACGCTGCGCGCGTGCTGGCCCACGGCGCTGCGTCTCGACCCGACGATCCGCGATCCGATCGCGCCGCACTTCCTGATGCTGGAGCAGGTGAGGGCCGTCGCGCACGAGTTCGACATCCTTCATTTCCACCTCGACTATCTGCCGTTTTCGCTGTTCGGCGACCTTGGCGTACCGTTCGTGACGACGCTGCATGGCCGGCTCGATCTGCCGGAAATCCATCCGGTGTTCGCGCAGCATCCCGATACGCCGCTCGTGTCGATCTCCGACGCGCAGCGCCTGCCGATGCCGCGCGCGGGGTGGGCCGCGACCGTCCAGCACGGGCTTCCGAACGGCCTGCTGACACCGCAGGCCGACGGCGACTATCTCGCGTTCCTCGGGCGCATTTGTCCGGAAAAGGGCGTCGATGCGGCGATCCGCATCGCAACACAAGCCGGCTTGCCGCTGAAGATCGCGGCGAAGGTCGACCGAGCGGACGTCGCTTACTTCGAGCGCGAGATCGCGCCGCTGCTGCAACAGGCCAACGTCGAATTCATCGGCGAGATCAACGAACGGCAGAAGCCCGGATTCCTGTCCAATGCGCGAGCGATGCTGTTGCCGATCGACTGGCCCGAGCCGTTCGGGCTGGTGATGATCGAGGCGATGGCGTGCGGCACGCCGACGATCGCGTTCCGCCGCGGCTCCGTGCCCGAAGTGATCGACGACGGCGTGACCGGCTTCGTCGTCGATACGGTCGCGCAGGCGGTCGACGCGGTCGAGCGGTCGAAGACGCTGTCGCGAAACGCGATTCGCCGCGTGTTCGAGCAGCGTTTCGATGCACGGCGCATGGCGAACGACTATGTCGACGTGTATCGCGAGATCATCGGTGTACGTGTTCCCGAGGTGCAGCTTGTATAGCGCCGGCGATGCGGAGCCGGCTGCTGCGGCCGAGCGGAACCCGGCCGCCGGGAACGGCATCGCGGCAACCCGGGCCGCCTTCTTCGTCGCGGGGATGAGCGTCGCCGCATGGGCGCCGCTCGTGCCGTATGCGAAGGCGCGACTGGGCGTGGACGACGCGAAGCTCGGGTTCCTGCTGCTGTGTCTCGGGATCGGGTCGATCGGATGCATGCCGTTGTGCCAGCGCCTGGTCGGCCGCTTCGGTTGCCGGCGCATGATCGGTGCGGGCACGGCGATGATCGTCATCGCGTTGCCGCTGCTCGCGCTGACGACGCTTGGCTATGGCGGCAACCTGGCCGGGCCGGCGGCGGTCGGATTTTTCGCGCATGCGCTGGGGCTCGCCGCGTCGTTCGCATTGCTTGCTGTGCTGCTGCTGGCGGCCGGTATCGCCGGGTTGAAAGTGGCGCGTCGATGAGTCGAATCCGCGCCGGGCGATCGGCGCGGTGTCGATTACATGTGAACGGTTTCGACCGGAACGAGTTTTCCGCTCTTGACCGTATAGAGCGTGACCACCGGATCCTTGATATCGCCGCGATCGGTATACGCGAACCGTCCGGTCACGCCGGCATAGTCGGCTTTCGGCAGCGCGGCGAGCACGGCGGCGTGGTCGATCGACCCGCTGCGCCGCATCGCGTCCGCGACCAGGTAGACCGCGTCGTAGAAGAACGGCGCGAGGAACTTGACCGGCGTGCCGTAGCGCGCTTCATACGCCTGTTCGAATGCGGCGCCACGCGGCAGCTTGTCGAGCGGCGTGCCGACACTCGAGCACACGACGTTTTCCGCGGCCTTGTCGGCGAGGCTGATCATCGTCGGCGTGCAGATGCCGTCGCCGCCGAGAATCGGCAGCGCGAGGCCGAGCGTGCGGGCCTGCTTCGCAAGCGGGCCGGCCGTGGCGTCCATGCCGCCGAACATGATCGCATCCGCGCGCTCCGACTTGATGCGGGTCAGCACCGCGCGAAAGTCGATCGACTTGTCGCTGACAGTCTCGCGGCTCACGATCTCCAGGCCGAGCGCCTTCGCCTTTTTCGAGAACTCGTCGGCGAGCCCCTGGCCGAACGCACTGGCATCGTCCACGACGACGACGCGCCGTGCATGCAGGCGCCCGGCCGCGTACTGCGCGAGCGCGGGGCCCTGGCTCGCATCGGTCGCCGTCAGTCGAAACGACGTCTTGTAGCCCTGCGTCGTATAGGCCGGGTTCGACGCGCTCGACAGCAGCGCGATCTGCGCGTTGCTGTACACGCGCGACGCGGGGATGGCGACGCCCGAGTTCATGTGGCCGACGACCGCGACGACACCGAGGTCGACAAGCTGCTGCGCGACGACGGTCCCCGTGCGCGGGTCGCCCGCGTCGTCTTCCGGCACGAGTTCGAGGCGGACCGGCTTGCCGCCGACCTTGAATCCCTTCGCGTTGATCTCGTCGACCGCGAGGCGCGCGCCGTTTTCATTGTCCTTGCCGAGATGCGCCTGCGCGCCCGTGAGCGGCGACGCGAAGCCGAGCTTCACGACGGTCGTCGCGGCACCCGCGTCCTGCGCGTGAGCGGGGGAGGTGAAGCAGGCTGTAGTGGTCAGTGCCATCGATATGGCCACGATTCGGTTCATGTCGTTCCTGCGAGTCTGGTTCATGGGCCGTGTGTTCGGGCGTGCGCCGCTACGGCCCGCCCGGACCCATCCGGACGGGCGTGGCCGCGCTTGCCGCGGCGATCAGAACTTGTGGCGCATGCCGACGATGCCGATCGCCTGCGAACTGGCGCCCGCGTCGATATCGTACGAGCCGATCACGGCCTGCGCGGCGCCGACGCCGTTCTGCCCGCTGGCATGCGTGTAGCCGACCGTTGCATAGACGTCCGTGCGCTTGCTCAGCAGGTAGTCGATGCCCAGGTTGACCTGATGATACTTCGCGGACGAATCGCCGTTCGACTTCGTGTAGTTGTAGCCCGCCACAGCGACGAAGAACGGCGACACCTGCCAGTTCGCGAACACGGAGCCGTTGTGATATTTCTCGGGCCGGCTGAAGGTCGACGATGCATCCGGCGAATACTCGGAGAAGCTGTAGGCCGCACCGACCGTCACCGGGCCGATCGCATACTGGCCGCCGGCGCGCGCGATGCTCACCGAGCGGGCCGATGCATACGCGGCGTTGACAGAGCTGTTGAAGAAGGTGTCGGCCGACGACACGCCGCGCGTCGACGCGGCCGCATTGCCGTTGTCGACGTGCAGGTAGCCCGCGCCGAGCGACAGCGGCCCCTGGCTGTAGCCGATCGCGCCGGAATAGGTTTGCCCCGAACCGACGGAGCCCGCGACACCGCCGAATCCGTACATTGCCGACACCGTAAAGCCGCCCCACACGGGGCTCGTCCATTTCACCGCGTTGTTGAAGCGGACGCTGCTGTCGTAGTTGTCGACGTCGCCAGGCGTCGCGAAGAAGCCGCTGTACGCATCGGCCGTGTACGGCTGCAGCAAGTCGCTGACCGGATCGTACTGGCGACCGAGCGTCACCGAGCCGAACTGCGCGCTCGTGAGGCCGACGAACGCCTGGCGACCGAACATCCGGCTGCCCTGCTGGAGCTGGCCGGACCCGACGTCGAAACCGTTCTCCAGCGTGAAGACGGCGCTCAGGCCTCCGCCGAGATCTTCGCTGCCCTTGAGGCCCCACTGGCTGCCGGACAGATTGCCGGAAGCCATCTTCCATTGCGAATGCTGGCCGCCGCTGTTGTGGATATAGGCGATGCCCGTATCGACGATGCCGTAAAGCGTGACGGAGCTCTGGGCGCTGGCTGCAGCGGAAAGCGTGCACAGTGCGGCGGCCGCGATCAGATGGATCTTGTTCATTGTCTCACTCGCGTTCTGGTGTTGCCGTGGAAAATCGCAGGCCCCGATCGTCGGGATATTTATTCGTATACCTAACAACATGCGTGAAAAAAATCCACGATCGAAGCGGGAACCTGCCGGTGAATCGATGCAATGCGCCGGGGATCGAGAGCGCGCGGCAGCGCGTCCCGATTCGGTGCGACGTCGCGTGGAGGCCGGTCACTGCATGGCCGACGCGCGGCTCGGCAGCAGCGACAGTCCGCGATTGCGGTTGACGAAGTAGTAGAGCGCGCCGGGGACGAGCAGGCTCGGGATCCAGCTGACGTCGGCGCCGATGAGGCGGGCGAAGTAGCTGTGATAGAACGACATGTCCATGAACGGGACCTGCACGGCGACCGCCACGATGAAGATCACCAGCGTGCCGATGTTGTATTTGCCGTAGATACCGTCCTCGTTGTACATGTCGGGCACGCTGTACCGGCCTTTGCGGATCAGGTAGTAATCGACGAGGTTGATCGAGCTCCACGGCACCAGCACGTAGATCTGCGCGACGAGAATGTCGGAGAAGTAGTCGTTGAAGTGATACTGCGTGCCGATCGCGATGGCCGTTGCAATGACGGCGATGAGCGCCATGATCACGAACTTCATCGACTTGCTGACACGCGCCATGCCCTTGAAGCCGGTGAAGATCGTCGTCGTCGACATGTACGCGCTGTACAGGTTGAGCACGTTGATCTCAAGCACGCCCAGCACGATGATCACGAGCGCGGGGCGTCCCCAGCCGCCGAACAGGCTGGCGAGGCCGGTGCCGGGATCCTTCGTGACGTCCGCGATGCCGGCCGCGAGCACCGCGCCGAGGATCATCACGAGCGTCGAGCCGAGCGCGTTGCCGACGTAGCTGTACCAGAACGTCTGCTTCGTCGAGATGTTCTTCGGCAGATAGCGCGAATAATCGGCGACATACGGGCCGAAGCCGAGTGTCCACGACGCAGCCTGGGCGACGACCAGCATGAACGCGCTGTTGATGTAGCCGTGATTCGCGGCGGCGGCGGCATGCGGCGGCAGCGGATGCTGGTACACGAGGAATGCGGCGGCCGCGAAGATCAGCCCGGACAGCGCGGACATGTAGGCGCCCATCCGGTGGATCAGCTCGTAGCCGATGTAGCTGATGATCAGCGTCAGCACGCCGAACAGGATGATGGCCTCGTTGTCGGTCATCGGGTAGATCGCCTTGATCGAGTCGCGCATCACGACGCCGTTGGCGGCCGTGAACAGCACGTACGACACGACGACAATGAACAGCGGGATGCCGGCGCCGAGCACGCCGAATTGGGCGCGGCTCTGGATCATCTGCGGAATGCCCAGGTGAGGACCTTGCGCCGAGTGGCCGGCCATGAAGATCGTGCCGATGAGGTTGCCGAGAATCAGGCCGACGATGGTCCAGAACACGCTCAGGCCGGCCGCGACGCCGAGCGTGCCGACCACGAGCGTCGTGACCTGCATGTTGGCGCTGAACCAGATCGTAAAGAGCCGGCTCGGTTTCCCGTAGCGTTCATTCTCCGGAATGAACTCAATGCTTCTGTTTTCGATATCCATCGCTTCCTCACAGGGGTAAAGGTTGCTCCGCGGAATCCGGGCCGCTGGTCCTGTTCCTCGGGCATTCGACGCGTCGATGACGTCCGGCCGGGCCGTCGTTTTCGTTGCAGTTCGGCCTGTAATGTAATCCTTTACAGTTGTGGATCAATGCGGGTCTTCCCTATCCGGCGCGTGGGGAAGTCGGCGTCACTTCCCGTAAAATAGCCTCCAATGGGCTTGGGCGGGAGGTTCAGGCAGATGGATCATTTCCACAAGCCAAGCGTTTTGACGGGAAATAAAGTAAAGGATTACAGTCGGCTTGGATGAATCAATGCCGGTGGAAGACAGTGCTCCGGACGGAGAGGGGGGAGCGAGGGATGAGCGAGATCGGCCGGAAATCCCCGCCGGGCCGCAGGTCGCGGCCCGGCGGTGTGGGTTCTGGGCGTTCGACGAAGGCGAACTTCCGGGCAGGCACGCGCTAGGCCCAGGGTTTATCGTCCGTCGTGGGCGGCTCGAGCCGGCTTGCGGGCTTCGTCGTGGCGCGCCGTGCTGGTGGAATCGCGCACGACGAGGTTGGTTTCGAGGCGGACCGGCATGATCTTGCGCTGGTCCGTGAGCGAGCTGATCAGCGCTTGCGCCGCATGCTCGCCCATGTCCCGCGCCGGAACCGAAATCGTCGTGAGCGCCGGCGTGAAGACGGTCGCATAGTCGTCGTTGTCGAACCCCGAAATCGAAAGATCTTCCGGCACGCGTATGCCCATTCGGCGGCATTCGGCGATCGCGCTCAAGGCGAACGTATCGCTGTTGCAGACGACGGCGGTCGTTTCCGGAAACTCGCCGAGGATCTGGTGCATGGCCTCCGCGCCACGGAAGACCGCGGACCCGTAACTCTTCTCGATGACGTGGCAGCCGTCGGTAATGCCGTGCGTGGCCAGGGTTTCCTCGAACGCCTGGATGCGCGACTGCTGCCTGTCGTTGCCGTGAACCGGGCCGGCGATCATGACCATGCGCCGATGGCCGAGCCGGATCAGGAATTCGACCATCTGCTTCGTCGCGCTGTAGTTGTCGAAACCGATCGACGGGAAGTGCTCGTCATTCGTATACGAATACGTCGTCACGCAGGGAATCTGCTTCTCGAGCAAATACGCGCGAAGCGCCGGATCGTCGACGCGGCCGACCATCAGCAGCGCTTCCGCGCCGCGCTCGACGAGCGCGCGGACCTTGTCGAACGTCCGCGTATTGTCGAAGCCGGTCGTCAACACGAACACGCTGTAGCCGGCCGCGGTGATGCGCTCTTCGAAGCCGTCGACGAGACGCGCAAAGAACGAATAATCGAGCGTCGGAATGACCGCGCCGATGATGTGCGTTTTCTGCAGCCGCAGGGCCTTGGCTGACGGATTGGGCGTGTAGCCCATCTTCCGCGCGATGGAGATCACCTTCTCGCGCGCTTCTTCGCGCACCAGATGGGGGAGGTTGAACGCGCGCGACACGGTCGCGACGGACACGCCCGCTGCCTTGGCGACGTCCGTGACATTGACCTTCTGGGGCTTCTGGGTCCGCTGTTTCGCTGGTTTGTTCATGTTGGATGCGCTCGAAAGGGAGGGGGCGGGGCGAGCGGGGCCGCGTTGCACGCTGCGGGCAAATTTGCGGATCGGATGAGAAAACGATTACTTAACGATGCCGTGAAGGGGTGACCCCAACATCCTGCAGCTCATCAAATAACTTCATTTCTATCAATGACTTGCGGGTATGGCTTCGAGCGGGCTGCCATCGAACGGCTACTTTCCACCACACGTGTCATTGTGACGCTGCTATGATACACCTCGGCGACGAGTTTTTTCTGAAAAAGCACGCGTTTTCTGTAAAATCTCGATATGCGTCGGAGTCGTGCCTGCACCGTGTGATGCGCGTGTCACGCAAATGGCGGTGGTGTTCGACTTGATATGTAATTGATTACATCCTGCTGGAGGCCGCCGATGCGGTGGAAGAACTACTACCAGGTCGTGAACTGCCACGCGGAGGGCGAGGTCGGCAAGGTACTGACCGGCGGCGTGGTGGACGTCCCGGGCGAGACGATGTTCGACAAGCGCGAGTACCTGCGGCTCCACCGGGACGACATCCGGCGTCTGTGCGTGTCCGAGCCGCGCGGCTCCGTGATCGACAGCATCAACATCGTGCTGCCGTCCGCTCACCCGGATGCGCGCATCGGGTTCGTGACCGCGGGGGCATCCGACTATCCGGTGATGTCCGGCTCCAACCTGATGTGCGTCGCGACCGTACTGCTCGAGACCGGAATGGTGCCCATGCGGGAGCCGGAGACGCGGTTTGTCCTCGAGGCGCCGGCCGGGGCCGTCCAGGTGGCCTGCCGGTGTTCCGGCGGCAAGGTGACGCGCGTGAGCTTCGTCAATCAACCGGCGTTCGTCTTTTACGAACAGCACGAAGTCCGGGTCCCCGGCTACGGGACGCTGCCCGTCGACATCTCGTACGGCGGCGAAACGTTCGTGCAGATCGAGGCCGACATGCTGGGCCTGCGGCTGGAAGCCGACGAGGCGAAGGAATTGAGCGAACTGGGCGAACTGATCAAGCGTGCCGCCAGTCAGCAACTGCAGGCCATCCACCCGATGAATACCGCGCTGACGGGCATCACGCAGGCCCAGTTCATGGGCCCGCTCACGCGGACCGAGCGCGGTCTGCGCTCACGTAATGCCGTGATCGTGTCGCCGGGGCGCCTCGACCGGTCTCCCGGCGGTACGGCAACGTCTGCTCGTCTCGCGCTGTTGCACCGACGCAAGCAGATCGCGCCGGGAGAGACGCTGATTCACGAGTCGATCATCGGTACCTGCTTCGAGGGCTCGATCGAGCAGCAAACCCAGGAAGGCCCTTATCCCGCGGTCGTCACAAGCGTTGCCGGACAGGCATGGATCACCGGCATGCAGCAGGTCTGCCTGGACGCCACGGATCCGCTGGCGTCCGGCTACACCCTCTCGGACACGTGGCCTCAGATGGTCTGAGCCGCGCGTTTTTTCTTGATTTTTTTGGTAATCGATTACAGGAGTCTAGCATGACACGTCGTTACGATCTTTGGATCGATGGTCAATGGCAAGCCGCGAGCGCGCCGGAATCCGTCGCGCGCTATTCGCCCGCCCACGGCGACAAGCTGGCCGAATTCGCGGCCGGCAGCGCGGCGGACCTCGACCGTGCGGTGGGGGCGGCACGTGCGCGCTTCGACGATCAGTCGTGGTCGCGGCTGCCGGGCGCGACCCGCGCCGCGTTGCTGAACGCATGGGCGGCGCTGATCGAGCGCGATGCGGAGAAGCTTGCCCGGATCGAAGCCGAAGAAGTCGGCAAGCCGATCCGGTTCGCGCGTGCGGAGGTGGCGGCATCGGTCGACCTGACGCGCTATGCGGCGTCGCTCGCGTGGCAACTGGGCGGCGATGCGTTCAGCAACCTCGGCGCGGACAAGCTCGGCCTCGTCACCCGCGAGGCGCGCGGTGTCGTCGGCATGATCGTGCCGTGGAACTTCCCGCTGGTCACGTTGTTCCAGAAGCTCCCGTTCGCGCTGGCCGCCGGCTGCACGACCGTCATCAAGCCGTCGGAACTGACGTCGGGCACGGCGCTCGAAGTGGCGGCGCTCGCGAAGGAAGCCGGCATCCCGGGCGGCGTGATCAACGTCGTGACCGGCACGGGCCCGGTCGTCGGCGAGGCGATGTCGAAGCACCGCGGTGTCGACATGGTGTCGTTTACCGGCTCGACCCTGGTCGGCAAGCAGATCGCGCGCAATGCGGCGGAAACGGTCAAGCACGTCGCGCTCGAGTTGGGCGGCAAGGCGGCCAACGTCGTGTTTGCCGATGCGGATCTCGACGCCGCGCTGGACGGCGTGCTGCTGGGTGCGATCCTGAACCAGGGCGAGGAGTGCGTCGCGGGCACGCGACTGCTGATCGAGGAATCGGTGGCGGACGCATTCGTGAGCAAGCTGGTCGAGCGCGCGAAGCGCGTCGTCGTCGGCCTGCCGCTCGACGAGCAGGCCGATATCGGCGCGCTGATCCACGAGCAGCACCTGAACAAGGTACTGGACTATATTCGGATCGGGAAGGAGGAAGGGGCGACGCTTGCGGTCGGCGGCGAGCGGGTGACGGCGAACGGTCTCGACAAGGGCTTTTTCGTCGGCACCACGATCTTCACCGGCGTCACGCCGGCGATGCGGATTTTCCGCGAGGAGATCTTCGGCCCGGTGCTGACGGTCACGACGTTCAAGGATGCGGACGAAGCCGTGCGCCTTGCCAACGATACGAACTACGGTCTCGGCAACGGGCTGTGGACCAAGGATATCGACAAGGCGATCACGGTGTCCCAGCAACTGCGCAGCGGGACCGTATTCGTGAACACCTACCTGGAGTCCGCACCGCAGATGCCGTTTGGCGGCTTCAAGGAAAGCGGGGTGGGGCGCGAGAACGGACTGGACGGGCTGCTCGAGTACACGGAGGTCAAATCGACCTTCATCAAGCTCGGAAAACGCACGCCGGCATTGCCCGCGACGGTCGTCGACGCGGGCTGACGGGCGAGGTCCGCCGGATTCGTCGCGTCGATGCGGCGGCCGGCGGCGGGTATGATCGGGCCGGCTCGGGTGGCGAGCCGGCCGCAAGACAGAGCGAAAAATGAAACTGAAGCGAATGGTCAACGTGGTCGGCGTCCATACCGGCGGCGAGCGCAACGACGTCATCACCGGCGGCGTGCTCGACGTGCCCGGCAACACGATGTTCGAAAAGATGCGCTATCTCGAGACGCAAGCCGACGATCTGCGCAAATTTCTTCTGCACGAGCCGCGCGGCAGCGTCACGCAATGCGTGAACCTGGTCCTGCCGCCGTGCGATCCGGAAGCAGACGCGGGTTTCGTGATCATGGAGGCCGAGTACTATGTGCCGATGTCGGGCAGCAATACGATCTGCACGGTCACCGCGCTGCTCGAAACCGGAATGATCCCGATGCAGGAGCCGTACACCGACGTCACGCTCGAAGCGCCGGGCGGCCTCGTGCGCGTGCGCGCCGAATGTCGCGACGGCAAGTGCATGAACGTGCGGTTCTCGAACGTTCCGTGTTTCGTGTTCGGCCTCGACCTGCCGGTCGACGTGCCCGGTCTCGGCACGCTGAAGGTCGATGTGGCGTACGGCGGGATGATCTACGTGCTCGTCGATGCGGCGGCCGTCGGCTTCGCGATCGAACCCGACGAGGCGGGGCGGATGGTCGAAACCGGCGAACGGATCAAGGCTGCCGCCGCCGAGCAAATCCCCGCCGTGCACCCCGAGAATCTCGGGATTCACACGATCAACCAGACGCTCTTCGCCGGCCCGCTCCAGCGCGGCGCCGATGGCGGCCTGCGGGCGAAGAACGGCGTGATCGTATCGCCGGGCCGCGTCGATCGCTCGCCGTGCGGAACGGGCACCAGCGCGCGCCTTGCCGTCATGCATGCGCGCGGGCAAATTCAGCCGGGCGAGCGGTTCGTGCACGAATCGATTCTCGGCACGGAATTCATCGGCGAAATTGCCGAGACGCTGTCGATCGGCGGCAAACCGGGCATTCGCCCGATGATTACCGGCAGTGCGTGGATTACCGGCTACCATCAGTACGTGCTCGACGCGAGCGATCCGCTGCCGACCGGCTACACACTGAGCGATCTGTGGAGAAAACCCGCGTGATCTTTTGCGCGGGCCCGGGCTTGTACCCGGGCCCGCGTGTTGCCGGCATCGCCACGATGCGACGCCGGAAGTCCTTTCGCGACAGAGCGTGACGTCGCCGCTGCACGGCTTGCGCGCGGCCGACCGCACGACCGGTGTCAGGCCCGGCTTGATCCGGATGCCGAACGCGAAGACCGCGGCGGCCGCGATCGCGAGGCATGCACTGATGAGCAGACCGTTGGCGAACGAGTGCGTGCGGTCGACGATCACGCCGGTGATGACGGGCGCGGCCGAGCCACCCAGATATCCGCCGAACGTCAGTACGCTGCCCATCGTCGCAACCAGCCGGCTCGGCACCATCACGCCGACGATGACCCAGGTGCCGACGTTCGCGAAGTAGATCGAGATCATATCGCACGATTTCGGGCGGCATGGAAAGCTGGTTCACGGAGGTCCCGACGCGTTCGGGTGGAGGCCGGACCGTGCCCGGCCGGTCGTCAAAAAAAGGCCGTGAACGACGAGTCGCGTTCACGGCCTGAAGACCGCGCGATCGGCCCTGTCGGAGGCAATCGCGGGACAAGCGGGGTCTAGGCCGCTTTGTAGTATTCGGCCGTGCTCGCCGGCGGCTCCGAGCGGCCGCGAATGTGGTCGGCGATCTTTTCGGCCATCATGATGACCGGTGCGTTGAGGTTGCCGCTGACGATTTCCGGCATGATCGACGCGTCGACCACGCGCACGTTGTCGACGCCGTGTACGCGGCCCTGCGCGTCGACCACGGCATCGTCGCCGGTGCCCATCCGGCACGTGCAGCTCGGGTGATAGTTCGTTCCGGCCGTCTCGCGCAGATACGCGAGGATCTGCTCGTCGGTCTGGACGGGCCGGCCGGGCGTGACTTCGTCGCCGCGCAGTGGCGCCCATGCCTGCTGGCCGACCACGTTGCGGATCGCGCGGACCGCGGCAATCGCGTCGCGCCGGTCCGTTTCCGTCGTCAGGAAGTTGAAGACGAATTTCGGCGCGGCCAGCGGATCGGCGCTGTCGATCCATACGCGCCCGCTGCTGGTCGGGCGCATCAGGCTGAAGAAGTACTGGAAGCCGTTCTCGAGCTTCACGTTGCCGTGCTGGAATTCACCGAGCATTGGAATGAACTCGAACTGCACGTTGGGCACCTTGATGTCATCCTGCGTGCGGATGAATGCCCCCACCTCGAAGAAGTTGGTGGCGCCGAGCCCCTTCTTGAACAGTTTCCACTGAACGCCCAGTTTCAGCTTGCCGAGCGTCGTCAATTCCCGTGCCGCCGATACGTTCTGCGTCGCGCGGTACTGGACGGGGGCAGCCAGGTGGTCCTTCAGCCCCTGACCAACGCCGGGCAGGTCCGACACGACATTGATCGACAGCCGTCGCAGGTCGTTGCCGTTGCCGATGCCGGACAGCAGCAGGATGTGCGGCGAATGGATCGCACCGCCGCAGACAATGGCCTCGCGCGAAATGTTGATCCGCTTCGTTTCCGAACCGACACGCACGAGCACCGCGACCGCGCGCTTGCCCGCGAACTCGAGCTTCAGTACCTGCGCCATGCTCCACACATGGAGATTGGCGCGCGGCGGCGCTTCGTGCAGATAGGCGCGCGACGTGCTCCAGCGCAGGCCGCGATGCACGTTGCGCTGCGTGATGTGCACGCCTTCCTGCCGGTAGGCGTTGTGGTCGTCCACGTGCGGCAGCCCGGCCTGCTTGCCGGCTTCGAGAAACGCGCGATACAGCGGATTGTCGGCGCGGCACGTTTCGATGTGCATCGGGCCATTTCCGCCGCGATAGTCGTTCGCGCCTTTGTCGAAAGTCTCGGCCTTGCGGAAGTAGGGGAGCACGTCCGCGTAGCTCCATCCCGCGTTGCCCAGCGCCTCCCAGTTGTCGTAGTCCCACGGGTTGCCGCGCACCCAGTTCATGCCATTGATCGACGAACAGCCGCCGAGCACGCGCCCGCGCGCCTCGTAGATCTTCCGGTCGTTCAGGCCCGGCTCGGGCTCGGAGTGCATGTACCAGTTGAACTTGTCGTCCATCAGCGGGAAGCCGAGGGCCGCCGGCATCCGGATATAGGTGCTCGTGTCCTTGGGGCCCGCTTCGATGAGCAGCACGCGCGTGTCGGCATCCTCGGCCAGCCGTGCCGCGACGACGCTGCCTGCCGAACCGGAGCCGATCACCACGTAGTCGTAGTCGGTGCGGATCGGCCGGCGATGAATGTCCTGCATGGTATTGCCTCCGAAAAATTCTGAAAATAAGACCGGATAGCGCTTGCGCGACTACCCGGGTCGTGAGCGCGGCGGCGATGGTGTCCGGACGTGCACGCACGACTTTGATGGGGATTCTATGCCGCATGAAAACCAATGTAAAGGATTACATTTTTTGGCGTATCGAGGGTTTTCACTCATACCCATTGGGCGGGAACGGCGACCATGGCGTGCCGGCCGGTGCCGTGGAGCGTGTCTCGGGTTCTTTGGCCGGTATGGGTGCGTGCGGGGCCGATGGTCGATACGTCGGGTTGCGCTACCGGGTGCCATGCCACGATCGGAACTGCGGCGAGTAGAAGGACTGCATCGATGCTTGGCAGTCCGTCGCAACCGCGGTCACTCCACAACCTTGAACACCCGGTTCTTCTCGATCACCCCTGCTTTCGGCAGCCTGCCGTCATCCTCGACGTCGGGGCGCAGATGCCGTTCGTCGAGCGCCGGCCCCGTATAGCGGCTACGCGGCCGGATCACCTTGCCGACGCGCAGCTGTTCGATGCAGTGGGCTAGCAGCCCGACGCTGCGCGCGATCGAGAACAGTCCGAACGCCGCATCGCGCGGTAACTGAAGCTGCACCGACAGCATCGCGAGCGCGACATCGATGGTTGGCCGCTGGCCGGTGAGCGTCGTGACCTTGTCGATGAAGTGCGCGAGTTCCGGGGGCGGATCGAGACGCGCGAGCAACGCGGCCGCGCGCGGATCGCCGTCGGGGTAAAGATGATGACCGAAACCCGGAATCGGGATCGCGGACTTCAGGTGATGATCGACCACGCGCCCGGCACCGAGCCGTTCCACGTCGTCGAACACCGCGCGCACGCGCCCCGACGCGTCGCCGTGCAGCGGGCCCGACAATGTCGCGAGCCCGGTCAGCAGGCAGCCCGCGAGCGACGCGCCGGTCGACGCGGTGATGCGCGCGGCGAACGCCGAACTCGTGATCTCGTGATCGGCGACCAGCACCATCGCGCGACGCAGCAGGTCCGCGTCCCGATCGTCCAGCCCCCAGCCCGCCGCGAGCCGCTGATGCGTCCAGGGCAGCTCCGCATTGGCATCGTCATGCGCACCGAACGCGCGTGACACGATTGCAACGAGCTGCCCGGCTTCGGTGTGCAGCGCGCTGTCGAGCCGGCCGAGCGTCGAGTGGCCGTGCGCGGCCAGCGTCGCGAGCATCGTGAACGCGCATTGCCGGTCGCGCTCGCCGGGCGGCAACGCCACCGCGGGCGCGTCGAACGACACGGGCGTGGTGGCTTGCCACAGCAGCGCGGCCGTTTCCTCGAGCGTGGCGGTGTCCGCGAGTTGAATGCTGTCGCGGCCGCGATACCACGCACGGCCCTTGGCGAACGTGGTGATACCGCTGTAGATGCACGGCTCGGCGCCGAAGATCGTGCTCGCCGCCAGCGCCGCACGCTTGCGGCCGACCTGTTTCTTGCGGCACAGCGCGATCACGTCCTCGGCGCGATACAGGCTCTTGCGCGGATCGTCGGGATCCTGCATCACGGCGATGCTGCCGCGGCTCGCATACGCGTAGACGGTCTGCGCCCGCACGCCGAGCCGCCGTGCGGCTTCCGTCAGGGTGATCCAGTTGTGCATGGGGAGTCGTGATGGGGACGCGGCCGGTAGCCGGCCGCTTGCGCCGACTATAGACCGGGTTCAGTTGAATGTCATCTCGGCCGGGCGTCGTTCGAGCACCTCGACGAGGATTTCGCCGGGCGCGCGCACGAAGCAGCCGCGCACGCCGGCGCGGATTCGTGTCACCGGTTGCACGATCTCGGCGCCATGCTCGACCAGATGCGCGTACGCGGCATCGAGATCCTTGACCAGCACGCCGAAGTGATCGATGCCTTGCACGCGTGCGCCGGCGGGCGCGGTGGCCGATCGCGTGTCGGGCACGGCCGTGATGAACAGGTTGACGGTGCCGATCCGCAGGTCGACGCGGCTGGGGCGCCGCACGATTTCGGCGTTCAGGCAGCGCGCGAACCACGCGGCGGTGGCTTCGGCATCAGCCGAGCAGAGTTGCAGGTGATCCCATTTGAATTCGATCATGATCGTGAGCGGTAGGAGAAGGCGTCGCCGGGATGGCAGGTAACGGTGGACCGACGGGCTCAGAGCTCGATACGCGACAGCTTGCCGAGCAGCACCGAGTACGACAGCGTGCCGACGAGGCAGATTGCGCCCATCAGGTTCAGCGCCCAGAAGAAGTTGCCGGTGTGCTGCGTCACGTAGCCGATCATCAGCGGCGTGGTGACGGCCGCGATATTGGCCGCGAGGCTCGTGATGCTGCTGGTGAGCCCGACATAGCGCTTCGGCGCGATCTCGGACACGGCGGCCCACGACATCGAGCCGATTCCCTGCGCGAAGAATGCGACGGTCAGGATCGCGATCACCAGCGCGTTCGCCTGCACGAAGTTGACGAGCACGATCGATGCGCCGAGGAAGGTGCCGATCACGAGCGGCGCCTTGCGCGACGACGACATCGACACGCCGCGCCGGATGCAGAGATCGGACAGGTAGCCGGCGATCAGGATCCCCAGCGTCGCGCCGATGAACGGCATTGCCTGGAAAAAACCGACCTTGATCATCGACATGTGCCGCTCTTCGACGAGATAAGTCATGAACCAGGTCGTGAAGAACACCAGCAGCGTGTTGTTGCAGAACTTGCCGAGGCAGATCGCGAGGATCTGCCGGTAGCCGAGCAGGCGCAGCGCCATGCGCCAGTCGAACCGATCGCGCGCGGTCACGACAGGACGCCCTTCGGTGATGTACTGCAGCTCGGCTGCGTTGACGCCTGGATGCCGCGACGGATCGCGATAGAGCCGGTACCAGACGACGCTGAACAGGATGCCGAACGCGCCGGTCGCGAAGAACACGGCACGCCAGCCGAACGCCGACGCGATCCACATCAGCAGCCCGGTGAAGAGCGGCGTGCCGATGTACTGGCCCATCACGTAAACGCTGGTCGCGAAGCCGCGTTCCTGGACCGGGAACCACATCGTCACCGCGCGCGCGTTCGACGGAAAAGCGGGCGCCTCCAGCGCGCCCATCGCGAGTCGCGAGCCGAGCAGCATGTGGTAGCCGTGCGCGAACCCTTGCGTCAGCGTGGCCAGCGACCAGCCGACCAGCGACAGCGCATAGGCGACGCGCGAGCCGAGCATGTCGGCGAGCACGCCCGCAGGCAGCAGCGCGATCGAGTAGGCGAGGCCGAACACGGCGAACAACTCGCCCATCTGCACGCGGGTAAGCGCGAGATCCTTCGACAGCGCGGGCGCGACGATGCCGAGCGCCGAGCGGTCGACGTAGTTGAGGATGGTCGCCACCAGCAGCATCGACAGCACGCCGTAGCGCACTCGCGATTGTCTGGCGACGCCTGCGTGCGCGTCGAACTCGCGCATGACCGAAACCTGTTCTTCGGCGGTTTTCAATGTCGTCTCCTGTTTCCTGATTGATCGGCCGGCGCCGGGTTGTCGTGCGCGCCGGCGTTCGTCCGCTCAGCCGCGCCCGACGAAGGGCATCGCGCTCGCCATGATCGTCATGTTCAGAATGTTGGCTTCGAGCGGGAGGCTCGCCATCTGCACGATGGCGTCGGCAACGTGCGCGACGTCGACGCGCGGCTCCGGCGCGACGCGGCCGTCGGCCTGCAGCACGCCGCTGTTCATGCGCTCGGTCAGCGACGTGGCCGCGTTGCCGATGTCGATCTGGCCGCACGCGATGTTGAACGGCCGACCGTCGAGCGCGAGCGAGCGCGTGATGCCGAGCACGGCGTGCTTGGTGGCCGTGTACGCGATGGTGTTCGGGCGCGGCGTGTGCGCGGAGATTGAACCGTTGTTGATGATGCGGCCGCCTTGCGGCGTCTGGTGCTTCATCTGGCGCCACGCGGCGCGGGCACACAGGAACACGCCCGTCAGGTTGGTCGCGACCACGTCGTTCCAGAACTGAAGCGAGTAGTCGTCGAGCGGCACGGCACCCGCGTTGCGTCCGGCGTTGTTGAACAGCACGTCGAGGCGCCCGAACTCGTGCGCGATCCGTGCGAAGCTCGCGTCGACCGATGCTTCATCGGAAACGTCGGTCGGAATGGCCGCGACCACGCCGCCGGCCCGCTCGATCATCTCTTTGGTCGCGAGCAGCGGATCGATACGCCTGCCGAGCAGCGCGACGGTGAATCCGGCCTGCGCCAGCGCGACGGCCGCTGCCTGGCCGATTCCTGTGCCAGCGCCCGTCACCGCCGCGATTCTTTTTTGTGCCTGCATTTTCACGACCTCGTCTTCAGTGCGTTGAACATGCAAAAAGCATTGCGCGGCGGCGATTCCCCAGCAATCTTGATTCTTTCAATCAATATCAACGGCCCCGTCGCGACGGGGCCGCGTCAGGGTTTTCCTGAGTCCATGGATACGTCGTTCGCTGGCCGGCACGGCGTGACGCTCAGCGCACGACACAACTGGAACGACTCCGAAAACCGGCAGCGCTGCGCCGCGCGCATACGTTGATTGAATCAATCAATATTGACCCTTGCTGACCGCGCTTCGTAGGCTGTGGTCGTTTTTCGACCCAAGGACGAGACCATGCCTGACAACAATCGCCCCCGCCTGCTGGTAGCGCGACGGGTTCCCGCGGCGGTAGCTGTACGCGCCGAAGCCGAATTTCACGCATACGTGACGGATGCCGACATGGACGCGCCGTCCGTCGTCGAGTTCTGCAATCGCTACGAAACGCCGGCGGTGCTGATCGGCAAGAAATCGGGGCTGCAGGCCGAGCACATCGCGGCCTTGCCACCGAGCGTGAAGATCATCGCGAACGCGAGCGCCGGCTACGACCATATGGACGTGGCTGCGGCACGTGCACGCGGGATCGTGGTCAGCAATGCGCCCGACGCGCTGACCGATTGCACGGCCGATTTCACACTGCTGCTGATACTGGCCGCATGCCGGCGTGCATCGGAGTACGAGCGGATCGTGCGCGCGGGATGGGGAAAGTCGTTCGGCATGACCGACATGCTCGGCACGCGCGTGAACGGCAAGACGCTCGGAATCGTCGGCTTCGGCCGGATCGGCCGCGCGGTCGCGCAGCGTGCGCGCGGCTTCGGGATGAAGATCGTCTATACCGACCGGCGGCCGGCGCCGCCCGAGATCGAGGCCGGCGCGCGCTATTGCGCGGATCTGGACTCGCTACTGCCGCAGTGCGACATCCTCACGCTGCATGTGCCGGGCGGCGGCACGCCGTTGATGACGCGCCGCGAGTTCGGTTTGATGCGCGACGGGGCGGTGTTCATCAACGCGGCGCGCGGGAGTCTTGTCGACGAGGATGCGTTCTACGACGCGTTGACGTCGCAGCGGCTGTTCGGCGCGGGGCTCGACGTCTATCGGAACGAACCCAATATCGATCCGCGCTTCGCCGCGCTCGACAATGTATTCCTGTCGCCGCATATGGCGAGTGCGACGATCGAGACGCGCGACCAGATGGGGTTCACCGCGCTCGACAACGTCGCGGCGGTGCTGGACGGGAGGGGGGCGCCGAACGCGCTGTGACGGAAACGGGCGACGTCGCTCGTCCATGCCGGGGTGTCCGATAACGGGAACCCCGGCGTTCGCGGCTCGTTACTTCAACGCCCCCTCGGCCACCAGCACCTCATGCGCGGCCTTGAACGCGCTGAGCCCGTGCGGGATGCCAGAATAGGCGGTCGCATGCAGCAGCGTCGCCTTGATTTCATCGACGCTCACGCCGTTGTTGAGCGCGCCCTTCACGTGCAGCTTGAGTTCGTTGGTATGGCCGCCGGCAGTCAGCATCGCGAGGTTGAGCAGGCTGCGCGTCTTGCGATCGAGCGTGTCGTCGCCCCAGGCCCAGCCCCACGCCCACGCGGTGGTCGCGCGCTGGAACGCCATCATGAACGCATCGGCCTTTTCCATCGATGTATCGACATAGTCCGGGCCGAGCACTTCGCGGCGGATCGGCAAGCCTTTCTGAAACAGCGCGTCGTCTTCATTCACGATTGATCTCCTTCGTTAATCCAGAGCGGCGCCCGCCGGACACCGGCCGCGCGCACGCGAACCGTTCCTCGACGCGAACAGGTAGCACACCAGCGCGGTGACGACGAGCCCCACCATCCACGACACGTCCGCGCCGCCGAGAATCGATGCCCACGGGCCGTGGAAGAAGCGCTCGTCCATGAACGGCACCTGGACCGCGATGCCGAACACGTAGATCGCGAGCGCCTTGACGTTGAACGCCCCGTACACGCCGCCATGGCTGCTGATGATCTCCGCGACCCGGTAGTGGCGGCGGTTGACCAGGTAGAAGTCGATCAGGTTGATCGCGATCCACGGCGCCAGCACGATGCGCAGCGCGAAGATCGCGTTGAGGAAGATCGCGATGAAGTTGCTCGACGCCCACAGCGCGGTCGCGGTACACGCGACCAGCAGCACCGCCGACACGCCGACGCGCACGTTGCGGCCGGGCACCCAGTGCGGGCGGAAGGTTTGCGCGGCGGTGATGAACGACAGCACCGCGCCATACAGGTTCATCCCGTTGTGGCCGATGATGTTGACGAGGAACAGGAAGATCAGCACGTAGCCGAACGCGCCGGTCTGCTCGCGGATCGCCTGCATCGCATCGGTCGAATGCCCGGTGCTGACGGCGAGCACGCCGAACAGGAACGCGAAGATCGTCCCCACCGACGTGCCGAAATACGTGTACGCAAAGGTTTTCCCGAATCCGGTGGACGCCGGCAGATAGCGCGAATAATCGGACGTATAGGGCGCGAAGCTGATCTGCCACACCGCGCACAGCCCGAACATCGCAAACCAGTTCGCAAGATCGAATTGCCCGTGCGCGAAGATCCGCGCGTCGAGCCCCGGGGCCATCAGCGCGATGCCGATCAGCAGCGCGCTACCCATGAACCACGCGCCGATCTTGTTGAAGCGATGAATGAAGTGGCAGCCGATCACGCCGACCAGCGTCGCGAGCACCGCGCCGATGACGGTCGCGACCGGCACGGGCACCGCGGGCGCCGCCGTATGGAGCGTCTTGCCGGCGAGAATGATGTTCGACACGAAGAAGCCGAGATAGATCAGCGTGGTGAATCCCACCACCAGCAGCGATCCGTAGCGGCCGAACTGCGCGCGGCTCTGGATCATCTGCGGCACGCCGACCAGCGGCCCTTGCGCGGACGTGAGCGCATGGAAAATTGCGCCGAAGCATTGCCCGGCCACGATCGCGAGAATCGCGCTGACCAGGTCCAGGTGGAACACCAGCACCGACGTGGCGCCCGAGATCACGGCCAGCGGCGCGACGTTCGTGCAGAACCACAGGGTGAACAGGTCGGACGGCTTGCCGTGCCGCGCCTCCGGGGCAACATACTCGATCGAGTTGCTCTCGATCGCCAGAACGCCACTATCGTTTTCTGTTTGCTTCACGCTGTCTCCATCTTTATTGCCGGCCCTGCCGTGCCACGCGCGCGATACGGCGCGGCAGGGCACGACAGGATCTGTACGGCTTTGAATCGATACGTCACGCGACTGCACGCGAATGCCGGCCGGCTCAACGCATCACGAACGGGTCGCTGATCGGGTCGTCCGACGTGCGCAGCCACACGGACTTCGTCGTCGTGTATTCGAGCGCGGCGCTCAGCCCGCCTTCACGCCCGTGCCCGGACAGGCCGAAGCCGCCGAACGGCACGAGCGGCGACACCGCCCGATAGGTGTTGATCCAAACGATGCCCGAGCGCACGCGCTTCGACACGCGATGCGCGCGGGTCAGGTTGGTCGTGAAGATGCCGGCCGCGAGGCCGTAAGCCGTGCCGTTCGCCTTCTCGATCGCTTCCTGCTCGGTGTCGAACGTGTCGACCGACAGCACCGGTCCGAACAGTTCTGTCGTGATGCTGTCGACTTGCGCGACGCCGGTGCAGTCGAGGATCGTCGGCGCGTAGTAATAGCCGTCGCGCTCCAGCTGCTTCCCGCCCGCGAGCACGGTCGCGCCCTGACGCACCGAACTCGCGACCACCGCCTCGA
>Ga0154006_1000088_pt1 | contig 31825 bp, 20 predicted proteins | sample TSFL090MetaG_FD_104747 | JGI IMG/M metagenome (GOLD analysis project Ga0154006, IMG submission 104747) | Attine ant fungus gardens microbial communities from Florida, USA - TSFL090 MetaG | ecosystem: Host-associated > Fungi > Mycelium > Unclassified | place: USA: Florida, Wakulla State Forest...
ACGTATTGCTTATGCTGCAAGTAAGATTACAACTGGTAACAACCGTTCAAACTCTGGACGTGTTGCACTTTGGCTAGAAGCCTCAGTTGATGATGTGAACCAGATTATTGATCAATATTCACTACCTATCAAGAAGACGGCGGCAATTTCGCACTTTTAGCTTCTGATTTTTCTCAGAAATAAGTACTTGATGATACATAAAATGGGCATGGGAATCTTTTTTGATTCCTATGCCCATTTTATACGCATACGCTTAATCTACTTGCCCCAAGCATCAAGATGATTTTTAAATGAAGACACGTCGTATCTTCCTACACTATCTATTAAATAGTCTACGTATTCCGGAAAGACGATTTGTAGTTTTTTCATTTCCACCATATTTAACGCCTTCACCTTATTACCGCCAGCTAACGTTTCACCTAACGCCATCCAACTAACTAAACTAAATGGGAAATCGAAATTTGGTGTCCCGTACATCTCAAAAAAATCTTGAACATCCAGCGCTGGGCTGAGCTGAACTTTAGGTCGATTCACATTTTTTAATCCATATTTCTTAAATCGCTCATTGGATGTTCTTATCATTCTTTTCATTTGCACACTAAGCCAACGAATGTTCCAAGCTTTTTTATACTGTTCAAACGTTTCGTCTGTAAAGTTGATAGATTTTTCACGCAGATTTGAAATAAAATCAGCAAGTCTTGCATCATCTAAATTTTCAACTCTTTGTTCGTCATCTCTTATATCAGCTTCTACAAGATCTCGTAGCATATGTTTAGCATTATCTTGTGTACTTAACAGGCCATTACGTGCCTTAGACATATATTTTGTGTTTTTAAATAAATTCCAATAAAGGACATTTAAGTTAATATTTTGTCTATCTATCTCCTGCAAAGTATCTCTTACATATTTTGCATCTTCTGTACTAATATCACTATTATCTAGCGCATTAGAATTGATATTGCCGACCAATTCTCTCCAATCATGCAGCAAATAATCATGTGGCACTTCATTATTTTCAAGTAAACTATTCAGATAATCTATGAAAGCTTGGTAGCGTCGTTTTTGCGTATCGTTGGTCATGTTCAGAGCTAAAACATATTGTTTACCCCATGATGGTAATTTTTTTAGAAAACGTAATTGATTAATTGCTTGTACCTGATTGGATGCTTCATTAGAAAAACACTTCCAATCATCCCGCGAAAACGGAAAATCACCTTTTACATACCGAGACTTTACCAATTGTATTAGCCTTCTCGCTTCACCAGTATTCAAAATATCAACCGCTTCTGGTTCAGTAACTTTCTTTCCTTTGTAAACTAATTCCACAGCAAAACCTCTTCTCAACAATTTGTCATATTCACGCCGTCTTGATTTATATAATTTTTTTGGAAAACTTAACTCAATTATTTGCTTGTAACGTAGTACATCATCCCATCAGTAACTAACAAATTCACATCTTCATTCATCTCATTAGCAATTCGATCTACTTTGAAATCGATTGTCTCTGACTCAGTTATACGTTCTAAAGCGGGAACGATTGCTTCCAGCTTTTCATCCGACATACTAAAATTCAGACCATAGTCTGCTCTTTCAGAGATAAATACGGCCAAATTTGTCGCTACCTTCTTCACAGCAGCAGGCGCTGGTAGTTTGCTAAATTTGTCATTCTGTCTCTGCAAACGACCGGAAACTGATTTACTGGTCAATTCAAATTTAAGGGCTGACATATGTAAGTATTCTGCAATGTTAGAATTCGCCTCTTCATTTTTATCTTTAGCAGAACTAACTAACTCAGTCACTGTTTTACGCGATAAAGCACCTACACCATAGATATACTCAAGTTCAGATGCAAAGATAAGAATATTTGTTGCGATTACACTAATTTGTTTCCAATAATCTAATTCATTTACATCTTTAATGAACTGTTGTTCATCCTTTGGTACACGGTCAACGACGCCATTTATCTGTAACAAGGATTGGTTGTTAATTGTCGTCAACTCTGTCTTAATCCCATCTATCTTCAGTAAGTAATTATTTCTAATTTGTTCATCCGCTAATAGCTCAGCTTGGTTATTGGCAAGGACATCCAGAGAATCACGCATAGTGCCCAACTTTGCCAGAATTTCAGTTTGGTTATACCGCCGTAAAGCATGTAACTCATCGTTAATTTGCGATAGTTTCTCACTAACTTCGCTCATATAGTATTGACCAACCACTACTGAAGTTAGCTGCATTGAGGTTGCCAATTTACTAGTCAACGCCGACTTTGCTGTATTCACTTGTTGCGCGGCATCACGGGCATCAACCGGTTTAATTTTGACGTGCCCAGAAATTTTGCCTTTTTTCCTGAAAGTCCCTCTAAACATGGATTTTTCGTCTTTTACTTGCGTGAGCCGTTTAGCACTCGATAATTGTTGGCCATTTTTATCAAATAAAGCAAACAATTGGACGCCTTGTTTGTTTACTATTTCAGTAGAATTTGCCATCGAATTCAATTTTGTTAATCCTTGATCAGAAACGATTTGACTAACACCTTGAACGACAGACACGCCATTCTCTTTAGAAATTGTAATCATTGCATTTTCCAAATTTAGCAAATCAACATTAAAACTATTTGATAATTCATTTTTCAATACAGTCAAGTACTGATTATTAGATATTAGTTCAACTTCATATTTTTCTGCCATATTCCGTTTACATCCTCAACTTATGATTCCTCGGACCTACTAACTTAATTTTGAATAGCCATCTTCATTACCGGTGTTATTTGATTTGTCGCTTCAAGTCGACTCATTACCTCTTTTCTTGAGTCTTGATCTACGTAGTCTAAAAGAGCTTTCCAATCAGTTTCATCCATACCTTCAAATTGAATTAGGCCATCCAAAATCCCTCGTTTAATAATTTTGCTAACTTTCAATTTATCGGCATGTTTACCCATTAACTGGTACCTTACTACCATAGCGTTAAACACTGACACGTTCGCGTCACTTGTCTCATTTAAAACATCTAGCCACATCGTTAGTTTTGTATCAATTACTTTTTCAGACTGTAAATTTCTCAAAATAAATTTGTATAATCCATCTTCATCGTTCGTCGCGACCCATGATATCCACTCGGTTTCATGCTCAAAATTAAAATCTGAATATAACGACATGTTTTTTATATTATCCATAACTAATTTAATAGGCGGAATAATAAATTCATCGACTTCAAAAGTGCCCATCAAAATAGCAGCAACAGACCGAGCCGCTAGTTCTCGTCCAGTTGTTCCAAAATCTTTAGAAGAAAAGAAGTCTCGTATAACTTCCGGCGTTATGCTATTTTTAAAAATGCTAATCATTCCAGAAAATGGTAAATGTTTAATCGTATAGCCTAAGAAATTTTGAAAATTTGGAGAAATACCGTCCGACCATTTGCCAAAGAATCCTACAAAAAAATCATAATAAGATTGATTAATGTTCTTTATCTCCTGCAATTTCTCCAATATATCTATTTCTTCACCTATTGATTTTAGCAGCCAAAAGTAGTTCCCTAACTCGCTATTAACTACATAATCTATAGTCAGAAAACTAGTTCTCTCAATTGAAGCGCCATTTTCTAATTTTGCAACTTCTACGTTTTTTAGAAGATCTAAAACTTCATCTAAATGTTCTTTTGACTCTAGTTGCTTAGAAAAGAAATTTACATCATTGTCATCAAAAGTATCCCCAGAATAATGTTTTACATAAATTTGATAAGATAACTCTTTTATGGAATTCTCGATGTTCGATTTGGGATCGGACATTTCTGATACTGCTTCTTTGATTTTATCAAACGCTTTTCGCGTTAAATTTTGCAAGAATGCGCTCAAACTCTTGGTCATGTCCCCTCGCTTAGCCCAATTAATGAGATGTGATGATGTAGCATGCTGCGATCTGACTTCATAAACATTTCCAGTTTCTATTTCAGAGTCACTGTGTTCCAAACGTTCAATTAGAAGCATCGGGTCCAACTTTTCCATTTCCGACTTGGTGAATAACGGAAATTCTCTGACCGTTCCAACCTCTACTGGACCAAAAGAATCTATAAATTTCTTACCTTCAAAATCAAGGTTTAGGTTAGCCCGTAACTTTTCTGCAAATTTAAGAGTAAAATCATTCATTTCTACCCCCATTGCGGGATTCGAAAAATCGATTGCATCTATCAATATATCAAGTAATTGATCTGATAGTACCCCCTCTAAAGCAACAATAACCATTGCCCGTTGAAACAACGTCCACTTGAAAATTTCTTCTTCACCATCTAATTTTTCTATAGAAACCCCGTCAACGAAAACTCGTTCACCTCTTAAAGCTGATAAAATTAAACTGAATTCTTCTGTTTCTTCGAGAATTGAACGATTACTTGCTACCCAAAACTTGTTCTCTCCCGCTCTCGCGTCAGAAATTGCTTCAGACGAAAAATCAATATCAGATATTTCTAACACATCGCTACTTCCTCTTGCATGTGTTTTACCCGTTACAACACCATTTGTAATCCACCAGCCAAGTATCCCAGAATTATGTATATAATCTAAATTTTCAACATTTTTTATATGCATAGCAATATTTCTATATATATCTGTTGCTAAATCAGAATCAGTTACATCTATTATTTCCAATCTAAATTCAAAGGGTAATGAAAGACTAATTGCAAAATACTGTCGTATTAGTGTTTTTTCTTCTAAATTTAATTTTCCTTCCCACTTATTCAGAATCAGCCAAATTTCTGGGAACAATTCCAAAAATTCAACTCTTCCCAACTCTCCTGCAACCTTAAAAAAATTATGTACTCCAGACTCAACACTGTCGTCCTTATTACCCGGCACAATCGAATTAAATACATATTTCAACCAGTCTGATATATTTTTTCTACCCTGTAACGTATTATACGATTCATAAATGTACGACTTAAATGCGTTATAATCCCAATGATTTAGAAGATAAAAGCTTGTGTCTACAGTGGCTTCTGGGTTTTTTTGATTAACTTTTTCAATCAAAAAATGCAAGAACTGTGCTAGATGCTCAAATTTTGAACCATACCATATAATTTGAACACCATAATTTTCTGCAAACATTTCTTCTTGTATCTTCCGAAATCTGCTTTCAACGGGATCCAAAAAATTATCATTCGGTACTTTCATCAATGCGTAATTATTTGCATCCTTATCTAAAAGACCTAATACCTCATCCTCTTCAAGACTCGACCCAACAATGATTGTTGTGGTAATTTGCTTATGAAGGAGTCGTTTGAAATTTTTGAGATTTTTATTATTAGAGCTATATAGCAATCTATAGCTCAACGATGAGTTTACAAAGTTTGCAACTTCACTTTCTGGTTTTCCATGTATATGTACAATATCTGGTAAGGATGCAAAATTTCCCAACTCACCAATATCTTGGACCGAAGTCATAACGTTTCTATGATACATATCTAATAAATGTTTCTCTACTTGGCCATCATAATTAGTGGTTAAAAATTTTGCTGGCAGTTTAATCATCTCATTTATCACTTCATTATGCTTTAAAACTGGTTGCATCATGGAAAAATACTTCTTTTCAAACTCTAATAAACTTTTTTGATATAACGTCCAGTCATTATTTGTTACATCCTTCAAAGTTTGATGAACTAGATCTATTTTCCGCTGTTTACTCATGTTTGAACTTTTGATTTTATCAAAAACAAACGAATCAACAGCGCTATAATTCGAATTTAAAGTATCAACATGCGATTTCCAATAGTCGATTAAGTCATCCACGTACTGATCCCAGCTGGGCATTTTTTGGACCATGGACACCCCTGCCCCAGTTATATAAGCCAATTCCTGATTAGCAGCAGAATCCGCAACAATGCTGACAAAATCACCTATCTTTTCAACCCCATTAATTTCTTCCCATACGTCCATATATCTCTCCTTAATTACACAAGCAATTGTGTTTCTAACTGCAGTTAATAGATATGAAGTAGTTTATTTCTCAATTCGTCATCCACCGCGTATAAATATAGCCCATGTACGCCACGCTTCATCAAAACGTTCAAAGCATTTTGCAAATGTTCTTCTGCTGATAGTCCATCACTTACTTGTGTTTTGGTAGCATTCTTATCATGACTTTCACCTACATCAATCACAATCTTCCCATCCCGACATTTAATTGACAGACCTAAAATTGCACCAGCATAATTTAAAATCACCTGACGGTCGCCATATGAAATGCTTTCTAAATTTTTTAATCCTTTTTCTGAATACGGGACATTTTGAACAACAAGTTTATCTAATTTCACTATCATCATCTCCGCCCAGTATATGAATGTATAAGTACATTATATATGTAAACAGTGTTAATAATTACGATTTTTCAACGATTAAAAAATCAAAAAGACCTGATATCTGCATAATGCAGTCAGGTTCTAAAATATTTGTACTGATGACTACTCGCTCGCACGATTGGTTGTTGGTACCTTTTTGTTTTTGGTGTAAAAATAAAAAGGACATACCGGCTGCAACCAGTATGTCCAAAAATACCCTCGAAAGGATATCCCAACATGGATAACGATATCAGAATTTTAATCGGATTAACAGACCCAAATATCCATTTTGATCCAAAAGCAGAACAACACTTCAATGGAACAGATACAGTCACTTGGAACTTCCTTCTGACATACACTACCAGCTGTGAAAAGTGTGGAACTCCAATGGTTAACAACGGTACCAAAACGGTTATTCATAAAGGGCCTCGTAGCGCCTTCAAGTTTCAAAACTTTAGAATCCGAAAGCAAAAATTTCTATGCAAGAAGTGTGGACATACGTCCATTGCGCAACTCAGAGACATTAAACCAAACAACCATATCATCGATAAGGTTAAACAAGTCGTAGCAATGGAACTGAGTGAAAACGCTAGTCAAAAGCACATTGCCCTAGACAACAACGTATCAACGCAAACCGTAATGCGCGCAGCCGAAGGCTTACTCGTTTACAACAAAACAAATTTCCATTACCTACCCCAAAACATCGCGTTCAATGACTTCAAATCAGGCAAATTCGCAACTAGCGGAATGAGCATGATTTTAATTGATTCAGTGAACCACCGCCTACGGGCGCTCTCTGATGAATTACGTGATGCATACGCTTTCTATCGAGGGATTCTTTACGCCATCGAAACTCGTGATGAAGCTGAACTCAAGTCTGTTCTATACCCTAAAAAAAGCGATGCCCAATACCGATCATTGCCAAAAGCAATGAAGAAGGCTCGTCGCACTATCCGTAAACACTTCGACGAAATAATAAACAGCTTTATCTACGGTTTCTCAAATGGACCAATTGAAGGTTCAAACAATAAAATCAAAGCCATTAAGCGCACGGCGTACAGGTTCCGCAGTTTCAAAAACTTCCGTCTACGTATCCTCATCTCATTCAAGAATAGTTTCTACTCAATGAACTATAAGCAAAAGGCAGCTGATCTCAACAATGTGAAATCAGCTGACTAAGCAAGGTTCAAAATATTAAATTTTACCGGTCATCAGTACCATTTGACTTTGAACCCAAATAAATGGCGGCGAAAGCTGAATTAAATTAGTTGAGTTTATTACTCAAAAACTGAAATGCGTAAATCTTCTACTACATTATCTAACATATCTTTTATAGAACGAATCACTAATTCGTCAGCTACATCTTCTTCTATTAAGTTTATGACAGCAGCATCAACATCAGAATCTAATAGAGCTTTCTTTAATTCGACTGCTAATTCTTGCCATGTAGAGAAATTAGGTGACTTAAAGTCCGAACCATCTACGGTAAGCAAAAATGACGATGGGTTAATTGCATCAAGTTCTTCAACAGAAAAATCAGCCATATCCATCTTGTCATCCTCACGTACGGACTCAATATCATACTTTTCGGTATTACCATCAGGGTATGGGAAAATATCGATTAACTTACGGGTCAATACTTCAGTTCTTTTATCTATCGATTGCAGAGTCCAATTTTCGACATCGATACCCTGGCTTGTTTTAAACTTCGAATCTGCATAAATATCTTTAACGTGATTTGACTTTTCGCTGTTATAACCGGTCAAAGCCAAATTACCCAATCTATGCAAGTACGCTGCTCGAAGTTCATCCGAAACGTTCGCCATTTTAGCTTTCCATTGATCATCCATATTTTGTGGCATGATATGATCTAATGAGATATTGTCCCAAACGCTCTTTTCTTTAGATGAACTATTTTCTATAGTCCTAAATAGATACATTTTATAGCGCGTATTGTAGATGTCCGCCGTTTTCAAAGACTCTTTGAGGTCCTCGTTCGTAGTATATTTCATTCGTCCTTTTTGACTTAATAATCTAGACGCTACCGCTTGTTTAATATCCTTCGAATCCTTCACATCGATATACAACCTTGCCATGAAACTAGCGAATGTTCCAGTCAAGTTAACTCGAGTCATGGTTTTTCGAATAACGTAAGATGCAATTAAATTCACAGTATCGTGCAACTGCACTCGGGTTAAAGTCTTGTCAATTTCGTATGCATGAACAATTCGCATAATAAACGGGTAAGTTAGTGAATAATCCAGCTGATGGAAAATTTCAAACACATCATTCAAATACGAATCATCGCTATAGCCTGACTCGATTTTATTATATATTTTTGCGTACTCAAGCATTTCGTTTAATGCTGCTTTCACATTTTCTCGTTTATCCGTCCAAAAATTCGTGAAAGTTAGGTAAGTATCTCGTTTTTGAAAAACGCTTCCCTTTTCCATTATTAAGTAGACTCGGATAAACGCTTCTAATGACTTTCCGAGCACTGACTCCAAAGCTTTCCAGTACTTTTCGTAATAGATTTCCTGGTCCTCAGGAGATTCTTTAGTCAAGATGTAATTTCGAATCAAATCAGAAAATTCCAAATTCTTTCCCGTTGAGTTTATCGTCTCAAAAATCAGTTGTGGATCATCCTTTTCGTCTAACTGGATGTATACCAAGAGTGTATTTTCAATATTTGAGAATAGCTTCTTGGCTGCATCAGAGTTACCTTCCAGTTGATCCAAAAAGTACTTATAATTTTGATACATTAGTGATGCAGTATCTCCAACTTCACTGTCACTCATAATCTCACTATACGTTTGCGAATCTTTACTGTTTGGTTTAAGTCGAACAATATATCCAAGTTCTTTTTGAGCGCTCTTCTTATTTTCAAGGAACGAAGTCTGTATTTCATTTTCATCATCGACATTTAGGTCACTTAGAGTCTTACTAATAGCTTTTAGCAACAGAGACAATGTCGTTAATCGTTGTTGGCCATCGATCAACGTGTTCACACTGTAATTTAGTGCTGTTTTATCGGTTTTATAAACAATTGTGCCTAAAAAATAGTTCTCTAGATTTTCGAAGTTAGAAAAATTTCGAACATCTTCAAATAGTTTTTTTGCCTCTTTTTTTGTCCAACTATAATTTCTTTGATATACAGGAATTACAAAGGCTTTCTTATTCCCACCAAGGATATCTGTAACTGTTGCTTTCTCAACATCCATTTCACTATTCCCCAATTATTCATTTACTAAAAACACGAGCCACCCCAACTAGCAACTGATAAATTCTCGGAGCAACCACCATTATTAAACATCCACTATCAAGACTACGATTCAAGCCAAGCTTGAAGGTCAGATACATCCGCCAGAACCGGCGCGATGTAGTCATTGTATATGGCTTCCTTAGCTTGCCATGCATTAGAATTGCCAGCCGCTCCCCATGCCTCACGTGCACCGTCTATTTCTTGTTTTGCTAGAATTGTCTTTTTTAACATTTCTTTAGACAGATAGTATGGCGTTGATGCTCCCTCAACAATAAAAATGAGTGACCCCGATGATTCACTTTGAATTACTTCAAAACGCTTAAGTACCCCACGGCCATTGTCAACCATTAGCATCTCGTCCGCATACTTACGCGTAGCATCAGCTACAACGTTCTCCCATAAATACGAGAAACTTTGAATTGTCGAAGCTTTATCATTTTGCTTTGAATCGTTAATCGCTACAGTCACTTCTGAAGCTTTGTAAAATCGTTTAAAGATTTCATATCGGTATGCCATCTGTTCTTCGAGTAATGTAGCGAACTCTTCTAACCCTTCGTGTGGATTTAATTCGTTAATAAAAATAAACTGATCTGGTGTCTGGCTTCTTATTCTTGAACCATCATCTTTAGGATAAAGAACAATAACCGCTTGAACGGGCATCAGTTGGCTTTGCAATAATTCATCCACATGCCAATATCCTTTAGATACGTAAGGTGCCTTCTTATACTCTCGGAATTGCTCCATAACACCATTTTCACCCACCTGCGTTCTCAAAACATTTCGCAAACGCTTATACTTTGCATCAAGCAAAATACTTCCAGCATATTCTTCATTGGAGTCAAACATGTCCAATCGGATATCCGGCTTGTTCCTATTCGAATCAGTCAAAAGAGGCCGCTCTTTAGTTGATTGTTTTCCTTTGCCGATAACACTATTGAATACAAGTCTTACTAAATTGCCATCCGGATTACTAAACGATACAACCTCATCTGAATCTAAACGAGGCAATACGTCTTCGTATGGATTTTTTGAAAAAATCCATCCTTCAATTGGTTGATAACCGTTTTTAATCAACGCCTCAATGGTTTTGATATATGTCCAAATTTCATACAGATCATCTGTGCGCTTCCAGAAATATTCATATGAATGATCCAGGATGACTTCATTTTGTTTTTTATTCAGGATTATATAAAGTCGATACAAAAAATTGTAATTAGGATTTAGTACCAGAGCTTTTGGGATATTTCTATTTACATCACCGATGCTTTCGTCAAGAAAATCGTCTGTTAAAACGATATGGAAATATGAAACCAATTGGGAAAGTCGTTCTATATCATCGTTAACTGCGTCTAAGCTTGTTTGAAGTCGGTTTTTTTGAAAATATACATCACTCTCATTACGACGATAATCAAATTTCTTATTAGCTAGTCTGTCCTGTTCCAGCCCCATCTTAATAGCTTCAAGTTTTTTCACAGAACTGATACTAAACAAAATAAAGTTTTTTAGAATCATCTTAGCCCATCGATTTTCAGGCACATCATATTCTAGGTACCGTTTCGCTGAATAAACCATTCCTCGTTTATCCGGTCTTTCCCCCATCTTCCGTATAGTCAAAGAGTCGGTCAAATTTTTAGCACCAATAGGCTCCCAATTATATTTTTTTCCAATTTTATACCTTGCTTCTTTGCGCAATTTTTCAATCACAAAACGAATCTCGTGTTCTCGCTGTAAGAACAATTTGATTTTTGTCATAGAGATATTAGAATCAGCATCAATTGTATTATCAGAAACAGACTCAGAATTTCTTCTTCTGAAGAAATCAACAGCCAAGCCACTAACTGCAGACTCTACTTCGTCCTTCATTTGCTGCCAATCAGGTACAGATAAATCTTTAGGAACAACATAGAAATATGAATAAAACTGATTATCACCGATATAACTTTTTATCGTATATAGGCCTGGAACTAACGGCACTACCTGTAATTGATCCGTCTCACGCAAACTGAAAAGCGAAAAATTATCATTTGCTGGATATTTAAATCGTCCATCTTGGCCTTGAGATACTCTATTCGGAATATAATAATCATCCATCTCAGGCATTTCAAAATAGTCGTCTTCTCCACCCTCAAGCAGCATATCTAGTTCCGAAAATTCGCGAACTTGAATAATATCCGCCGGAGTTAAAGTTTTTAGATCGTCAACTGTGTATAGTTCTAATTCATAATCCTTTTCGTCATTCATCAAAATGAGCTTAGACTGTGAATCCATACAACTTCAACTCCTTTGCTTTTCGTGTAAGAATTTCTCGGCTTCCTTCAAATAGGGAACTGTCCGAGTATCGGTCAAGAATCGTCTCCAATTGTCCCGGTTCATGAGTGCCGTCTGCATTCACCTGACCGACAAGGCCACTCATCTGTTCCTCAGATCCTCGTACTTTTGTAAGTACACGTTGGATAATTTGCGTATCAAGCGCCTTTTCTCTTGTGAATGAGTCGATTCCTGAAGGCAGATTCATTAAGTACTTGTCAATTTGCTTTACAATACGCCAACCAATCCCAATATTAGCGTCCACGGCATTTATCGCTTGATGCAATTCCCATAGCATATTTTTTTCTTCAGAGGTCAATTGAGCTTCCACATTCACTTTTTTCATTTTTTGGAAGTCACTCGCTTTAACTGCTTCTCGCTTTCCTCTTTCAATTGGATTTCCAGTCAATTCATCAACTGATCCAAACGGAATCATTTCCAATGTCATAACATTGGAACGATCAAGAACCTTATCTGAGAACTGGTATGTTGATTCATCTGTGTTAACCGTTCCGACAAATAACACATTTTCGCCAATTGTAATATTTGCAGGGTACTTTTCGCTATTGTAGAGTCGACTCTCTAATTGTTCGTTGTATAGCGCGAGTCTACGAGTTCCCGCGTCCATTTCCAGAACAGACAAAAACTGTGAGAAATAGTGTTCTACACGTGCAAGATTCATTTCGTCAAATACAACAATGAACAAATCATCAGGATTATCTTGGGCATCAATCAGCGTATCAATAAGCCCACTATCTCCTGGTCTGTAGATGTTATTTACCGTATCTGCGTAACCCAACAAATCAGAATCATCTGCCCAAAATGGACGTACCGAAACGAATCGAACCTGTGATTTCGAACCGTTGTCCCCTGAAGAAATTTGCAACGCATTTGCGTATTCCGTAACTAACTTAGACTTACCAGTACCACTCAATCCAGATAAAATAACCATTCCATCGGTTTTCATTGAAACGTGGAAATTAACTAAATCAGCATCTGCATAATATAGCCCCTTTTGCCTAGTATTTTCCTTAAAGCGAATTAATAACTCTGCGTCCTTTGACTGGTCAGACGTATCGCTTAGTTCTTCCAATTTCTTTTCAGAAATTACAGGTTCAGACACAGCAGAGATATTTGATTCCTTAGACAAGGGTGTACCTGAAGATGCGACTTTGTCGTCATGAAGTGAGGAGTCTGCCGTTTTTGTGCTACTCAACAAATCAGCTTTTGACAAATACTGATCAAAAACAATTTTACTTGGAATATAAACGACATCATCGAACTGATATTGCGAGTTAAACCAATTAGCATCTTCTTCAGTCAAGCTTATTTTTTTAGCTTTTTCATCATCTAAAATGTACATCATTCCGTACTTTGTATGAGTTTGCTGATCAATACCTTTGTAAACAGTTAAATCAAAGTCATCCGTCTTCCAAATAACAGCTGTTGGAACATCAAACTTGTCACGAGACCAGTCTGCTTTCAGTTTTCCCAATAATTTATTTGATTTAAGTGCCTCTTCAAAATCTGCTGCCGTTTCAATTCCGGTGGCAGAATTCTCCTTTGAAAACACCGGAATTGCAACTAACTTCATTTCCCGAGTTGGGTGGAAACTTTCATTCAACTTTTGAACTCGTACTCGATCACCCCACCACCAATATTTGTTTGGTCGATCTCGGTCACTCTTAACATCGGGGGTAACTTCAATCAACAGTGAAGACAATTCATCCCAAATATGTTGAACACGAACATCATCAGCATCATATGGATTGTCATATAAAGAAATCATCGTGAATTTTGAAACATAAACATTAATTTCCTCATGAAAATCGTTGACATCAATACTTTCAGGCACATCTGACAGCGTAGTTAGCTTAATAAAAGCCGCACCGCTCTGATTGATTGTAATATCTTCGATACTTTTTAAATAACCAACTACTCTAAAATCTTGTTTTACTGCTTTAAGCATATTTTAAATTCCTTTTTTCATTTTTTCTCTATTCAAATATTCCATCGGAATATTTGGAGTGATCTTTTTAACTGCTAAATACTCACTTGTAGACACGTATTCCGATTGCAAGTACACCTTTACTAAATCATCGTTCTTAGACACCAAAGTATCCCAATTTGAATCTATTTTAGCTATCGTTGAAATCTGATACTTTTGCTCATCTAATATTGAGTTTTCCGGCAAATTTCCAACAACTAGAACAGCTGGCCTATGCGAATTACGTTGCGTTTTTAATTCTTCTTCCAACTTATTAATCGACCGTTCTAACTTCTCATTCTTTGCAATTTGAGTAGTGGCCTCACGTTGCGCTTTGCTTAAATCCATCTTCAAAGCAGAAATTTCACGATTGTATGTTTTTTCTAACTCAGCAATCTCAGTTTCATGGTCAACAGTTAATTTTGAAATTTGATTCGCAAGATCCCGTTCCGCCCTAGATACCTCACGATTAAGCTTTTTTTGCAATCTTTGATTTTCGTTTTGCAATTTCTTAATCTGAGCATCCAGATCATTAATATTCGAATCAACAATTGTTTTCTCCGATTCCTGAAGCCTTTTAAATCGAAAACCTTCTAAGCCCTCATCATTCATTAACTTTGATACCAATTGAACCTCAGCAGTGTTAGATTGAAATAGTTGAACGGCTTCATCTATCTTTTCTTGTGAAATCATATATAACAAGTACTCTAATGCCATGCCATTGGTTTCAACTAATTTTGTTTTGAATTCATCTAAAGACATACGTTCTTCGTATTCTTTGAAGTCTGACTGCACAAAACTATTGAATTGACTTGATTCCAATGCGGAAATAACGTATTTCAAATTCTTGTTGACTAGTAAGTTTTGTATCGCCTTATTTCTTGCTACGTTGGAAGCACTGGCTGGTAAAATGCTCAACCCCTGTTTTAAAGGGGCTTTGTTCAACAATTGACCTATTGTTTCGTTGTCGAAGTGTAGTAATAATAATTCAATGATTGATTTTTCGACTAATCCTGATGGTCCGCTCATGACCGCTCCTCACTAATGTGTTTTATAGCCACGATTGTACGCTTTATTTATGCATCCTTTGTGAATAAGCCCTTCAAAATTGTCCTTTCAAATATTGATATATTTCTTCCTTTAGCATGGGTAAGAAACTTTTTATCGATGCTGTCACCACATTCAAATTACATTTTTAATCTAAATTAAATGGAACTACCAAATTTGATTCCTCATCTCATTCAAAAACAAATTCTACACAGTGAACCCAAAAAGACAGCTAATCTCAACAATGAAAATCAGCTGCCTAAGCAAGGTTCTAACTATTAAATTTTTACCGGTCATCACTACCATTTGGCATTAAGCTACGTTGGTCGCTCAAATCAGTATGCCTAACTTAATTATTATTAATAAATCTCCAAAATTTCAGCCGTTCCATCGAACGATATCACCCCCAAATTCAACCATCACTTCAAACGCAGACTCCGCAATAATATTTTCCATTATCTTTAGATTAGTTCGAGACATAGTGTCATTAATTCTCATTACATCTTTTGATAACTCCGCCAACATGCTAAATTAAAAAAACTAGTTATAGTTTCATTAGTTGATTTCTCAACGGTTCATCAACCGCATATAAGTACAACCCATGAACACCACGCTTCATCAAAACATTCAACGCGTTGCGCAGATGCTCCTCAGCCGTTAATCCATCATCAAGACGCGTCTTAGTGGCATTCTTGTCATGACTCTCACTAGCATCAATCACAATCCTCCCATCGCGATACTTGATAGAAGGTCCAAGGATGACACCGGCATAATTTAAGTCCAGTCCTTGGATAGTAAAGGTGCTACCTACCTCATCAATCGTCACCGGATCTTCTGACCATGCCAACGCTTTGTTTCTACCTGGCGTTTGTAAATTCCAGGGCTTAACCAGGTTTCCTGCTGTCACCATCCACAGCTCACCATCAACACGTCGCTTCAACTTATATGCCCAATCAAAAGTTGCTAACAGGCGCGACAGTCCAACTTCATTATCGCGCATTTGAATAGCCTCAAACATTGCTTTAGCGTTATCAAACACACGTAAATCGTACTTGAAATCATGTGGAATCGGCTTTAAATCACCAGCTACAAAACTATCAATCCAGTCTCTAGTTTGCTCATTTGCTTGAATACGATACTGCTGCGTTAACGAGTACGTCACATCTGACCCTTGAATCGAATCCGCAATTGCGTCTTCATCCCAAGATTGATCTGCTCGTAATATCTGTTTTGGATCAAAAATGGCAATCGTAATTTTGGCCGTCTTGGCTAATGCCTTCAATTGATTTTCAGTTCCAAACATCTTGAAATGTTTCTTGGTCCAAGCAGCCATGTGACCCTGGGTCCAAACCAAATGCGCTTCATCAACCAAAACAACATCAAATTGTTCCTGCTTCTTCATATAAGCATTTAGATATTCGGTTGGCTTAAAGACAACCGGTTCTTCACCAAATGCTGCCTTTAAGCGCTTCGTGATTGCCGAATAAACTGTTCGTTGTTCGTCATGATTGACGATCATCGCAACCTTCAACTTTCGCCCGGCGACTTGCTTGCCAAACTCAGCAGTTGCAACTTCATAGAACAAACTACTCAATAGCACAGTCTTTCCCGTTCCTGCAGCACCAGCAACAGTAATTAACTTACTATCACCATCATCCTTAATGGTGTTAGAAACCAGAGCTAAAATGTCCGACTTAACCTTTTTCTGTTGGTCTGACAACGTTTTGAATGGCGAAGCTTTGAACAACGTAGAATTAAGCACTCGCCCATATTCAGGGAACAATTCTGGCTCACGACTGTTCAGTTCTTTCAGTGTCTCTTTGAAAATTTGATCTTTTAATTCCGAACCAGCATATGAACCTTGCGGATTACCACGCCCATTTAGAACTTGTACATCCCCAGGCAATGCCAAGAAGTAATTAATCAATTCATTTTCGATATCCAAAGTCATCGACTTTTGAAACTCACTATCACCAATCACATACAGATAGCCGTCTTTAATTTGTTGCAGAACATCATCCTTATCATTCAAATGCTGCAAAGTTCTCTTTTGAATGTTGTTCGTTTCGCCTACATAGACCTTATATTGTTTACCTGATTGTTCATTAACAATATAAACAGTATTACGATCTAAAATCACCTGCCGGTCGGCAGGTGATATGCGTTCTAAACTTTTTAGTCCTTTTTCGGAATAGGGAATATTTTGAATTACAAGTTTATTTTGTGCCAAGTTCATTTTCATCCCCACCTTTCTGAATACTTTATTTATTATTATATGACATATTGAACGAATTTTTACGAACTACTTATTTTCCCATGGGCCGATGAAGTTCAACAAAATTGTCGTGTAAAATCAAAATACCACTAGGCTAACTGATCGTTTCTGATTTCAGTTAGCCTAGTGGTATTTTCTTTTTATACCGTGCGATGTTTACCGGCTTACCTACTATTAACTTTTTTAAACTAGGTCTCAATCATCCGTCAGCAAAGAAAAAAGGATTAAAAAAGAAAAGCCTGGATTGTGTCATCAATTGGCCGTTGCCACTCGCCCACACAATCCAGGTTATAAAAAAATCGCTAATCACTGATTTTAGTCAGAATTTTATTGCACTTCTCAGAAATTATTGATTTTCCGCATCAATTACCGCTCGTGCCACACGACCGGCATTGCGCTTCTTCTTTCCGTACATCGAACGACCAGGCCTAACATTCGTAAAACCATCTTCATACCAGCCATCGCCGTAATCTTTTGGAGCATAATGAACTGGTCGTTTATTCAAGTCATGCACATGAGCGTGATAAATCGTCGCACCAATATAACGCTCAAAGACCTCAGGATTAAAGAAAATCGCAATACCCAAATCCTTACGAAGACGGTCTTCATAAAAGCTTTTTGAAAATTTAGGGTCATCATTCACTCGTCCGTCAACCACCATAAATCCCTTAGGATAATTTAAATTTAAAATACGACGTATGCGCGCCTTTTTTCGACTGTTACCGTGCGGATTAATCACCCCGGTTGTGTTTTCTGCCATTGTTGTTTACCTCATTTTTCTTAATAATTTAATTAAATCGAACATTGTTCATCAAACAGTAAAACCCTGTCAAATTAAACAATTACTAACTCGTCGTCCGAACTGTTACCAATTAAGCGACGCAGTTGTCTTCTCAGCCGCAACCGACTCACTAAACACGCACTTCGCATTGAATCTCGAAATGAATTTCCACATATCCAAACCACTTACATAAATACGAATTAAAAAATTTTCATTCATTCGTTGCGTGGTTGTGAATATAACGTCTTTATCGTGCGTGATGGCTTCGATACCAAGCTCAGTTGCAATGTGTGTGTTTCCAACGCCCGATGACCCAATCGGGATGATATTCTTAGACTTTGCCATAAATCTTGAGATCTACAGTTTTGTAATTCCCCCAATCCAAGGCTGCAGGTAGTCTATTTCAACAATGTGAAATCAGCTACCCAGGTGATGTTTAAAATATTAAGTTTTCTCTGATTCCTTTTACTATATCAATCTAGTAGAGAATTAAATTTAGTCAATTACTAATAACCCGCACAATAACACATAAAAGTCCAAGATTACCGGGTAACTTATATCAAATTTCGGAGGTTATTATTTTAAGATTGACTTAACATCATCAAGATAGTCATCCTCAATCATCGGCACCAATAACTTCCCATCGATAGCATTCATCATCACTTGCTCTTTTTCTTTTAAACGGTCATAGACTTGTTGATCAATAAAACCAACGTGTGCGTTGTCACCGTCTGTCATCAAATAATAGTACCTTGTGTACTGATCAGCAGACAATCCTAATCGATGAATTCGGTCACGTGACTGAAGCATGAATGTCAAATTAAAATTGTATTCAAAGTACACCGCATCGTGCACAGTTTGATGCAACGAAATCGACTCGCCAAGCGTAGCCGGGTTCGAAATTAAGACCGACACATCACCGTCACGAAATTGATTTATCAAATCGACCCGAGCGTCTTTTGGTGTAGCTCCGTAAATCAAACTGGAGCTAATCCCCTCTTCGGTTAGCTCATCTTGAATTTTATGCATCGTACCAACAAACATTCCCCAAACAAGCACTTTCTTTCCTTCGTGTACCAGTGATTTAATCAAATCCATACCCGCATCAAATTTAGGCGTCCGCATTTTATCAACACCAAAATCCAAATAAAGCCTCTGCTTGGCTGCTCGTTCTTCAGCACTGTCAAATGCTGAATCAACTGTATAGTCAAGTTCTCCAAACAAAAATCCCAAATCGTTAAAATCGATGTTTGCAGTTAATAGTTCCGGATTTGTTGATGCCTGCATGAGACGAATATACTTTGCTAATACATTAGATTCAACATCATGGATAACCGCTGCCAGGTCAGTTTGTTGAGTATCTGGCTCAACCTTGATAAGCTTGTCAGCTTCGGCTGGGGGTACTTCCAAGTCAGTCTTGTTAGTCCGCCAAAAAAACGGTTGCAATTTATCATTAATATCGCTTGAAATATTGGCATCAAGCTCATTGATTTCCCAACCAAAGAATGCATCATACTCGTTTTGATAGAGTAAATGTAAAAAATTGTAGACATCCTTATATGAATTAGGAATTGGAGTTCCCGTCAATACGTAATGATAACGAGCATTAGGTCCCAAAGTCAGGGCATTAGCCGCTCGCTTCCCTTCCGGATTTTTAATTCGATGAACCTCATCAAATACAATCATTGTTTTCTCATCGATAAGGCCATTCAAAGCACTCAATTTCCACCCGGATAATGCTTCATAATTGATAACGATTATATTTGCAATACCCCAGTCGCGGCGCACATCACCAACAGATCCATACTGTTTTAGGTTCATAAAGTGCAAATCTCGCTTCGACCCAAAAACCTCAGCAAATTCTATTTTCCATGCTTCAAATGCATTAATTGGAGATACAACGACTAATCGATTTATCTGATCAACTTCGGGCGAACTTAGATAAGCAAATGCACCATACATCATTGCCGTCTTACCGGCACCCGGGACACTAAAGTTGGCTGCTTTTTTCATAGTAGCCAAATAAAAGCTAGCCTGTAGCTGTTGCGGCTTCAACGGACGTGAAATTTCCTGATCCAGGATTCTTGAAAATTCAGCAACTTCATCATTCCAACGCAAATCATAGTCTTTAATGGTCAACCCCGCAATGCGCTGTTCATCAATTGCATATGCATTTTGTTCAATATACTGTTTAACATCATCTTCCAGATAAATCTCATCATTTAATCGGCCGTTAAGCTTTTCAATTAACGTGTTTAAGTCGACATAATTAATATCTTTCGGAAGAATTAATTCTTTAAAATCCACAAAATAGTCACGGTACCGTTTCAGTGTTCGTTGAACCCGCGAAGATTGTAATTCACCATCCGAACTATCAATAAATTGAAAGCCGACGTTAGTTTTTTTCAGTACTGGTTTAGAGTTCATCCTCATACACCTCAATCAAATCATTACTGATTAAGTTGATTTTTACCAACATATCGCGGATTTCGGAAATTTGGTCTCGACTGAAGTTTGTGAATTGCAAGTTTCCCGTTAGTCCATTACCTTGTTGCATGTCCTTCAATGTATTCAACGTTTCTGTCACGTCTCCCACAAAGTTGTCTACATTTTTACCACGGTTTTGTCTGTTAGTCGTTGTGGCGTACTTTTCATTGACTTGTCGCAACTCCGGAACCGCTGTCTCCAATCGTGCCCGATATTCAGCCGCTGTCGCAACTGGTTCTGAGTCCATCTTGTCGCGAAAATCATCAACCACTTCCTCCAGTTGTTCGTTATAGTCGTCATTCACAGCACTACTCATAATATTTCGAGTATAGTTTCGCATCTCAGTACGTGAATCGTCCCCCGAGATGATTACCTTCGCAAGCAAAGTAAACGCTGAATCCTTGGTCGCCTCAAATTTTGGTCCACGATTTGGATACTGTTTGTTCAGCTTATCTGCAAGCGTTTCAAGTGGACTGTAGAGTTTCAAATCTTTGATGATGTAAAATGCATCCGTCGGCATATTGTTGAATTCGAAAAATGATTGCATCAATTCCACAGTAGCTAACTTTGATTCAACATCCTTAATTCGAGTATTTGATTCATTCGCATAATCCTGCGCAGTCATTAGCTCGTCGACAACGATTGTTTGATATGTGTCCACGGCCAAATCAACGGGATCATAGCTAAGCTTTTCTTCAACGCCCAGCTGAATGGCCAACTCAAGGCGTTTAATCTGTGAACGATTTGCTCTAGCATCATAGGTAAACGGCAGAATGACGGCCTCGAAAAATTGCGTTGTTCCAGTTTCTTCGGAGATTTGGCGCAGGGCCGTATAACGACGATTACCATCGATGATTCTACCATCTGAAAGCACATACCCATAGACTTGCTGTCCTTTATCTAAAATTGACTTCTTAGTCTTCTTCAAGGCAGCTAAGTTATCATCTGCTATGAAACCAGCGAATTTTTCATTATACAGCGGGTTCTCTTCATCGGTTGATGGTGTAAGTTCACCAACAACACGTCGAACCTGTGTTGAAACACGCCCGTTTTCATCGTTGTAGTACAAGTAATTCAATGGAATTCTGTACACATCCAGCATATTATCCGTTAAATTAGGGATTGTTGTAGGCAATTTAGGTTTTGCACCAGTCTTAGAAATATTGCCACTGTCTGCCAATTGAAGTAAATCTCTTTTCATCAGTTCCCCCTTTTCTCATTTTCTAATGTACGTAATTTTGAAATAACTGTTTGCGCATCGGTAGCTTCTGTATAAACCACATTTTGTTGGTCTAACTGTCTAAAGAACTCCGTTTGAATATCAACAATTTGTTGATCTGATATGCGCTTATTATCGGCCTTAGTTTCTACCAATAAGTAAACATGTGATTGGTCTTCACGCTCAACCATATACACGAAATCAGGGGTAGTAGTTCCACCAGTATATTTAGGTACTTGAATTGCTCGTTTAGGCAGCTTACCAAACACAGTTATTTCATCATCATAATCGCGCTTAAGTAAATCACGCTCTGGCGTAACTGAATCATAACGCATTGGTGGTGTGTCATATAGGAATGAATCTTTATCTGTTAGAACGGAATCATCGACTTCTCGACCAATAGCATCTGCGGAAATTTCGTCAACGAATTCGTCGGTATTTGGATCAAATACCGACGTTGTTGCTTGAAAATCTAGCGGCTCGTATCTATATGATTGCGCATATGCATTATCAAACCGGGCCTTAAACTCACGATTTAAATTTACCAAAGTAGTTTCAGTCAAGTAACGTTGATCACTACCAAGTTTCTCTGATAAGGTTGATGACACCGCCTTATGTAATTCTTGAATTGGTAACTTTGTTCTGAGTGCTATCTGCTTCAAAAACTTTCCATAAGCCATACCATCACGATAACTAACCTTCAGTTCTGCCGTGTTTGAACGCGCTAACACTTCACTTTCATTTTCGTTAGTTTCAATCCGAACATGCGTCATTTCTGGCTTTTCACGTTGATAAAGTTCAACGTTACCAAACACATCATCAACAATCATCGAAATTGTACCGGGTCGTCGTTCAAACTCCAACATATATCGTTGCGAAAATTTCCGCCAAACACTTTTTAACTGTTCCCAATTCTCCTTACGTAGCTTCACTTTAGCAGTTGCACTATTCTTCGGTTGATTCTTTATTTTTCCAGGCCGGACTTTTTGTTGTGATAACGCCGGATAAAGAACCATCATCCATTCAAAACCAGACTTGACATCACCGTCAATTTCAACCTTTGGTTCAAATTCATTATCACGGTCAATGATTCCTCTAGAATCTAATTCTTGTAGCAACTTTTTCCGATCAAATGTTTCATCAGTTCGCTGTCTGTCTTCAACAATTATCGAAATCATATTATCGGTCAATTTCTTCTCATCAAGTTTAATGTCAGTATCACTGTTCACTTCACCTATGAGTAAGTCAGCAAAATCCTTTTCATCATACCCAATGAGATATGCCAAACGGGACTCAAACTCATCTTGCTGAACACGATGCCCGGTTTCATCAACTGGCAATCTAAGTCCGCGACCAACCTCTTGAATCTTGCTAGTTTCGCTACCGGATGTACGCAACTTTGCTATAACAAAAACGTTAGGATTGTCCCACCCTTCACGTAGGGTCCACTTTGAAAACAAAAATCGGCGTGTATTCCAACTACCATCATCTGCTTTAAAACTAAGCATCTTCTCTTTGTTACTCAAAATATCATCAATCTCCGCTTGAATCGCTTCATCCCCTGAACCGCGATCTTCACCAAAATATCCTGCGTGAACATCTTGGTTCTCTCTCACTAAACTTTGAAGAGTTGCTTGCAAATAATCAAGATATTCTGTTTCACGTTCTAACGTTTTGCGTTGATATTCGCGAATTAATTTGGTCAACTTGTCTTTTAACAGACGCTCAAACGTCCCCTTCAACCAACCATCATCATCACGATACGAGCGAATACTATCTATAAAAAACAGGCTAATTGTTTTAATTCTAGGCGAATTATTTTCAACCAGATTATCTCGCATAAAATTACGTATTTCTGCATCGAAATGTTTATCAATAGCACTTTTAATCAGCATCTCTTGGTATGAAGACTCAAACGTACCCGGAACCAGTTCCATACCCACTTCTAACTCGAGATCATTTGAAAGTAGTTTGTCACTCGTCCCAACGTATGTAATGTCACCCTGAAAAGCCGGGTCTACATTGGCAAGGTTGTCATCGATTCCTAATGGATACTCAGTCGCTCCTTGCTTCAAAACAAGCTCTTTTGCTGTTGCCTTCGTAACTTTGTACCGATTATTTGCTTGTTCTGAGGTTAACTCCGGGTAATAAACATCTATTCCCTTTACAAGCCCCTGATTAAAACTATCAACGGCATTTAAATTAAATTGTGGCTTATTTCTATAATAATCGTAGATTTCAACCTTATTTGCACCTCTACCTGTTGATTCTTTATTAAAAGTTGCTCCAAATCGGATTATCATTTGTGGCTTCAAACTTTGAATGGCTTCATAATTTTTACCAGATTTCGGAAATCGATGTGGTTCATCAATGATTACTATTGGTCGATTCGCCTGCAACCCTTCCAGGGGCTTAGTAAATCCAGACAACAACGTTTGATTAAATCTGTCTCGAATTACACCTTTAACTTTTTTTACACCCTTCATATTATTGGAACGCAACATATCGGCATTAATAAGTAATATCTGAATCGTACTACTATTCAATCTATCGCTCTCAATAAAATCTACCAAATTTGCCGGCATCAAATCTTTCTTACTACTGAAATCACCAGCATTAATAACATTTAAATTCACTTTAGTATTTTCATAAAATTGCGAAAAATGTTGTTTCACATAATCTGCTTGAATGAAACGTTTCCATCCCTCCTTGATTGCAGGCGTAGGAACAACCACAATAAACTTGAACAACCCATATTTTCGGTGCAAATCATACATCGTTCTAACACCAACATACGTCTTTCCAGTTCCAGTTTCCATTTTGACGTCAATGTTTGCCGCGTCAGTGTATCTTCCCTTTATCAATGGATTTGCATACACATATTTTGCGTCAGGATCGTCACTATTAACATCCAAGCCGTAAAATGCATCATCTATTGCCTGTAACGCATCGCTTTGGTGGTGCAGTTCTTCTAATTGAATTTTCATTTTTTACCTTTCTTCAATCTAAGAAACAACTAAGGCTTTAATAACGCACTTGAAGGTTTACTTTGCTTTCCAATTGGCCAATCGCTATTTCCAATTCTCGAATCGACTCCATAGAAAATGAGTATCCATACAAAACAATTGTTTGTACAATCATCCTTCGATTTCCAATTGCATTAACGAGTTCTTTAGTTTGATTGGGACCCCAACCGGTGTCAATTAAGTATATGCGACTTTCATCAACATAATTTGCCATATATCCAGAGAAATTAAGCGTTACTTGCTTAGTATCAAACCCGTAACCATCTTCAATCAGATTAGTAGTGAGCAACGTTTGTTCTCCAGTCGCTCCCCCAGGAAGTTCAAAACTTTCAGAAGAAAAACGAGTTACCATGTTATCAAACAAATCGCTTTGAGTCTGAACATCAGAAAAGTTTTCAATCTCCTCTAAAGCCTTTTCAATCGGCTCCACCATTCTGTAATGCTTAAAGCCAAGATCACCCGAATACCCAGGATTTTCTGCAATAATTTTCTCCGCAACCTTCATCACTCGTGCCCTAGAAATTTCATCTATACTTTCGAACCCCGCCTTAAATGCAGTTTCTCCACCTGATGTTGGCACTTTTGAACCATCTGAGTTTATTGTAAAAGTTGGTTCAGGTAGAGTAGCCATGATAAATTGTCGCTTGCCACCATCATCCGCATTTAAACTCATTACAGCATCCGCTGTGCTGGCAGACCCTGCAAAGAAATCCAATACCAACGCGTCGGGATTATTTATCACTCGCAACAGATATTTAATTAAATCTGTTGGTTTCGGGGTGTCAAATACCTTTTCACCATCAAATAACTTAGTTAATTCTTTAGTTGCAAGATTATTCAAACCATCTTTTTCAATTAAGGTCCCAATTTTTTGCTTTTTACCAGCAGCTAATCTATCTGCCAAAAAGACCTTTTGAACAGGGGCTGTCTGACCACTTTTTCCGAAAATAATGCGCCCATCTGCGATTCGTCGAGCCACTTCAGTTTCGTTAAACACCCAATATCTCCCGTTTCCCGGAAGATATTCTTCTCCAGTAATCGGATTTTTGATTGGGAAATACGGGCCCACGTGGTTCGCTGATAACGGCATTGTAGTCCACGGACCACGTTCATCGTTATCAGGGTTAATATATCCATCTGTTTTTATTGGAAGACCAATGGTATCCTCAATCAACCCTTGAACTTTAGCATATCCAAGGAGGTAATCATGAACTGGCGGGATATTACCAACATTATTAGGTCCCGTCTTACGTCTTACAATTAAATCTGCAATGAAATTATCGGCACCAAAAATTTCATCCATTAATTCTTTCAGATTTGCTTGCTCATTATCATCAATTGAAACAAAAATAATACCTGTATCTTTTAACATCTTTTTCGCCAAATACAACCGCGGATACATGAATGTCAACCACGCAGAATGGCTTGCTCGCCCTTGTATTGACTTCAAGCGTTCCAGTTGTTCATCTGTCAAACCGAACATACTTTTCATTTGATCGTCAGAATACTCGAAAGAATCTGGATAAACAAACCCGTCCGAACCCGTGTTGTACGGAGGATCAATATAGATAAAGTCAATAGAGTTGGTATAAACGCTCTGTAAATGACGCATAACTTCCAGGTTATCCCCTGTAAAGAATAAATTATCACTTTTTACATTTTTATCTTGGTTATTGTGTATCACATCGGGAACAATTACTGTACGTGCTCGCTCACCTGCTTGCTTTTTTGCGTAATCCTTACCGATCCAATCTAATTGAAATCCCGCTGAAAGCTCTTCAATGTTATTTTTACGTAAATTATTGCGGAATTTCTCAATGTCAAATTCGCCGTCTTTTGTAAAATACTCCGGTAACTTCATTGATAGCTCTTCAAGAAAAGCGGAATTGGCATTCACGTTATTGTTGAATTCAAAATTTTCTCGCAACATTACGCCACCGCCTTACGAACGATGACACTAAAAAAAGCAGCATTATCCCTTAGGTTAAAGCCGCTCATTTCTAAATATGCAGTTAAATAAGCCCTATCTAGGTGCTGTGCTGTGCTGTGCTGTGCTGTGCTGTGCTGTGCTGTGCTGTGCTGTGCTTAATCATGCTCAGTTTTCTCCGTAAATTCAAATAATTTATGCCATTCAGCATATATCTTTTTTATATTTTAACATGTACCAAGGATTTCTACACATGTCCTGAATTCAATTCAAACAATGAAATCAACATATAGTATGTATGTCTGTCATCAATAATTAGATAGTTTTTGAGTACTTAAAAAGCGAACCAATTCCCCATTGATCCGCCATCTAAAAATTTCTGAAGCATATCGCCTTTATTAACATCCGTTTTTCTAACAGCATTAGAAACTCTCGATATTTACATTTCGTTCTTATTTGCTCCATGGATAACTCGTGATTACACCTCTTTCAACGCACTCTGGACAATCATTGGTTTCTATTCAGCGCTTTGTCAAAATGCACAAAATTGAAAACGTCAAATTCTGTACATTTATTTTTCCTGAATTACTGTTCACCGGACACAGCCAAGACGAGTCTTTCAATGACAATTAGTATTGAAGAAAATTCAAACAGAATAATCACCAATTTCATTGGTACAAGTGAAATTGTGCGTCGTTTACCCACTGCTTACAGATACAACCGTAAAAAAATGCTAAATACGGGCCGTTCATTGATAAATTTTGTCAGGGGAGAAAACATGCTCTTCCAACTAATCAATAAGCAATGCGAGACTAAATTCCCGATTTTAACTACCTACGTAGAGTTATCTCAGTGGGACACAACTCTTCCATGAACGATTGCGAATGCAATTTTGGATACATTAGTTCACCATTCAACAGTCCATAAAATAACCGGCAAATCTTAACGAATGAATACTTATCTTCACCTACAATTGAATCAAATAATAATTGACAACTGTTTAATTAAATTTCGAGATGGTCAAAATCGTACACTTTCAAGTTCATTTTGTAAGCCTACATTCATATTATTTGACACGTCCACAATAACATGAACAAAACATATAAATTCAACAAGCAACAACCTACACCGTCAAAATCAACTTACCATGCACGCCACCCTGTTGCAGACGCGCATAATCCATCCGTACATTATCAGCGCTCAATGGCAATTCGCTATCAATCACACTGATAAAGCGACCGCTGCTCAACCCATCCAACAAAGTCTGAACCGTTTCACCACTCGCTTGGTTAAAGAAGTGAACAAAACGCGGATCACGATGTGAACGCGCCACAATCGACAAGACATGACCATTTGGCTTAGTAGCCTTAAATGAGGCCCCCAACACCCGATCTGAACCAACTGTATCGTAAACTGCATCATACACAGCCCCGTTAGCCGCAACATCATCCGTCTTATAATCAAAGACCGTCACTTGCGGGAACTTCTCGCGCAACATTTGTAAGCCCCAACCACTAGCCGTGGCACTCACTTCGGCACCAGCGTCCAGCGCTGCTTGAATGGCCATTAATCCAACCGAACCCGAGCCACCGTGAACCAAAACATGTTGGCCGGCCTTAACCTGCAATCCGCGGACGATACCACTGTAACCAGTTTGGCCGCCTAGCACAACCGACACTGCGGCTGCGTACGTCACATTATCAGGAATGTGTGCCGCCAATCGTTCTGGCACTAATACTTCTTCTGCGTAGGTTTCACCCCCACGGACATTAGCGGCTAACCGATCACCAACCTTGAAGTCACGAACATTGCGACCAACCGCGATAACATCCCCAGCCACCGACGAACCCAAAATCATGCCATCTCGACCACCACGACTACCGCTCCCAATCTTAATATCAATTAGGTCCACTGCAAGCGCGCGTGTCTTAACCAAAATTTCATCAGCTGACACCTTCAAATCACGGACCTCTGCATCCACTAATGAATCGAAATCACCTAACCGATTTAGTACAACTGCCTTCATGTTTCTTGCCTTCTTTTCTTATTTACGACTAGTGTACACCTGCCCAAAATAGGTGGCGTAAAAATGGCCCTTAATCGGCATCAATCGTTAACTGGCGCGCCTCAGGGTTCAAAACATGCTGATTAGTTAACTCTTCAATCGTCGCAAATAGCACACCTTCACGAATACCTGACTGCGAGAAGATAACCTTATTACTATCGATAATCGTCAACAACGTCACAATTGGCAAAACACCCCCAATAATAATATCGCCACGAGCCTTCGACAGACCACGAATTTCAATGCGTTCCACCTTGTTATCACCCAATAACTCAGCAAAAATATCATCGACCTCATCCTTGGTCATTTGATAACCGTGCACGGGTAAGTCCAACTGATTGCGACGGTGACGCATAATCTTAGCTAATGTTCGGTTAGATCCACCGATTGCAATAATCGGCAAGTTCACTGCATTTGCCAGCCAGGCAATATCATGGAAATATTTATTCGTAGCTGTCAATGCGTTGAACAAACTCTTCGCACTAACCATGTCTTTCTCCAAATGGGCTTCCGTAATATTGACTGCCCCGATTGGCACGCTGATGCGTTGCACCATCTTACCAGACTTCACCAAAATCATTTCAGTCGATGCCCCACCAGTATCCAAAATCAGCGCATCATTAACCGGTAGCGAATTCATAACGCCTTTGAAGTCATACACCGCTTCCTGGTCGCCTGAAATAACGGTCAGGTCAAAGCCCATCGTTTCTTTAAAGCGGGCTAAAAATTCCGCTTGATTGCTGGCCTGGCGTACAGCAGCCGTCGCCACGGCCCGCACGTGTATCTGTTCATCAAACGTCGTATAAATTTCTTTAAATTCAGCCAGCGCCACCATTGTTCGGTCAATTGCATCTGGTTGAATCACTTTCTCATCGCCCATCCCCGCTGACATTCGCACCATTTCTTGACGGCGGTCTAATACTTCATATGACCCATCTGCATTAATGCGATTGACCATCATGCGAACCGAGTTTGAACCAAGATCCAAAATTGCTAATGTAGGCATAGTCTCTCTCCTCAAGTTTTAGTCGTTTTCATTTTCAGCTGCAATTAATAAGCGTTCTTGCACCGGTACCGGATCTGAATCCGCCTTTAACTTGCGGCGGACATACCGTCCATTGCGCGTTTTATTGAAGCTTTGCGCCCGGTCTGACCACATCTGCCGGAAAATCTTACGAATGCGGTGTTTCAACGCCGCATCGTGAATTGGAAACAGCAGTTCTACGCGCCGGTCAAAGTTACGCGGCATCGCATCCGCAGACGCCAGATACACCGTCACATCCTCTTTATCCCGTTTAAACAGATAAATCCGTGAGTGTTCGAGTAACCGCCCAACAATTGAGCGGATTTGAATATTTTCGCTCACATTAGGCAGGTTCGGCATCGCTGTTGCAATCCCTCGGACCAGCAAATGAATGTGCACCCCGGCTTGGCTCGCGATATACAACCGTTCAATCAACTCCTGGTCCGAAATGGAATTCACTTTGAACCAGATTTCGGGGTGTTTACCAGCATCGGCCGCAACAATCATTTCATCGATCTGTTCAATCAAAGTCGCCCGCAACATATTTGGCGCAATTCGAATGTCAGCCAGTTCTTGCGGTTGTGATGCTTGCCCCGTCACATAAGCGAACACACGCCGGACATCAGCTGCCATGTGCTCATCGGCAGTAAACAAACCAAAGTCCGTGTAAAAGTGGGCCGTTTTATCGTTGTAGTTACCCGTTCCCAAATGAACAATCGTGCGACCGTCACGGACAACATAGGCCATCTTGGCATGGACCTTCATCGCTGGGAAACTTGTAAATACGGTCACGCCAGCAGCTTGTAGTGTATCGACCAATTTCAAGTTGTTCGGTTCATCAAACCGGGCCTTAATCTCAACCAGTGCCACCACGTGTTTACCCGCCTGGGCTGCTTGCGTAAGTGCCGCCACAATTGGTGAATCATGTGACACCCGGTAAATGGAAATTCCAATTTCCGACACCGTGTCATCATGCGCCGCCTGCTGGAAGAAATTCAACACAGCGTCATAACTGTCATACGGATGATGCACAAGGTAATCCTGCGCCACAATGTTATCAAAAATATCAGCCCCCGTTAGCGCCTTCACCTGGTGTGGCTGGTATGGGTGATAGTGCAAGAAGGCAAACTCAGCAGCTTGGTCCTCCTGCTTCAATAAGTCATTTAATTCACTCACAAAATCATACGCCAGTGGGCCCTTAACCTTAAAGACGTGAAGCCGGTCAACGCCCAAAACCTGCTGCAAATGGCGTTTCAATTCGGCTGGCATCTGCGCCGAAACCGTTAAATTAATTGCTGGCGCCGTCGCCCGTTTATCAACCTCTGCTTGAATGGCATCCACCACATCAGTCGTTGATTTTGGCAAAATGGGCATACTCATATCCTGCAAGATACGAAATTGATAGACCTTCTTATCAGCCAGGTTATTCGCTAAATCAGCAATGTACGTCGTCATGACATCGGTCGTCGTCACAAAGCGGCTGTTAGGTCCTGGCACGCGGATAAATCGTGGTGTCGCCGCTGGTAAGGCAAACGTTGTCCAGTCAGCATCCCCCGTATGACCAACGACAAAGTTAATCGTCCCGTTGGATACTTCTGATAAGCTGGTCGCGTCCATCATCTTTAAAGTCAACTGTGGCTGAATCGTCTGCTGGAAAATCTGGCGGACCGCTGCCCGGTCATGCGCCTTTAAATCCGCCACCGGCAAAATTGGTAAATGCACATTGCTCAAAGCAACTTTCAAAACTTCATAGCTCTGGTATTGGTGCCGCAACTGTTTGCGAATAGCATGGCGCACCGCATTCATTTGTTGTTGTGGCGTCATGCCCGCCGGATCCTTCTTATCATCCCCAGCTTGAATATCACGAATCAAATCCGCCATGCGGACCATGTACCATTCATCAAAATTGCTCTGCGTGATACTTAAAAAATTTGCTCTTTCCAAAAGTGGCTGGCCCGCATCTTGACTCAACGCCAAAACACGTTCATTAAAGGCCATCCAACTTAACTCACGATTCATAAAATCGTGGTGTGTTAAAAAGTCTAATCTCATGAATAATCCCCTCCCCCGAGTGACCAAATTATACGCCTAATC
>Ga0154006_1000089_pt1 | contig 31490 bp, 24 predicted proteins | sample TSFL090MetaG_FD_104747 | JGI IMG/M metagenome (GOLD analysis project Ga0154006, IMG submission 104747) | Attine ant fungus gardens microbial communities from Florida, USA - TSFL090 MetaG | ecosystem: Host-associated > Fungi > Mycelium > Unclassified | place: USA: Florida, Wakulla State Forest...
CTCGATCGCCTGCCGGCCCACCGCGCTGACGACATCGCCGTGCTTCTGCCGCATCGTTGGGCACCCGGCGCCGCTTGATTGACGCCAAATTACCTCGAGGGGTGTCTTCGCCGGGGGCTTACCTCTGCCCACCAGTCTCATGCGCATGAACGGTACGCCGCCTGCATCAAAGGCGCGGTTCTTTTCGCCGCGAGGGTTGACGAGGGCTTTTATGGCCCCTTCCATGCCAAACCATACTGGGTAGTATTGACGTTGGTGCAGGCACGCTAGATTACTTGCCATTCCGAAGGTCCAAACTTCGCAACTCCTCGAGCGTTAAAACGACCGACTCGACCTGTTCGCCATCGAAATCATCCCGGTCCGCTTCTTCGTGCGTCCCTTTGTTCAAATAGCCCCAGATTAGTCCATTTCCGGGGATACCCAGAATACGTTCCAGTGCGCCGACGATGACTCCCTTGTTCGCATGGTTGAAAGCCCCGGCATCACGCAGTTTCTTGCGTAGCGCCTCGCACAAGTTCCTCAGCGCAGGCTCGGCGCCAACGCCGGCAAGCGGAACACTGAGTGTTCCCAAATCGTGCGTACCCAGCCATCGCCAAATCTTTTCAGTCAGCATTTCGAGCGCTTGCCGCGACGCCGCCAAAGCTTCCCGGTCGTTCAAGACGTCGCGAGCGGCTCGCGCTTTCGCGACGTAATTCGCGGTCGGAACGTTCCCACTCACGCGTGGGTGATGGTCGCCGGTATGGTGACGGAATAGATATACCTGAGATTCGCGCCCTCGCGGCAGGTGTTGCTGAATGTCCTTGATGAATTCGTTGCTATGGCAGGTAACGATTATTTGGGTCTCTGCAAACGTGTCGCTCTCGAATATTGCCTCCCGGATACCGCCGCGGTGTTCGTGGTCAATCGCGTTGATTGCATCGTCGAACACTATCGTTGGTGCGCCAATGCTCTTCGCCTTTGCCAACAGAATCGCGAGGCCGAGACAGCGGATATGACCTTCACTCAAAACATGCAACGCGTCGACGCGTCGGTCCGCAGTTCCTCGGAAAATGATTTCAATTTTACCTTGGTCCGTCAAGGGAAGCTGCAGCGCTTGGAGCTTGTCGCTATCGAGGTCATTGCGATTGAACTCGTTGTAGAGGTTTAGCGCAGTCTCGTTCAGACCTGCCATCAATTGACCGGGGAGCTGGTCCCGGTATCTCCGCAACGTCAGTAGGAATTGGTCATACGTTGCCTTCAATGCTGTATCGCGCTCGATGGCTATCCGCTCTTGTTCTGCATCTGCTATCAGTTGAGCATTTGCAGCGTCGAAAGCGGCAATTCGCTTGCTGGCAGCGGCAACGTTTTCACGAAGAGTTTGCCGCTTTTGGTCTTGGGCTTGGACCTTTAACCGAAAATCTTCAAGACGCTTGCGCTCTTCCAGGTTAGGTTGCCGATTCTGCTGTGCCTGCCGCGCAGCCGCATCTTGCGCCTCCATTCGCTCGACGATGGCAAACAGTTCCAGCTGAATTTCCGGATTGGTCGGTTGTGCAGCTTGCGCGGGATAGATTGGGAGCCACCATGTGCCGACTGGAGCGGGCTGCAATGTAGCGAGAAACTGTGTAAGTGCGACTGGCCGCTCTGTCAGGGTAGCGACGAACGCAGCCACTTTACCGAGCATTTCTGCAAGTTCGCGGGCTGCCTGCTCCAGTTCGCGCTGTGCGGTTTGTTGCTTTTCCTGAAGCGCGCCGAGTTCTTCGAGCTGCTTCAGTCCTGCCGATGCTTTCTCAAAGGGGTCACTCGTCACCCGTACTGGGCCGGTAAGCGGGGTATCGCAGGCTGGGCAGCGGTCGCCGACCGACTCCTTCAAAGCAACAACCGCGTTATACAGTCCCTTGAACGATACTTGTTCACTGCGAGCACGGAGCGCGGCAGTATGTCCGTCGACGGTGCTCTGACAGTCGTTAGCTTTGTCAAAAGCGGCTACTAGCCCCTCGCGTGTCACGCCGATGATGCTCGGCGGAACCTGTTCCAGCATCGTGTTAAGTGTTTGAAGTCTCCCGGGCTCAGCATCGGAACCTATAAGCTGCTTAAGCAGTTCGTAGGTAGTGCCCGCACCATACTCGAGACCCAGCTTGGCTTCCTCTGCGACGAGCGCCTCGAGAGCCACAGCTTCGCCATTGATGGTCTGTTGGTCGATTGCCAAGGCAGCGCGTTGTGCGGTCAACTCTTTCTGCTTTGCATCAACCAAGACAAGCTGACCGTCGATGTTTTCGTTGAAGTTACCGACGAAGTCGCTAAACTGGTCCATACCGAACAGCGTTGCAATCAATTCTGCACGCTGTGCAGGCGACCTCGCTGCAATCCTGGAAAAGGAGTCAATCCGGTTCTTCTCAACGAAACAGAAACGATACGTATCAGAGTTCGCAACGACGTTGACCTCGCCACCGTGGTGGTTCGTTGCGGTCAAGACCGGCTCGGAGAATCGTCCGGCGTGCAGATTCGCGAGATAGGTGCGTGCCACAATGCGCTTGGCGCCGGCCTCTTCGACCTCGCCGAGCAGTGCGTACTCCAAGCCTTCGCACAGACTCGTTTTACCGCTCCCATTGGGACCATAGAAGAGGACAACTTGCTTCGTCAGGTCGAAAGTTTCCGGATTTCGGAACCCACGGAATGGCCCGAGAGTAAAGCTGCGTAGCCGTGTCCACTCCCAGTTGCCGGTACCAGCGGCGGCTGCCGCTGGTACCGGCACTGCATCCGCGATATGTGGCAGGAATTCACGCATCAGCCGCACTAGAGCAATTGAGCGCTGGCTGCGCTGTCTCGTAGTCGTCGCCAACTCGTCAAAGTGCTGTAAACAGAGAAGCGCTAGACGGCGTACTTCCGTTGACACTGCGTTGCCCGGTTCATACAGTCGGCACACAAAGTGCTCGAAATCTTGTTTTGCGGTCCCCATGGCCCCTCTTTTTGGTTTCTCTGTTCTTTGGTTAGGTTGTCATTTGCATCTTCGATAGTCGGTACTTCCGCGCCATCGAAGCGTATGTCCCGCGTAAGTCCCGAGCATAACTGAAATCTTGGTTCCGGAAAATCCACGAACACGGACGTTATCAGCGGCGGGCTGTTGCTGTCTGAGTGGTCGATGCCGGACCCGGCCTCAACCCTCATAAACCGACGATGAATGATGGAACTCAGTCAGAGTATTCCCGTCGTATCGTAGATATGACCATGCATCTATCGACGGGCCGTCCATGCGTCCGCGGTTATGAAACCGCACGAACAACAGATGCTTGCGCGACTCGACAAGGTGGTGGTCGAGCAAATCTCGTCGGATGAAGAGACCAGACCTCAGCTCATCCTGGGGGCTGAAGGCAGCGAGTTCTCCCAAAGAATCCGTTCACCCAGATTGACGGTCCCAAACGAGTTCGAGGCTTTTAACGAGCTCTGGTGCCGGCACATGTAAATTCGGCCGGCGCTCGTTCGCAGCGTAGTCATATTCCCACTCACCGCCGCGCAACAGTTCAACTTCTGTATAAAAAGGTCGTCGTCACAGCTCAATGCAACGCTTCCTTCTCTCGTGCGCTGGCGAAATGCTGCAGAGCGAGGATATTCCGCGAAGAAAGCCGCGCCGCCCACCAGTTCATGCGTTGCTCACGCAGCCCCTGAATTCTCGGAGAGCTCAACAAGTTCGCGCGCGTAGGAAAGCACGTCGTTGAACAGCTTGCCCCAGGCACCTGTGAGTCGATAAGTAATCCCGGCAGTGAGACGCTCGAGGAACATCGACGTGTCCTGCCACTCGGCAATGTCAGGCCGGCGGCGCTGGACACAGTGACGCGCCAAGGCCTCACGCAAGTCGCTACGCTGGTCGCCTGGCATGTCCTTTAACTGCGTGAAATCTGGACGCAGCAGGCCGAGCAGGTTGAAGAAGGCGTCCTCGTCGCCGCTGTGCGGGGTGGCGGTCAACAACACCAGATGCCTCTCGGCGTCATCGGCGACTCCCTTGAGCAACTGATACCGCTGCTGGCGCCCTTGGCCCGCCTGAGTGCACGTGTGCGCCTCGTCCACGATGATGAACTCAGGGCAATGACGCTGGAATGCTTCCCGGCGTCGCTCGGACTTGATGTAATCCAGACTGACCACCGTGTACGGGTGAGCGTGAAACAGCGACGTGCCGGGCGGAAGGTCGCGCTCCAGCCGGTCTGCTGTGTTCGACCGCACGACGACCGCGTGAATATGGAAGCGCTCGGCGAGTTCGCGCTGCCATTGCTCGCATAGATGGGGAGGGCATAGCACGGTAAGGCGCTGGATTTCTCCGCGGTCGAGCAGCTCGCGGGCGATGAGCGCACCTTCAATCGTCTTGCCGATACCCACGTCATCGGCAATAGTGGGCAACCATGATGGGCTGGCGACAGGGGACATCGGTTCGCCAGGCTCGCGGAAAAGGGCAAGACGGGCGTCGATGACGACTAGCCCCTATCCGTCTGTCACTTTCTTGAAGCTAACTCGCGACGCTCAACTACCGCTAAAAATTTTTGGAAATGCCCTAAAGCCTTAAAGATTTCAGCCGTAATCAAGTGAGCGCAAATGGTCTAAGCGCGGTCGGTGTCACGCGCCGCAGAGGCCACACGAACCTGAGCAGGAAGAAGAACAAGGAGCAAAAATGGGTTGGCTTGATTTTAAATGGAAGGTCCAGGACTACACCGAGAGGGTCACCAATTTTGTTTCTGGCGGGCACCTCGACCGGAAAAAGAGCAACAACATCGTCCGCTGGGCCGAGGAACAGAAAGCAGAGGCCGAAGCCCGGTTGGAGAAAGCGAGAAGCGATACTGGTGCCTCCCTTGAGCGACTCGGCGCGAGGAAGGCGGAGATTCTCCAGACGACCGTGCCCGAGTTCATCCAGTTGCTCGAGCTGATGGGCCGCGCTCGACAGCGTGAGCGCGCGCTCGGCCGCGAAAACCTCAAAATCACCCAGATGCTTACCCAGGTCGGCGAGCTAAGGGCCGCCACCAGCCAGATTGGGCAGATGATGCTTGGCGGCGCGGGCGGCACATTGGGAGGAGCGACCCTGGCTGCTGGCGCTTATGGGCTTGCTGGGCTCATCGGTACGGCATCCACAGGTACCGCCATCGGCTCCCTCTCGGGAGCGGCCGCCTCGAATGCGACACTCGCATGGCTCGGCGGCGGAGCGCTTTCCGCGGGCGGTCTTGGCACTACGGGCGGTATCGCCCTTCTGGGTGGATTTGTTGCCATTCCCGCCGCCCTTGGTCTGATGTATTTCGGCCAGAACCAGGCCAAGCAAAAGCTCAATGCAGCACGCGATTTCCGGGATGAAGTCGACGCGCTGGAGACGCAAATCAACACCGTTGTCGCTCAAACAGAAAAAATTCGTGAAGGCGCAGAGCTAATGCTGAACACCATCGACGGCCTGGCTGCCGTTTTGCGACTTCAAACAGAGAAAATGCGCAACGCATTGAAAATATGCGCACAGCAGGCACTGGAACTTCAGGACGCGCTGGAGCTGCCCGTCCTGGGTAATACCGGGATGATGAACAAAGAGTTCTACCACTTCATCGAAAGGAGCCAGAACAACGACCTGACTGGTCAGCAGGAGGTCACGGCATGATGGAGAATCACTCTTCAGCGATGCAAGCCATGCTCAAGGCGCGTAACGCGTACGAGCAACTTACCGCCATCCCCGGCGACGAAGTAGCGCCACGTAGTTTTGGCGGGAAATTCCTGAACCTGCTCGGAGCGGGTGCGCTAGACCGCAAGGCCACGAAGCGCATCAGAAGGCATTGCCTTGCTGCGTCCACTCAGGCGAACGAGAAACTGTCGGCGGCCAAGCAGATAGCCGCCAGCGCACTGACTGAATTTGAAGCGCACAAGGCAACCCTCTTTCGCGAGAAGGTAAAGAATTTCACTGGGGCCTACTCGCTTATCGACAAGTCTGAGCGCAGCGCCTACGTCGAGCCCTCCGACTGCGAGAAGGTGACTCGCGATGAACCGCAACCTAGCTTTCCCGCGATGCCGTCTGGCGCATTGAAGATTGTGGGCGGCTTCCTTCTCGGTGGGGCTGTAGGCGGTGCGATTGGGTACGGGCTGCTGGCCGCAGGGGTGCTTGCGGCCCATACCATTCCAGTCGCATTGGTTGCCCTATGTACGCTCGCGGGACTCGCACTCGCGATGCCAATTGGCGTCAAGCACGCATCGCGTCAACGGGATGCTGCGCGAGAAGCAGGGAAGCTTATCGCAAGTAATGGACTGGCTTCGGAAATTCGTCTTCGCGACCTCGAGAAGGTCGGGCCTGGCGTAGCCATGATGCGAACCGAAATCGAAAGGCTAAGCGACGTACTTTCCACCACAGAAACCGCGACACTCGACCCCGTGCTCGAGGACGGAAGCAACGCCTGCACGTTGCTGCTAGCCGTTCTGGATACGCCACTGCTCGACGGCGAAGGAGCGCTCATGGCCGGCGTCATCGAAAAACTTCACGGCCAAAATGCGGAAGTCGCCGAACTGCAGCGCAGGATGGCCGCATGATGGACTCAATGCCCACAGATAGCAAAAGAACCCGCGACGAGGCTGCTGCAAACTTCGAACGCGAAGTTAGCTTCGCCGCTACGCTCCAGGTACAACGGTTCGCGATGGCGAGCGCCCAGCATTTCGCTTCTCTCGAGGACCTGCTCCGGATTTCGAACTTCAAGATTACGGACCCGGATACCAACTATCACCAGCAGGCCGGCTTTTCAGCAGAGGTGAAGCAGGTCGCGCGAGCCAACGCCGAGAACATTGTTGCCGGCAACAAGACGCGAATTGCCCGTACGGATGACTTGAATCAGGTTAATCACCAGGTCTACGACTACGTGGAAGTCGACGTCGATACTGGCGCGGCCGTCCTTGGCCCTGACGGGCAATTCGTCGGCGGTGCCCAGATGAAGGTCCACAAGAAAATCGAGAAGTATCAGGACCACTTCGGGAAGAACTACGACAAATACAAGACGGCAAAACTCGTCCTGCCGCCAGACCAGTTCGAAGCCATCATGCGAGACTGGGACAAGCAGCAAGCGAACCTCGAGGAGCAGGTCAACGCACTGACCAAGCAGGGCAAATCGAATCTTGCCGCCGAGAAGCAGGCTGAAATCAATCGCATCAAGGACGCTCGCCAACGAGCCGTAAAGGGCGAGGTGTCAACGACAGACGCCATGGAGGCGCGCAAGTCCCCTACCCTGAGCGTCGGTAAGGATGCGTTGCGCATTGCACACAAAGCCGGTGTCGAGGCAGGTCAAACGGCCGCAGCCATTGGCGGCGGCATCAGCCTTTTGAGGAACGGCTACGACGTTTTCAATGGAGAGAAGTCCGTTGGCGATGCTTCTATCGACATCCTCACTGACACGGGCCGCGCCGCGGTAATGGCGTATGCCACCGGGGCGATGACGGCGACTCTCGGAGGAGCGCTACAAGCAGCCAACGGACAGGTCCTGCGCAATCTTGGCAAGGGGAGCACGCCTGCGATGATTGTCCAGGCGTCCACCGTACTCGGCAAATCCATACTTGACGTAATCACCGGGAAAATCACGCCTGAGCAACTCGTGAGTCAGATTAGCCGCGAGGGGACAACGCTCGCAGTGTCGCTCACCGGGTCAAACTTCGGAGCCGTCGTCGGCACGTTCATTGCCCCCGGCATCGGCACAGTCGTGGGTGGCTTCGTAGGTGGCATGGTCGCTTCGATGCTGAGCGGCAGCCTGCATTCAGCGCTGCAGAAGTCCGTGCGGGACCTCGACCTGTCGAACGAGCAGCGCAAGCGAACTCAAGAGTATTGTGCACGCATCATCGCGCAGCACAACGAGTATCGCCTTCAAATGAACGCTGTATTCGACCAATTCTTTCTCGAGAAACGCACACAGCTCAAGACCGCCTTCGACAGCATCGCGGAGGCTACCTTACGTGGCGAGAGTATCCGTGAAGGACTGGAGGGCATCGCGCAAGCGTTCGGAAAGCAACTCGCCTTTGAGAGCGGCGCCGAAGTGCGCGCACATCTCAGAAGCGGGCGCGTGCTTGAGTTCTGAGAGGCGCGCACAAAAAAGCCCGGCGCCGGACGAGGATTTTGGTCGGTGAAGCCGGCTTATCCGGCCGCGAGTACTAGCGACGAGTTCGAACAGACGCCAGAGGTAGCCGAGTTTCGCCGCCTATTCCGAACCCACTGGAGAAGGACGGCTGGTGGAGGAGGGCACAAACTGTAATGCCGGTGTGCAATGAAGCTGCCAAGCCGGCTTCACCGATAGGTCTATGGCGAGCGAACCGTGCCACAAAATTATTGGTTGGCCCGCCTATGCTGGTTCAAGCTGAGTCCGCGCAAGCCGTTTACCCAAGCAAAGCGTCCACCAGCGCGTTGAGGGCACGACCGTCAACCTGCCGGCCATTGCTTGCCTCCCCTGCGTAAACTGCGTCAGCTTTGTCCCCAAACAGGTACGGGAGATATGTGCTGTAGTTGTCTGGCGCCTCGGTCAATCTGAATGACCAGCGCTCCTCCGCAAACTTGAGCATGGCGATGCCGCGGGCAGCAATACACGCAACAGTCCAGTCACGCCCGCGGAAAACTTGTGCCACCTGGGTTTCCGAGTGGCTGCCGACCTCGTAGGACATAAGCTTGCTGTTAGTGCCGCCTTTTGCCCGGAATGGCAGGTTTGAGACGCTCGAATTCACCTTGTTCGACAGAAGCATCAGGTTACCGAGTGAGTGGACCACGGCCTTTCGCAGGGCTTTGGCGCGGCCATCGATGGGGATGGCTCTATCCCAGTAACCGTCCTCGTCAGGCGTCTGCGGGAAGATGTGCTCTACCGTCTTATCGAAACTGAATTCGTCCCACGGCCATTCAAGCGCAATGGGTTTGTTGCCCGCCTCACGCCGGGCCTCTTCGTATTCGAGCAGGAGGAGCCGGGCAAATGGCCACCTGTAGTAACCGGTGCCCTCCCTGAGTCGGGCCGCTACCTGCCGCTGTACATCAGCAGCGGAATACACGCCTACCCACTCAAAGCGCGGGTCAGACCAGGAGTCGCCAACCTCCTCGTTATCGATATAGGCCTTCACATAGCTCTTCGCAAACGCGATGGCTTCGTCTGCAGGCATCGTAGGCAAGCCCTTATCCTTCCAAGGGCAGTCGAGCGAGTCTGGGCGCAGGAGTGAGTGCGCCATCCGGTTCATATGCGACCGGCCGAGGTGACTTGCTCGCCCCGACAAGTTGAGCACCAGTACGATAAAGCGCTCGACCTGCTCGAGAAGCCCTGCGACAGGCTTAATGTCCGCTTCGTATGCGCGAGGCTCCCCCAGCGCCTCAGAGTTGAGCGCAGTGGCCCGCATGTAGGCGGCCAGGAGGAGCGGCTTGAAATAGGCGTGGCCAATGCGTGCAATACGCTCCAGGTGTAGCTGATGCGTTTTGGGCATCAGTTTGGTCTCGTGCACGTGAGACCACCAAACCGCTGCTTGTTCGAGATTGCGGATATATGCGGACACGTCTTCGAGCGCCAACGACTTGTTCTTCGCGGTAAAGGTCTCATTCAGCAAGACATTGTCGAGCCAGTCTGCGTCCTTGACTTCGCCGAAATAGGCAACCGCGTGCGCGCGGAGAAATTCGTCGTCGTGGTTCTGTGTGGCCGGACTGCGGCCAAGGGACGTATAGATGCCTTTCCAGGCGAGATGAATCTGTTCGCGTAGCGCTCTGCCGTTCAGATGTGGCTCATCGGTGCTGACGTCGACCTCGGCGTCCCGGGAGGGCAGCACGTTGGTCAGGTAAATCAGCCGGTTTTTTAGTAATTCGAGCGTTGAAAGCTTCTTGCCGCGGTTATTCAGCGTCTCAAATGCAACGTGAATGTCGAAATCCGGGTGCGCATCGAGCACGAACAACCGGAATCGGTCGAGCAGGACATCCAGATACTGGCGCGCGTGAAAGGCATCCGGCAGTTCAGCGGCGCGCTTTCTGAAATATTGCGCGGCATTCTTGAGGTTGGCGGCGTAACTGGAGCAGTCGGGGCCGACACGGGCGGCCTCATTTTCGTCATTCAATGTCCAGAAATTGAAGTAGGTCTGCAATTCGGCGTTGTCAAGGAAGCTTACTTTGAAATCATGCCTCGCAGCGGGTTGGCTCTCGCCCTCCGATGCGCTTGCGCGTCGGGCGAGCGCACTGGCAAGCGTCATAGCGCTAATGACTCGCTGCTGGCCGTCAATTAGCTCCACCGACTGCAGCGTCGCGTTGTCTTCATTCAACTGGCGCAGCAGTACAACCCCGGTGAAGTGTTCTTTGGCTTGGGAGGACACGGTGACGTGAAGGTCGTTCCACAAGGCTTCCAGCTGCGCTTCGCCCCAAGCGAAACCGCGCTGGTAGTCCGGGATGTGGAAGTGATAACCCGCTAGCAGGTCACCGAGTCTTTGTAGTTCCGCAGACGAAAATGCCAATTGTTACCCCGAAGTCGTGACGTGTCCGTTCTTTACTGCCGGTTATTATGAAAGCTGCAACCTTTTTCAATCATAGCTTGCACCTAGACCGACCGGTTAGGTGCCAAACGACGTCCAAATGATGTGTGCCAGCGCAACGGGTTGCCGCGCCGGCGCCATCCCTCATTGAAGTTTTACTGTTCGCCTAAGCCGTAGGATAGCTCACCACAAAATATTCATTGCGCTCAACCGGGAACGACGTGGCAGCACTACGCAGCCGATTGTAACTGCAAAGCACGACCGGAAACCGGCAAGTAAAGCCATCGCTCCTTGACGGCCCTCCCCGTGCATTGCTCGATGGCATGAGCATACGCGGATAGCTGTGGGCCGTGCTCCCGCGCGAGTGCGTCATCATGCCTGGTGCCACCGGGATTCGACTTGTGGTCTATGAGGACCCATCCGTCAGGCGTATCCAGCAGCATATCGATACGACCTCGCAGTCGCGTTCCATCCGGGCGATTGGCCTCGACAGGCACCTCAACGCGAATCGTGCTCCCCGGCCAGCGCTGTTGCAACCACTCGAAGAACGCTTGCAGCTGCGCGATGACAGTGTTCTTGTCGACCGCGTGCTCCACTCCCCACGCGCTGAGGATTCGCTCGACATCGGCGTCTTGCACACTTCCTGTTACAGCAGCCCGTGCGATACATAGGTGCATTGCGTTCCCGAGTACGTCCATTTCGACGCTGGCGGTGATTGCGATGCGCACGCCGACCGGCTCGGATTTCACGACTTGATAAAGACCACCCTCGGCACCGCTCGGTCGATACCAGAGAGGTAGAGCATCTCTCACGGGCGCCTTGACGTACCAGCTACATGTCGATTCGTGCGGCACTGGAGGTGCGCCGATTTCGGTTACCCTCCAGGCTCCAGCTTCGCGGAGAATGGTATGCCCGTCTGGCAGCACGACTAGACCTGTGTCCCCGAAAAGCAGTTCAGCCGCCCCGACTTCATCAACCCAGTCCCGGTTGATGCCGCCTCGACGCTGGCAGGTGACTACGATGTTCACGTCACGTGCACGTGTCATGCTGACATACAGCAACCGCTTGTTCTCGGCGAGCGCATCTGCCGCCATTCTCTGGCCGATAGCGCTTTGTTCAGCATTGACGGCCGACTGCGGCTGCGTCCGCTTGCCCCATGTCTTCGGCCAGAAGTGCACGAAGCGATTTTCCAGTGGGCGCTCGGGATTGAACTCGCCGTCGGTACGCGCACGAGCGCCCCATAGTGCACTTCTCGCTGCCGTTCCGAGGGACGTCAGAATGACGACCGGCCACTCAAGCCCCTTGGCTCCATGGTGTGTCATCACGCCGACGGCATCGTCGGCGGTCGCGGCACGGTCGTCTGCCTGGTCGTCAGCGAGTTTGCCAAGCCAAAGCAGCAGCCCACTAACGGTAGCCGGACGTCTGGCGGCGATGCACTCGTCCTCATAAGCCGCGCCGAGGTCCATCAAGGCTTCCACGTTGGCGATTCGAGTCCTTGCTTGATGGGGAGAACTCGACCATTGGCTTGCAACACGGGCAACGTGTGACTCGGCTTTGGCGAGTCGCAGCGCCTCCCGCGGAGTAAGAGCAGCGAGGCTTGGTCGCAACCTCTCCAGACGGGCAAGTAGCGGATGCGCGTCGTCCCCCTCAGCCTTCCACCGCGATGGGCTTGCATCTTCCCGTGAGAGGTACTCGAGCCGGTCCCCGAGCCACTCCTGTGCAGGAACGCCATCAGCGAGGGACAAAATAAGCGCGGACGCGACCGTATCCCCTGCGTCGAGCAAGCGTCGAAGGCATGCAAGAACAAAAATAGCTTCGGGCGTACCGAGAAGTCCGGCTCTCGGGCTCGCGGACGGTACTCCCCATTGCGTCAGCGAAGTTACCGCAAGTTCAACCTGGTCGTTCTTGCGGCAAAGGACCGCTATATCACCCGGTCGAACGGGGCGTTCCTGTTGGGTGTGCCGGTCGACGACCTTCAACTCCGATTGAAGCAGTTCGCTGACCGCCTGCCCCAACGCGAGGTAGTCGGACTCGTTGTTTTTGCTTTCGAAGTTCCAGTGGAATAACGCCGGTTGCCCTGCGATGTCATCCCTCGATGGTTGCAGATGCACCTGTTCCGGCTGCAGTTCCGGAAGGAACGCGGAGCCAAATACTGCATTTGTGAGGGAGACCAGCGACGGCGTTGAGCGTCGGGAGGTAGTCAGTGGTGCGCCCAGCTTCCCGCCCCAACCCTCAACTGCCGCAAGAATGCCTGCAATGAGCCGGGCATCGGTACCCCGGAATCCGTAAATGGCCTGCTTCGGGTCTCCAACCCAGACCGAGCGCTTGGCCAGTTTGGCGAGCTCCACGAAAAGCGCGAGCTGCAGCGGGCTGGTGTCCTGGAATTCGTCGACCATCACAAGGTCGAGCTCATCGGCCAACGCCTGGCGAATATCCTCGTTCTTGCGGATGACCTCAAGCAACAGAACTTCCTGGTCGCCAAAGTCAACTGCACCCATCGCACGCTTGGCTTCGGCATAGGTGTCAAGCGTCATGGCCGCCAGTTCGAACACTAGCTCAAGATAGGAGCGCACATCAGCATGGAATCCAGGATGCGATTCGTGCGCCTGTGCGGCTTCCGAAACAGGGGTGATAGCCGCGCGCACTACGGCACCGGCGTTCAGCGTGCAAGCCGCAATCCAGTCTGGCCAGCTCCAGCGCCCCTCCCGAAAGCACCGCTCAAGGCGCTCCAGTTCCTTGTGACCATTCCGGAGGTTCTGTGCGACATTCCCGCCTGCGGCCTCAGCCGTTGCAATATGCAACGATACGTCCGTCAGCGCCTTCGTCAGGGCGGCAACGAGTTCTCCCGTCGGGTCGGTGCCTACCGAGGGAGTGGGCCAGTTCGCCAGCATCAGGTCGGCATTCCGATGGCCCATTTTTCGCAACTCGTCCGCCGAAATGTAGTTATTCCGAGCGGCGCTCACCACATCCTCAATCTGCGCCGACCATTCCGCGTGGTCGATGCCAAACCTGGTGGTGAGCGTTACCAGCTTTTCCCGCCCGACTTCGTCGAGTGTCTCTGCAAGTGACGTCGCCAGCAGGCGCTTGGCCTGACCTTCACTCAAGACGGTCTGGTCCGGGGATAGACCTATCTCGAAGCAGAAGCGCTTCAGCAACTGGCCGCATACGCTATTGACTGTGCCGAGCTTTGCCTGGCCGATAGCAGTAGCGAGCCCGATTGCGCCTTTGTTCAAGAGCCATGCGCGCACTCGCTCGCGCAACTCCGTTGCGGCTTTGACCGTGAATGTCGTCGCAAGAACGGCGTGCGGCCGTGCCTCGCCTGACTCGAGCGCCTCAGCGAGCGTCTGGGTGAGCTTGTAGGTTTTGCCACTGCCCGCACCTGCACTGATGAATTCGATGTTGTTCATTGCTCCCAGCCCCCGAGCAGTACCATATAGTCCTTATCCCACGCGTTCGGCCCATTCACCGGCAGTGTGCCCTCAGGTCCGTTGAAATCTTCCCCGCCGCCAACGGGAACGACATCGATGTGGCCTTCAGCCCATTGATTGGCGCGCCAGGACCAACTTGCCCTGGCCTGCTCAATGAGACCTGCGGTTGCAGCCGGAGGTGGCGTCCGAACCTGTGCAGTCGGGATGACGTCGGGGGCACTGACGTACATCGCGCCACTCTCCAGAATGAAATAGCCCAGCGCCGCCGGCGCGACGCCGGCTTGCTGCTGGTACAGGGACGAATAGAGTGCCAGCTGGAGATGCTGTCCGTCGTGCAGTGCGTCCGCGTAACGCTTGTCGCCGCGCCATTTCATATCGAGTGCTACAGCTTGGCCGCCAGCCAGTTCGACCAGAAGGTCGATTTTGCCGATAAGCGACACGTCGCCAAGCTTACCCGCGACAGGCAACTCGGTATGGACACGGGTAGCCTTCGCGGCGCGCAGATGGCGCATCATCGAACGGATTGCGTGCTCGCATACGCTCCTGAATCGTTGCAGGCTGACCCCGGCACCGTGCATCAGCAAGATGGCGCCCTCGGTCCGAAGGAGGGAATCAACATTGTCCCGGAACCATGCCACTGCCTGCTCGTCGGCCCAGTTCAGGCTGTGCGCCTGCTGAAACAGCTTCTCGAAAACACGATGCGCGAGCGTGCCCAGGAGATTGTTGCCGTCCCGTGCCTCAAGTATCGAGGCCGGACGCATGCGTGCAATGCGCTTGAACGCGTAGAGTGCGGGCGCGTTGAATAGCTCCGACATGGACGTGTATGACTGGTCCGTCGTCGGTACTGTAATCGGCTCACCGAGTTCGAGCGACTGAGGCGCTGGCGGCAACGCCGTGCGCGTGACGTTCTCCGCGAGCGTCCCCACAAACCCGTTAGAAACCTGCGCGTCAAGCTTGACGAGCTTCTCCTTCAGGTCTGGCCAAAGTTTCAGCAGCAGTTGCCGAACAGGATGCTCCTCCGCGCCAGGCGGCGGCAAAACCATAATAAACCGGCGCCTCGCGACCAGCAGTGGGCGCAGCCACTGCCGGGACAATAGCTCCAGTTCGCTCTGCGGGTCGCGCACCTCCACGCCAAGGTCCCGGAGCGTAGCGAGTTCCGACTTCGTCCATTCAAGCGGTAGCGGCAACTGCGGCGTCGATGGCATCCACCAGATGACCTCGTCGGCAGAATCGATGCAGGCCGCAGCGTCCGACTCGGCCCGAAGGCAGCCTACCTGCGCCGGCGCAAAAGGATTGCCAGCACTCATTGGCGTTGCGTGCTCAAGAAGCTGTTCAACCATGCGCGGTGCGATGGCGGGCGCGCTCTGTCTTTTCAATTCAAGCAGACCGTCCCGGACTGCCGAGCACTGCTCTATCGCCGCGCCGAGCGTCGCGTTCAACGGGCCATCGTCCGCGAGCCTTTTGCGCAGGGCATCGGCCAGCTTCTCGACCCGCACCAGAAGCGCATCGACGGGTGCGCCGGCATCGCGATTCCAGCGCTCGCCCTCGAGCCAGAAAGCGATGTCCTCAAGTATGGCTTCGCCGTTTTCGGTGCCGCGGATTTCGTGCTTCGCTGATTCCCAGGCACCGCCTCCGATACCCGGTTGCTCCGCGACAGCTTTCGCGAGGCGGATGCGCGCATTCCGCTGGAAAGGGCCAACGGGATGAGAAAGAAACTCGACGAGGCGCCCAACATCAACCGGGTCCCAGCACATTTCAAGTGCCAAGCCAAGGGCCTGCAAGGCAGGACGCAGGCTGCTGACGCGGCGAAAGCCACTGCTGGCGCCCCCCGTCGCCATCATCGTTGCGTCGACCGAATCACCGTCTGACTCGCACACCAGAAGCCGGTCTGCTGGCGTTTGGCGGCAATATGCACTGAGCCAATGCTCGGCAGCCTCTCGGGTCGATGACTGAACAAGCACGATACTGCCGTCGGCAATCGGGTTGACGAGGGGACGAAGCTCCCCCCTCGTAACTGCCTCGCGTGCACTTTTCTGAAGTTCACGAAGCATTCCTTCACCTTGAGGCACCGGCTCCCAAGCCCTGACTTCAGGCAGGCGGGCGAGAACTTCGCGCCAGGCGCGCGGGAAGCTGTCCAGCGGGTCGACAAGCCGCACGGATTCGATTGGCGTCTGCCCGGTTTCGAGCGCTGCAAGGACCGCAGCGAGGCGCTCCGCTTCTCCGGGTGGAATGCTGCCATTAGCAATCTGCTCGACCTCTGCCATCTCCACCAACCTTCGCGGACTACCTGCGGGTGCTGTGCCGTCCCAACCTCCGAGGCGCCAATCGTCGCGCCAAGAAAGAAGTTTGGCGCTAGTGCCGACGCTATCCGCCTGAAGCGAACGACCGTAGAACCGGCTCGGCACCGCATGCTTGCGCAAATTCCCGAGATAGCTCGTGACGCGCTGCGCCGTGCTGACCTCCGGGCGGCTCAGCCCAAGCCAGGTTTCAAGCAGCCCGAGCAGGCCCAGGGGGCCGACGACAGGCTGGTCGAGGGTGTCCTGATTGCAGGGCCCCAATCGACTGTCGAGTTTCAGTCCAAGAGTGACATGCATGAGTAGTCTCGAGTAAGGCAGGTCTTGAAGGCAATGCGTATCATCGCGTGGTCATCAACGCATGAACTCGACTTTCGAGGTTGCGCAAACCCACAGTCGCAGATTCTTGTTCCACGCATCCGAAAAACTCCGCTCGATGCGGTTCGGGGTCTACCAAAAAGCTCCTCTCGTGCCGGCGCCATCGCTCACGTGGCAGCATCGCTTCCGGCGAAACGACCTGAAACGCGGTCCCAATCGCGATGAATATGTCGTCGCCAGTCATCTCATGTTGCATGCGATGCAGCTTCACGTATTCCGGTGCCGCTTCCTGGAAGAACACCACACCTGGTTTGACCGTTTCAGCCGTCCCGCATCGGGGACAAGCGGTGTCGAGGCGATATTCCTCGCCGCTTTTAGGGAAACGGAGGTCGCACGCGGTGCAAAACATTGAATGCATGTCCCCATGAAGGTGAGTGACATGCAGTGCACCTGCCTGCTCGAGCAAATCGTCGATGTTCTGCGTAATGAGTCGAACCCGCTCAGGTCCCCACAGGCCCTGCCAGGCAGCGAGAATCCGATGCGCATCGTTCGGTCGCGCGTTCCGCTTCTCGGCAATTCTCTGGTTGTAAAAGTGGAAGACTGCCTCTCGGTTACGGCGCCAGGTTAGAAAGTTGCAAACCTCGTCAATGCTCTCCCGACTCCAGATACCACCGCCGGTACGGAATGTTGAAATGCCGCTCTCGGCGGACAACCCTGCTCCTGAAAACACATACAGGCGCGGGCCAGTGAAGTGCTGTGCAGATGACACCGTTCATCCTCCGACGTGGAATACATCGATTCTTTTTCGAACGAATTGAGGCCAAGTGTCGGCGTCCGTTGCCGAGCCTGGGCGTCAACGCTCGAATTTCACTTGTGTCCGTTCCAGACGGGGTCCGGGTCGTCGTCCCATGACGGAGCGAATTCCACGGTTTTCCATTTCGGGTGGTTTCTATCGACGAGTGTCCCGGGACCTTCTCGTGGGCGGTCGTGGCGATATATCCATCCTGGCAGCCCGGCGTTCGACATCTCCTCGTAGCGAGCAATAAATTCAGCGGTTGACATGCGCGACGCATAACGCAGGAACTCACGGCCCTCAAGCTCGCAGTCCGGTGTCCATATCTGCCAGGTGTATTTGTAGAACCTCGGCGGTGTTCTGGGCAGGTACCCCAAGCAGAATGCCAGGGTGTCGGGGCGTTCTCGCGCCCAGCTTTCTCGGGTAGGTAGTCGCATGGCAGTATGGTGGTCTGATTCTGACTTTAGCTTACAAGAGCGTCGTGGCTCAACAACGTTAATCGTTATCGTCGCAACGGACCAGAGCCATCAACTGATTGCCGTTTCCGAACACATGCAGCCTGGAATCGAATGTCTTGTCCAGTTGCGGGTTGTAGATTCCAACCATTCTGCCGCCCACGTAGGCGTGCTGCTTCCCCTGGCTGCCGGTTTGGATGCGACCAACAATTCTCGACGAACCATCACGAATATAGATTCGTGCTCACAGCACTTCCGCTCTGTAGTTTTTCTGATTAGAAATTGTCAGCCCAGCGGTCCCAGAAGCCGGGCTCATCGTGATGCGCGTTCTTCATGGCAACCTCCAGCGTGACGACATAGAACAGAACGTCGTCGAAGCGCATCTCGCCGTCTGGATGCTCGAGAAATTCGTGAACCTTTTGGTACTGGCTGTCTGTCTCGTCGAACGGCACGTCGATGAAAATCTCCCCGGCATACGAACGCACGACTGTCTCGGACGCAACCTGCCCGCACTCGCGCCACCGGATACCTTCGCTATCGAGCCATTGCACGATGCGCAAGCGGCTATCCAGACCCCGGTAGTTCGCGCGGCGAGGACGTTGAGCTTTCACAAATTCGAGATAGAGCACGTCCCGCTCAAGTTTTCGGGCGATTGCATCAATATGTTCGATGAGTTGCGGCATGGCATTTCATCCGTGTCGTTGGCAGAAAGTTTTGTCGCGGCGACGTCATTCGACGACGTAGCCCATCGCCGCAGCACAGGTTGGGCAGAGCGTCCTTACCCGGCCGTCCTCATGCCCGCGCAGCGCCGCTAGCTGACCGCACCGCTCGCAAGTGCGCTGGCTCAACCTTGCAGCTTCGGTAAGCCAGTTATTCACGGCGCCTGTTATGTCGCCGCGCAGACGAAAACGCAGACTGCCCAGCTTCTCCCGCACTTCAATCGCGACCAGATGCGACCTCCACGATTCCACTTCGAGCTTGCACGACAACTCGTCGATGATGCGATACCAGCCATCGTCGCACTCGAACAGGCAACCGCCGGAAAAGCGCGGCTTCAGGCAGCGGTAGATTGCCGGATAGCTCGCCATCAGAGCGTCTTCGAATTCCCGGTTCATCGCAGGCACTCGCTCAATGAAGAACCGACCGGCATTCATTGTTGATGCCATACGGCACGTGCCCGGTCGCTACGAGTTGCGAAGCTGCTTCGCAGTTGCGCACGTGGTCGTCGAAGAAGATGTCGGCCCTAAATTCCGCGAGAAAGGCCGTCTTATCCTTGCCGCCGAGAAACATGGCCTCGTCGACCGCGACGCCCCACGCCATCAGCGTGCGAATCGCCCGCTCATGCGCCGGCGCACTGCGGGCTGTGACCAGCGCCACGCGCACCTGTACGACCGACCGGCGCTGGCCTCGAAGTGCGCACAGGGCGGCAAGGAATGGCTTCAGCGGACCGGCAGGCAAGGGCGAACGCGCGTGACGCACCTCGTGCGCGTTGAACTCCAGTAACTGCCGCTCTTTGAATACACGCTCGGCCTCGTCACTGAAAAGGACTGAGTCTCCGTCGAACGCGATGCGCAGTTCCCCGTCATTCTGGGCGGTAGCCAAACCTGAAACCGGGTAGACCCGGGCTGCGGGAAATCCTGCTGACATCGCTTCTCTGACGTCCGGCGCATGAGCAGAAAGGAACAGGTTTGCCTCAAGCGGCGCAAGGTAGCGGTGGGGCTTTGCACCGCTAGTGAAAATGGCTCGGCTGATTGCCAGCTCATGATGGCGGGCCGATGTGAAGACCCGCAGCCCCGTAACCGGGTCGTTGCGCGACAGGATGGCAACATCGACGTCGTTGTTCCTGCCTCTATTGAAGGCGAGGAGCTTTCGTACCAGTGGGAAGGCCACGCCCGGGCTCGCCGGGACGTCCAGGCGCGTGGCCTGAAGCGCACAATACGCCGATGGGTCGTCTTCCTGAAACAGCTGATTTTCTGCCTCAAAGTCGAACAGCGCCCGGGCGGAAACGGCGATGGTGATTTTTGTTGTCGAAGTCATAGGTCTCTCCTGTGGCTGGAGACAATGATGAGGGGCACAAGGGACAAAAAGTGTCCCAGCCCTCTCGTAGAATCACGACTAGCCCGAAAGCCGACTCACGCACCGTTGAACGACGCACAGACTGATGACTTCCAGCCTTGATGAAGCGATTCTTCGAATCCTGCCTACGGACAGGGAATCGGACTCGTGGATGCCCACTTCACGGGTTATCCAACTACTGACCGACCGGGGCCACCAGGTCGACTATCCGCGGCAGGTTCGACGCCGCCTTGCTCGGCTTGAGCGTGAAAAGCTTGTGCTGTCCACGATGGACGGGCAGCAGCTTCTATGGCAGCGCAAATCGTGGTTGCAGGGTGCCAACCAGATAGCCGGCCTGATGAGTGCCTCGGAGGCGGTAGCATTCCACGCGCTCCGGCGCTTTGTGGCGGACAAGCTGCCCGCAGCGGTCACCATGGACATCGAGCCACTGTTCAAGGCCGCCGATACCCGTCTTTCGCAAGACGGGGAAGACAGCCGGCTGTATCGGGCGTGGGTACACAAGATTGGTTCAGTGGAGCCAACCTATCTGCTGGGTCGGCCGCCCATCGACCCGGAAGTCTTCCAGACTGTTGTAACTGCGACGTTCTTCGAGCGCGAACTCCTTGTCCGGTATCGGCCGGCCTACAAGGCGATAAGGGATGAAGACATCAAGCCGAAACGGCTCTGGCCGCTCGCACTTGTCGAATCAGCCGGCCTCATGTACATGGTCGCCCAGAGTCCAGACCACCCGCCACGCCCCGAGGAAGGCAAGCCAAACTGGCTTCGAATTATGTATCGACTGGACCGTTGTATTTCTGCGGTCGATTCCGGAACAGCGTTTTCGTACCCACGGGATTTCAACCTGAAGGCGACGATTGAAAAGGAGCAGGTATTCGACTTTCTTCCGGAGCCGCCTGTCGTACTGGAGCTCGCGCTAGAGCCGCCCGAGGCGAAGCGACTTGAGGAGCGGCGCATGTCGGAGGACCAGCGACATACGCCGCTGCCCGATGGCCGGATAAAGGTGACAGGAACGGTGGTTCCGAGCGTCAAGCTACGATGGTGGCTTCGTTCCCTCGGCGCTGCAGTAGAGATTCTGGCACCGGGCGTACTCCGCGACGAATTCGCTCGCGAGGCGGGTGTACTGGCGAAGCGTTACGGCACCGCTACTTGAGTGGCACACCAGCAAACTAAACAGCGTAATCGGGGTAGTGGGTGGAAAGCGAAATTGCAATCAGACAGGCGGCCGCGTGGATTCGCGATGCGGATGGCCTTCTCATCACTGCGGGCGCCGGCATGGGGGTGGATTCCGGGCTGCCCGACTTCCGGGGAACGGAAGGCTTCTAGCGTGCATACCCGGCGCTGCGCCACTATGGATTTTCGTTTGAGGACATCGCCAACCCCGCAGGCTTTGCGAGCAATCCGCGTCTGAGCTGGGGATTCTATGGTCACCGCCTCGCGCTCTATCGCGCGACCGGTCCTCATGCCGGCTTTGGCATTCTGCTCAGGTGGGCGTCGGCGATGAAGCACGGCGCTTTCGTGTTCGCCAGCAACGTCGACGGTCAGTTCCAGAAGGCAGGATTCGATGAACAGCACATTGTGGAATGCCACGGCACCATCCGCCGGCTTCAATGCGTCGAGGCTTGTATCGACGAGACGTGGTCTGCTAACGACTTCATGCCGGTCGTCAACGAAACGACATGTCTGCTCGAGAACGAAATGCCGAGGTGTCCACATTGCGGAGGTCTCGCGAGGCCGAACATTCTTATGTTCGGAGACTCACAATGGGTGGAGAAGCACGCGGAAAGGCTGGAAAACCAGCTCGCCTCCTGGTTCAAACGCGGCCAGCGCCGGGTAGTGGTCGAGGTGGGCGCTGGCCGAGCAATACCGACCGTGAGGCGATTTAGTGAAAGGCATGGCCCTCGTGTCATCCGCATCAACCCACGGGAATCAGCGATATCGATTGCAGTCGGAGTAGGAGTGGCATGCACGGCGCTAGACGCGCTGCAACAAATCGACAATGAACTCCGCCGACAAGCATGAGCATTTTCCCTTCAGTAACCGTCGACTTTTCCGTTAACGAGAATGGGTCTTTGTGAAAAATGCGAGCCCCATTGCTGGCTCGACCGACTTCTACCAAGAGTTGAACTGTCGTGAACCGTACTGACTACCTCGAAGATAAAGACGTTCAAGATTTCGTCGCCTTCCTAGCTGGCGTCATCCAAGGCAAATCCCTCGGGCTTTCCATCGGATTTTCCAGAAATCAACTTTATGATGGCTTTGAAGACAAGTTCCCGGGTGGCTACCACGATTACCGGAATGGTGGCGGTCCGGTCTACGTGGTGCGCGCCGAAAGTCTTGAAAGCCTTTTTGATATGTATTGGTGGAACCGAAAGGACTTTGAGGGCAACATGCTTGCGCTCAGCGCAGTCAGCCAGAAAATCAAGGAAGCCATTGAGGGCGAGAATAGCCCGCGTGCGCACAAGCTCGCCGAAGCGGCATGTCACGAAGTGATGAAGTGGGGCTTTGGAGAAAAACGTCGCGCGTACGCCGCAAATATGAGTTGGGCAAAGCAACAGGAACAAGCGCTCCCCCATGTCCTGCGCATGGGGCGAGAAGCATTGAGCGGAGACAATCCGGACATTGAGGCTTTCGGCGGCAGTGAGAGCAGCCACAGCCACTCGCCGCGAATGAATGCCGGCTGGACGAAGTACTACGCGCTGGCACTTCCCAATCACATTATTTACGATGGTCGCGTTGGGGCTGCCCTTGGGTTCCTCGTGCAACGATACCTAGCCTCCCTGTCGCACTTTGCAGGCGTTCCGGAGCAGCTCCAGTTCCTGTGGGCTAACGGTGATGGCGGCCGCACGCTGCGCGACCCGTCCACTGGCGGACACCAGTTTAGCAAGCTGTATGGCGGATGCTACGGTTCCAAGTCCTGGGCCCGAGTGAACGTCTGGGCCAACTGGATTCTTTCTGACGCACGTGACAAAGCTGGTGCTGAATGGTGCGCAGGGCCTGATGGACTTCGTAGGCTGGAAGCGGCGCTTTTCATGCTTGGGTATGATTTCCATCGGGTTCGTGATTCGCATAGCGGCAGAGGAACCGACCAGCTCCGCAGGGCAAAGAGAAGTCCCAGCGAAGCTGCCTAACAGCTGGTCTGGCGTTCCGCAGGAGAAGCCTCCGTTTCACGATGAGGCGTCTCGAGGTGGTTGCTCGTCGCCTGCCGCAAGTGCACCGACACGATTAGCCGGTCATGATGGCTGTACTTGCGGTCGGCGCGATTCTCTCGCGTCCCGGTCACTTCGGGCTGCACCTATAACGCTCGCGCGCTCATTGGACATGGGCCATAAGGGAAGCGCCAGTGCGGGTCCCACAGGCAACGTACGTAACCGAAACTGTTGGAAAAGCGAGTGTTCGGATGTTGACGGCGGTCCCGCAAACATACGTACAATTTGACATCGTCGGGTCGGCCACGCAAGCCATTGATTTGCCGAGAGAGTTCGGACGTAACCAAAACCAGCGGTGACGCGTAACCAGAATTAATGTACCTCAGCATGTGGACGTTGAAGCGGAACCGGGCCTCTACCCAATTCAAACCAGGTTCAATGCGTATGCCTTGACCACCGAATACATCAACGAGCCCGACAGGAACATGAGTACGAGCGAGGCCGCGCGCAGCAATCTCGGTGTTTGCCTTATCAGACTGTTGCTTTGATTGCACGCGCTGCCGAGGCTTACCCATCCGATGCCGACAGGAACCAGAATCGCCAGAAAGCAGATCATCGCCACGAAAAAATGCTGTGCCGATCGAAATGATTCAACTGGAAAGATTGTGCTGGCGAACAGCAATCCTTTCGGGTTTGTCAACGTCGCCACCAACATGTCCGTGGTACTGACGACGCGATCGGCACGTTCCTTGATCAATTGGCTTTGCGACCACATTTTCAACGCAAGGTAACCGACGTACACCGCACTGATCCCCTTGATGACGGCATGCACCCACGCAAATCGGCCGGGCACGGCAACCAGCAAGAAGCCGAGCAACGAAATTGCGGTGATATATCCGATTGCTTCGGCGGCAACAAGTGGAAGCGTCGTTCGCAGTCCGACACGTAGCCCGGAAACAAACAGCAAGGTATTGGTCGGCCCCGGAAGCACAAGAATCAGTGCCGCCCCGACAGCCATTTCAAGCAATGAAGCTGGAAAGCTCATTTCAATCCCACGATATTTTTCTCGCTGCGGATGTTCCTTCCGCGCATCCGCAAGAAGAGGAAACCAGGCAGCTCCATCCATGCATCAAAACCGGGAGATAGTCTCACGTTCCGCCCCCTCGACGCCACGCAGGATGTTCATGAAGGCTTCGAAGTGTAGACCGCGCGGATCAATGCGATATCGGGCAAGCGCCGGACATGCCGGCCCCCATTGCAGGGGCGGGAGAAGATGATGGTGCGGATGGCGGAGATCGTGTCGTTCAAAACGAACGATGCTCACGGGCTGGGTTTCGCCGCGGATTGGCCGGGCAACAAGAACCGCACAACAACCTCGCACAATCTGACCGCACCGCGAAATCAGACTGTGCGCGTTGCCCGTCCCTCGCAGCCTTGACGGCCCGGTCGATATCCGCGCTAGAAGCATGTTGCACGCGTGCGAGGCTCACTCCCGAAGCGGGACCCGGCGTTTCGAGGGTACGGCCGCTCGTCGCATCGACGTGGCAGCGCGCGCGACAGGATTGTCTAGAGGTAATCCAGCTCGAACGGACATTCCGATAGCGACACCGGTCCGTCCCGTGTGATGAGCACCGGCTGCTCGAGCTTCACGCCGTCCACGCCGCCCGGCACGCCGACATAGCTCTCGACGCAGACCGTCATCCCCTCTTCAAAGACCCCCGGGTATTGGTACGCGGGTGCATCGGGCGGAAAATACACGAGCGGATACTCGACGCCGAACCCGAGACCATGCACGATTTCGGCATAGCGGTTCGGCACGTACACCTCCGGCATCTCCCAGCTGCCGCCGATGAAGTCGTGAAACGAAAGTCCAGGTCGCAGCAACGACATGTTGTGCTGCAACTGCTCGTACGCGAGGGCATAGTTGGTCCGCTGCTCGTTGTTCGGCCGCACGTCGCCGATCACGAAGGAGCGCGTCTGGTCCGCGAAAACGCCGTGCGGGCCGATCAGGTCGCTGTCGAACACGAGCATCTCGCCCGCCTCGACGATCTTGTCGGATGCCTCGACAAACCACGGGTTCGTGTGGTGACCGGACGCGAGCCCCCGCGTCTCCTGATACTCGCCACCGTGCTCGATGTTGTACTGGTTCAGCAGCGAGAGCAGGTAGTTCTCGCTGACGCCCGGCCGTACGTGCTCGCGCATATAGGCAATGGCATCGGTGCAGACCCGCATCGAATCGCGAATGATCCGGACTTCATCCGGACTCTTGATCGACTTCGCGCGCTCGAGCGGCCCCTTCGCATCGACGGTCCGAACGTGAAGCCTGTCGAGCGCGCGCAGCGGCAGCAGGTCGATACGGTCCAGCCCCAGCACCGCACCTTTTCCGCACACCTCGGTGAGCAAGTCGGCGATTTCCTCCGCCCACAGGTTGGCGTGCTCCTCTGCACGCGAACCCGACCCAAAGTAGTCCCACGACTTGGCGGGCCGGGCTTCGTCGATCAGCGCGTTGCCCGCAGACAGGTGAAGCGCGCCGCCATAGTCGAACATCACGACCTTGCCCGTGACGGGCACGAAGGCATAGCGCACCATGTGATGCGACGACCACACCTGCATGTTCCGGCAGTTCGTCGCATACCTCAGATTCAGCGGATCGAACAGCACCGCCGCATCGATGCCCTCGGCCTTCAGCATCTCGCGCGTCCGCTCGAGGCGCCGCGCATAAACCCGCTCGTAGTCAACTGTCTCCACAGCCTGGGACCTCGCCTTCGATAGTCGTCGCCAACGGCGTTCGAACCGGGATGGTCGAACGGCGTGACACGGAAAGCACCTGCGCCGACGACGTCCCGCATCGCCCGTCGAGAGGCGTGAATCCCGTGTACCGGCTCAATTCTGGTCGACGACATCGCGCCCACGCAAACGAATCTTCTTGAGTCGGTTTATCAAAATATTTGAAGCACCGCATCAGATAGTTTCGTTTGCCTTGACCATATCGGCTGGTTACTGTGATTTCGCGATACGGCATACCGCTGCCGCAGCCCCGCACGAGAAAGGCCTGTGCGCCTGGGTGCCTGCAGGCGGACAAATCCGCCCGTTCGCGTCCATACCTCATTGAACCTGGCACGTCCGACATGACTTCATCTCGCCTCACCCCTGCCGTTTCCAGGCAACCGGCGCCGAACGACATTGAACAGAAGATTGCGGGCTGGGATGCCTGGCAATGCAACGACAGTATGTTCGCGCATCGATACGTTCCGGGCGCCACGTTCCTCGTCGTTCGCGGTCGGGCAACGCTGACCTTCAAGCACGGTCTCGAGCTCGACATCGCCGAAGGGGACCTCGTGACGATCGGCGAAGGTGCCGAAGCCGAATGGGTCATCTCCTCGCCCATCGAGACGCGGTACAGGTACCACGAGAGCAGTGGCGCTGCGGGAGCGTGATCATGAGCCAGGCATTGGAATTTGACTATGTGATTGGCGGAGCCGGTTCGGCAGGCTGCGTTCTTGCACGACGCCTCGCTGACGCAGGCAATCGAGTCCTGCTGATCGAGGCCGGTCCCAAAGACAACTCGTGGGTCATTCGTATGCCTGCCGGCCTTCGCTCGATTTTCAAGCCTTCGTCGAAGTACAACTACTGGTTCGAGACGGAGCCGCAGCACAACCTCGGCAATCGGCGCATTCAACAGCCGCGCGGCCGTGTCCTCGGAGGCTCCTCCTCCATCAACGGCATGACCTGGCTGCGCGGTCACCCGCTCGACTACGACCGCTGGGCGCAGGAAGGCGCAACCGGCTGGGACTGGCAGAACTGCCTGCCGTACTTCCGCAAGATCGAGCGCAGCGACGTCAGGAGTGCCTACCGAGGCACCGACGGATTCATCCACGCTCAACGCCAGGAAAACCTGTCCCCGCTGAACCAGGCGTTTCTCGACGCCGGCGTCGAAGCCGGATTCCCGCTGACGGGCGACGTCAACGGCTACCAGCAAGAAGGCGTTTCGCGCTTCGAGATGAGCGTCGACCATGGGATTCGCAACAGTGCTTCGTATGGCTATCTGCACTCGCGTCAGGACGATGGCAACCTCACGATCTGGACACACAGCACGCTGCGGAAAATCAACATGGTCGGAAACCGCGCGACGGGCTTCCAGGTGCTGCACGACGGTTCGATCGTCGACGTGCTCGCTCGCAAGGAGACGCTTCTTTGCAGCGGCGTGTTTGGTTCTCCTCAACTTATGATGATTTCCGGCATCGGACCGGGCGCACATCTGAAGGAAACGGGCATCGACGTACGGGTTGACTTGCCCGGTGTCGGCCAGAACCTGCAAGACCACCTCGAGTGCCACATCCAGATCGAGACGAAAGAGCCCGTCTCGCTGAATCGCGAGCTCCAACTGCACCGGATGCTGCTCGCCGGCGTGCAATGGTTCGGATTCAAATCCGGCGTCGCGTCGGTCAATCAATGCCATGTCGGCGCCTTCCTGAAGAGTGCCGATTACGTCACGCATCCGGACATCCAGTTCCACTTCTTCCCGGTGTTCTTCGACAAGAACTGGATTCCGACTCGGCAGACCAACGGCTATCGAATCGGCGTCGGTCCGATGCGGCCGACCAGCCGCGGCCAGGTGAGACTGAAGTCGAACGCGGCGGAAGACGCGCTCTCCATCGACCCGAACTACATGGATACCGAAGAGGACTGGCGCGTGATGCGCGAGGCGATGCGCCTGGGCCTGCTGTTCTCGAAGCAGCCCGCCTTCAGCCGGTATCACTTCCGCGAGGACATGCCCGGTATCGACGTCAGCGCCACCGAGGCGCTGGACGAGTTCATCCGGATGGATGCGTCCAGTGCGTACCACCCGTGCGGCACCTGCAAGATCGGCCCGAAGAAGGACCGCATGGCGGTCGTCGGAACCGACCTGAAAGTGCATGGCGTCGAACGGCTTCGCATCATCGATGCGTCGGTGATGCCCTCGGTGCCCAGTGCGAACATCAATGCCGCCACGATCATGCTCGCGGAGCGCGCGAGTGACATCGTGCTCGGAAAGCCGGTGCTGCGGGGTGATTCCCTGAAGTTTGCTGCATGACCTGAAGCGCGCCGCGGGCCGATTGGCCGCGCGGCAACCCACGCAAAATCTGACCCAAAACCTTCCAATACGGAGACCCCATGAAGATGTCCAGGTTACTGAAATTCGTCTTGCCAGCCGCTGTGTTCCTCTCTGCGGCCGGTACCGCACATGCAGACGACAAGACAATCACGATCGGCGTCAACAACTGGGCCGAGAACATCGCCGTCGCGAACATGTGGAAGATCCTCCTCGACGAGAAAGGCTACAACGTCAAGCTGCAAAGCGCCGACAAGGCACTGCTCTACAACGGCGTCGCCAACGGGCAGATCGACGTGACATTCGAGGTCTGGCTCCCGACGCTCGACAAGCCGGCCTACGACAAGGTCAAGGAACGCGTCGCGCTCGTCGGTCCGTGGTTCAAGGAGGCCAACCTCGGCCTGGCTGTGCCCGACTATGTCAACGTCGACAGTATCGACCAGCTCAACGCGAACAAGAACCTGTTCGCGTCGAGCGGCCGCCCGAAGATCGTCGGCATCGATTCCGGCAGCAGCCTGATGCGCGAAACCGAGACCGCGAAGAACAGCTACAAGCTGGATTGGGATGTGCAGCCGTCGTCCGAATCGGCGATGATTCTGTCGCTGGAACGCGCCGAGAGCCGCAAGGAACCCATCGTCGTCACGCTGTGGAAGCCGCACTGGATCTGGTCGAAGTACAAGTTGAAGTACCTCAAGGACCCGAAGGGCGAGTTCGGTTCGACCGATTCCATCTATGGCATCGAAACCCAGGCGTTCAAGAAGCAACACCCGGACGTCGAGCGGTGGCTCCAGAAATGGAAGATGGACGACAACTCGCTGGGTAGCCTGATGTCCGAAATCAACAAGCAAGGTGCGACCGCGCCGGAGAAGGGCACCAAGACCTGGATCGATGCCCATCGCTCCCTCGTGCAACAGTGGATGCAGTAAGCGTCGGCAAGGCGTTCGGTACGCCGCTGGCGACGGGCACTCGCCAGCGGCGTGATTGCCGCATTGATTACCGCGGCAAATCGCATGGGCACCCGGAATTTGCATCCTCACATGGCCGACCGGATAATCATGCAACGACATGGACGTGCGGCGAGCGGAGTCAGGTGATGCGACGAGGAAAGCTGGACCTTAATGTACTTGAGACGTTCGCCACGGTCTGTCTCTCCGGCAGCCTCAAGAGCGCGGCCGAGCACCTGTACCTCACGCAGTCCGCGGTCAGCATGCAGATCAAGCGCCTTGAAGAGTGCGTGCAACAGCGGCTGCTCGAGAGAAACAACCAGAGCCTTCGTGTGACCCCGGCGGGCGAGAAGATGCTCGCCCATGCCCGCGCCATGCTGCGCCTCGAAAGCGCGGCGCTGAATGAATTCCTGCGCGAGCCGATCGCCGGCGAAATCCGTATCGGCGTGCCGGCCGACTATGCCCCGGCCCTGCTGTCGTCCGCGCTGCCCTATCTGCACGACAACTTCCCCGCGGTGGTCCCTTCGGTGGAATGCGACCTGAGCCGGAAGCTGCGCCGGAAGATCGAGAGCAACGAACTCGACCTGGCGATTCTCACGCAGGATGTGGATATCGATTCCGGCCTGCCGCTGTGGGAAGAGAAGCTGGTCTGGGCCGAGCCCGTGGGAAGCGAGAAGCGCGCGGACAGCTACACCGCGGTCGGCCTGCTCGACGTCGATTGCGTATTGCGCGACATGACGTTGCGGCTCGCCGCCCAACAAGCCCCCTTCCACCGGATCGCATTTCGTTCCAACGCGCTATACAGCATTACGGCAGCGGTCGAAAACGGCTTTTGCGCGGCGCTGCTTCCGCAGAGCTCGCTCAGCCCGTCGTCGCTCACGTCGAGCAAGCTCAAGCTCACCCCGGTCAACGACCAGCTCAGGATCCGGCTGGCCATCGCGCCGGAGAGGAAGCCCGGGCTGGATTCGATTGCCGAGTTTCTTCAAACCCAGTTGCTTCTTTCGGCTAGACGGGCGGAAACGACGTCGTAGTCGCCTGACCGGCACGCCGCGACATACCGAAACCCTACTTCGACAACCGCAACGTCTTCGACACCACGACCCCACTCGACGGACTCACCAGCGAGATCGCCTCGATATCCATGTGCAACGTGGAAGTCCGGGTCGTAATATCCGTCGGCTCCTCGATGCTCGGATCGGCGTGCTCGGTTTGTTCGGTCAGGTAAGGCCGAACCAGACGCCCGGAAAAAACGAGTGCGAAGTCGCCATGCGCCTGGGCGTACACCGCGGGCGAAATCCGCATGCTGCTCCTGACCGTGGTCTTTTTGCCGTGTCCGGAGTCGAGCTGGATGATGTCGACCTGCTGGATATACCCTTTGGCCTTCGCTTCGGGTGCAATCACGAGCCCTCGCCCTCGCGGCCCCGTCGTGACCTTTCTGAGCAGGATGTCCGTCCGGTCGTCGCGCCCTGCGTCGAACAGGTCGACGTCGAGCGTCAGCAGGTGCTGCTTCGATTGGTACCTCAGCCCGTACCGCACCGGCACGACGAACGTGACGTCACGATCCAGACCGATGGCCGCCAGGTCGGGATCCGGGGCATGGCGGTCGGTCGCGTCGGAAACCAGGCCGCGAACCCGGTCGCTCAACGAAGGTGCGGTGGGGCTGACGTGCAGCTTCTTCAGCGCTTCGCGAATGGCAACCGGGTCGTCGCCGACAATCGGTCGTCCAGGCGACGTGTCGTGATCGACAGCGGACGCGACGTGCGTCGTGCCGTCGGCAGCGTCCGCCGCTGCATGCGCCGCGACGGGCGCCAGCATCATCGTCAGGGCGACGACGCACGCGAAGTTCGAACGGCCCAGCTTGGATTTCCGGTGAAGCACGACAAGCTCCTGATTTTCTTGCAGATCGGTCAACGACGAGCACTATAGGGCGGAATCACCGGCAACGCATCCCCTGTTTGACATTCACCGATGGCCGGCATCCTCCATCGAGAATCCGCACCCTCACCCGTCCCGATCCTCCCGCCGATACTCCGCCGGCGCCTTCCCCACCAGCTTCCGAAAATCGCTAGCGATTCAGGCGGAAGCGCTCATTGAAGGCTTTCGGGCCGACGACGCCTTTGGGCGTGTCGGTCACGTGACGCAAATCGGCCATGGTCGGGAACCGTTGAGGTGACTGCGTGATGATGCACCGCCACAGCGGATTTTTCCAAGACGGCGGCGCACCACCGTCCTACATTGGCATACCTGTCCACGATCGCACACCCCGGAGGCCGCCATGCAGCAAGACCGTCACCTGATCCTGTACCACTCCCCGCGCAGCCGGTCGGCCGGCGCGCGCAGGCAGCGGATGCAGCGCTGGCAGAGGAACAGGACAAGGACAAGGCGGCAGCCGCCGCCGCGAAATAGTCCGGTGCACGGCGGGCCTCGACGCAAGGACCGCCGCCCCGTCAAAACATCGTATGCAATCCGATCCGGGCCACCGCCTGGGTCGCTGAACTCGA
>Ga0154006_1000091_pt1 | contig 30661 bp, 26 predicted proteins | sample TSFL090MetaG_FD_104747 | JGI IMG/M metagenome (GOLD analysis project Ga0154006, IMG submission 104747) | Attine ant fungus gardens microbial communities from Florida, USA - TSFL090 MetaG | ecosystem: Host-associated > Fungi > Mycelium > Unclassified | place: USA: Florida, Wakulla State Forest...
CGCCAGAGTTTGCTATACTCTCGCTCTTCCGGAGAGATGGATGAGTGGTTTAAGTCGCACGCCTGGAAAGCGTGTATAGGTTAATCGCCTATCGGGGGTTCGAATCCCCCTCTCTCCGCCAGAGACACCAAAAAAGCCCCGCAAAATCAAAGACTTGCGGGGCTTTTTGTTTTTGGACCCATCATGCACCCCATCATCAAACGCGAATTCGCCCCTTCGCCGATTTTCGCTATCACTCTGAACGCGGCAGCGCTCGGACACCAAGCCAACGTGTCCCGTTGTTAAAGTTGAATCTTGTTCGACCATAAAGGTAAGACGCACCGCCCGTGCTCACGATCGCTATGAAGCCCCGCTCGAAATCCTCAACCCGCCGATGCAAAGCACCAATGACGAAGGACATGCTACTACCCCTGTCAGTGGCCGTAGCCCGGAAAAAGTCACTGGAACATCACCTTGCGCTTGCCTCGTTGCAGGGTGGCAACGGAACCCCCGATGCCGTCAGCAAGGTATTTCAAACGATCTACATCGCGTATTTCATCCATGAGGCGACAATCGGTCGTCAGGACCTTGATCAGTTCCGTGCCGCCGAAGCTGCTGTAGTTGAATGCGCCGTAGCCGGGAAGAAAACCGGGACCTTCGAAATTCCGGCCAGTGGTCGCGCTGCTGTCGAACACATCCTACTGATGCACGACCAGCAATTGACGGACGTACCCGCCCATGTGATCGCGTCGGCTCATGTCCGCCTGGCGCAATTCATCGCAACCGAAAAGCTGTCGCCGATCGCAGATGCGTAAGCCAGCCCGGTACTTGTTGCTCCCAATGCCGTCCACAGTTCCACCATTGCGCGATAAGCCAACTCGCCAACACCGAGCTTTGCGCAATGGCAGTCCTCTGTAGCACGACTTGCATGCCTACTTCTTATTCTTGGGCGGCGGTGGCGGCGGCAGATTCCCCGTCGGTGGCTGGTATCCCGCGCCCGGACTCGGCTTGCTGGTCGGCTGGTAGCCTCTTTTCAGTGGTTGAAATCCGTCGCTCGTCGGTACTCTCGGTTTCTGTGCTACCTTGTTCGTCGTCATCGTATGGCCCAATAAACTCAATTGATTCGATGGCACTACCAGTAATCAGCAGGCCGCGTGTCTTTGTATGTCGCCTGATAAATCCTTCTGCGTCGTCTACATCCCAAGCCTCCTCGACATAAATCTCAGGATCAGCGGGGTAACTGGAAGCGAATGAATTCGACCCATAGGTCGCTCCTATGCGCTTACCTGAAGTCAACGTGATTATCAGATAAAATGACTCGCGTTTTCCGAATATATAATCCCACGCGCGATCTACTGGATGCGGCAACCAACGATTCATCCACTTCCATCTACGCAAGGAAAATACCGAAACCGCCAACAATAAGGGGCCAATCAAAATTATGCCGACCCATGCAATAGCATAGACCTCCGGTTTACTAGTAGCCAATCCGACATGGCGCATCCAGTAGATGGGGAATGCAAATACAGCATAGTTGCAGCAGCTAAATGCGACTGCATCAATTATGGCCTTGGATGCGTCTAACCGTGGAGCGGAGCTAAGAATCGCATACACCTTCATCGCGACGAAGCCCGGAATAACAAACAACACGACGAGAATCAGTCGATCAGGCGTAGTAATGTCCATCGTAGTGCAACGCTATATATTTAAACCTCTTTCACAAATCACACAGCACTCAAATTATTGCTAGAGTGCTACGCAATCGCTTTCAGCGACATTCAGGCACGAGTCATATTCTCTTCATTTCCGCCAGCTTTCGATAGTGCGCACCCAATGCAGTAAGCTTACACCCGGTCGAATTAATGGCCGCAAAATACATGTGCTCAGCATTTACAGGGACCACCAATCCGTGCCTGTTGCACATTTGAAGCTCTTGAAAAATTCTTACATTTTCCGGATTAACCGGAATCTCTTTAAATTGATCCGGAACATTCTCCCTATCCGGCTCAAATGACGGATCAAGATCAAACACGGTTGCAGCATCCTTGAAATAACACGGAAGCCGCCGAAGCACATCGATAGGTATTTTGGGCGATATTTGCCGAAGTGTTACGAAGGTCTGCACATTTGCTTTGTAAATCGGGCGCTGCTCCCATGGTCCCAATGTTTGGTCAATGTGAGAATATACTGACGCCGGTGTAATTCTTCCGCAAATGTCTGCTGCCCCGCCTCTCAACCCGTCGAGAAGAATGCTTGAAAATAGTCCATGCCCCTCAGCTTCGCTTGCAGTCTCACTACGATGACAGGCCGTCAGAATAGTAACGCCACTGCCAATTGCCGAAACATGCTCGTTGGCAAGGGCGGGAACCTCACCAGCAAATCCAGAGTGACAACTATCCAAAATAATTACAGACGACTTTATTTTAGGATACGCGTTGTTAGCTAAACCTATAATTTCGTTTAACGAAACACCCCATGCTCCACGGCTGCCGTTTTGACTGACGATATACCCAGAGTTCGTATCGGGATTTATGATTCCGTGCCCCGCAAAAAATAGCAGTGCAGTCTCGGCATCACCCGAAAATAATTCAGCAATGGCACCACTTAGCACTGCAGTTGGGATTTCGTCCTGATTACTTGAAAGCAAGCGCACGGAAAAATTCGGCGACCCGTCTCCATTTGCCCCCAATAAGTTTGCAACTGCTACTGCATCGTTCACACAGCCGCTCAGCGGCTGAGACGGGTAGTCATCGATACCAACGACCAGTGCCTTTTTCATGGCGTCACCATGGGAGTTAGATCGCGTGTCTACGGATGGCGTCCACAATAGACTTGGATTGCCACTTAACTATTTCATCTGCATTATCCTTTACAGCCTTGGATGTTCGCTCGGAACCCCACGGCTCAACAGCGATAATTGGCTTGCTATAATCAACCTTAGAGATTGCAATCTCATTGTTGATCCACTTCGAGTAAGTGCTATAAAGCCCAGCGAGCATGATCACGCAATTGACGGGTTTTATTTGAGCACTAATTGCCGCATAAAGCTGAGCCGCATTATTTGTGTTATGAATGGGATCATCCTTTGGAACGGAGTAATTGACCCACTCAAAATTCGGATGCTCGTTAAAGAAACTCACCAATTTTTCGTAGGCGTCACCATAAGTCCACGAATGACTAATAAAAAGGCGATACGTTTTCAGTGCGGGCATGCCGCCTCCTTCTTTTAAGTATTGGCGTACATTGATGCGGATGGCATTCACACAAAGCAGCGCAGTTGGTCCCCGAGCGACTGCTATGTGTTCTTCGATTCACCCTCCGAAAACGATTAACTCCGGAACGTGAGCTTTGATCATACGCTCAATGCAACACGGATGTCGAGCCTGATGAATGTCTTGAATACCTTTCGCGATTTCCAAGGGCACGCGCAAACGCTAAAATTGTCACATATTGCGACGCGGCTACTTTGCGGCCCTCTGCCCATCACCGACGCCTGATATTTTGCCGATCGCGTCTATTCGCAGCATTCGTCCTACCTGCTCCCATACAGGTCCCTATTGTCTAGCGCTAAACCTGCCCCTGCTACCGTATACGTTGCAATGCAGGCTTTTGCACTCCCCGTTCGAGCGCCCTACACTCGTTCAATCGACTTCGCTCCGGCTCGACTCCATGCGATACAGCCGCCATCTGACACCTGAAGAACTTCGGCAACCGCTCTCCGCCGAAGCGTCTCAAGCGAAGTGCATCCAGAGCGCCGACACGTATTACATGCTAACAGTAGGCGAAGCGGACGCTCTAACCGTCTCGCACCTACTCGGTGTTGTCTACACCGCGTACTTCATCGATGACATGATGGAAGGAGATTTCCCGCTCGAATCGTTCCACGTCGCGGAAACAGCACTCCGCGAGTGCGGGACCAGCGGGAAGCGCTCAGGGAAATTTGAACTACCGGCTGCCTTACAAATCGAAATGCAGCGGGTGTTGAGCCTCTACGTCCATCACCTTGAATACGCTCCCGTTTTCGTTCACGTCTACGCTGCTGAACGTGCTGCCGAATTCCTGTCGTCCAATTCCGATTCGCCGATCCCACGGGAACCCTCGCAGCAGCCGATGCACTAATCCTACAGTGCTGCACTGAGCAACAACGGTGCTCGGGCGTCCACACTTACTCACCCATCACTATCGAGAATTTATCGAATGGCTACATACACTGAACTGAAAGCACAACTCGAAGCACTGCAGCAAGAAACGGAAGCGGCGCGCATCGCTGAACTACAGACCGTCATCCAACAGGTTCGCGATGTCGTCCAGCAATACGGACTGACAGCCGAAGATATTTTCGGCCGTCAACGCGCATCGCGCGGCAAGGCTGCGAAAGCCCCCGTGCCGCCGAAATATCATGACCCCAAGACCGGCGCGACGTGGAGCGGACGCGGTAAACCGCCAGCTTGGATCGCGGGCAAGAAGCGCGAGCGTTTCTTGATCGAATCGGAGTGAGCAAATTCCGTGCAGACGTACGGAACTATAACCAAAAGTGCCACCACTTCTTTTTGGGCTTCCGAACATGAAATACTGGCACATCCGGCGGGCGAATAATGTCCGTTACGTCCGCCGGTTGCCCGTCAGCCTGCCAACCTTTGAAGCGTGGCGCGTAGCAATCCAGTTCACTCCCGGCGGCTCGAATTCCGGCACAGACGTTGTCAAACTCCACGGCACCAGATACTGCCCTCTCATCACCATCTGCAATGCACCAGCCGTTCGACTCCGCTGCCAAGGCCGCTACGATCAGATGCTGAAAATGACGTGCACCGCTCGGTGTACCGGCACTGGTACGCGAATACGCAACGTGTTCAAACTTCCGTACACCGCGCGGTGCAAGCGCAAGACCATCGGACGTGCGACGAAAAAATCCATAACCGAACTCAGCAAGAAAAACCGTTCCGCGCTCGATTCTCGGAAGATCAGAAGGTGTTTCCAGAACCGCCAGCCAAAGCGATTCATCGGCGGACGCGGAACGCAAACTGCGGTTAGGCGGCAACTCAATCTTGTATCCTCGCGCCGCAAGTCTTTGCAGGACACGTTGATCAAGGCCGAGTTGGCGAGTACCTAAGTAAGCATGGACCTCGAAGCTCATGTGCTGGCGCGCCGAAAAATTGAGTACCTGCGGCAGTGAGCCGTGCGCATATCTGTAACCTCAGAGCAATGGTGCCTTCGAAATTGGCGATCGAAATCCGCCGATCATGTAACGCTGCAGCCGTTCCCACGCTTCGACGTATCGGTAATTCGGAATCGCGGCGAGTTGTTCATCATGCAGCACAAGCACGCGTTCAATCGTCTCATGCTCATCGTCCTTGATCGCCCACGGCTCACCTCGTTCTGCCCGCGAAATACATTGATCGAGTACGGCTTCCGCCTGCCTGAACGGTTCAGGATCAGTACCAATCCGCGTGGCGTCACGCATGAAAAAGGCAAGGTACGTCACTCGCAACAGACAACTGATTTGATCACTGCCGCCCCGTCCGCTACGCACAGCAGCAAGCGCCAAATGATTTTCGAGTGATAGCGACCGAACATGCTCGGTTTTCAGTGGCAGTAGATCGGCTTTCGCCAGCGACCTTCGGGCAGACGTGATGGAGCGACTCCGAGACATACGTGTATTCAGTTCATGAAAAGACGGAAAAACTCGACGCTAACCGTGCGATCCGCTGCGCGAGTCCGTTAGATCAGGGCCTTCACCGCGTCAACGCTCACGGCGGCAGCCTCCACGCGTGAGCCTTCGATCGGCGTCTGGAAGTTCTTGACGACCATCCGCTCGAACTGCTGCCATGCATCTGAGAATCTGTACGCAGGTGCCGCCGCCAACTGCGCATCGTACAGCAGAAGGATTCGTTCGATAGCGGCGTAGTCGTCGTCCTTCAACTCCCACTGTTCACCGTTGAGCGCTCGGCTTACACAAGCTTCCACAATGATTTCCGCAACACGGAACTGCTCAATGTCCGATCCAGCGGCCGTTACGTCGCGCATGAAATACGATAGATAGACGATCTGTGAAAGTCTACCAATCTGAACAGCTTCGCCGTGGCCGCGCCGCAGGACGGACAAAGCGATGTGACCTTCGAGCGACAAGACCCGAATGGTATTGCTCGGCCACGGCAGAAGTTGGTCCTTCGTGCGCGGCTTGCGCTTGGTACGGGGTGGGTGATTTTTTGCCATATCTGTAGATAGCGCGCAGCGTACTCATTCGGCACCGCGAGCAGCGTCAGTTCAGCGCAATTTCATCGATCAAACCGGGGACAGGGCGAGCCGTGCATATGCTGCGCTCAGTTTGGCAGAGCAACTGCACGATGCCCTTCGTTACGACGCTGGTGGGCATCCACGCGATTTCGTCCATACCGATCCACTCGCAGCCTGCTATTTCCCGCGACGCTCGTGGGGTAGCATCGGGCGCGATAGCTGCTTCGAATACTTGGTGTACCGTGTTCTTTCCGCGAAATTCAAGCAGCCAAGTCAGGCCGTGCGGGACAAGCTGCGTTTCTTCTTCCGATTCACGTCGAGCGGCATCTTGCGGCAACTCACCTCGCCGCATTTTTCCGCCCGGTAATGACCAACGCGCGAAGCTGCGCGTGACGAGCAAAATCTCGTCGGCTCGGCGGCAAATGATCGTAGCGCATTGTTTCATTGATCAACTCAAAATGCGGTTCCAACATGGCAACCGCCGAATCCACCGCCGTTGCTCGCCGCGCCGCCGCAACCGAAGATTCCACAGCCGCCAAGCAGCGACAGCGCCGTCAGCGCAACAACACCAACAATTATTCTCAGTCGCATATGTACCTTGTCAATGAAGCGGCCGTGTCGATAGGATTTCCGATAACGCGACGTGAAGCACGCCCCACGTCAGCAGCATCGCGACGACCAGCCACCTGATTTTCGAGCGCTGGATTCGCGGCGCGGCCGGTTGTTCCGTCATGTCGTTGCTGGAACGAATGAAGGTGAGCTTTTTCAGGTCACCAATCCCGCTACTCAATTTCTGCATTGTTAGTCCGCCTACAGCGTCTTGTCCGGCGCATCGTCCGGGTGCACGTTTAGGATTTCGAGTCGTCCATTTCGTTCGACCACTACTCGGCGCATCGAAAAAAGCCTGCCACACCCTGTGCAATTCCAGACGTGTTGGTCGAATCGCTTCGCGGTGCCGACCTGGCCGCAAAACAAGCACGGCGTCTTGGGACCCGGCGTTACGCCGATCTTGATTCGCGCGCTCAAGCTACCGTCCGGTTCAAGCCGGTCCGCCACCTGCTCAAAAATGTCACGCCAAGCCATAATCTGCTCTTCCATTACCGCGAATACTTCCGACAGTTGGCTGTACGGCAACGGCAAGGATAGGTAGCGGATCAAACCACGCATACGTGGCAGGCTTTTCACGCGAACCAACGTGAATGGTGTACCGGTTCGCCGATTGAACATCTTGCGACACGCGGAACAGCGAAACATCGGAAACGGATGTGATGGCAGTCTGTTCAGTTCATACGTTCGCATACTGGTGCAGTACCGACAGGCTGGCGCTCGTCCACTTTGCGAATGAATCTCATCGAACTCTTCCGTCAGCCGTCGTGTGAGTTCAAGGTCCTCACGCGCTCCGCCTTCTTTAAAATGCCATTGCGCAGGCATGATCGCTGTCGGCAGTCCGCCGAGCTTCACGCGTGCTTCCCATTTTCCGGTTGGGTCCAGTTCGATTAACCACGAACGTAGCTCCTTGACCCTCGTCGCAATATTCATGGATTCCGTTTTGAGCATCGTTGCAACGGCCGAACGGCTGATCGGTTGCGATAGAAGCGGTATCAGCGCCTCCATCTTTTGTGCGTGACGCCCATACAGCGGCGTACCGTGCAGCCGGGTGAATTCGCGATTACATGCCCCGCACAAGAAGCGCGGAATTCGGTGACCGCTCGAGGAGTTTCGGTATCCACGGATACCAACGTGCGCTGAGCCGCAATGAAAGCACGGCGGGCGTGGCTCAGAATTCGGCGACAGCAACGCATCGACATGCCGCCGCAAAAAAGCGGTTAGCTCGCGATCTTCCTGCATCGATTGCTGTCGTGAACTCGTCATAGGAAAACGAAACTTACCCGGCAGGGTCGGGACTGACATCTCGGCACTTTGGCACGGCCTTGATGCTGACCGGCTTCGTCTGAACGTGCTCACCTACGACAGATAGCATCCGGACGTTGAGTTGGAGACTATTCGATGCATTGCTTGCAAACACTTCGTAATCTTTGCCAGCCTGAGGAACGAAAGTACGCGCAATGTGCTGAAACGGACTTCTAAAAACGAAGCCGTTAAAATCAGGCAACGAGTCACCACCGTATTCAACCGAAATCGTCAGTGGCTCATTGGCTTTGATCACATACTCGTCATAGTACCGATACGCGTCCTCTGGAACGGGCATCCCGATCGTCGTGTTGGCGAGATGTAGCGTGCGTGGTTTAGCTACTGCCATTCCCCCGCCACCGAAACCGAGTACACCTTTCTTCGGTTCGCATGCCGTGTTGAAGAAGAAGTGCGTGGATGCGCCAAAATAAACGCGAATCCTCGCATCAGTTGCAGGATCGTAGGCCGCGCTGTGCGTGTTCTGCGACGCACAGCCAGCCAACAATGTGCCGAGTGCGACGGCCATCAACGTATTTTTAAACATCACTGAATTCTATCTTCGATAATTTCAGAACTGCGCTGTAACCTGAAATCCAACCGTGACACGCGCAGTCGGGAATCCGGACGGCTTGTAGACCGGCGTACCGGCGAACAGGTCGTAGCCGTAACCGCCGAAGCGCGTTGCAACGCTGCCTTTAACGCCGATCACTGCCCCGGCCAGTTGCGTACCGACCAGCGCGACAGGCTGCGGTCCCCAAACGCGGCCGTAATCGAGCCCTGCATAAATCGCCTGCCCCGTCTGTCCGATGGGCATTTGCAGTTCGTTGCGCCAGTAGAAGCCGCGCGCCGCCGCCAGCATCGTTTCGCCGTCGAAACCGCGGACCGTGTAACGGCTGCCGATCGTCAGGTCATCGATGTAGTACAACGTGTTACCGGTGTATTGGCCGTGAAAGGTCGTCACGTAGCGGAACGGCTGTTGCGCGATCGCGAACGGCACGGACAGGTTCGCATCCAGCACGGCCATTTTATAGCGGTACGTCGGACCACCGTCCGTTGCCAATACATCATCCTGTGCGCCAAACGTGCCGATACCTTGCCTGTACGCAAGCGTGCCATCGAACTGCGCGCCGCCGAAATAGTGGCGATCGGTCAGCCCGAATTCAACAAACGTGTTGTTGCGTCGCTGCTGCGGAATCTCCGTATCTTCGATGAAGCTCTGACCAAAGCGGCGCGACAAGCGGAAATAGCCGCCCAACACGTCGTTCTGACTGCGTGCAAGCACGCGTGCCAGTTTGAAATCGATCGTCTTTGAATTGCCGCTTGCCACGAATGTTTGATTCACGCCCGCGATTTGCTGGTAGTACGTGTTCGTGTAGGCCGATAACGTCGCGGTCCAGTAGCCCCACGGAATCGAATAGAAACCGTTCCAGCCATGTGAACCAAGGCGCTTGTCACCAAGTTCAAGGTCTTGACTCACACCGACGTTGAAAATGTCGTTCAAGCCCAACGGGTTGTCGATGCCGATCGACAGGTTGCCTTGCAGCTTGCCGGTCGCACGCGTGCCCGAGTTGTCGATCGATGCGACGACGGTCCACGGCTTGCCGCGTTTCACGTCGAGCACAACATCGCTTTCGCCCGGTACATCGGCCGGAACGATTTGCATCGAAACATCTTGACTGGTGACCCGCTTCATTTGCTCCAAGCCTTGTTCTAGGTCACGCAGGTTCAGCAGATCGCCGTCGCGCGTCGGAAACGCCGTTTTCCACGTGCCGCGAAATTTCTCGTCGGAGAACCGCACGTGTCGGATCGTGCCGGGGATCAGTGCAACTTTCAGCGTGCCTGTCGACAGGTCCTGTTCGGGCAGCAGCACGCGCGTCGTGATGTAGCCGCGTGACAAAATATCTTGCGACAACGCTTTTACAAGCACGTCCAGCCCTTGCTTGCCGATGCACTGCCCCGTGTAGTGTTCGAGCCATTCACGCGCGAACGCAAAGCGGTCCATCGGCAACGCGGATTCGCCCTGCGCTTTCACCGTGGCCGGTAACGAATCAGGAACATCAAGCGTGAAGCGGTCAATCCGAAAACACGGCTGTTCGTTCGGCAACGGCGGATAGGTTTCGGCGTGTGGCACTTCCGATCGCACAGAAGGGGCGTGCAACTCCGCGTCACGCTGTTGCGCGTCGCGTTGCTGCTGCGCCTGTCGATCCTGTTCCGCGTTTGCGCGTGCGGCAGCGGCTTGGTCTGCAGGTGTGGGGGCCTGCTGCGCCTGAACCGCAAGCGATACAAAAGCCGCAAGCGGTACTGCCGCCAGCCGTTTAATTGTTTTCATTGTCAGACGGGCAGAACCCTGAGGTAGATTAAATGGCACAACTGTTCGTTATCACATTTCGCGACGCATCCGCTCATCGAGTCATCGCTATTTTAGAAAGAACATCCTCATCTGAGTCAATCAACATAACTGGATCATCATAACCATCGATGTTATCGCTTAACCATTGCTCCCCGGGGCGGTGAACATGAAATTTTGTCACAACACTAAATTCATCGGCACTTACGACAGCGGTAAGTTGTGGCATTTGTTGCATCGCGTTCCAAATCGCAAACACCTCCTTCACCAGCAGGACAGCCTGTGCAAGTGGTAAATCCGGGTCGTAATCTTCGACGTGCAAAGAATTGACGAAGCATTCATAGCCGGTGCAATCGGGAAAGCTTCCGCGCGTCGCGTTTGCTGATCCCAATAGAGCACGCAAGAAATAACACTTGTCACGTACTTCGAATCCACTATCTGCGATGCTCTTTAACGACGGGTTGAGCGGACAGTTCAGTCGCGCTTCGCTCAAGGCATCCTTCATCGGTCGATTAATTTTCATCATTTACCCCCGAGATACTTGTTGAGTCCTTTCTGAATTGCCGAATTGAAGCTCGGATCGATCCGCCAAGGACCGCGACGCCAGCCGTCACCGGCCCACCCAACTACAACGCGTAGTGTGTAACCATCTAAATCACGACAAGGATTTAATCAACTCCAACGCCATAGCCAGCTTCTCCCTAACATCACGTGAGTGCCGCTTATTCTGATATGCGGAAAGTTCGACCATGCACAATTTTGGCGGATAAGAATTCGCACCATCGCCTCTCACAATCTCAATCTGTGCAATGCTCATCTGACTAATCAATACCCAATAAATATCTTCAGCCTGATCCGGTATCCAATTAATCACGAATGCATGTTTCAGCCCCGGAAAAAATCGACGCAGGGCTACGCCTAGTGCATCCGAATTATCGTTCGAAAGTAGATTGGCGGATCGCTCAATCAACTGACTCCGCATCGCTCTCGCACCTTCCTGCCTACTCGAATTCATTTCAATTTCCCTGGAAATGCGCTCACAAGATTCCCAAATTTGTCTGTCAAGACAGTCATGACCGATGTCGGCTGACTGTTATTGAATTTATCTGTCCCAATGGGCCTACCAACATCAACCTCTCTGACGTATCGAATCCCATCTGCGCTTGGCAACTCTCTTGTAATCGGTGTTGATACCGTATTGGGGTCTTGAAGCAGCTTTCGTACGTCGCTTTCACTAATTGTAAACTGGCTTGCGTTCACATTTGGATCAAGATGGCGATCGCCGATGTGATCCATACCATCATTCGTGATATTGATTCGCGACTGTGCACGGCCCGGTGCCGAATTCGTACTGTCGCCCGACTGCTGATCGTTGCCACTGGACAATATAGGCATACCCGGCGCATAGCCCGCAACACCCGGCTTCGCAACTTGCCCTCCCGCCCCTGCCTCTCCTGCCAACACCAACCCCGGACTCGCCGTAGGCGGCTTACCACCGCCAACGCCGATAACCGCGTTCAATCCATTGGCAATACTCTGCAATACTAGATCAAGCGCCGTCGTTTTCTTACGGACCGCGCCTTGCCCACTGGCCTCTTCAAGCGTGTCCGTATCCGTATGGTTCCACTGGTTGTACAGGTTCACATTCGAAGCAGTAGCTGCGCCCGCTGTTCCACCGACCAGCCCGCCCAATGCACCGATGAGCAGGTTGCCTGACACCTTCCCGGCAAGTGTCGAGTCCGTCGCACCAGCCACCGCATTTGCGGCCTGCTTCGTCTGATCGGCCAGCAACGCTGCCAGTCCTGCTCCGGCCGCGCCCTGTGCCGCGCTCCCGATTCCGCCGCCGCCCAAGCCGCCAATGAGCGCGCCGCCCGCTATGTGCAGATAAAGTCGGCTAGTTCCGCCTTCGTCCCACGAATCGGCTTCGGCTTGATAGGCAGCTTGCGCCGTCGTATCGCCCGCCAGCTTGGCCGCATCGGCAGCATGTTGGGCTTCCTTCTGCTTCATATCCGCATAAGCGCCGATGCCTTGTGCCACAACTTGACCTGCAGCTTGTGCAGCGTTCATCACGTCGGCCTGCTTATCCAGCAGGTTCTGCACATCCGGCGTTTTCGATACCGTTCCGTTCAGATTCGACGTGTCGCGGTTCAGGTTTGCCACGTCTTGCGTCTGGCCGGTCGGATTCGTGATGTTTATCGTGCCCTTGCTCACACCGCTTCGTGTGGTAGCGTTCTCACTACCACTATCCGACTGCGAAATCATCGGCGTCACGCCGCCTGCACCGCTGACCGATCCCGGGCCGATGGCTTTTCCGGTAACGCCGACGCCCGCGCCCGCACTAAAACCGCTGCTGTCCGCGTTGTACGTCGAATGATTTTCGATATCGCGATAGGTCAGCGTACCTGTCGTCAGCGTGTTTTTCGACGGATCGGCCGTGCTGGCGATCGCCGCACCCGTCAGGTCGGTATTGCCCTTGACGTTCACATTGAAACCACCATCGCCCGCCTGAATCCCGGCCTGTTCGTTCACGCCCGCGTAATTGCCGTTCGCGTTTCCGTGCGACGAACTGAAGCTGGCACTACCACCCATCGTACTGACGCTGATGCCACCGCCTGCGCTACTTTGATGCGCGCTGCTGACGGTCGTATCCTGCACACTGCGAATATTCAGGTTGCCGCCTACGTCGGCCGTGACCACGCGACCCGACACGTCCGAACCAATGATGTTGGTATCGCCTCCGCTCACCATCGTGACGCTGTTCGCACCCGTTACGTGCGAATTGTTTTGCATCACGGCATCGCTGTTGCCGTCGCCATGCGCGCGCGACATGGCGGCCGACACCCCGATACCGTTCGTGCCGATCGACACGCCAACGCTTGCGCTTGACGACGAATTCGAACTGCGCGTCGAATCGGTGTTCGTCGTGTTCTGCAGGTCAATCTGATTCTTCGCGGCCAACAGCACATCGTTGCCGGAAACGTTCGAACCGGCCACCGTGATATTACCGCTACCGGGGGTACCGTTACCCGTCGCAATCAGCGCAGTCGTACCACCGGCCGTCACGCTCGAACCACGTTGCGTCGTCTGGTTTTCGGACGTATCGAGACGACTATGGCTCGATCCGACGCTAACCTGAACGCCGATGCTCGGCGTGCCGCCGCCTGCGAGCGCGCCACCCGTCAGACCAGCCACACCCATTGCAGCATTGCCCGCCGCCGCAATCGCGTGAAGCGCAGTTGCACGACTGTCGCCGCTTCCGCTCTTTGCCGCCTGCGCCTGCTGATACGCACCGTTAATCGCATCGCCGATGCTGCCCGACAATCCGAGCGTGACGCCGCTGCTGCTGGTTGTCTCGCTATGCGTCTTGTTGCTCGTATCGGTTGCTGAATCGATCACCACGTTCGCAGCCGTACCGGTCAGGTTCTTTCCAGCAATCAGATCGCTACCCGTCACGTGCAACGTATCGCCCGCCTTGATAGTCAGATCGCCATTGAGCGAACCAATCGTGCTCGCGTTGTTCGTGACGGACGAAGCATGATCCGTATCGGTCTTTTTCTGTGTGCCAATACTCACGCTCAGACCGCTCGTACCGATACCCGAATGCGTTTCGTGATAATAGCTGTCTTGCGAAACCGTATCCTTGGACGTCGTGATATTGACGTTGTTCGCGGCCGCAAGACTTACATCGTTCGTGCCGACGACCGTGCTGCCTTGAACGGTCAGGTCGTGGCCTGATTGAATGTTGACCGTATTGCCCGACACAGTACTGCCGACGCCGACATTCGCCTGCGTGTTCTGCATCGAATCGGTTTTCGTGCTGCTGACGAAGCTGCCGCGCTGGACTTGCACCGACTGATACGCGTCGTGTTCCTCGCGAGCTTCGTTGATCGTGACGTTGCCGGTCGCCGCAATGTTCGCTGCACCCGTACCGTTTTCTACACCATTCGTCATGCCCGCAGTAAGCGACGAACCCGTGAGCGTCACGTTGCCTTTCGACGCGTCGGCGCTTGCTGCCGCGAGCGTCGCGTTGCCGCCCGCCGTGAATTGCGTACCGACCGCATGTTCGTCGTAGTTGTGATCGACTTCCTTGCGCGTCTTGCTATCCGCCGCGACGTTATCGAGCTTCGCGGTATCCGTGACCGTCGTTGCCGTCAAATTCCCGCCTGCAAGCGCAGACAGGTCTTTTCCGGCCGATACGGTCGCGCCCTTCAGCGTCATGTCGTTACCGCTCTGCATCCCCAAGCTACCGCCTGCAGTGATGCCGCTGGTCACGTTCTTCGTCGTGGACTCTTCCCAATGATGCTGATCGTTCAGATACATCGATTGGTTCGTCGTGGACTGAACCGTGTCGACACTGATATCACGACCCGCCGTAACCAGCGCGTCGCCGCCAGCCGACAGATTCGCGCCATGAAGCATCAGGTCGCGACCCGCCTGCGCGGACAAATCGCCCGTTGCCGCAATGGTGCCTTGCTGACCGAGCAACGTCTGGTTGACCTTGCTCGCGCCTGATGCACCGCTCACACCAACCGTATCGACCAGCGTCGTATTAACGATATCGCGACCCGCGCTGACAGCGACGCGATTGCCCGTAATCATCCCGGATGCATTCACGACATCATTGCTCGCCGATACGACCGTCGTACCGTTGGTGCCACTGCTCGAAATCGTGCCGCCGCGATTCAAAATATCCGTTGCGGTCAAGACGGTTTTCGAGCCCCCCTTGATGACACCCGAATTGGTCGTGCTGCCAGCCGTATGAATTTCAACATCGTCCGCCGCGATCAACGCACCGCTCGGTTGCAGATCGTTCGCATGCGTTTGCGCCATATAAACGACCGGGGCCAACACGTGCGTCGTGCTGCCGTCAGGCAGCGTCACGGTCTGGTCAACGAGCCACACGATATCGCTCGTCAACGCATCCATCTGAGCAGCCGTCAACGCCATCCCGGGCACCAAACCGAATTCCTTCGCATAGTTCGCGCCGTTCGTCATCAGGGCACGATACTCATCCTCGGCGCTGGCGTAACCCGGCAGGAATGTACGGCCGGTCAACTGCGTAATCTGGTTACGCACCATCTGCTGCTCGTACATCCCGTCACCCAACCGCTTCTCAATGCTCGCCGGGTTCAGGTTCAACTGGCCGAGCATGTAATCGCTCGAAATGAACTTCGTATAGCTCGTCAGACGCGGGTCGGTGACGATCAGATACGGCTGACCGGGCGCGGGATGAATTGAATACATACCGCTGGTCGGCAACGTAATCGACAAAGCACCGGTCGCGCTTGCAACGGATTGCAGTGCCGGAACTGTCGTCGTTCCGCTCGCCGCGCCAACCTTGGACGGATTGGTGCCCGATACACCCTGATTGGCCGCGTTGTTGCCAAGCGTGCCGCCTGTCGCACCGGTAGCCGAATTCTGCGCGGCGACGTTCTGGTTATTGACGTTCTGCGCATCGATCGACACCGACTGGTTCGCGATGATTGTGCCGCCCGTTCCACCGATAGCAATCGGTGTGTGCACAACGGACGGTTCAACGATCGTGCCGCGATCCTGCGTCGTGTCCTCGTTCCACGCGTACATCGATACGATGTTGTCGGTCTGATACTGATACAGCGTCCGACCGACGTTGTTCACCGTCGTGCCGCCGTAGCTTCCGCTGCCGACAGAGCCGCCTTGTTGCGTGCTGCCGATTTGAATCGACTTGCCAGCCGTGATCGCGCTGTATTCGTTGTTGATCGTGCCGACGTTCGCCATCGTGATACTGCCGCCCGCGACCAGCTGCGCTTGCTGCGCCTGACTCGTTACCTTGTCTTGCTGAATCGTGGAAGTCGTATCGCGCCAGATTTCGACCCGCTGATAGCCGTTATGGCCGTCGCTGCGCGTCTTGTATTCCGTATCCGGAACGTAGTTGACGTGCGGGTCGTAGGCGTCCCAATAGTTGACCGTCACCGTACCATCGGCATTGGTCGTCAGCGTGTTGTAGTAAATCGTTTGCTGCTTGCCGTTCACGTTCACGACCAGCACCTTGTCGGTCGCGTTCGGTCCGGACGTTTCCGATACCACTTGCGACGGGCTATAGGTTGACGTAAGCGGAGTCTTGTAGCCGTTTACCCACATCGCCTGCGAGCAGCCGCCGTTCGGGTCAGCATTCATCGTCGCGCACACGATGTATTTCTGGCGCTTCGTTTCGTGCTTGCTCGACGTGCTCGTCGTTTCGGTCGTGACCGTCGGTGCGGGACGCGTATTGGTAAACGTGCCAGCAGCAAGCTCAACGTTGCCTTGTGCTTCAATCGTGGATTGATCGTTCAGCACGTTTTGCGTGCGGTTCGCGAGCAAGCCGTTTGCGTCGCGCTGACCATTCGCCGCGATGTTGATATCACCGACGCTGAACAGGTTCGCACCGCCCGTGTTCGACAACTGATTCGTCGCGTACAGATTCAACTGATTGGCAGCAGCAAATACAGCGGCAGCACCGGTATTCGTAATCGTATTGGCATTCGCCGTTACGTTGGCACCGATCACGGTGCCCGTGTTGTTCAACGTCGCGCTGTTCGTCGTAACCGAATCGCCTTCGATGCGGCCTGCGTTATCGATCGTGCCGCCGTTCGCGTTGACCGTCGTGTTTGCGGAATTCAAATCCGCACCGCTCTGGTTATCGACGTTCGCCGCATTCACCGTGAGCGCGCCATTGGCATCCAACACGCCTTGATTCGTCAGCTTGCCCGACGTAGTGAAATTCAGGTTGCCGTTTGCGTGAAGCTTGTTCGCCGCCGTCTGCGTGTAATCGCTCGCGAGCGTGATTGAGCCGTTGCGACCCGCGATGATGGAACCGTCGCCGGACAACGTACCAGTGTTCAGCGTCAGGTCTTGATCGCTACCAATCGCGCCGCCCTGATTCGACAGTGCGCCGGTCTGAATCGATACGCTGCCTCCGCTACCGGCGTCGTTACCGATCTTGCCAGACGTGTCGTCAATCGATGCGGCCGTCAACGATAACGCGCCGTTTGCCCGCACCGAACCATTCTGGTTCGACAGCGCCGCGTTCGCACCATTGAACGTCAGGTTGTTCGCCGCCGACAGTACGCCGCCTGCATTGTTCGCGTTGCTCGCGACATTCAACGTCAGGTCGTGTCCCGCAAGCGTCTGCCCGCCCTGTGCATTGGTGAGTGCTTGCGTGGTCAGCGTAACATCGCCATTTCCGCCAATCGTGCCCGCACCCGCTTTACCAGACGCGTTCGTGTTCGTGATCGATGCGCCGCCGTCGATCGTCGTCGCACCGTTGCCGATATTGGCGATTCGACCATCGCTGTTATCGATGCTGGAACCCGATACGCCGAGAATGGATGTCGCGCCGTTCGCTTCAATTTGGCCCGCGCTGTTGGTCACAGCACCTTGCGCACGAAGTGACAGATTGCCGTTCGCCTGAACAAGACCAGCGGCATTCACAATTTGGCCATTCGACTGTGCTGTCAGCGACTGGCCTGCAAGCAACGAACCACCGGAATTATCGATACTGCCCGCGGACACCGAAACGTCGCCGTTGCCGCCGATCGTGCCACCAGCCGTATTCGTCAGCGCGTTTGCCGTCGTGACCGACAGCGCGCTCGTACCCACGTTTTTAAGCGAGCCTCCATCATTCGCGAGGCTGTCGGCTGTCACCGAAACACCATTGTTCGCTTCGAGCGTGCCCGCGCGGTTATCGACCGCGCCTTGTGCTTTCAGCGTAATGCTGTCGGCACCGATGTAACCACCTGCATGGTTATCGAGCGATTGAACGTCGAGCGCAGCCTGTCGCTGTGCGGCCAGTGTCCCGGCGCTATTCGATACAGCAGCAGCCTTCAGGCTCAACGCGCCATTGGTCGCGATCGTGCCGCCTTGGTTCGACATCGCACCGGTTGTGATCGACAACGCACCACTGCCCGCGTGTGTAATCTTTCCGTGATCGTTGATCAGCGTCGCAGGCGTCAGGTTCAGGTCGGTGCTGTTCGTCTGAATAACGCCGTTGCTCGAATTATCGAGCGTGTTCGAGACAGCGACATTCATTGCGCCGGTCCCGGTTTGCGTAATCGTGCCACCGTGGTTCGACAAATTCGTCGCCCCGAACGACAACTGGTTGGCCTGTATCGAACCCGCGTCGTTGCTCAGCGATGCTGCATTCACCGTTGCCGATTGTCCGGCCGCGATGCTGCCGGAATGATTCGTCAACTGCGCGCCAGCATCGATCACTGCATTTTGTGCAGCCGACAACGTACCGCTGTCGTTGTCGAGTGATTGCGAATCAACTTGCAGGTTCGTTTGTGCACTGACCGTGCCGTGGTTCACGACGCTGCCGGATTGCACCGTCACACCGCCGTTGCCGCCGATGACGCCGCCTTGTGCGTCAAGTGCGGTCGTACCAGCCGCGTTCGTCAATTGCCCTGTCGTCGTGATCGACAGACCATCCGAATTCAATGACGTAACGCGACCGGCACTGTTGTCCAGCGCGCTTCCGGAAATATTCATTCCGGCCGCACTCTGCATCGTGCCTTGGTTATTCGCAATCGCGCCACCACGCACCTGAATCGCATTTTCGGAAACCAGCGTGCCGCCCTGATTCGAAATTGCGCCGCTCGACTGCACGCTCAGCGGACCTTGCGCCGAAACCTTGCCGCCTTGGTTCGAAATGCTGCCTGCGGTAAGCGTTGTACCGCCTTGGCTCGACAGGCTCCCGTGATCATTGATCAACGCACCGGCCGCGTTCGCGCTGACCGTCCCCTGCGCGCTCGTCGTCGCGCCCGAAAGGTTTAGATCACCCGCGTTCGCGTTCAACGACAGATTGCCGTTCGCAGCAGTCTGGCTACCTGCAAGGTTCACAGCGCCACCCGAAATCGACGCGCTACCGCCCGCGACGTTCTGCCCGGTCGCCGTCAGTTGCCCCGTGCTCGACAGATTTAGGTCGCCACTCTTTCCGACAGAACCGTCGTTATTTACGCCTGCGCCGAGCGTCCCGGTCGAATTGATACTCCCCGCATTGACCGTCGTATTCTGTTGCGCAGCGAGCGTGCCGCTGTTCGACAACGCGCCGCCCGTCGATACATTGACGTTTTGCTGTGCGTACGTCGTGCCGGTGTTTTGAATACTGTTCGCGGTTGCGGTAAGATTACCGCTCGCAGTCGTCTTGCCCGTGAGAACAAGCTGGCCGTTGGATTGCAGCGTCAGATCACCTGCTTGCGCAGCGATCGTTCCGGCGTTCGCGACCCCGACCCCAAACTCGTTGCTCACGAGAAACACGCGGTTCGCGTACATTCCGCCAAGCTGGCTCACGTCAATCGCAACGGCAGGCGCTGTACCGTCGCCAGCGATCGGAGTTGCCGCCAGCGTGTCGTGATTGACTTGGTTCGCACCTGCGATGACATTCAGGTTCTTGGCATAGATAGCGGCATTGGCCTGTACCGCACGCGAAATCAGGTCGACCTGATCGACGTTCGATGCATTCAAGCCCGCGCCCTGTACAGTAATCAAGCCGCGTGATACATTGAACCCATTCACCGAACCGTCCGCACCGTAGTACGGTACGCCGGTTGTCAAAGTGGCCCGCGATGTATTAATAAATCCGCCGCCATCTACCACGATGCCGGACGGATTAGCCAAAATCACTTCTGCACGATTTCCTGCAACTTCAACGTAGCCCCGCAACTGCGACGGATTCGCGCTGTTGACTTGGTTGACGATGATTCGCGCGGACTGGCCTGCATCGAAATTCGGGTTGCCGTTGATATATCCCGCTTGCTGCGTATTCACCAGCGTCGGTGAATTATTCAAAATCGCGCCGGGTTTTTGTACATCGAACTGGTTGTACGTATTCACCGAGACGCCAGCCCCCGAAGGAGCGGCAATATTCACTTGCGGTAAACCGTTCTGCGTCTGGATTACGTGCGTACTTGTACCGGGCGTTGGCGCGATCTGCGCGAAGCTGAATAACGGCACACCGAACAGAAGCGCAGCAGCCATCGCAAGCGGTTGCCACACGACACGCAGCCCCGGCAAGCTCGATGGCCCACTTGCGCCGCCCGAATTCCCGGCCGCGCGAGGCGCGTTGCCATTTTCCTGAACGACCATCATCGCGCCACGTGCGCGACTATACACAACCCGATAGCGGTTTTTATTCATTCTTCGTTCGACGCAAGTCGCGTCGCTGCTTCAATTTTTGATCGGAATCGACACCCGGCCGAACCGATTGTCGTTTATGCACGGCCACGGCCGGGGCTGAGCAGGATTCGTGAAGGTCAATACACGGCTCTGACGTCAAAGCGCGTACACAATCGGTTCCCGTGATCCTTGTGCGCGATCGTACCAGAAGCCGAACAGGCCACAGTGTCAGGAATCATCAGATCGGCTGGCGAAGAACGATTTTCCGCTCCGGAATACGATTGATTATTTTTGAGAAAAGAAAATTGACATTTTTATTTAATTTTTAGAATGTCAATTCGAGATTTTAGATGCGCAATACTCCGATGGTTACTTCGCGGCTTCATACGCACATGAATCGAAAAGCGTATCGCAACACCCTGCCCAAGCAGGTCGCCTGCCTGCGGGTGCTGCGCGCTGTACGGTTCGCTCGCCAGACGCGGCGAAATTCGAGATATTGGCTCGTCCGCAATTGACAAGTCGAGCGAAAAAATCGCACTACAAAAAAGTCAGGACTGGCGTACGAAAGAGTTCTTGATGTGCGTTGCAGGAACGCAACAGGTGCCTGACAAGCGCATGGGCCGCAACGACACAGAAAAACCGCGCCGAACTATATCCCTGCGAGTTCGCGAGCGCTACGCCGTAGCCGCCCATTTGAGCGACTAGGAAGCACCCCGTACGTTCGAATCAACTCCGCCAACTCCAGGTTGTCGGCACAGAAGTACGCCACCGGCACCTTCAGGACAGCCGCCAGCTTGCTTGCGAACTGGAAATCGCCCCCCTCCCAATCGCAGGGGCGTGCATCAGCTTCCCCTCGCACTACGTTTCTTTGGCGATGATGCTTCGACCAACTCAAACGCGTCGTTGATCAATTTCTCGAATGCTTCCTGTTGCGCTGGCGACAGCTTCTCCAGCCGCTCCTGAATTCGGATCGCGCGATCCATTGCACCAGTTCCGCTAGCGCCCAACAAGTCGGCAAGACGGCAGTCGAGCTTTTCGGCAATCCCCGCCAATCGTTCGAGATTCGGAACCAACGTTCCTCGTTCGATTCGCGATAGCGACGACTGCTCGATCTGGATGAGTTCAGACAACTTTTCCTGAGTCATTCCAAGCGCCTTCCGGCGAGCGGAAATGGCGTCGCCAATGGATTTCGCTAGTTGTGCAGCGTTGCTCAAGACTGATGCCCTCCCCGGTAGTCGAGGGAGTGTCAGTTTTCGTCACCGCAGCGTGAAGGGCGTCACCACACATATTATTCGTTATAGAGTATATTATGTGCGGCAGCGAATTTCTAGGTCGTGTTACGGCCCGTGAACACATTCGATATACGCCCTCAGTTCGCTATACGTGCGACCTATCACGGTCTCCGCGCCCTGTTCGCACGCTATTTTTTGCATCGACCGCACGTCGCGGCGCTGGCCGAAGTCCGACAACAGAAATTTTTCGACGGGGATTCCATGAACGACACGACGCCCGAATCCGATTCGATCAGCGCCCAACCCCATCCGGGCTACTGGACGGAAACTGATGCCGTCTCGTCCAAGTTCGGCAGCATCGGCCATAACGTGCGCATAGCAAAGAACTGCACGCTCATCGGGATGCACAACATCCACATCGGCGATTTCGTGACCATCGACGGCCCGACCATTCTTTGCGCCGCAGTTGGTCGTATCTCGATCGGACGAAACGTCCAAATCGCCGCTGGATGTCACCTGAGCGGACTCGGCGGAATCGACATCGGCGATTTTTGCCAGCTATCACCGGGCGTCCACATTTATAGCTCGGACGATGATACCCCGGACGACCTGTTCGGACGTGTGCCGAAGCCTCTATCCAAAGACGACAACGCCCCGGTCCGCATTGGCCGGTACGTCACCATCGATGCTTACTCCATAGTCCTACCGGGTAGCGACATCGGGGATGGAGTATCGATCAAGAGCATGACGCTCGTAGCGACCAGTCTCGCGCCTTGGACCATTCAAGCGGGCGTACCGGCCGCACTCGTTGGGACACGTTCGCAACGGCTTCTAACGACGAGCGATTCAGTCAGTCCGGAAAATCCACAGTAATGCAGGGTGTTCCTTTTCTGCCGGTTCCGGCAACCATCCTCGTGCCCTCGGATGCCGGAACCTCTTTTGCCGACGGCCCCCCCCGTCGGCGTTTTTTTCCAGCAAGCAGCGGTGAGCACCGCTGCCTAAAAAACCAATCTTTCGGGGAAAGACTATGAATCGAAATTCCACCGCAACGCTTTCCAAGCTGGCCGTCGCGGCAATCGCGGGCCTCACATTCGCGACTGCACACGCGCAAACCATCCCGCCCGCCTGTCAGCAATACCTGACGGCGTTGAAGGTGTGCGGGACTGCCTATGTCCGCCTGACGGAACTGAAGGACCCGGCCCAAACACCGAAGGCAAAACACGATCTGGAATCGACCTTAACCACGACCACCAGCCAACTGCGAGCGGCTGTCCGGCAACTCGGTGCGCAAGCTGTCGCCGAGCGCTGCGCTTCGCCAGAGGTAAAAGGAAAGTCCGTTCAGTCCATCGCGTCGATCGTCGCGATGCTGGGATTTGGTGGAGGCATGACACCGGAATGCGACGAAGCGTATTCCGCCATTCGTTGAACGCCCCTTCCCTCACCCACACCGAACAAACCATGACCGAAAATCAATCGTGGACCGGGCGACCGTCGCAGTGGACGAACGGCCCGCTCTTTTTGGGCTGCATTCTGCTGGCTGCAACGTGCACGCTCGTCGCGCTCGAAGCCGACAAATTCCACGTCATCGCATTGTCGTTGGCCGCCATTCCGATCTTGCGTGCGGCGGTCGCGTACCTAGATATCCGTTGCCGGTCCTACACGCTGACCGATCAGCGTTTTCGATACCGCTACGGCATCCTGTCCCGGCGTTTCCATGAAGTGGAGTTGTACCGGATCAAAGACGTGGTGCTCGATCAGCCTTTTATCCTGCGCCTCTTCGGCCTGAGCAACATCCTTGTCGTTGGTTTCGACGTGGTGAAACCGATCGTAAAAATTCAAGCCATTCGTGACGGTGAAAAAGTTCGGGAAGCGTTCCGCACGCTTGTCGAAGCACGCCGCGATGCCAAATCTGTCCGTATCAGTGAATTTGGGTAACTAAAAATGAAAAAATCTCTTGTTGTCTCGTTCCTCGCCGCATCGGCATTTTCCATCGCTGCACACGCGGCGACGCCGACGAAGGTCGATCCGGTGAAGGCATGCTTTGACCGCGCGCAGAATCAGGACCAGACGGCGGCTTGCTACGACAAAGCGATCGGTGCGCAGAAAAAGCGGCTCAACGCTGCGTACAACAAGCTGATCGCACACCGCAAGGATGACCCGAAAGCGATCGATGCGCTGAACCAGATGCAGAAGAATTGGATCAAGTGGCGCGACGGCACGATCGACTACATGAACCACAACGTTGCCGCGAACGGCTCGACGTTGCAAACCGTCAGCAGCGATTTCATGCTCGATGCCGTGACGAAACAAGCGGACTTGCTCGAATCGATCCGTGACATGGAAGGCGGCGAATAAAGCCGCTGGTCGGCCCGGTGCCGCGCGCGTCACGACATCAGGGCCGTCATAGTAAATAATGGGCCGCTTTCGCTGTCCGCCACGACGGCAACTCGATACGCAAGCGGCCCGCACGGCACACAGCCAGCACCCGCGCAATTTATCCATCGCACAAGCGACGCTGATGCGATCACTGTCGGAGTGAACAGGCACCAGCGCAGTAAATAGAGCATCCGTTTGCCATGGCGGGCGGGCGTGCACACGCCCACGCCTGCGTAGCGCTTGTCTATTTTTTGCGCGAACAGTGAGCACACGTGGCGGCGGACCGGCGCACGCTCAACGGACGCACCGCAGGTGTGTATTTTCGGCACACGTGCAGTGAGTATTCCGTCGTGCGCGGGTACACACTGTGTAATTGTCAGCGGTGCGCGAGCACAGGTCGACGCGGCTCAAATGATCAAAACCCGCCCGTAACGCTCGAATATTCAATCGGTCGGCGCACAACCGTCAGGCGCTTCGACCACCCCGGCACGCGAAGGCCATCGGAAATTCTGCTCATTTCGGGCTGACGAGTGGTCGCCGGGGATAGCTTGCTGCGCCCTTTTCGTTCGTGCAGCCAATTCGGGCGACGCCCGTAAATAACGACAGCACCACTGCTGCACCATACGCGCTCGATGGCTCACCGTCGCGCGCCTTGCGGGATGATCACGCGGCCAGCTTGATTTCTGCCTGCTGCAAACCGTTGATGCGGGTGACGAGCCGCTGCACCTGTGTCAGTGACCAAGCACCTCCGCGTGCCGTGCGAATTTGCAAACGGTTCAATTCGTTCACGATTGCACGGCGCGTCATCCCATCGGCGAGAAATCCCCGCACAACGGTGATAGACCAACCGCGAACTCGTTGGCTGCGTGTTCACGTGCTGCGATCACCGGTTGCAAGTTTGCGAACCCGGCCTGACCAAGCTTCACGCCGCGCGCCTTCGCCGCTGCGAGCGCAGCCTTCGTCCGAGCGCTGATCTGATCGCGCTCCCACTCGGCCATGACGGAGAACATCTGCAACACGACCTTGCTCGCGTGCGGGTTGTCCGCCGCAACGAAATCGGTGCCTGCCTCGATCAGCGACGACACAAACGCAGTCGATCTCGACAAACGATCCAATTTTGCAATTACGAGGATTGCCTTCTTCCTCTTGCACATGTCGAGTGCAGCACGGAGTTGCGGCCGGTCGTTGTTTTTGCCGCTTTCGATTTCGGTGAATTCAGCGATCGGCGTGACCCCGTTCAGGTACCGCGTGACCAAATCTTTTTGTGCGTCAAGGCCAAGCCCACTTAGCCCCTGCTTGGCGGTCGATACCCTGAAATAAGTAACGAATTTTCCGGAAATCATCGCTAACACCTTGCTTGTACACAACAGCTAACGAACGTTTCGTGTGTGTACAAGTTTACGGAAATACGGGTGCGTATACAACAGTCATCGCCGAACGGGAAGGCAACGTGGAGCATGTAAACAACATCACCGGGGCAATTTCTGGAAATCGTTGACGCGTTGCGTGGCCGGTGTTAACCAAAGAAGCGCACCGCGCAACGCGTCGAAAGACTCAATTTTATGGCAGCTAGTAAATAGGACAGCCAGATGTCCGAAAAAATTCTCTGATCGTGACGCGCACAAAAAATAAGGCGGACATTTTGTCCGCCTCAGATGAGATAGACTACAACAATGGATCGATGCCCTGCCCGGGGACATTGTTCAACATTCGGCCCTTTGGGGCCGATTTCTTTTTGTGGATCAAATCGTGAAGCTCTTTCGCTGTGCGTACTTCAAAAAACGGAAGTGCGTCATCAGGAATAAATGGTGAAGGTTGATCGTGCGTCTTGCCGTTGTACGATTGATACTTAACGCGTGGCGCTGGTTTATACCAAGGTGTTTCGAAGATATACAACCGCTTGCGGGTCCTGCTCACGCTAACGTAAAAGAGATTGCGCTCATCATCCAACGATTCCGATGCTTTTGGCATGATACCATTGACACAACCAACAACGAAATTGTGGTCTGCTTCTCCACCCTTGAAAGCGTGAATGGAAGTAATCAAAATCTCCGGTTGATCACACAGTTCATCAACAAAAGCCTTGAATTTTGTCGGATCGGTGAAACCTGCTGCCACCGCCGCCCATCTCTGAATCTCGATGACCAAAAGCTTCTTTTCTTTTTGGTGCATGCCGCGTTGCAGGCTAACAAAAAGACGGGCGGCAGAATTATATTTACCGGTAAACGACGGGGTTCGCACCGCGCCCCAAAATGCCTGACAGCAAACCTTCTTGTGATCATCGCTTAGCGGCTTGCTGCGATCGACAACATAGCGGTCAAGCAATTTCGAAACTGCCTTGTATGCTTCCCGATCTGGCTTTTGATCAGTGTAACGATTCGCATATTCAATCACGTCCGCCAACAAATCCAGCAGTGGTCCCATTCTCGGCCACATTGAACCACCGATTGATGTCGGCGTACAATTAATTCCAGCCTCCGTCAACGCGTTCATGATGTAGCGCTGTTGATTATTTAATCGGACCTGCACGACGATACTAGAAGCAGGCACGCCTGAAATCAACAGCTTCTTAATGCGATACACAAGCAGGTCGATGCCATCGATATGATCCACGTCCGTTATTAACAATGGCTTTCGGCCCTTTTTAAGGCCCCTTATCCGAACACCAAGGAATTCGCGGATGAAATCACAAACCGAAGCAGGAACGCGCTGAGAAATCGTTAGAAATTTCTTCGTAGCGCGCAAGCGGGTTTGATGGTTCGTTGCCCGGACTGCGTTCTTGCCAAAATTCATGATCGATTGATGAATATCACCGAACAAGCGAACGTGCGGGATGCGCTGCTGCAAAGCTTCGACAAACTGAAGCTTATACTCGTCCATATCTTGATATTCATCTACAAACAGCCATTTGAAATCGCGCGGAAGGCTGATTTTCCCTTCGCGAAGCAATTTGGTTGCAAGCACAATTGCTTCCGTGTAGCTGTCGGTGTCGTCGCGGTCATCTTCGCCACGGCTTCTGCTTCTTAATGCACCTTGGAGGTCGGTCGGAAGCATCCAATAAGCCAACGAACTAAATGTTTGGATACGCGTGTCCGCGAAACTTTCACTCAGGCGCGATTTATTAATCTCAACAACGCTATTCATGTGTGCCAGCATCAGGAAGTCACGTGCCGTGTACAAATCGCTTTCGACAAGAAACTCCATGAGTGCGTGCAAGAGCAGCGTCTTTCCGCCACCCGCAGGCGATTCAATAATTTCCGCTGACGTTGCTTCAGTCGGAACACGAAGAACATCTTCCTGTTCGCGGGTCAGCGTTTGCTTCCGATGTGTTTTCGGCTCGTCCGGCCTAGATGTAAAGTGGAACACAGTCGGCTGAGGAATTGCAGAAGCCTCGCGCTTCGGCGGCACATTCTTCGGCAACACGTTGCGATTGTCGATTGGCTTCAGAATCTCGATTACTCGTGGTTCATGCGTGACCATGTTCTGCAAAATCGGCCAACTATCAGGATGAGTCGAGGTGTCGCGCATGAACTTACGTGCACGTTTGAGCTTGGCTTGCTTCGACAACTCAGGTGGAGAAATCAACTCCCCCAAGTCACTAAGCGAGAAATAGAACAGTTGCAGGTTCTCTTTCCAGAAAGCGAAAACATCAAATAGCGGAATGTCATGGACGGTTCGAATGCCAAGCCGCGACACTGCTGCAACCGAAACGAACCGATATTCCGTGTGATCGGCGGGACAGCCCGGAGCCTGCTTACTGCTACTTGCTGTGTAATTTACGTAACGGTACGTGCTACGGCCGTAATTCTCAGCGCTGTTGTAGTACGCCGTCGTCGCATGTTCGATTTTCACTGCATACCGGAAGCGATGCTGATTCGGAAGTACAAGGCGCAACAATATCTGTTGCACCTTTCTTGCATCCATCAGCGTACGGGTTACGAATTCAAGCACAGGTTCGATGGCATTAACTTTCGTGTGGTAACGGGTGCCTACCATCGGCAAAAATACGGGCCAGAAACTTGATTGCGGTGCTACGAGTGTGAACTGAGAAAGGTAATCGTGTTTCGCGCGGTTTGTGCCGTCTGAAGCTTTGATATTGGAAATTGTTGCTGTCGCTGATTCAAATGATGAGCAATGCTTCTGGAGTTCATCAAGATTAAACTTCGGATTTGGATCGCAGACTGAAAAATTAATCCTGTCAATGCCAGTACGGATTTCGACAATGAGTGAAAGTAGCTCCCTGATGATAGCCGGGAGCTTGCTTGGCGCGATCATGGCGCACTTCTCCTATGAAGGTAATTTATGTCACTGATGCAATGAATGAGTTGGAAGGGTTGGATACCCTGCTGGTTTATTTACTATTGCAGGTGGATTGGTATCCGATTTACAGGGCTGGGGAATGGTGAAAGTGCTGAAACGACTGCAAGAATGCAATGGAAATGCAGTTTTTCAGGATGGAAGGTGAGGGAGGGGGTGGGTAATTAATAAAATGGTGGACGCTATGCGCGACGCACTATCGGAATGAAATCAGATCGTCATCCGATTTTTGCTTCTGCATCGTTTCTTTCCGCTCCTGCATTTGTTGCAGTCGAATATTCCGTTTCAGTGCGTATTCAGAAGGGCCATCTACCTGTTGCAATTTTGGATATGCTTTGCAGAGTGCGTCGCGGACGAATTGAGAGACGGATGTGTTTTTCGCAAGGGCAAGATGCAAAACCTCATCTTTGAACTTGCCTGATGCTGCGATGGTAAGGTTCGTGCGCACGTGTTTTTCGGTCGAATTCATTTTCGTTCCTCTGTCAGTAACCGGCATTATCAAATTGCGGATACATAGCGCTGAGAGCACTGAAAACCAGATATGGCAGCGCTTGCACGTGTGTCTATACCAGCGAGCAAACAAAAGTACCCCATGCCTCCATCATCGGTCGGCGATTTTCGAAAAAATCAGTGCGGTGATATGCTGCCTCAGTTTCATCCTTGATGGTATGCGCAAGAGCACGTTCTGCAAGGTCACGGCCATATTGGTTCTCACTGGCCCAATCACGAAAGCTTGAGCGAAAGCCATGAGCGGTTGCAATGCGATCCGTATCGCTCGGTGCATTAACATCGCGCAAGAATTTCGTCAGCGTCATGTCGCTGATCGTCGCTTTCGCGCCGCCCATTTTTCGTCGGGATGGAAAGATAAGCGTATCGTCCAAATTTTGCGCCCTGAGCGCCTTCAGCACGCTGATTGCTTGATCCGACAACGGCACACGATGCTGTTTTTTCGCCTTCATTCGTTCGGCCGGGATAGTCCACATACGGAAATCAGGGCTGATCTCACGCCATGTCGCTTCACGAACCTCTCCACTACGAGCAGCCGTCAAGATGAGAAAGAGCAGAGCAGCGCGCGTCACATCATTTGACTGTCGATTTGCCGCGTGCCGTTTGATGAATGCCGGAATGTCCCTCCATGGCATAGCCGGAAAGTGCTCTTCTTTCCACGTCTGCTTCGGCAACAGATGGCCGACGACCGCAACAGGGTTCATTTTGATGTGACCCTGCGCCACTGCCCAATCCATTACAGTATGCATGCGCTGCCGCACTCGCCGCGCAGTTTCCTCCTTTGTCAGCCAGATCGGCGTCAAGACTTCAGCACAATCACTCGGCATAATTGCATCGAGCTTCTTGTTACCAAGGGCCGGAAATACATAAGTTTCGAGAGTGACAATCCACTGCTCAGCGTGCTTTGCGTTTTTCCAGCCGGGTTTCAGCGCTTCGTATTTCGCCCGCGCGGCCTTCTCAAAATTCATTTCGGTCGCAGCAGCGATCTCGGCCGTGAGCGCGCGTTTGCGTTCGTTGATCGGATCGCCACCCGCGTCAATGATTTTTCGCATCGCGAGTGCCTTATCGCGCGCCTCCGGAATCGTGACTTCAGGAAACGTACCAAGGCCCGCGTCACGGCGCTTGTGTGTCGTTGGACTGACGTAGCGCAGCGTCCATCGCCCGCCGGTTTTCGTCGGCGTCAACATCAATCCCGTCACCCTGCCGTCAAAGACCGGGCTGTCATATGGTTTTAGTGCTCGTACTTGCCTTTCGGTCAGAGGTTTTGCCGTGCGTGCCATGTCTAGTTCGCCCTAACTTTGACCCATCATTGAACCCATCATTCGGCACCGACTCGCGTAGGAATTTTCACGCGAAGCCGGGTGAGCTTTATTGTAGAACGAATCTAGAGAAATTTCCCGGAAACCCTTGCTGCACAAAGCATCAACAAGGAGTGACGTTCTGTGCAAATCGGTCGCACGAAACGTCAACAAGAGGGGTAGCAAATCGAAAAACCTAATTGAATGGCGGACCCTCTCTCCGCCAGAATTCAAATGCCCGCGCAAGCGGGCATTTTCGTTTTGTGGTCCGGCTTTCGTCGCGCCCCAGCCGCTCCGTCCCCAAACCGCCGCCCCGCTGGCCTTCCCGA
>Ga0154006_1000093_pt1 | contig 29889 bp, 31 predicted proteins | sample TSFL090MetaG_FD_104747 | JGI IMG/M metagenome (GOLD analysis project Ga0154006, IMG submission 104747) | Attine ant fungus gardens microbial communities from Florida, USA - TSFL090 MetaG | ecosystem: Host-associated > Fungi > Mycelium > Unclassified | place: USA: Florida, Wakulla State Forest...
TAACCTTCAGTCGATCGATAACTGCATACGTGACGAGATGAATAACACCGGTAACCGGGTCAATCGTTCAGATGTGGTTCGAGCAGCAATCATGGCATTCGAAAAACTCGATGAAGCGGCTCGATCTGAACTCATCCGTAGTGCAAAATTGCAATAAGATAACAACTTATTAAGATAATATCTTAATATTATAGTAATTTATTTTCGTAAGCCGTTGTTTTCTTTTAAATAGGGCTACAGCTTCATTGCCCGGAATCTGAAACTACACCTGGAGCCGGGCAGCCACATCCACCGCAAAGACGCGTATGGACTTAATGCTCTTGTAACCCAACAGGTTCTGCAACGCCTTTAAAGCCGTGCTGGCATACAGCATGTGATGGCAAAGCTTTACCGGTACGTGTGCAGCGTAACCGGGTTCGAGAACATTACGGCGAATATCGGTCGGAAAATACTTCAGGTCCCGGCCGCTTGTTCGCTGGCCTTGTGCATAACACAGGGATCAAAATCTGTGATGTCGGTTTTAGAGTAGCGGCTGTACTATCCCGCAATAGCTATACCGGCTCTCAATTAGGTAACTGTCCGGTGAGCGACAAATTTTTTGTTGCTTAACGGACAGTTGAACAAGCCGTAGGCGCGTTAGCAATTTCTGACAGGCATTTGTCAATTTAATGCAAACTGTTATCCACAAGTCCACAGGCTCGATCCAATAATATATCCAGTAAGATCCTTATAGTACCAAAGAGATCCCTTTAGTGCGCAGGCCGTGCTGTATCTGGCTTTAAAGCCGATCCAGATGTGTGCTAGCGGGAAGTAAATGTGTGCTGACGGGAAAGGCATGTGTGCTGGTGGGGTGGTAATGTGTGCTGTTGGGATGTAAAGTGTGTGCTGACGGGACAAGGATCCTTTTCATGTATAACTGGACATTCTCCTAGAAAAAGTGAGATAACCTAATGACAGATAAGTCATTTATATCTGATGCGCTTTACAGCGACATGATCAGTAAAGAAAAACAGCTCACAGTTAATTCAAACAATACTGTTCAACCTGTTGCTCTTATGCGACTTGGGGTGTTTGTTCCAAAACCTACCAAATCCCAAGGCGATAACAATGTTGTTGACGCTTCTGAACTTTTTTCACAGCTGGAGATTGCCCGAGCTGAAGGGTATGACAATATCAACATTGCTGGCCCTCGATTGAACATGGATTGTGACTTTAAGGTGTGGATTGGTGTTATCTATGCATTCAGTAAGTACGGCCTTAATTCAAATAAAATCGAGCTCAAATTCACTGAATTCGCCAAGGGATGCGGTTTTTCAGCTAAGCGCATAGACGCCCGCCTTCGCAGCTCCATTCATGAATCCCTAGGTAAGCTACGTAACAAGTCCATTTCCTTCAAGCGTGGTAAAGATGTTCGAGGGAGTTATCAGACCGGTCTTCTCAAGACGGGTTACTTTGATGCTGATAAGGATATTGTTCAGCTTGAAGCAGATGAAAAGCTTTGGGAGCTGTTTCAGCTTGATTACCGCGTGCTGTTGCAACAACACGCAATTAAAGCTCTTCCTAAGAAAGAAGCGGCCCAGGCTATCTACACTTTTATTGAAAGCCTGCCTGCAAACCCTGTTCCAGTAGGGTTTTCACGGCTGCGGGAACGTCTTTCTCTCACCAGTTCAATTAGTGAGCAGAATCGCACAATCAAGAAAGCTCTTGATCAACTTCAGAAAATTGGCTATCTGGAATTTTCATTGGCTCGTAAAGAGCGTGAGAACTACCTGATCATTCATAAGCGTAATCCGAAGCTCAAGCCTCTAGATCTTTAACATGTGTGCTAGTGGGGTAATGACCGTCAGCGCTCATCTGTGTGTGCTGACGGGATGCTGTTCACATGCCGTCAAATAGCGCATTTATCAAATCAATAATTTAAATGACGTTCAGCTTATTCTAGCCAACATCTCTGCTGGTGTGAGCCTGATAACGTGTGTGCTGGCGGGATTCTGGTTCATTTGCCTGTCTGCGCACATATTCCTGCTAGTTTTTCTGCAAAAGTTTTGTAGAGACAAGTACCCCGGAAGCTCAGGTGCAGGCTCATGACAGATTAATACGACCACTCGTGGTTCTGTCACAAGATTAATCCGCCATCGCACATGCTGATGTAACTTTAGGCCAGTGCAGCAGCCAGCGATTAAGGTTACTACACGAACTCACTGTTCAGCCCGCCGGCACACATGCAGACCCGGTGGATGGTCTGCATGTGTGCCAGTGTTTAAATTACCCTTTTCACATGCATCAGCCCGCCAGCACACATTCAGCACTACGGCAGGTCAGTGTAGGCTTTAGCATCTAAATGACTATATTGAATCACGTATCAGCCCGTCAGCACACATTTCAACAGGCTGTTGATTTGAGTTGTTTCAACTCTCTTTATATGAACCTACACATACATAATTGTAACCAAATTAAAACATTATGGTAACAAAGGCAATTAAATGTGAAACAGGCCGCTGACACATAGCAAGGGGAAGTGTTATGCGGGAAATCAACACGGTGCCTGGTACGTAATATCCTAAGTAGTGATCCTGCTGGCTAGTATTTTCTACTATGTCATCTTACGAATTTTCCATTCAAGTATTTTTTACCGGTCCTATTAATATCTGGTTGGTTTTAAATCAATTCGGGACGCGTATTTTAAAAAAAACTTATCTAAACTCCTCTTTTTTAGGAATAACTGTACATTTTTATCCGAAATTTGTTAAATTTTAAGTTTAAGTGTTCTTTTTGCATAGTTTATGTGATTTTTTAAGGGTGGTAAAATTCTTAGGTTATATCTATTCTTTTTACAAAGAAAAAACACACTATGCATGCCATTATTTAATCCTGTTCTTTGGAATGTACCGCATTCTCCGTATTTTAGATATAGGCCAAGAATAAGAATGAAATTAGTGTTTATATTTTGTTTTTTTTTAGCATAAAAGAAACAACTATCCTTTTGGCTTGATCGCGAGGTGCGGCATGTTAAATTCTGAAACAAACAGAGTTATATTGTGTTTTTTTTGTCTTGAGTTGTCACGTAGGGGTTTTTTGTCTGACAATATTTTTCCTCGAAGTGAATCTTTCTCTAATTGCGCTCTTTTTTTTAAACGCAGTGTTTAAAATACAAAAAAAACAAAGATATAGTTATTTTAATTAGTGCGTTTTACATAAATTGACATCGCGATGACATATGTTAAAAATGCGCTCTCTCCAAAAGATGTTGTCACAAAAATTAGCTATGTTTTGTGGTGATTTTTAATTTGGCGGCATCAGCGGAGGATGAAAATAAATTGGTTAATTAGATGAAGTATATTTTCACCAATAAAAGGAAAATAAGTAATGAAGCTTTCTAAAGTTGCACTGGCAATGGGTCTGGGTATGGCGCTGGTAAGCGGCTTCGCAAATGCAGCGCCTTCAGGTACTACCCCACCTGCTTCCACCGCCGCCACAGGTGGACAGGGTCATGGTACTGTGCACTTCAAAGGTGAAATTATTGATGCACCATGCTCAATCGCGCCAGAATCTGTTGACCAGACTGTAGAACTGGGCCAGGTTTCCAGCTCTGCACTGAAGAATAAGGGTACTTCAACGCCTGTGCCTTTTGAAATTAAGTTGCAGGACTGCGATATCTCCACCTACAAAAATGTTACAGCAACATGGAGCGGCACACCTGACCAGAACATGGCAAGTGCATGGGGTATCACAGGTACTGCGAGTGGGGCAGCAATCATCCTGCGTGACGCATCTGAAAAAGAGATTGAGCTAGGCCAAGAGACCTCCCCAACCACACTGACTGCTGATAACACGACCATCGCCATGTCAGCCTTCCTGAAAGGTGACGGTCAAACCGTGGTGCCGGGTGCTTTCACTGGTGTAGCCGACTTCGTTCTTGCTTATCAATAATAGCCTGACGCTATCGATATGAGCCCCCCGCTTCGCGGGGGCTTTGTTGAATGATTGTTACGTTTTCTTCGGACGTACCATATGCAACGTGGCTTTGTTTCGCTGTTTCTGATTACGTGCCTGCCACTTATGGCGATAGCCTCCACACATGGACATGGTCGTGTGCAGATGCAGGGTACCATCATTGATACCGCCTGCGCGATTGCTGCTGGTGAGGAAGATCAGAGCATCAGTATGGGCACGCTGTCCGTCAGTGAGTTAATGAAAAATGGACGTGGGCCGTCGGTTCCCTTGACCGTTCGTCTTGTTAATTGTGTGCTGAACGGCACAGATATTCGCGGCATCGATCACTGGAAAGATGTCCGTATCACTTTTGCTGGCGAGGCTGCCGGCTCTCGCCGTTTTGCTCTGCGGGGAGACGCTCGCGGCGAAGCATTGGTGATCGCCGACAGTCAGGGCGTGGAAGCTGAGCCAGGAAAGCCAATGCCGCCTGTACCAATCGAACCCGGAAATATGGCTCTGCACTATCGACTGTGGCTGACTGGGAATAATAAAAAAATCAGGCCCGGGCACCTGAACACCACTATTCGCTATTTTATGGAGTATGACTGATGTTCAAACGGGATTTCGGCGACAGGGAGACTTTTGCACGCTTTGCACTGAATCCGCTAACGCGGGCACTGCTGGCGCTGGTGCTTGGCATACCTGCCTTTGCGACAGCCCAGGACAGCGTGCCCGCGTCAGCGGATGCTACCGCTGCCGCTGCGAACGATACTACAGCGCCAGCGGCGGTTACCGAATTTAACATCGACGTAATGGATGTGGAGGATCGCGGTAACGTTGACGTCAGCCATTTCGCTCGCGCCGGATATGTTATGCCTGGGAACTATCCATTGACGCTGAATGTTAACGGCTCCGAAGTACGCGAAGTGACAGTTACCTTTTCTGCCCCGGCAAATGATCCGCACGGCAGCGTACCATGTATAACTCCAGAGATGGTGGGGCTTTTCGGCCTGAAGGATGAGGCAGTTGAAAAACTGGTATGGAAAACCACCGCCAGCACACGCTGTCTCGACGAATCATCTCTGCCTGGCATGGCGGCTGTTGGCGATTTGAGTTCAGGTTCATTAAAGGTTTCTCTGCCACAGGCTTATCTCGAATATACCGCGCCAGACTGGGACCCCCCTTCGCGCTGGGACGATGGGGTGGCTGGTGTGTTATTTGACTATAACCTGAACGCTTCAGAAAGCCATATGCTTTCCGGCAACAGTTTTAATTCGACTAGTTTGAGCGGCAGCGGAACAACGGGAGCTAACTTCGGTCCCTGGCGTTTGCGTGCCGACTGGCAGGCATCTCGTTACAGCAGCGGGAATAATACCACGCAAAACTTTGACTGGACGCGTTTCTATCTCTATCGCGCCCTGCCAAAAATGGGAGCAAAGCTGACGCTAGGGGAGAGCGACCTTGACTCATCCTTATTTGACAGTTTCCGTTTTGTGGGTGGGAGCCTGATTACCGATGACAGCATGTTACCCCCGAACCTGCAAGGGTATGCTCCGGAAGTTACCGGGGTTGCAAGAACCAACGCGAAGGTGACCATCAGCCAGCAGGGAAGAGTGATATATGAGTCCCAAGTGGCACCGGGCCCGTTCCGCATTCAGGAATTAAGTAGTGCGGTTAGCGGTCAGCTCGACGTTCGGGTTGAGGAGCAGGATGGCCGGGTTCAGACCTTTCAGGTCGATACAGCGAGTATTCCTTATCTAACCCGCCCAGGCATGGTGCGCTATAAAATCGCAGCAGGTCGACCGACAGACTGGGAGCACCATATGCAGGACGAAACCTTTGCCACGGGGGAATTCTCATGGGGGATATCGAACGGCTGGTCGCTGTTCGGCGGACTGGTGGCGTCAAAGAAATATACTGCGCTGGCGGTTGGTATTGGTCGTGACCTTCTCTCATTTGGTGCCGTTTCGTTTGATATAACTGAGTCACGGGCAACTTTACCTGGTGATGAGAAAAAGCATGGGGGCTCGTACCGTCTGAGTTATTCAAAGCGCTTTGAAAAAATAGATGGTCAGGTGACCTTTGCGGGTTACCGCTTCTCCGAAAGAGATTTTATGTCGATGAACGACTACCTCGAAACGCGCTACCACGACAACGACTGGGGGGGGCTAAGCTGGGGCCGGCAGAAGGAACTGTACACCATCACCGTCAATAAAGCTTTCAGAGACTGGAAAATGAACCTTTACGGAAACTACAGCCACCGTACCTACTGGAACAGGCCCGACACTGATCGCTACAGCCTGACGCTGTCCAAATACATGGATATTGGCAACTGGAAAGATATCAGTCTCAGCCTGACGGGATACCGGAGCGAAACATGGGGTGTGAAGGACGACGGAGTCTATGCCAGCGTGAGCGTACCGTGGGGCAAGGGCGGATCGCTGAGTTATAACGGGCAGAGTACCACTTCTGGCTCATCACATACTGTGGGCTGGTACGACACGATCGACAGTAACAACAGCTACAGCATGCAGGCTGGGATCGGCACGGGTAATAAAACGTTGGCCAGTGGCTACTTCACGCACAACGGTGACATCGCTAACGGCACGATTAGCGCAAGCTACTACGAGGGCAGCTACGCCTCACTGGGCTTGTCGATGCAGGGCGGCATGACAGCTACACGTTATGGCGCAGCTTTACATCCGGGTGGAATGAACGGCGGCACTCGGCTAATGATTGACACAGGCGATGCGGCAGGCGTGCCACTCAATCGGGGCGGCACAATCCAAAAAACCAACGCTTACGGTGTGGGGGTCATGGGTAGTCTGAACAGTTACTGGCGCAATAGCGTCGGAGTGGACGTTAACGCCTTAGGAGACAACATGGAAGTTGGACATCCGCTGACGGAGCTGACCATGACTGAAGGTGCTATCGGCTACCGTAAAATTGATGTGTTAATGGGTCGCAAAATGATGGCGGTAATGAAGTTTGCGGATGGAAGCAGCCCCGCGTTCGGGGCAACAGTGTGGCGTGGAACGCATCAGACAGGTGTGGTGGATGACGGTGGTAGCGTATGGCTGGCGGGCGTGGAACCTGGGGCGAAGATGGAGGTACGTGAAAATGAGAAACCGGTGTGCCGGTTTGCCATTCCAGAGCGCTTGCCACCTGAAAATTCCACACAGTCTTTGCTGCTGGCATGCAGCCGCACCTGACTAACGAGAAACAAAGCTAACAGTACCTCATTAAAAAGAACAAAAAGATTCATTTTAGCTCCATGTGTGCGAAGTCCGTTTTTTGGGAAAGAAACGGGTGAATGACAGGAAATGTACAGGACGTGCAGCCAGGGAAGGCTTTTTATGCCATTAACCATATTCAGAGAACCGTAATGAAAATGAATACGTCAGTACAGCCCGTAATGTGTCTGAAATCTCTGCTGGCCTTTACTCTTCTGGGTCTCACTGGTCTGCAGACCGCCGATGCGGCCGTGGCCCTCGATCGCACTCGTGTCATTTTTGAGGGTGGTCAGAAAAGCATGAGCGTTAACGTACGTAACGACAATACCAAGCTGCCATACCTTGCCCAGTCTTGGGTAGAGGATGCAAATGGCAAGAAAATTCAGTCCCCACTGATGGCTCTGCCACCGTTACAGCGTCTGGAGCCCGGCGCTAAAAGCCTGGTAAAAATTCAGCTGTCACCCGGCGCAGAGGCAAAGCTTCCGCAGGACCGTGAGTCACTGTTTTACTTTAACCTGCGCGAGATTCCGCCGAAGAGTAACAAGGCTAACGTTCTTCAACTGGCGCTACAGACCCGGGTAAAGATGTTTTATCGCCCAAAAGCTCTGGCACAGAAACAGGCTAACAGTGAAACGCCTTGGCAGGAGCAACTGACGCTAACGCGTCAGAATGACCGTTACCAGGTCAACAATCCAACGCCGTATTATGTGACGCTGGTTGCTGCTGGTGAGACCGACATGAAACCGTTGATGCTGGAGCCGAAGTCTTCCGCTGATCTTGGGGTGCGTGCTGCGGCGTTGGGCAGCCAGCCACGTGTGGCCTATATCAATGACTGGGGAGGACGTCCTGTGCTGACATTTAGCTGTAGCGGAACAAGTTGCAAAGTAACATCTAATAAGGCGGGCTAAGTCCCGATCGTGCTCGCTGTCCAGTGAAACCAGATAACAGCTATGCCCAAGAATAAGGATATATATCATGAGAGATGATAAAGCAGAACGAACGCTCTGGCGCAAAATGCTGCACTCAGCGCTGCTAAGCAATCTGGCGTGCGGTATAGCGATTAGTGGACTAGTTATGCTTGCTGTCTCTGGGGCTGGGGCGGCATCGCTTGAAGGCGTAGATGGTGAGCACGGCCTGCTGACAGTGACTGGTGAGTTGGTTGACTCGCCGTGCCGCCTGAGCATGGATAGCAGAGACCAGACCGTAGACTTGGGCACTCTTGCTTCCGCAGACCTGAGGTACCCCGGTGATCGCAGTCAGCCAGTGACGGTGGCGGTGCGCCTTGAAGGTTGTCTGCCGGCCGCCGGCAGTTTATATGATGCGCGAACCGGCGCGGTCACGCTGAGTAACAGCCAGCCTGTAGTTGACGTGGCTTTCACAGCGCCAGCTGACTTCAGCGATCCGTCGCTGATGAAACTTGAAGGTGTAGAGGGAATTGCTCTGCGCATGACTGATGATCGCAACCAAGATGTGCGCCTAGGAAGCCGCGGTGTACCGCACCTGCTTGCGCCAGGAGACAACACTCTGCACTGGGCGATAGTAGCCGAACGGGTACCGGGTCCTATGCTTCCTGGCGAATTCCGGGCGGTTGTGGACTTTAAGCTGAGCTATGACTGAGGTCGCGATGAACATTAAATGTATCGCATTGTGTGCCATTTTTTTTGGGGGGCTATTCCTTACGTCTGAGTTAGCTTTTGCAGATTCGGCTCTTGTAAATATCACAGTTACTGTGACAGTTACGGCAAACAACTGTCGGGTAAATGAAAACCAGTCAGTGAAAGCAGAGTTTGGGACAGTGCAAATCAGCGAGTTGTCACAGGCGTCAGCAAATGTGCCGGTGACCGTTGCCTGCGATGATGTGCCAGCAGGAACTTTATCAATGGCAATAAAAGGCACAGGTACATCGTTTAATGCACAGGCCTTGAAGACCGATGTCACGGGGTTGGGGATCACTCTGACCTCGCCTTCATCGAAGCCACTGGATTTAAACACGTTCTACGATGTGACCAGTACCTTTGGTCTGAAGGGCAAGACAGGGAGTTTTAATCTGACAGCGCATCTGGCGTCTGACGGAAAAACAGAACTGGCGGGCGGAGAGTTTAACGCCTCTGCGACGCTGGTCATGCAGGTCAGCTGAGGAGTCCGGACAATGACGACAAAACGCACTGCACAGAAAAGAATATTTCACCAGTCTGGTGTATTGCTGCTGGCAGCAGCCGTGCTGTCATCTGGCCCGGTTCAGGCAGATTCCGAGGTTAAGTTTCACGGCACGCTAATGGCGGCTAGCTGTACGCCAGATGCTATGAATGTGGAATTTGGGGAAGTATCTCTGGATAAGGTTTCTGTCGCAAAAAGTATTGCACCGCTGACGGGGAGCATTCGCGCTACCGGTGCGGCTGTGCAGCAATTTATCCTCAATTTAAGCTGTTCAGGAAACAATAATGAAATTAAGTATAAATGGAGCGGCACGACGTCGTCTTTCAACAATGAACTTTTGGCAACAGATACAGAAGGACTTGCCATAAAAATAGGTGATGGTGATACCGCTACTGCGATACCCCCTGACCGCTGGAACTCCCTGGCAAAAGATATCAGGTCCAAAAAGTTGCTGGCAATTGTGATACGTGATTCAAAAGCTACTTTCGCAGGCGGTGAATTTAATGCAACAGCAACGTTTACCATACAGGTACCCTGAGCAGGCATGAAAATTAAGATGCAACAATTCTATATGCTAGTCATTCTTCTGCTTGGTATGAATAACGTCGCATTAGCGAGCGGCGCGGTAGAAAAGGCCGCCTCAGCAAAATTTCACGGCACACTTATTGTGGTGGAGTGCAACATCAACTCAGGGCAACGCCAGACGGTTGATTTTGGCGATGCGGTGGGCATTCATCGTATTGACGGGAAGCGCTACGAGCAGACTGTTCCTTTTAGTCTTGATTGTAATAACTATGCCGGTGGACAGATGCCTGCTATGACCCTGACGGCAGAGGGCACCGCCACTTCATTTAATGAGGCTGCGTTGACTACAAATGTCGATGGGCTGGGAATAGAACTGCGCAGCAACGGCACTGCGTTGCCCCTTAACAAAGCGGTTAATCTGGATTATGGCCATGTGCCTTCACTCTCGGCAGTACCGGTAGCCGATCCATTTGTAACTCTACAAGAGCAGCCGTTTACCGCTACCGTCAGGCTTACTGTGGAGGTGCCGTAATGAAGTTGTATTCAGGAATTCTAGCGCTGGTACTAATGGGAGCCAGCTATGCCATAGCCGCGGAAAAACCGGTATCGGCTGATGTGGACTTCAAAGGAACTCTGGTAGCCGAGCCGTGTGTAGTTTCCGTTGGAGGGGACGGAGATAACGTCGTAGTCGACTTCGGCACTATTCCGGATAAAACCTTTTATTCGGTATATGGTCGTCGAACATGGCTTCAGGCATTTCATATTCTGCTGACAGAGTGTGATACAACGCTAGGTAAGGAGGTAAAAATCACCTTTACCGGCACTGAAGATGCAGAGCAGCCGGGGCTACTGGCAGTGACCAGCAGCACGGGCGTAAAGCACGTTGCCATAGGGCTGCAGACACATACCGGTGCAGCTCTGCCGTTTAATAAACAGACGCAGGGCTACACCCTTTATGAAGGGAACACGCAGCTAAACTTTAAGGCTTACGTGCAAGCCAGTGATGATGGCGTAGCAAATCACAGCGTGGGGCGTGGGGCCTTTGAGGCTGTATCAACTTTTGAATTAGAATATCCATAGCTATATGAAAGAATAGATTTGTGAATGTTATTTTTTTAGATGAACTTTCACTCTATAGAATAATTGCTGTATCAAGATTGACGCAGCCTGCAATATTGTATTATGAAAGGGCGCTATATGACATGTTCTGGGCTGTATAAAATTTTTACAAGCTTTTTTTTGTTGTTAATTAGCTTCATGGCAAATGCTAACGTACTTCTTTGGGATTTTAGAGCAGCTACAGGATATGTTGAGTATAAATTTGATGCTGTATTTGATGATCATACAATAACCTCATGTGGGATGGGTACAGTAGATGTCGGGGTAACGCAAGAGCATATTCAGAGTGATACGATATTTGCTGTGCAGAGAATACAGTGCGGCGGATCTTCGATTTCTAGCAAAAAACTGGCAGAATTATATGTTGAAAAGCAAGGAGGATTTAATGTCTGGCATAGCGAACCTCTCACAATGGGAATACACGCTACCGGGGTTTGCGTACAGGCTCGACCGGTAAGCTCTGATGCGATAGGTGAGCTTGGCTGTACAAAAGTTGGTGCTTCAAATATTTCTTGTTCAGTTGATAGTAATAATATTCTCTTGGAGCATCAGACTTTAACCTCTTCCCAACTAGAAGGAAATACAGTTACTAAAACTATTTCTCTGGATTGTACGGGAGATACTGATGCTTTGATTTATGCAGGCTCTTCAATTAACGATTACTCAGGAAGTGTTGATTTAACTTCTGATGGCACTCTAAGATCCAATATATCTATTAATGGTAAACAATCGGATAAAAATGGCGTCAAGGTAAAAATTAATAGCGGGAAAAACTCATTTTCGATATCATCGACTCTTCATTTAAATGGTAAAAGTATATCATCGGGTAGTTACACTGGCTCAGGTGTTTTAGTAATTGAACCTCAGTGATTGCTAATAGGCTGATGAAGTTTAGGTGTAAAATATATAAAGTGAAGGCTTGTCTGTTTTTTTTTGACGAGGTTGCTTGGGTAATCTGAAAATGAATAAATATACAAAATAACGATTGAAAGGGTCGTGGGTAAGAGTTTCTGCTTGAGAAATTAAGAGTATAACATCGGCACTATTAAATCGCATGTATGATTTTTATTAAGGCACTAAAAAATATCTTTTTTTAGTTAGAGATTGGTTTGAAGGCGACTTTTATTACGAGCTCATACCTCTGAGTTGTCCCGATTAAATTTTGTTAATTCATCATGTAAAAACAGCATGCGCATGCTGGCCCCAAAGAGTGCTTAAGCATATTACCCGTATGATGATGGTATGTTTTCTGCTCGTTTTAAGCACTGCATCACAAGCTGATCGCAATACGATAGCAAACAAATAAACCATGTGTTTCGCCCCAGCGAACGTGCGTAGCAGGGAATTAATGATGATAGGCACTGACCGAATGCATCGGCTTAAAGACAAAATCTATCGAGGCAACCCTTATAAAGCGGCCTTAATTAAAGCGGTTCAGAACGGCGTGATCTGACAGGTGGCCAACGCACAGAAACGACGGAGTACTCTGACGAGAGGACATGATGAGCTGAAGTCTACCTAATATCGCGAACGTGCCACAGGGGGGAGAGGTGAGCCGGCCCCGGTACTGACACATCATCATCCGCGGGATAACGTTCCAGCATGGTGCGGGACGGGATATATCTGCCTGGTGAGGGCAATGAGGAGGTGGCTTACGCTATTGCCCGTGATGTACCGCTGTCCGCAGAGATGTTCAGCCATGGACCGTAATGGAGTATCACCTGAAGGGCGAGCCACAGGTTGCCCGGTAGGAAGAGCGCTTTGCGGCGCGCAGAGGTTTTACGGATGCCATCTGGCTGTGCGCCGCCTTTTTGATTCCGTACTAAAGCAGGTATCGCCAGTGGTGGACCTGCGATGACAGAGAAAAATACGATGATGAAAATAACACTCCCGATCAATTACGGATCTGGGCGGGTATTCTTGCGCCCGCGACATGACGGCTGGCTTCTTATGCCTGTTGTTTTTTATCTACTTTTTATCCTGCCTGTCTTTGTGGACAACAATGCTGGCAGCGGACTGAATATGCCACAAAACCTGTTGGCCTGGGGCATTATGGTAATTAGCATTTTGCTGTCGGCCGCGCGCGCGGTGGTGACCGGGCGGCTACAGGTCGCACGCTTTATGCTTCCGGGCATACTGGCCGTGATACTGATGATGTTACCTTGGCTATGGACATCATCACCGCTGTGGAAACAGCACGCGCTCCCTCGACTGGCGGGAATTGCAGGATCTCTGGTTTTTATATTTGCCTTATGTCAGGTTCACATGACGCATGGTCTTCGTCGGGGCATCCTGGCTGTAGTCGTATGCTCCGCCCTGATTCAGGCGGCGGAAGCCATGATCCAGGCCTGGTTTCCCGAACTCGCCCTTCGGCTCATGAGCTTTGATGCACCCTTACCCTACGGTATTTTTCAACAGCGGAACCTGCTGGCAAGCTGGCTGGCTACTGGTTATGGCGTTGCACTGTATTTACTTCTGAATGCGCGTACAAGAAGCGCCGCGCTTGCCTGGGCGGTGTCCCTGTATCCGCTCTGCGCGGCCTTGACGCTGACATCCAGCCGGACCGGATTGCTTGGCGCTGTGATAATGACGGCACTGGCGGCGCTGGCCGATCGAGCAGACTGGCGTGGCCGACCGCGAGCGGTTATCTGTCGTCTAATTCTGCTATCGTCCCTGCTGGCGACCTGTGCTGCCATCAGCCAGTGGGCAATGCCTGAAGGCAGCCGAACTGACCTGACCCATACACTGTCGAACCGCGAGCGCGTGGTGATGTTGAAAGGTGCAGTCAGTATGGCAGCTGAGCACCCGCTTATCGGCAGCGGACTCGGCGGATTCGAGGCGCGTTTCCCGGATGTTCTGGCTCAGGCAGGATTACAGCCACGAAGTAGTTCAATCACTCATCCTCATAATGAGGTGCTGTATGTGCTCGACGAGGGCGGTGCCGTAGCCCTTGCCGGCCTGTTACTCCTTGCGGGAATCTGGCTGTGGCCTGCATTCAGGTGGGGATGTTGCTGGTTACTGCCACTGCTCGGACTGCCGCTGGTAGTGCATATGATGACTGAATATCCTCTTTACCTGTCTGCACCGCACCTTATGCTGCTGTTACTGCTTTTTCGTGCCGGATTACCCGACACGACGCTTCGCGATAGCAGGCTACCCGCTCCACTCCGCGTAACGGTCTTTCCAGTTGGGTGTCTGGTCATGGTCATAGCACTGGCCATTTTAGGTAAAGGATTCGTCATGCAACGGACGCTAACCCTTGCGGAAATCGATATGAATGCTGGCCTGATACCTTCACTACCAGAGGCGAGCTGGCAAAGCATAACGCAGGCAGAACGGCTTGACTATGACCGACACATGCTGGCAGCGAATGCGCCTGGATTTATCCGCAGTCCTCAAGCCATGGCCGACTTCACGATTTGGGGAAACCGCTGGCTTGCCGTGCACAACGATGCTGAGGTGAGCGCCGCACTGATATTTATTGCTCGCCGCCGTGGAGACTGGAGCGAGGCAGAGCGCCTGCGAGCGCGTGCCGCGCGCGTATTTATTCAGGACGATCGCTTTTCCTGGGGGGGGCAGTAATGCGTCGTCACCGTCGCCCGAGTGATGGTGTCTCCGTGCTACTTCCAGACACCTGGCCTGGTTTGTTATCACCCAGTAAGAATGACAACGAAGTGAATAAAGCGCTGTTTGCAGGAAGAAGAGGAAGCAACGGAGAGGCATGGGTACGGGTGGCCATTATTGCTCGCGACCCGATGGCAGTTATGGGGATGCGCCATCTACTGGCTCGTGACGACCCAGTATGGCTGTCCACATACAGCGAAATCCCCGACGGAAATGCGTTGCTTCACCAGGACGTCATTATATGGATACGGATGCACCATGACGGCATGCCTGATCTGGCCGGTCACGTAGCCTGGCTATGCAGAAATAATCTGGAACTTAAGCAGATGGTGATCAGCGATGCACTTCCCGCGGCCACACCGCCGGGTCCTGGTCCGCTGGCCGGTGTCTGGCTGGCTCGGGGAACCGAAAGCCGAGATATGCTTTACGCCCTGTTGCGCTTGATGATGCGCACTCCCTTATCTCGTGGCCCAATGCTTACGAAGCGATTGGGCCAGATGCAGTGGCGTGTGTTGTTACTGCGTGCAGCGGGCGCTGACACAAACTGTATCGCAAGCAAATGTGGCATAGCAGTCAATACTGTGAGTGTGCACGAATCGGCAATTCGGGAACGGTTAGGTATCAGTGGGCGCTCTGAATACGCATGGCTTTTACGCAGCGTGGCGTTGATGCTGGAAGCGGTGCCGGCCTTATGCCGTGATGTGAAAAGTCTTATTACCGAGAGAAAAGAGAGAGAGACCAGTGAGCGAATCCCACGTTACTAAGGATGAGCTGCTACAGGCCCTTTACACCGGTTGCATCAAGCCTGTAGTTCAGCTCGTCGTGGGGGAACCGGACGGCACCCCAGTAGGTTTAGAAATTCTGGCTCGTTGGGTTCAGGCGGACGGCTGCGTCGTGTCGCCTGATGCATTTATCGCGCAGGCCACGCGCAATGGTCTGGAGATCGCGATAGCCCGAACACTGATGGAAAAAACTGCGCCTGCTGCGCACCGGATGGCGAAATCTCTGGGGCAGCCGCTGGTCGTGGGAATTAACGCTGGACCAACCTGCATCGAAGATCCTGCATTTGAGGCCGCATGCGCGACGTTCATTTCGGTCTGCCACTATTCAGATGTTAGTCTGGCTCTAGAGATCACTGAGCGCGAGCCGCTGACGCCGTCCCTGATACCGTCCTTGTTACGCCTGCGTGCGATGGGAGTGAAAATTGTGCTGGACGATTTCGGGACAGGATATGCGACAGCTGACGTGCTGGCCTGGCTGATGCCGGACATTGTAAAACTTGATCGCTCACTGACCATGCTGGCGGGCGCTGGTGACCCCGGTGGACAACTAACTGTCGCGCTGGAAACACTCAACTCTAATGCCGTGACAATCCTTGCAGAGGGGGTAGAAACATTTCAGGAATACGACTGGTTATACTCTCACGGAATCAGACTTTTTCAAGGGTACCTGTTTAGCCGACCTGTTCCGCCTGAAATCCTTGACATAAGTATTCGGAAAAACTATTTACCTCAAACGAGATTGAATAAATTCCCCAAGTAAATAAAGTTACTCCTAGAGAATTAAAAATATATATTTTTTTTATTGAGTGTAATTGTTGATCTGCTTTTTAAAATCGTTCAGTATATGGCGAAACTAAAATATACTTTTACTCCAATATGTTTTCTATTGAAGAGGTCTGCGTAATTTTTATGAATGGCTCTCATTGCTCACTAAATTTCTTATTCTGGCGAAATATATTCTTGGGTGGGTTTATTTTTGCTGTTGCATCTTCATTTTCTCAGGCATCTGGTTCGGATGTAATGCAGAATACAAAGGTTTTTAAACTGGAACTGGGAGCAACACGTATCATTTATCGCCCGGCTGATCGAGGGGCACAACTTTCGGTAGCAAACCCACAGTCATTTCCGGTGCTGGTTCAGAGTCGCGTATTCAAAGAAGATCGTAAGACACAAGCACCTTTTGTAGTCACTCCGCCACTTTTCCGTCTTGATCCGAATCAGCGCAACATGCTTCGCATTATTAGTACGAATATTTCTGCCGGTAAAAAAGAATCGCTTTACTGGCTGTGCGTAACAGGCATTCCTCCGAAAAATGGTGATGAATGGGCTGAGGATAAAAATCAAGGCACGTTACACAAGGCGCAAGTAAATATGGAAGTAAGTACACATATGTGTATTAAGCTGATAACTCGACCCGAAGATATTTCTGGTAGCCTGATGCAGGCGGCCGAGAACCTTCAGTGGAGTCATGATGGTAATAAGATAAAAGTGAAAAATAATTCGCCTTACTATATCAATATGCATTCAATCACTATTGGTAATATTCCTGTCGAGCATCCAGAATATATTCCACCTTTTTCTGAAAGAAACTTTATTCTAAAAAGTAAACCGGCAGGCACGGTGAATTGGTCCGTGATAACCGATGCGGGTGGTGAAAGTCGCCGGTACTCCGCACAGATATAATGGTGCGGTCTGGCAGGGCGGGGCTGCTGGCAGTTACATGCCTGATGATTGCAGGACTCGCTACTTTCGCGCATGCCGGCAAGTGGACATTTGATGCCGCTCAGTTGGGGGGAGATATCAGCGCAGATACGGTGAATATGTTTAATGCCGGTGCTCAACTACCGGGTGTGTACCATGTCAGTATTTACCTTAACGGCGAGCAGGTAGATGAGGCGGATATTCGGTTTGTGTCGGACGGTACCGCATCAGGAATCGGCCTACAACCCTGTTTGTCTGTGGATCGGCTTGTTTCCTGGGGTATTAAAATTGCAGAGGACAGCCACAAGTCATCTTCAGACGCGTGTTTTCATCTCTCATCTTTATCTGAGGCCGCCAGAGCAGAATTCGACTTTGCTAAGCAGCATCTACGACTGAGTATTCCCCAGGCTGCGCTTGAATTACGCCGGCCTGGGCAGGTGCCGATAGCGCTCTGGAATGACGGCGTCCCCGCGTTTCTGCTGGGCTGGCAGGGTGATGTCAACAGAATTACATCCCGAGGAAGTATGGCGGACGAACAGCTTTCATACTTTGTACGTCTGACTCCCGGTATCAACATCGGAGCGTGGCGGCTGCGTAATGCGACAAACTGGCAAAAGGAACAGGGTGCTCCTGGCCGGTGGCAGGAAGCATATACCCGGCTTGAGCGTGGTTTTTACCCTCTCAAAAGCCGTCTTACGCTAGGTGAAAGCTCAACACCTGCGGACGTGTTTGATGCCGTCCCCTTCAAAGGTGCCATGCTGGGCACGGATAATGCCATGTCAGCCCCGGGAGAAAGTACATTTAGCCCGATTATTCATGGAATAGCACAAACAATGGCTCGGGTTGTGGTCAAACAGAATGGTGACACTATTTACACCCGGCAGGTTCCTCCTGGGCCATTTGCGCTCGATAACGTACCGGTACCAGTTTCCGGAGGGGAACTGGAGGTTAGCGTGGAAGAGAGCAACGGTGATATCCAGCGCTTCAACGTACCGTGGCAAACACCGGCTGTAGCTCTGCACGAAGGGTACACCAGGTACAGTCTGATGATCGGGCGCTACCGGATGATCGGGCTACCATCGGTACCGGTTGGACAATTTACGATTATGTCCGGACTTCCAGGAAGTATCACGCTTTATGGGGGGATGCAGCAGTCGGACGTATTCAGGTCAGTTGCCATCGGTGCTGGTCTTTCGCTGGGTGCCGCTGGCAGTCTGTCGGCTGATGTCACCCATTCGGCCCGCCATAGTACAGCTGGGAAAGCGATACGTTTGCGCTACAGCAAATCGCTAAACACCACCGCAACTCAGGTTTCGCTTGAGCTAAGCAGGTACTTACGGGGATATCACTCGCTTAACGAAAGCGTTAGCAGCAGTGAGAAGGACTGTCCGCAGGGCGCACGTGAGAACGCATTCCTCTCATTGACGCAACCCCTAGGCAGGGCAGGGAACCTGAGTTTTAGCACATCAATGTATCAAGATGGCCAGGCTAGCAGTAATGCCCGTAACACTGTTATCAGCTACAGCGTTGCTTTGTCAGGCGCGACATTAACCCTGAACTGGGCCAGAAATAGTCTTTATCGAAACAAACACTGGAAAACGGACAAACAACTGACGCTGGGTATCTCAATCCCCCTGTTTCAGGGACGCGATAGAACGGCCAACGCCATGATTCAGGCCAGCCGTTCGCGGTCGCAGGGCGATGCCAGCCAGATAACTCTTTCCGGTCAAAATGGCGGAGGACTGTTCTCATGGAGCGCAACGGAAAGCGTTAATCGTCCACACGCACCGCAACCGACCAGTCAGTCGACCACGCTGTCGGCGGGATGGCGCAGCACATACGGCAGAGTTAACGGTCATTATGGACAAAATACGTGGTCGCGACAAATCGGTGGCGGAGTTAGCGGTGGACTTGTCCTGACACAGGCTGGGCTTGTGGGCGGGCAAAGTGCTGACGGTACGCTTGCCCTTATTAATACACCAGGCGCATCTGGCGTCAGGATCAGTGGCAGACCAGATCTAAGAACCAGTATTTTTGGCCAGGCCCTAATGCCAGCTACGCCTTACCGAAAGAACAGGGTGGGCCTTGATATGCTTAGTCTCGGAAATGACGTAGAGCTGCAGCAATCAGAGTTACAAGTTGTCCCTACACAGGGCGCTGTCGTGCCTGCTGTTTTTAACGTGCGAACTGGCGGGCGCGGCCTGATTACTTTACGTCGCACATCAGGCGATGCTGTGCCTTTCGGGGCGGTGGTCACGCAAGGCTATGCGGATAAAAGTGTCGCAGGCATTGTCGGCGAGAACGGCGTGGCTTACCTGACCGGGCTTAGTAACACAGGTACGCTCAGCGTGCGGTGGGGCAGAGCTGCCACCCAGCATTGCACAGCACCGTGGCACCTGCCATCTGCACCTGATGCTATGGGTCTTTATCAACTTATGGTCTTGTGCCGCTAATGCGTATAGATGCAGGGTTAAATCTGCCTCAGACACAAGCTTGAGGCGATCTAGTACGACGTAATATTCGCGTCGTAATGACAACAAAAAAGGAGATATAACGATGAATAAAATTATGCTGACAATGTTACTGGCGGGTATGGCCGCATCCGTACAGGCTGCACCAACGCTGACGAGCGACGTAGCAGAAGCTGCAGCGACAATTACAGCCCCTAATCGTGTGGTTGTCAGCAATGTCCTGACTCCAGCGACCGACTTAAAAACAGGTGAGGATGTTATCATGGCAGATGTTGCCCGCGGTTCACTCTCCGCAGATGATGGACTTCCACATAGCTACGCTGTCACGTTCCCTGACGATATTATCAATACCGCCTCGGACCAGGTTAGAGCAACTGTTTCAGGGGCTAACAATCCGGCTAACAAGATGGTAATTCAACTCGGTGAACGGGATAGCATTAATCCGATTAGCGGAACGCTCATTAACGGGAAACGCTACCTGCTTTTAGCTAATAAGGAAGGCAACTCAGAAGTCGGCTATGGTGTGTATACGGCTTCGATGACTCAGAACATTAAGCCTGATACCTATAACATCAGAACTCAGGCATATATTTACGCTGAATAATTAATGTAAATTAATCAAAGTGAAGAAGGGGTTTTGAGAACCCCTTCTTGTTATTTATTAATATATATTATTTTTTTATGTTGTAACACGATGCACTCCAGAATGATGTTTTAGAGTTTTATGTAATTTCTGGTTCCTAATCTGATTATAAAGTATAGCTTCAAGAGGTTTACTGGTTGCACCGGCCTTATCTAATGCACATGCCTTTATGGCATAGATAGTACTAGTAGTCACTCCAGAATGAAGTGCTATAGCCTCAGTAGAAATCCCTTCTGCCGCCATAAGGAGTATATTAGCCTGTCGTTGTGTCAGCGTGGCAGGGAAACACCTAACCTCATCGTTTTCTATATTTTCTGATAGCGAATTGATCATTTCCTGCTTAAGGATGGCCAACTTTTCACGAGAATCAAGCACCTTTATGCCGCTATACCGTGTTGCAATTTTTTCCACTTCGACTTTAATGTCACTATCAGCAATGGCAACAATTGAAGTCTTACAGCCGGTTAGTCTTAGTCTTACAACTGTGCTATAAATAGCTGAAACATCCTTCGTATTCGTCGCTGAAAAAATAATCATGTCAAAACTTTTAGCAAAAGCGTTGTATAATTCGTGATGATTCTTATAAATATGAAGAATCATATCCTTCATGTCTTCAAGCAAGAAGCGCACGCCTGATCTGATATATACTTCTGATGAAATAAAGGCTATTTCTACCCGGTTATCAGTACAAAAAAATTGCTTGTATGGAGGCAAAATAAGGATTTTATTGCTACAATTATGCTGTTTCTGGATGTATCTACTTTTGCCACACCAGGAATCAGGAGCAATGATTGATGCATCATCCACAACTTATCTCCTATTTAATAGATAAAAATACCTCCTACTGAAGTAAGGTAGAATTGTTTATGTTAACCAAAAATCTTCAGTCGGCTCAGTGAGCATATTTTTGCAGAATAACTAGGCTGTCGCACTTTATATTACCAAATGCGTATAAAAAGGTGGTTTGTTCTTGTTTTATAGCTTTTTTATATGAATAAAAGCATAAAAAACCACTTTTATTAATGGGGTAGTCGCATTGATTTATGCGATTTTAAAGAGAAAGATAAAACATATGCCATATATTATTGAAGAAACCGTTTTGTTCGATGAAGTCAAAGGTAGACTTTCAAATATCGAAACAAAGGATGAAGTAAGCTTGCCGCCAACAGCTGGTTGTATTCTGCTTATCCTTTTAGCCAGTAAAAATAATCCTGTTGAAAGGAATGATTTCATCGAGCAAGTTCACTTAAAGTTCGGATTTGATCTTTCGAATAACACTTTAAATCAATACATATCTTTGTTACGAAAGAATATACGTAATCTCGGCGTTGATTCTGAAGTGATAATAACTGTACCAAAAATTGGTTTTTATATTACCGACGGTGTAAAAATTTCAGAAAGTAATTCTTTTCTATATTCACAGCAAGTTGAAAATGGCGTAAATGGGAATGGGAATGGGAATGGGAATAAAAAAAATTTTATAGTATTCATGATTATGGTGCTAGTTGTCATATTGCAACTTTTATATTTATTATCTCACCATATACACCATGGAAGGTACCCGCTGGAAAAACAAGGTAAGATTGGAGAGTGTGACTTATACTTACCAGTTAACCTCGCGCGAGTTAAAGCTCAAGATTCAAAAAAATCAGCTGCTAAATTGGCTGAAAGATATCTTCCCTGTTCACCAGGCTCGGTCTTCATCTACGACATTAGTGCTCTTAATTTTTTAAATGGGACAGGGAAAGTTTATTTATCCCGATGTACGGGTAAGCCGGGCGAGGATACCTATTCTTTATGCTCTGAGGTGGTATTCAATGAAGAATAAATTCATTTTCGTTGCCGGTTTGGGTTTTATATTGATGCAGGTACTGTTCTTTAGTTACTTGCTTCTTATTGAATCAAATACTTTTTCGTTGAAATGTACATCTTCTTTCACTCGCAACATCAACGGAGAACCAGGTCTTACTTACACTGGTGATATGGCACTAATGTTATCCAGAAGTGGAAAAGGCAATCTCTTCATTGAAGGTGCAACAAACGAAGAGACGCCCCGAAAATTTCATCGTGCTTACTTTTTTAATTATCATATTGATGATGATGGAATTTTCTGGGGTAAATTAAAAGCGAATTCTGCTGGAGTAAACAACGAATTTTCAGAAGATGACTTTAGTAAGAAATTTTTCGAGCTTAATTTTCAACTCCGTGGAGGTTTGCGTATAAGCACGTTTAAAAACGTATATATACTAAGCATACCTGGATTTATTATCAGTACATGTGCCCCTGCATAGCCAAGAAAATCGAGGGTATCACAACCACCTTTTTAAATTTCATATAATTAGGGTTATATGAAGTTAGGATCCACTACAGGATCCTTGGTGTTGATGGATCCTGCGCGGCCTAGCAGTTACTGTACGAAAAATGGGCGACGCTACGTGAATTCTGGCGGGTTAACCCTCTGCTTCTTTCTCAGAATTTACGTAGCGTCGTCTGTGCGTTTTGGGCTGAGACTTGCCCAGTTTAAGTAGGTTAGTAGAAGTGACCGCTTTGAAAATCCGCGATAGAAGCGATATCGTTTAGCTTTGACATTTTTATGAACGTAGACGTTCTCTGACAAAGTGATACCAGCGACTGGATATGATATGGATCGATGGCCGCTGATTGATTGATTGATTACAAAAGATATTTATGTCAGGTAGCGCCAACCTGTCTGTATGCTGAACGACTCTGCCTAACTGCGCCGTGCCTGGCCATAATATGCACATCTACACCTGTCAGGAAGTTACGCCGTAACGGAAGACGGAAGCTTTATGCTCTCTTTCAGTAGGTTATCTTTTCGTAAGATAATATCCACTATAGTCAGTAAATGCCATTTTACTGAACGATTTTAAGCCTTCCAGCACGTCTGTTTCTGTTTTAAGCCTTCCAGCACGTCTGTTTCTGTGCATGAATTGATTTATCCATTATTTTCAGCGGCTAGCTTAAAAAGGTTTTTGAAATCATCATTGTGCTCTGCAACAAGCTTCCATCCACAGCGGTCAAAAAGCTGCTCAAGGCCAGCCACGCTCCCTGTGAGGCGCGCCATCAGTGGTTTTACCTGACGGCCATCGGCATCAAACGCCGCGGCCAGACTGGTTTGGGAGACATAGACGCCGTTCAGGCTGGGATTCAGGTTGACTGCGTGACGTCCTGACCACTCCCTGTCAGTGAGCAACCGGTAAATCCAGCCCATATCTTTTGCGGCTTCCATTACAAAGGTAAGGCGATCGAGAGCATTCTGTTCAGTAAGTGTGCCGGAACAGGATTGCCACAGATAGTCCAGCTTGCCAGCCAGCTGCGCTTTGACGCCATACTGCCGACCCTGCTTCAGTAACCAGTTAATGTCTGGAGCGACATCACGAGAGAAGCGACGCTGCTTCTGAGCAGAAGCCAGCCAGCGCGTGAGAAAGAGATTTTCCTGAGCGGCAGAACATACGGTTCCGTCCTTTCGGGCCAGAGCTAGTGCGATAAGAGCGCACCAGGCCAGATGGCCAGACTTTTCTGTCAATGACACTGCAGATTTTCCCCGTAAACGCGCAGAGCGGTTATTTTAACGCAAACAGTTTCGAACATCTGATAAAAGTGGTTCCTCGCACAGCGCTTTTGCTGTCATGGTATTATATTCGCGTCATTTAATGAGTCAGCACGGATGAAGAAGAAAAACAGCACGCCCACGCCTCATGACGCGACTTTCAGGCAGTTTCTCACGCAGCCGGAGATTGCCCGGGACTTTATGGAGCTTCATCTCCCGGCAGAGCTGCGCGCGCTCTGCGACCTCAGCACCCTGAAGCTGGAGTCTGGCTCTTTCGTAGAGGATGATCTGCGGCAGTACTTCAGCGACGTCATTTACAGCCTGAAGACCACCGCCGGAGACAGCTACGTTCATGTGCTTATCGAGCACCAGTCTTCCCCGGACCGGCATATGGCTTTTCGCCTGCTTCGCTACGCCGTGGCAGCCATGCAGCGCCACCTTGAGGCTGGGCACAGGAAGTTGCCACTGGTAATACCCATGTTGTTCTATACCGGAAAACGCAGCCCGTATCCGTATTCCACCCGCTGGCTGGATGAGTTCGACGAGCCAGCAGTCGCGGAGAAGTTATACAGTGGCGCCTTTCCCCTGACAGACATCACCGTTATCCCGGATGATGAAATTATGAATCATCGCAGCATGGCAGCGCTGACCTTACTGCAGAAGCACATACACCAGCGCGATATGGCCACGCTGACTGACCGGCTCGCCACACTGCTGATGGCGGACTATCTTTCTTCATCTCAGGTTACAGTGCTGATACACTATTTACTGCAGGCGGGAGAGTCGGCCGACTCCGAAGCCTTCGTTCGCGAACTGGCACAGCGTGTGCCGCAACACGGAGACGCACTCATGACCATCGCACAGCAGCTCGAGCAGAAGGGCATTGAGAAAGGACGCATGGAAGGACGCCAGGAGGGGATTCAGCTTGGCGAGCAGCGAGGTATTAAAAGGGCGAGCGCGAAGCAACTCTGAAAATTGCGCGAACCATGCTGCAGAATGGCCTTGACCAGAATATCGTCATGCAGATGACCGGCCTGACAGAAGACGAGCTGGCGCAGATTCATCACTGAGCAGCTTAGCCATTTCCGAGCGATCATAGCCTGGACATTCCTAATGAGCCACAAATAGACATTAGTATTGAGCCACTAAATGTAAAGTTCGCTTAACATAAATTATGTTAAATATAAGGTGTTTCTAAGGAACTAATCTGCTAAGAGAGAGGGGAAATGGATGGAGTACAAGACACATCGCCAGATTCATGACGAAATGATGCTCAATGAAGAGTACTGCGTGGCGTATGAAGCAGAAGAGAATATGGAGCTGATGCGGCTCGTTAAAGAGCGCGAGGGCGAAAAAAGCGTACCGGTAAACCCGGACGACTCTTAAGCGCGGGTAATCAGAAAGCCGCCATCCGGTCGGCTTAGCTTTTATTGCGGCTCGATAAGGTCGATCAATTTCAACGTTACTTCTTCTACTAAGTAATGCTCGGCACGTATATAGAACGTAGCCCCGCGCGAGATTAGGTCTGCAGCTTTGAGCTGATGGCAAAGCACAACGCTGCGAACATTCCCGCTTTCCGTGTCTTGCGGCATCCCCGCCACAGTAACGCCTTCCAACTGCGCGCCATAGGTGACAGTTGAAATAGGGCAGCACATCGCAACTTTCAGCACCTTGTCTAACTCTTCGTCGGTAAGAACGAAAAATAGTGCGGCCCCTTTAATTCATGACTCGAAACCGAATCTAAGTTAAGGTGCCAGATATCGCCGCGTGCGGGCCCCCTTCCCTTCACCATGCCTCATTACCCGCTCGACCAGCTAAAACGCCCTCGACCGATGCGTTCAGTTCTTCGATCTCTTTTTCATCAATCTGGCTAAGCAGCTGCGCGACAGTGTAGAAACCGCGCGGTTTGCGCGTCCGCTCAGCAGCCTTAAAACTCATGGTCTCCTCTGTTTAGTCTTATCTAAAAACAAAAAGCGTCTAAGATCTTGCAGTCCCATTACGGGACTGCTATATTGGTCCCGTAATGGGACTGCAAGGAAAGTCAGTGCGAATCATATCGACCGCGTCTCTCAAACAGTTCTGGGAGACACATAAGCAGGCGGAGCAGCCACTAAGAGCTTGGGTAGATGAAGTCAAAAAGGCAGAGTGGAAAACGCCACAGGACATCAAGAATAAGTACAGGTCCGCAGATTTTCTGGGTAACAATCGGGTTATATTTAATATCAAAGGCAATGATTACCGACTGATTGTTGCAGTGGCTTACAGGTTTCAGGCGGTCTACATCAAGTTTATTGGAACGCACGCTGAATACGATAAGATAGACTCAGATACGGTGGATATGTGATGACTTACAAAATCAAACCGATTCACAACGAAGCAGATTACGAGGCAGCTCTGGCCGCTGTATCCCCGCTGTTCGACAATGAGCCGGAGCCGGGAAGCGCAGCCGGAGATTTTCTGGAAGTAATGATCCTGCTTATTGAAAAATACGAGCAGGAACACTACCCGATAGAGGCACCCGATCCAGTAGAGGCGATTAAATTCCGCATGGAGCAGATGGGGCTGACAGCGAAAGACCTGGTGCCAGCGATTGGACGCCCGAATCGGGTCTATGAGGTGCTGAACAATAAGCGTGCCCTGACGCTTCCGATGATCCGTAACCTGCATGAAATGTTCAATATCCCGCTGGCATCGCTGGTAGGTCCAGCACAACCCAAACGGATGCAAATGCAGTAACCGAAGCCCGCCGCCCGCGGGCTTTTTTATTCCTGTGGTGCGTCGTTGAACCCCAGCCCGGCTAGCTAGACTATGAATCACCCGCAGAGCGTTTTAACCAATGTGTTGCATCCATCGGTTGAACTCACAGCACAAAGCGGACATTGGCTTGAGAAGCATATACAGGCTGGCGAGCAGTGCGCAGCCACGCTCTGGATGCCGCGCAGCGGCATGAAGGCGCCAGATGTAGCCGCATGTTGCACCAGCGCTGCATGGCGCCGGTAGCCCGGCGAAGCCGGTTCCGTTTTGATAGGTTTCACCAAACCCATCCCTTGCCCTTGTATCTAAGATCATGTGGTAATTATAGGGTGTTAAAAACATAATGATCCCGCTGGCGTTAAAAGGAGCTGGCTTCTGGAACGTCCGCTTCTGGCACAAAGCGAGTAATAGCAACAACAGCCTGACGGCGAACGGCCGGGTCAACCCTGCACTGGGTGACGTCGGTGCGCACCATATCCTGGCGGGGAAGCAGCGTTTAAAACCTGCAGCCGTCTGGCGCCGACTCGAGCTACACGGCTCTGCCTGACAAGAATGGAAGATCCAGCGCGAAGCTGATGTTCGCTTGAGCGAATTACGGATGCCAAAATCATGATGTCATGGTATTACTACCAAATTGAAACTAATACAGCTTTAGTGTATTTATAATGTATGCTCACGTTTTTGATGTTGAATCTGAGCTAAGAAGTGTATTAATGAGGTTCACAATTGGCAATACTTGCTCTGGTTCTTATTGGAGAAAAAGATGAAGCTGAATCCTGAAAAGTATAAAAGAAATATCTCTCTATTATGTCCTGTCTGCGGAAACCCAGAGATGGAACATGCTGAAGATTATGAGATAGTAAAATGTACGGACTGCGGCAAAGAATTAACGAAAGATGAGTTAATTCAGGAAAACGGGTCAAGTATTGATGCTCATGTCAATGAGATTAAAAAGGAGGTGTCGAAAGATATACAGAAACAGTTAGGCGATATATTTAAAAAAGTGTTCAAATGATTGAAAGTATAAGGATATAACAATGTCGACAAGTGACCTTATCGCTTTTGGTGCGCTTGCAGTATCAATCTACACTGTCATTTCATCCGAATTTAAATCAAGGAAAAATGATAAAGAACAGCGGGTTATAAAAGATGAGCAGGATAGGTTGCGTAAGCTTATTTTGGAAAAAGAAACAAAGTCTGCCATTAATGAAATGAAGGCAGAGCTTGGCGCGAGAATAGTTAATCCATCAAGTAATAGATATAGGTTAAAAATCTACAATAGAGGTAAGGTAGAGGCAAGGAATATAGATATTCATTTTCCTGATAATGACGGCGATGAATACCTGATAATGTCTGAAGTAAAAGATAAATTTCCCTTTGAATTATTACGCCCTCAGCAAGCAGTGGAGATAATCGCATCAATAAGTTTTGAGAGCAAAACGAAGTATCGCATTAACCTCACATGGGATGATGATTACCAGAAAGGTAATGAAAGCGATTTTTACTTATCAATATAGCTTATTTAAAGCTTGATTTCATATCAACCAACGTTCAGTAAAAAGCAATACGGAAGCGCAATACGGCCAAGCTCGCCCATGCGCTTTCCGCGGGTTTCGAACGAGACCATACCGATGTTATTCCATGCTTTTGCAACGGGGCGCCAAAGAGACGAATGGCGCACCGACAACGCCCAGCATCGCACTGACGGTAACAATGTGCCCTTTTCGCTGCGCCCGCATGACTGGCAGGATCGCTCGCGTCACATTCAGCGTCCCAAGAAATTAACCTCCATCTGGGCCCGTACCTGTTCCGGCGTCAGCGTCTCGAAATAGCCGGTGTAGAAGCGGCCTGCGTTATTGATCAATACCGAAGCGTTCCTGCGCCTGGCGAACGGCCGCATTGATGGCGGCAGGATCGGTGACGTCCATCGCCAGCGGGAGCAGCCGCTCATGCTCACCCACTTCATCCGTTATCGACGCAGCATCGCGCGCGGTGGCAACAATCAGGTGCCCTGCTTCCAACGCGGCTTTAACGAGGTCAATGCCGATCCCGCGCCCCGCGCCGGTAATAAACCATACTTTCTGAATTTCAGTCTTCATGGGGATCTGTTCCTTTTTGGGGAAATGGAAACGTATCCGGGTATAATATCTTCTGGCTCGCAAGTATCTAGTGCACTAGATAAAATAGCAACGCTTACCCAAACGATCGACTTTAGCTAACCTGGAGCTCGTTTTGTCTGATAACACAATGCCTCGTCTTGGAATGGAGCTGTCCTTTGCCCTGTACAGCGCAGCAGGCAGGATGGCCCGCATGCACAAACCCTTGCTGGAACAACTGGAACTGACGTTCCCCCAGTATATGGTTTTGCTGGAGCTGTACGCTGGTACACCCCGTACGGTGGGCGATTTGGGGAACAGTCTGGCAATGGATACCGGCACCATTACCCCGCTGCTTAAGCGCATGGAAAAAGCCGGGATGGTAACCCGTACACGCGATCCGCTGGACGAACGCCGGATGCAGGTCGGGCTGACTGCAAAAGCGGAAAGTATTCGGCAGGAAGTGTGGGCGGTATCCGGGAAGATCAAAGCCCGGTGCCAGCTCGATGAAGCGGGACTCATTGCCCTGAGAGATACGCTGCGTGATTTCGCGCATCCGGCCGAGGAGTAAACTGGCGATATGCAACGCCATTCTAGAGGCTAAAAACGGGGTATGTTTTAGGGGCTGACCCTGGCACAAAGCGGACATTGACCTAAGAAGCAAATACAGGCAAGCGCTTAGCCAGCCCCAGAATGCCGCTTTAGCGGCATGGAGGCGCCAGATGTGGCTGAGGATAAGTCTGATGCTAAACGGCGCCGTACGCCCGGCGTAGCCGGTTACAGGCGTATATATTCTGATACCTCATACCCTTTCCTGCAAAACCTAAACCAACAATCAGCAATGAATAAGGTCAGGTAACCCCTTTTAACCCCGGTGAGCGGGCTTCACGGCGCTTGCGACGTGAAGGGCGTGATTTCCGGGGCCTTAGCGGCGGCAGCTTGATGCTGACGCTTAGGGGGGTGTTCACCATAATTTTCAGCAACAGGTACGGAACTTAACACGGTAGCTGCCTAGGTTCGCGTTCAGCGCTAGGCTATTATACTCAGGTTTAATGACTGATAACGCGGAGAACTTACATTCTCATTTTACAATGCATGATAATTATCGGTTGCATATATTTATCGCCAGTATTATTTATTCTCCCTTTTAATTAACAATCCACCGTCTGAAATCTAAACGTATATTAAACCAGGCGCATATGGATTTTTACTCCGGTCTCTTTTTTATTCTCTTTTCTACAGCAAAATATCCATTTCCTCGAAAATATCCCTACCATTAA
>Ga0154006_1000094_pt1 | contig 29576 bp, 23 predicted proteins | sample TSFL090MetaG_FD_104747 | JGI IMG/M metagenome (GOLD analysis project Ga0154006, IMG submission 104747) | Attine ant fungus gardens microbial communities from Florida, USA - TSFL090 MetaG | ecosystem: Host-associated > Fungi > Mycelium > Unclassified | place: USA: Florida, Wakulla State Forest...
ATGAGCGCGGATGCCGCGCGCGCGCAGGGCGTGAAGCCGCTCGCGCGTCTCGTCGCGTATGCGCATGCGGGCGTCGATCCGGCGTACATGGGCATCGGCCCGGTGCCGGCCACGCAGAAGGCGCTCGAGCGCGCGGGCCTGACGATCGCCGATCTCGACGTGATCGAGGCGAACGAGGCGTTCGCGGCGCAGGCCTGCGCGGTCACGCAGGAACTCGGCCTCGATCCGGCCAAGGTCAACCCGAACGGCTCGGGCATTTCGCTCGGCCACCCGATCGGCGCGACGGGCGCGTTGATCACGGTCAAGGCGCTGTACGAGCTGAAGCGCATCGGCGGGCGCTATGCGCTCGTGACGATGTGTATCGGCGGCGGCCAGGGCATTGCGGCGATCTTCGAGAACATCTGATAATCGACCGCTCAGCACCCGAATACACAGGAATCGTCATGGCCATTGAAACCGTCGGCGTCGTGGGCGCCGGAACCATGGGTAACGGCATTGCGCAAACCGCGGCCGTTGCAGGACTCAACGTCGTGCTGATCGACGTCAGCGATGCGGCGCTCGACAAGGGCGTCGCCGCGCTGAAGGGCAGCCTCGAGCGGCTCGTGTCGAAGGAGAAGCTCGACGCCGGCGCGCGCGACGCCGCGCTCGCGCGCATCACGACGTCGACCGATTACGCGAAGCTTGCCGCGGTCGACATCGTGATCGAAGCCGCGACCGAGAACGTCGAGCTGAAGAGCCGCATCCTGAAGCAGATCGAGTCGGTCGCGCGGCCCGACGCGATCATCGCGACCAACACGTCGTCGATCTCGATCACGTCGCTCGCGGCGCTGCTCGCCGAGCCGTCGCGCTTCGTCGGCATGCACTTCTTCAACCCGGTGCCGCTGATGCCGCTCGTCGAGATCATCCGCGGGCTGCAGACGAGCGACGCGACCGCGTCGGCCGTGCGTGCGCTGACCGAGCGTTTCGACAAGTCGCCGATCGGCGTGCGCAACGCGCCGGGCTTCGTCGTGAACCGGATCCTCGTGCCGATGATCAACGAAGCGTTCTTCGTGCTGGCCGAAGGCATTGCGTCGGCCGAGGAGATCGACGCGGGGATGAAGCTCGGTGCGAACCATCCGATCGGGCCGCTCGCGTTGGCCGACCTCGTGGGGCTCGACGTGTGCCTCGCGGTGATGGACGTGTTCCTGAAGGACTTCGGCGACACGAAATATCGCGCGTGCCCGCTGCTGCGCGAGATGGTGTCGGCCGGGCGGCTGGGGCGCAAGACGGGGCGTGGGGTGTACGACTACAGCAAGTAAGCGGCGCGTCAGTGCCTCTTCGCGCGGCCGCCTTCGGGCGGCCGCGTGCTTTTGGGGGCGCGGTTACGCGTCGAGCGCCGCCGGATCCCGCGGCAACGTCCGCTTGACCATCGCAAGAATCTGCCGCGCCGCCGTCGGCGGCAACGCGATCGCGTGCCGCACGGCCGTCGCGATCCGGATCATCGTCAACGCCGCGAACGCGCCGCGTATTGTCGCAACCCGGTGTCGGCCCGGGACACCCAACATTCAACAGATGAATAGGGGGCGTCCAGGTGCAAGTCGCACGGCTCAATCGCACGCGCCGTTTTAGAAAAACTTAAGGGACGCGCAGCACGAGACCTCTGTTCGGCGGAATTGTGGATTTTTAAGCTGGGTTCCGGTCGTTTCAACCTGTCGGACGGGCACGCGCAACGTGAGTACGCGCCGCCTCGATCCGAGTCTCCTGGAGCACACATGAAAAACGCAATTGCCGGTCTGGTCATGCTGGTGTCCGCTGTTTCCGCCCATGCAGGCGACGCGACACGCCTTCGTTTCGGCGTGGATCCGTCCTACGCACCGTTCGAATCGAAAGCGCCGTCGGGGCAACTCGTCGGCTTCGACATCGATGTCGGCAAAGAGATCTGCCGCCGTTTGAACGCGCGGTGCGTGTGGGTCGAGACGGCATTCGACGGCATCATCCCGGCGCTCAAGGGCCGCAAGTTCGACGCGATCCTGTCTGCCATGTCGGTCACGCCGCAGCGCGAGACGCAGGTCGCGTTCTCCACGTCGCTGTTCGATACGCCGAGCCGACTGGTCGGCCCGCGCGGCCGCGACCTCAAGCCGACCGTCGCGTCGCTGCGAGGCAAACGCGTTGGCGTCGCGCAGGGGTCGACGCAGGAGACCTATGCGCGCACGTACTGGGCACCTGCCGGCGTCGAGGTCGTGTCGTATGCGAACCAGGAACTCGTGTACACCGATTTGCGCGCCGGCCGCCTCGACGCGACGATCACCGACATGATCTCCGCGAACGAAGGGTTTCTGAAAACGCCGCAAGGTGCGGGCTATGCGTTCGTCGGTGAGCCGATCGTCGACGAGAAGACGCTCGGCAAGGGCGTGGCGATCGGCTTGCGCAAGGAAGATGGCGCGCTGCGCGAAAAGATCGACGGCGCGATCGCCGCGATGAATCGGGATGGCACGTTCCACCGGCTGGAACGCCACTATTTCGATATCGAGCAGTCGAATCCGTAACCGGAAACGGTGTCATCGCGTGCCGCCTGGCGCATCGGGTGCCGGGCGGCGCTCAGATCAGCAGGTCGACCGATTGCAGCACCTTGCGCGCATGCGGCGAGGCGGATGACAGTGCCGCGCGTTCCAAGGCGCGTTACCTCGCTGTCGTCACGCACGCCGCGACCAACGGATCGCTGACCTGCTGCTGCTCGCGCGCACGCGTGAGCAGCCAGCGATGGAAGCTGCGGCATTCGGGTTTGTCGAACGCGCTTTTCTTCCACGCGAGGAAGTACGGCCACGGCAGCGGCAGCCCCGACGCGATCGGCACGACGAGCCGCCCGGCGGCGACGTCGTCGACGATCATCGACGATTGCGCGAGCACGAAGCCGTGGCCGTCGATCGCAGCCTGGATCGCGACGCTCGACAGCGAGAAGGCATGGCGGACCGGCGCCGCCGTCGCCGCATCCACGCCGTGCGCGTCGAACCAGTCCTGCCACGACGGCGGCGACGCGAATTTCGGCTGCCAGTCGATCGCGATCAGCGGGAACGGCAGCAGGTCGGCCGGCGCCGCGAGCGGCGTGCGATCGTGAAGCAGGTGCGGGCTGCACGCGGGCACCACGGCGTCGCGAAACAGCTCGACCGCGTGGTCGACGTCGGTGACGCGATCGCCATAGCTGATCCGGAAATCGATCTCGCAGCCGTCCGGAAACGGCTCGGTATGCGTGCCGTCGAGATAGAGGCTCAGTTCCGGGTAAGCCTGTTGCCACTCGATCACGCGCGGCGCAAGCCATTTCGACAGCAGCGACGGCAGCGCGCTGATCCGCAGGTTGCGGTCGTGTCGCGAGCGCTCGACTTCCGCGTGCGCGATGCGCAGCCGTTCGAACGCGTCCGCGCAGCGCTCGTGGTAGCGGCGCCCGGCCGTCGTGAGCCGCAGCCGCTTGCCGTCCTTCTCGAGCAGGCTGAGGCCGAGCGTGTCCTCGAGCAGTTTCATCTGCTGGCTGACGGCGCCCGCCGAAATGCCGAGGCGTTTCGCGGCTTCGGCGATGCCGCCACAGCGACCGACGGCTTCGAAGACCTGCATTGCGCGCAAGGGAGGAAGCGAACTCATGGCAGTGGATCCGGCAAAAGCGTGATCGTAGACGAAATTCGTTTTAGAGATACTAAAGCATCGATCAGTTTTGGGTAGCTATTCTTTCCTGTTGTGGTTTCTTATGCTTCGGTCTGGTGCAGCGATACCGGGGAGCGCGGCGCGCGGCTCCGAACAACAGGAGAATCGGATGTTTTTGAGAAACGCTTGGTATGTCGCGGCATGGGACGAGGATGTCACGCGCCGGCTGACGCCCGTGACGATGCTCGGCGAGCGCATCGTGCTGTATCGCAAGGCCGACGGCACGCCGGTGGCGCTCGAGGACGCGTGTCCGCACCGGATGCTGCCGCTGTCGATGGGCCGGCTGACGGGCGACGACGTCGAATGCGGCTATCACGGCCTGACGTTCGACTGTTCCGGTGCATGCGTGCGCGCGCCCGGCTCGGCCCGGATTCCGGCACAGGCGATGGTGCGACGGTACCCGGTCGCGGAGCGCTACGGGCTCGTGTGGGTGTGGATGGGCGACGAAGCGGCCGCGGATCCGGATGCGATCGTGACGATCGACGAATGGAACGATCCGGCGTGGGGCCTCAATCGCGGCGATGCGATGACCATCGATTGTCATTACCTGTACATGACCGACAACCTGCTCGATCCGTCGCATGTCGCGTGGGTGCATCGTTCGTCGTTCGGCAACGCCGCGTGCGAATCCGAGCCGTTGAAGACGAGCGTTGCCGACAACGGCGTGACCGTGTCGCGCTGGATGCGCGACGTCGACGTCGCGCCGTTCTACGCGAAATTCGTCCGGTTCTCGGGGCGCTGCGATCGCAAGCAACATTACGAGGTGCGGTTTCCGTCGGTCGCGGTGATCAAGGCGATCTTCACGCCGGCCGGCACCGGCAGCGACGACGGCGCCGTGCATCCGGACGTGTTCCTGATGAATTCGTACAACTTCATGACACCGGTCGACGATTCGCATACGCGCTACTTCTGGTTCCAGACGCGCAATTTCGCGCCGGGCGACGCACAGGTGTCGCGCGCGTTCGACGAGGACGTGCGTCATGCGTTCGAGGAGGATCGCGTGGTGCTGGCCGCCGTGCATGCGGGCATGGCGCGCCGGCGCAAGCCGAACATCGATCTCGCGATCGATTCCGGGCCGCTGCGGTTCCGGCGCGCGCTCGGCCAGATGATCGACGCCGAACAGGCGGCGGCTGCGGTCGCGTGTGAGACGGGGCGATAACATGGCCGCCGCCGGTTTGACTGCCGCGCAGGCGCCGACCGCGCCGAGCCGGTTCGAGCGGTTTCGCGTCGAGCGCCGCACGCGTGAGAGCGGCACGATCGTGTCGTTCGAACTCGTGCCGGTGGACGGGGTGCGACCGCTGGCGTTCACGCCCGGCCAGTTCGTCGTGCTGCGGTTGACGCTGCCGGACGGCGAGCGCGTGCTGCGTCACTACAGCCTGTCGGGCGACCCCGCCGACACGACGCGCTGGCGCATCTCGGTCAAGCGCGAGGACGGTGGCGGTGACGTGCCGCCGGGGCGCGGTTCCGCGTATCTGCACGCGAACGTCGATGTCGGCGCCGAACTCGAGCTGGCCGGCCCGGCCGGTGCGTTCGTGTGCGACGAAGGCAGCGAGCGTCCGGTCGTGCTGATGAGCGGCGGCGTCGGCGTGACGCCGATGGTCAGCATGTTGCATCGGCTGTCGCGCGCGTCGCATCGGCGCGTGCATTTCATTCACGCCTGCGAGAACGGTGCGGTCCATGCGTTCGCCGACGAGGTGCGCGCGCTGGCCGCGGCGCGGGACGGCATCGACGTGCACGTGTGCTACCGGCAGCCGCTCGACGACGATAGCGCGCGCGGCGGCTTCGACAGTCGCGGAATCGTGACGCGCGAGTTGCTGCAATCGCTGCTGCCGCTCGACGACTACGACGTGTACCTGTGCGGCCCGCCCGGTTTCATGCAGGCGAACTGGCGCCTGCTGCGCGGGCTGGGCGTCGCGCGGGAGCGGATTCGCCACGAATGCTTCGGGCCGGCGACGGTGCTTGAAGACGAAACCGATGCACCGCGGCCCGCCGTCGCGGGGCAGACCGCGACGACCGGGGCGCATGCGTGCGCCGATCCGGCCGATGCCGACGGCGCTGCGCTCGCCGTGCGCTTCGAGCCGCATGGCGAGCCGATACACTGGCGACCGGAACACGGCTCGTTGCTGGAGCTGGCCGAGCAGGCCGGATATGCGCCGGTATTCAACTGCCGGGCCGGCCTGTGCAATGCCTGCGTGACGCCGCTGCTGTCCGGTAGCGTCGCGTATGACGAGGAGCCGCTGTTGGCGCCACCTGAAGGGTCGGTATTGCTGTGCTGCGCGCGGCCGACCGGCGCGGTGACGCTCGATCTGCAATGCGGGCGCCGCTGATGCGCGGCGGCTGCGTGGTTGAACCGAACAGGGGACGAGCGGCGCGGTCCGCCGCGCGATCAAGGAGGACTCAACGATGAAGTACGGCTTTCCGGTCGAGGCCGGTTTCGTGCGGCAACGCACGCAGTTCCTGCAGGCGGCCGAAGCGGCCGGCGCGACGGTGACGAGCCATCCGCACCCGCTCACCGGGCCGGCGGGTGAGCCGCTCGCGACCGATGTCGCGTGGCTCGGCCCGCGCGACGCGCGTCGTGTGCTGGCGGTCGTGTCCGGCACGCATGGCGTCGAAGGCTATTACGGATCCACGTGTCAGACCGAATGGCTGCACGAACTCGCCGGGCGTGCGTTGCCGCCCGACGTGGCCGTGCTGATGGTGCATTTGATCAATCCGTGGGGCACCGCATGGGTGCGGCGCGTCAACGAAGACAACGTCGACCTGAACCGCAACTACGTGGATTTCGCGGGCGCGCTGCCAGTCAATCAGGGCTACGAAGCGATCCACGAAATCTACACGTGCCACGATTTCGACGGCCCGCAACGCCGACACGCGGATGAACGGCTCGACGCGCATGTGCGTTCGCTCGGCTGGCCCGGCTATCTGGCGTGGCTCGAAGCCGGGCAATACATTCACGCGGACGGGCTTTTTTACGGCGGGCAGCACGCGACGTGGTCGAACCGGACGCTGCGCGAGATCGTTGCGCAGTACCTGCAGCCCGCACAGGTTGCGATCGCGTTCGACTTGCACACCGGCGCGGGGCCGTTCGGGCATCCGATGTTGATGGCGATCGCGAAGTCGCACTATCCGGCGCTCGCCGATGCCGACAGGCTGTTCGGTCCCTGGCTCCATACGCTGCTGACGGCGCAGGATGCGGCGGTCAGCGACACGGGCGTCGCCGCGCGCGCGACCGGCTATACGTCGCAGGCGATGCTCGATGCGTTGCCCGATACGCATCTGATGCAACTCGTGATCGAATGCGGGACGTTTCCCCAGGTGCCGATGCATGCGGCGCTGCGCGACGATCACTGGTTGCATCTGCATGGCGATCCGCGCGATGCGCTCGGCAGGCAGATCAAGCGTGCGCTGTTCGACGCGTTTTTGCCGGCCGATCCCGACTGGCGGGAGATTGCGTGGGTGCGTACACGGCAGGTGCTGGACCGTGCATTGAGCGGGTTGCCGGAAATTCGGCCGATCCGTGAAGGCTAGCCGTACGTGCCGCGTGATCGGTGGGCATGCGCGCGATAATTGCAGCCACCGGAATCCCGGCGCTATGATGCCGCATCCGCCCGATGGACCTGATCCCTCGATGTCGAAAACCGCGCCTGTATCGTCGCCGCCGTCCCGATCGCGCGAAGGTATTCATGACCTTCGAATCGTCCGGTACGGCTTTCTGCTGGTCGACAACTTCTCGCTGATCGCGCTGAGCGCCGCGATCGATCCATTGCGGATCGCGAACATGGTCGTCGGGCGGCGCGTTTACGACTATCAACTGATCGGGCTCGGCGACGAGGTCCTCCGGTCGAGCGACGGCATCCGTGTCGTGCCGGACGTGTCGGTGTCGGACAGCGAGGCATTCGACGTGGTATTCGTCGTCGGCCCCAATCCCATCCCGCGCCGACGGACCGGCACGATCGTTGACTGGCTGCGTCGGCAGGCGCGCAACGGGACCGCGCTCGGCGGGCTCGATACCGGCAGCTACTTCCTCGCGCGCGCCGGGTTGTTGAACGGCTATCGCTGCACGATCCATTGGGAGGACCAGGACGTCCTGATGGAGCAGTTTCCGAAACTGACGGTGTCGACCCGCCTCTACGAAATCGATCGCGACCGCTATACGTGCAGCGGCGGCGTCGCGCCGCTCGACCTGATGGTCCATCTGCTGGCAACGGCGCCCGGCAGCCCGGCACTGGCCGCGCGCGTGCTCGAATTGCTGGTCGCGGAGCCGCGCAGCCGCGAATACCGGCAGCAGACGTCGCTGCGCCAGTACATTGGCGCGGAACACGAGAAACTGGACGAGGCCTTGCAACTGATGGAAAGCAACGTCGAGGAAACGCTTTCCGTGCCCGAGATCGCCGTCCATTTGCAGGTGTCGCAGCGGCAGCTGCAGCGGTGGTTCCAGGATCGCCTCGGCAAGTCGCCCGCGCAGGCGTATCTGGAGATTCGCCTGCTGCGTGCGCGGCAACTGCTGTACCGCACCGCGACGTCGCTCGAGGAAGTGTGCGCGCGTACCGGATTCACGTCGACGACCCATTTCGCGACACGCTACAAGGAACAGTTCCAGATCTCGCCGATTGCCGACCGGCGCCGCTGCCAGAACGCGCTGTAGTCCGGCGGCGATCGCTTGCCGGGTTCGGCCGGCACTCATTCACGTACCGATGATCGTCCCGCCGACGGACAGGCCTGCGCGCGTTCGCGCACGGCCGCCCGCGCCGGTTGGGGGGTTAACCCGACATGGCCAGATCGCGGATTGTGATGTCCATTCGAGAAATTCTCGAATCTGCCGAACTTCTACCATTTGCTCACACCCACCACGCTTTTTACCGAGGAGCGAGCTCATGAAGATGGAGAACCTGATTCGAATCGAGAATGGCGAAAAGGTGAAGCACACCTTCTCCGATGCCGAGTATGCGAACCGTCAGCGCAAGCTGCGCGAACTGATGGCGCGCGAGAACATCGACGCGGCGCTGTTTACGTCGTATCACAACATCAACTACTACTCGGACTTTCTGTATTGTTCGTTCGGCCGGAAGTACGGCCTCGTCGTCACGCCGAACAAGGTCGTGTCGATCTCGGCGAACATCGATGGCGGCCAGCCGTGGCGGCGCACGGTCGGCGACTACAACGTCGTCTATACCGACTGGCAGCGCGACAATTTCTTCCGCGCGGTGCAGGCCGAGATCGACAATCGGGGGCGCGTCGGCATCGAGTTCGACCACGTGCCGCTCGAGATGCTGTCGAAGCTGAAGGCGGCGCTGCCGTCGGTCGAGTTCGTCGACATCGGTGTGCAGACGATGCGCATGCGCATGATCAAGTCCGACGAGGAAATCGCGCTGATCAAGCATGGCGCGAACGTCTGCGATGTCGGCGGCGCGGCGCTGGCTGCCGCCGTGCACGAAGGTGTGCCCGAACACGAAGTCGCACTGGCGTCCACGCAGGCGATGGTTCGCGAGATCGCGCGACGCTTCCCCGAGTCGGAACTGATGGATACGTGGACGTGGTTCCAGTCCGGCATCAACACGGATGGTGCGCACAATCCCGTCACCACGCGCAAGGTGCGCAAGGGCGACATCCTGAGTCTGAACTGCTTCTCGATGATTGCCGGCTACTACACGGCACTGGAGCGCACAATGTTCTTCGACCACTGTCCGGATGAACATTTGCGTTTGTGGAAGGTCAACGTCGAAGTGCACGAAGCGGGACTGAAGCTGATCAAGCCCGGCGCACGCTGCGGCGACATCGCGCTCGAACTCAACAAGATCTACGCGGAATACGGGCTGCTGCAATACCGCACGTTCGGGTATGGCCACTCGTTCGGCGTGCTGTCGCACTACTACGGACGCGAAGCGGGGCTCGAACTGCGCGAGGACATCGATACCGTGCTGGAGCCGAACATGGTCGTGTCGATGGAGCCGATGATCATGCTGCCGCAGGGTCACCCGGGCGCGGGCGGCTATCGCGAGCACGACATCCTCGTCGTCGGCGAGCGCGGCGCCACCAACATCACCGGCTTCCCGTACGGCCCGGAACGCAACATCATCAAGCCGTGATCGGCATGTCGATGCGCGACGTCCGCCGTTGCAGCGGCATCCGCCGCGTTGGCGGATGACGGCGCACGCGGCATCGAAGGCGCCCCGCAGCCGACGGAGGGTGATCCGCCAGGATCGCCCGCGTCGGCTATTCCGTTGCACGAAGCAGGTCGAGCCGATCGCGGTCCGGCGCTTCGTCGACTCGATCCTGCCGCACCCTCCTGTTCCCGGATTTCCCGGTCTCGCCTGACCGGCGCTCAAGTGGCCGGTCGACGCGCTTGCCCGGACGGTTCGTCCAGGCAAGCGCGCTTCCTGTCCCTGTCACTGCCCCTCTCCATCGACCGTCTTCGACGGGCATCCTGCCCCACGTGACACTCGCGCGCGTCCGCGTTCGCGCACCGCGATGCTTCGCCGCGTGCGCGATGCCGGCTTTCCTCACCACTTCAGATGTCAGATGTTCTCCACGCGGCCGCCGCCGACACGGCGCTCGCTTCTCGTGCGCGCGCTCGGCAGCGGCGCGCTGCCCGTCGTCCGGCGGTGTTAACCCTCGATGTCGAATCCAGGGAGTTTATTGTCGAAAAGGAAAATCTTCGCCGGGCTCCAGCTTCTACCATGCGTTTGAACGGCCGCGATTCGGCACTGCGCAGTGCACTCACCGCACGATCGATCGAATCACGGATGGCGGCCATGACACCGCAACGTACTATTCAGTTTGGAGACTGAGCATGAGTACCAGAAAGGTAATGTCGGGCCGGTCGGCCGATGCCGGCGCATGGTTGCCGAGCCAGGGCGGCACCGTCCATTCGAGCGGCGGCGCGCCCGCGCGCGGCGAAGTCGATACGCGGCTGCTACGGCGCGCCGCATGTGCGAGCTTCATCGGCAATTTCGTCGAATGGTTCGATTACGCGTCGTACGGGTATCTCGCGACCATCATCGCGATCGTGTTCTTCCCGAAGAGCGACGCGATGACTGGGCTGCTGGCCGCGTATGGCGTGTTCGCGATCTCGTTCGTGATCCGGCCGCTGGGCGGCGTGGTGTGGGGGCACTTCGGCGACACGGTGGGGCGCCGGACCGCGCTGTCGCTGTCGATCCTGATCATGTCGTGCTCGACGTTCCTGATCGCGTTCCTGCCGACTTATGCGCAGGTCGGGATGGTCGCCCCGGTCTTGCTGCTGCTGGTGCGGGTCGTGCAGGGCTTCTCGGCGTCGGGCGAGTATGCGGGGGCGTCGGCGTTCCTTGCCGAATATGCACCGGAAGGCAAGCGCGGGTTCTACACCAGCATCGTGCCGGCCAGCACCGCGGCCGGCCTGTTGTTCGGGTCGATCTTCGTCGCGGTGATGCACGCGGTGCTGACGTCGCAGCAACTGCACGACTTCGGCTGGCGTCTGCCGTTCCTGCTGGCTGCGCCGTTCGGCCTGGTCGGACGCTATATCCGCATCCGGCTCGAGGACACGCCGAAATTCAAGGCGCTCGAAGGCGCGCACCATGTCGCGCAGGCGCCGGCCACCGAACTGCTGACGCGGCATCGCGGCAGGATGCTGATCGCGTTCGGCGTGACGTGTCTGAACGCCGTGGCGTTCTACCTCGTGCTGAGCTACATGCCGACCTACCTGTCTACCGAGATGGGTATCGGCGAGACCGAGTCGTTCATCGCGGCGACTATTTCGCTGGCCGCGTACATCGGGCTGATCTTCCTGATGGGCGCGCTGTCGGATCGCGTCGGACGCAAGACGATGCTGATCGGCGCGTCGGTGATGTTCGCGGTGCTGACGGTGCCGCTGTTCAAGGGGCTGGCCGGCGCGAGCTTCGCGACGATCGTGATGATCCAGATCGCGTTCGGCGCACTGCTGACGATGAACGACGGGACGTTGCCCTGCTTCCTGTCGGAGATTTTCCCGACACGGGTGCGCTACACCGGTTTTGCGTTTTGCTTCAATGCGGCGAATGCGCTGTTCGGCGGGACGGCGCCGCTGGTCGCGACGTGGCTGATCGCGACGACCGGCAACAAGCTGGCGCCGGCATGGTATTTGATGGGAGCGGCGGGTGTCGCGCTGGTCGCGATGCTCGCGAGCAGCGAGACGTCGAAGCGGCCGCTTGCGGACGATTGACGCGGCGATGAAGCGTTCGACCGGTTTCCGACAGGCTTGAACCGAAGCGCCGTGCGGCGATCTCGAAGGTCAGCCGCGCGGCGCCTGTTCCATGCGCGTGTCGTTCCCGTCGGATGTCGCCCGACCGGGTGGAATTTGTTTGCCGTGAAGCATGTCGAGGCGGGGGGATCGTTGCCGATCACAGCTATCATTCGGCGGATGTCGCATTCTCACCGCGCTTCCTTCCAATGAAAATCCAGCATCTTCGTTGCTTTGCCGCCGTATCGGAGAAAGGCAGCATTCGCGCCGCGGCCGAACAACTCGGGCTTTCCGCCACGGCAGTCAGCCTGGCGTTGCGGGAGCTGGAGCGTCATATCGGCGCGCCGCTGTTCACGCGCCAGCCGCAGGGCGTTTCGCTCACGTATGCGGGGCGGCGGCTGGTGGCCCACGCACGCCTCATCATGGCGCAGATCGACCGGGCGGAAGAGGAAGTCCAGCAGATTCGCGGTCTGACGGGCGGCGCCGTGACGATTGGCGTCACGCCGTGGATTACGGAAACCATTCTGCCGTATGCGCTGGCGGAATTCCGGCGCCTGCGCGACAACGTGCGAATCGATATCACGGAAGTCATCGGCACGACGCATGCCGGGCTCCATGACGGCACGCTCGACTTTACGCTGGGCCTCGCCCCGCCGCGAACCCAGAGCGCGAACCTGCTGTCGCGCGACCTGTTTTCGTGCGGACTGGCAATCGTCGGACGAGTCGGGCACCCGCGCGCGTCCTGCACGACGTTCCTTGACCTTGCCGATCAGAGCTGGGTCATGACCATGCGCGAAGATGTGCACGAGCAGCGCCATAGCAGCCTGCTCGCCGCCTACGGTCTCGCGTTGTCGCCCGATCAGGTTCACTACGCCCGTTCCACGCTCGTGTCCATCGCGATGATGGAGGGCTGCGATTTGCTGGCGGTCAGCCCGTGGCCGCTCGTCGAATCGCCGTTGATGCGCTCCCGGATGGCCGCGTTGCCGATCCGCGACGTGCTGCCCGACATGACGACGAGCCTCGTGACGCGCCGGGGCGAGCCGCTGAGCGCGGCTGCGCAATTGATGCTCGAGTGTTTTATCGAATCGGCGAAGGCATGCCGCGACAGCCGGGAGCCGGCGATTCGTCGAATGATGACGTCCGTGGAGTTCATTGAAGAGGGCTGACCGGTATCCGGCGAAACAGGCGGCGCTCATCGTGTAAAGGAAAACTTGACGCCATATTGTTTCGTTGGCTATGACCGACCGTACGGTCTCTCTAAGATACGTGGCAATGGCTTCCCCCGGAATGCACGTTCCGATCCTTTGTCACGAGACCACGATGTCACAGCAAGACGCACGCATCACACCGGCCATCCCGGCGGCCGCCCGCCGACGCGCGATTTTCTCGTCGGTCGTCGGAAACGGGCTCGAATGGTTCGATTTCGGTATTTTCAGCAGCTTCTCGATCATCATCACCCGGCTGATGTTCCCGGCCCAAAGCGCGACGGCGATGATGATGGTGGCGTTCGCGTCGTTCGGGATCGCGTTCGTGGTGAGGCCATTCGGCGGCGTGCTGTTCGGGCTCTACTCCGACCGCGCGGGCCGCAAGCAGGCGCTGTCCGCGATCATCATCATGATGTCGGCGGGCACGTTGCTGATCGGCCTGACGCCGTCGTATGCGTTGATCGGCATTGCCGCGCCCGTGTTGATCGTGTTCGCGCGCATGCTGCAAGGTTTCTCGGCCGGGGGCGAATTCGCCAGCGCGACCGCGATGTTGCTCGAATACGCGCCACCCGGGCGGCGCAACCTGATCGGCAGCTTTCAGGCATGTTCGCAGGCGCTGTCGTTCGCGCTGGGCGGTGCCGTCGCGTATCTGTTGCTGCACAACCTCGACCATGCGTCGCTCGAGCAATGGGGCTGGCGCCTGCCGTTCCTGTTCGGCTCGCTGATCGGACCGATCGGCTATTACATCCGTTCGCGGGTCGACGAATCGCCCGAATTTCTCGCCTTCGTCGAACAACGGCGCGACGTCAAGGCAACCCGCCTGTCGCTGATCGGCGTCGTCCGCGACTATCCGCGGGAGTTGCTCGCGATGCTCGGTATCGTCGCGGTCTGCACGACCTCTTCCTACGTCGGGCTGATCTACATTCCGCTGTTCGCGAGCAGCCGGCTCGGGCTCGGTGCGGACGTCGGCCAGCTCGGCATGCTGGCAGGCGCGCTCGTCCTGCTCGTGATGTGTCCGGTGACGGGCTGCCTGGCCGACCGTTTCGGTCGCCGGCGCGTGATGCTGCCGGCAATCGTGCTGCATGGCGCGCTGGCCGGGCCGCTGCTGTCCGCGCTGGTACACGCGCCGAGCGTGGCGAGCCTGATCGGCTTCGAACTCGTGGCCGGATCGCTGACGAGCTTCTTCTGGGGACCGTCGGCGGCCGCGCTCGCCGAGGCATTCCCGGTGCAAATCCGCTCGACCGGCATGGCCATCGCCTACAACGTCGGCGCAATGATCTTCGGCGGCCTGGCGCCGCTCATCAATACCTGGCTCACGAAGGTGACGGGCAGCCTGCTGGCGCCCGCATGGTATATCGCCGCCAGCGCCGTACTGGGCGCGCTCGGGGTGATCGCGATGGTGGATCGCAAGCCGCACGCGGGACAGCCCCTTCAGCAGCGCGCCTGAACGACACAGCACGACAAGACAGGCCCGAGCCTGCACTTCCCGACCGCCGGCGGGTTTGCCATGCGGCCGCATGGTCCCGCTGCGCGCGAAACATTCCAATCGCCTCGACCAGGCACCAGGAGACTTTACTCGTGAAGCGTCAATTCGCAGCGGCAGCCGCGTTGTCCGTCGTGGCAGCGACGGCCTCGGCCCAATCCTCGGTCACGTTGTTCGGCAGCATCGACAATGGCCTCACCTATGTGAACAACTACGGCGGTCATTCGCTGGTCAAGATGCAGGACGGCATCAACAAGTCGAATTCGCTTGGCCTGACCGGCGCCGAGGATCTCGGCGGCGGCATGCGCGCGTTCTTCAAGCTGGAAAACGGCTTCGGCGCGAACACCGGTGCGCTGGGCCAGGGCGGGCTGATGTTCGGGAAGCAGGTGTATGTCGGCATCGGGCAACTCTCCGCCGGCGAACTGACGCTGGGTCGGCAATACGACTTCACCGTGCTGATCGAGCACTATCTGCCGTGCCTGAATTGCGGTCTGTTCGGTGTGCAGAACGCCGATTTCGACCGCGTGTCGGGCGAGCGGCTGAACAATGCCGTGCAATACACGACACCGACGATCGCAGGGTTCAAGGCCGGCGCGATGTACGCATTCGGCCAGAATGCCGGCGCCTCGTCGACCAACACGGGGCGCGCGATCAGCGCGAACGTGCAGTACACGTACGGGCCGTTTTCTGCCGGCGTCGTCATGACCGACATCAACAAGGCGCCGATGCTGGCCGGCCTGCTCGGCGCACGCACGGTGCTGGGCCATGGCGTTACGCCGTGGACCGTCCTGCTGGTCGACAACCAGCGCATCCTCGGCCTCGGCGCGACTTATTCGTTCGGCAAGTGGAGCGCGGCGGCGCTCTATACGAACACGCGCATCGAACTGGCCGGCCATGCATCGACCGACCAGGTGCTGCATGTCGGCGGCGACTGGCATGTCCGGCCGAATTTCGTGCTGGCGGCGAAATTGTCGTTCGATCGATTCGAACAGTCTCGCTGGTATACCGCGACGGCCGGGATCGACTATTTGTTGTCCAAACGAACGGACGTCTACGTCGACCTCGACGCACAAAAGGCGAGCGGCCCCGGTACGGTCGCATCGATCGCGTTGACGGCGCCGTCATCGACCAGCCGCCAGTTCGTGTCGCGAGTCGGCATCCGTCACCTCTTCTAACCCGCAGCCGGCGCCTGACGCCGGGCTGTTTCCGGCGCGCGCACGCAGTGCGGTGCGACGCCGGTTTTCGAGTTCATTCCAGGAAATCAAAGATGGGAAACATGCAATCAGGTATCGCCGCCGAAACGCATTCGCCGGACATCTGGCGCTGGGAAGCGTGGCAAGTCGCCGACGCCATCGCGAGCGGCAGGATTTCGAGCCGTGAAGCGGTGACGAGCTGCCTGCAACGCATCGACGCAACGAATCCGGCCATCAATGCGCTGACGCACGTCAATCGCGCGTCCGCATTGCGGGCTGCGGACGAGGCCGATGCGGAGCGCGCGTCCGGCGTGCCGCTCGGTGCGCTGCATGGCGTGCCCGTCACGATCAAATGCAACGTCGACGTGACCGGCGAACCGACGACGCACGGTGTCGTTGCCAAGCGCGACCTGATCGCCGAAACGGACAGTCCGGTCACGTCGAACCTGCTGAAGGCCGGCGCCGTGATCGTCGGACGCACGAACACGCCCGCATTCTCGATGCGCTGGTTTACCGAAAACGCACTGCATGGCCGCACGCTGAACCCGTGGCGCGACGACATTACGCCGGGCGGCTCGTCCGGCGGCGCGTCCGCCGCGGTGGCCGCCGGCATGTGCCCGATCGCACACGGCAACGATCTCGCGGGCTCGGTGCGCTATCCGGCGTATGTGTGCGGCGTGGCGGGCTTGCGCCCGACCGCGGGGCGCATTCCGTCATTCACGCCGACGTCGGGCGAACTTCGTACGTTCGCGGCCCAGTTCTACGCTGTCCAGGGGCCGCTTGCGCGCTCGGTGCGCGACCTGCGCCTGAGCCTCGGCGTGATGTCCGGACCGGACGGCCGGGATCCGAACTGGGTGCCGGCACCGCTCGTCGGGCCGGCTGTCGACGGCCCCGTTCGCGTCGCGCTTGTCGATGAAATCGACGGTCTGCCGATGGCCGATGCGGTGCGCGACGCGCTTCACGCGTCGGCGCGCTGGCTCGAAGACGCAGGTTATGTGGTCGAGCGTGCGACGCCGCCCGACATGCGCGAAGGGTTCGACATCTGGATGGACATCGCGATGACCGAGATCCTGTCGGGCTTCGCTCAAAGTATCGACGAATATGGCGACGAGGGCGCGCGGCAGGCGCTGCATTCGATGCGCGCGCGGTTCGGCCACGAGGTCTCGCTCGAGCATTACATGCAGGGATTCGCGCGACGGGACAGGCTGCGCCGCCGCTGGAACGCATTCTTCGAGCGCTATCCGGTCGTGCTGATGCCGACGTCGCTCGAATTGCCGCTTGCGTGGGGGGCGGACCAGGAAGGGCCGGAAACGATGTCGCGCATTCTCGATGCGCAGTTGCCGCTCAAGCTGATCGCCGCATTGAATCTCCCCGGCCTGAGTGTGCCGACGGGCCTGCACGACGGTGTTCCGGTCGGCGTGCAGATCGTGTCGAGCGCGTTCCGCGAAGATCTGTGTCTTGCAGCGGGCGAGGCGATCGAGCACCGCGCGCGCATGCCGCTTGCATTCTGAGGCGGCGCCATGAGTCATCCGATCCTTGAGGCGATGCGCGCCTGTTCCGATGAATTCATCGAGTTGCGGCGCGATATCCATCGGCATCCCGAACTCGGCCTCGAAGAAACCCGTACGTCGTCACTGATCGCCGGGCGGCTCGAATCATGGGGCTATGCAGTCGATCGCAGCTTTGCCAGAACCGGCATCGTCGCCACCTTGACGCGCGGCAGCGGCGGCAAGCGGCTCGGCCTGCGGGCCGATCTCGATGCGCTGCCGATCCGTGAATCGACGGGCCTGCCCTGGCAAAGCGTGCACGACGGCGTCATGCACGCGTGTGGCCACGACGGTCATACGGCCATGTTGATGGCGGCCGCCCGCTATCTTGCCGAGCACGGCAGGTTTTCGGGCACGCTGCATCTGATCTTCCAGCCCGCCGAAGAGCATCCGGGCGGCGCAAGGATCATGGTCGACGAGGGGCTGTTCGAGCGCTATCCGTGCGACGCCATTTTCGCGATGCACAACATGCCCGGCATCGAACAGGGCGATCTCGTGTTTCGACCGGGCGCGATGATGGCCTCCAGCGACGATGTCACGATCACGCTTGCCGGTCGGGGCGGGCACGGCGCCATCCCGCATCGGGCCACGGATCCGATCATGGCCGCGGCGAGCATCGTGATGGCACTGCAGACGATCGTGTCGCGCAATGTCGACCCGCAGCAGACTGCCGTGGTGACGGTAGGGGCGTTGGCCGCCGGTCGCGCGAACAACGTGATTCCGGACAGCGCACGACTGGAGCTGAGCGTGCGGGCACTGGATCGGGAGGTCCGTGACCTGCTCGAAACGCGCATTCGGGCGCTGGTCGAACTGCAGGCGCAGAGCTTCGGGGTGTCGGCCCGGGTGGACTACAAGCGCGACTATCCCGTTCTCGTCAATGCGGCCGACGAAACGGCGTTCGCGTGGCGCGTGGGCGTCGAATTGCTCGGTGCCGATCGTGCGTCCAACCAGGGTGCGGCATTGACCGGCAGCGAGGATTTTGCCGTGATGCTCGAGCACTGCCCGGGAAGTTACTTGCTGATCGGAAACGGTACGGGCGAGGGCGGCTGCATGGTGCACAACCCGGGTTACGACTTCAACGACGACAACGTGACGATCGGCGGCGCGTATTGGGCGCTGCTGGCCGAACGCTATCTCAGCGACTGATGGAAGGGCCGGGCGACAGGCGTCGCCCGGTCGTAGGCACGATATGGACGAGATTGACACCAAGCTGATCGCGTTGCTGCGCGCCGATGCGCGCACGAGCGTCGCGACGCTCGCCGCGAAGCTGAAAGTCGCACGCGGCACCGTGACGGCCCGGCTGAGGCGGCTGGAGGATGCGCGCGTGATCGTCGGCTACACGATCCAGCTGCAGCCGGCCGCGGAGCCGGAACACATTCGCGCCTGGATGGGCGTGCAGGTCGAGGGCAACCAGACCCACGAGGTCATCGCGAGCCTGTTGGGCGAGCCGGCGGCGGTCGCGCTGCACGACACCAACGGACGCTGGGACCTGTGGGCGGAATTACGCGCGAGTTCGCCCGCCGAATTGTCGAAGGTGCTCGAACGTGTGCGGCTGATCAAGGGCATCAGACATACCGAGACGAGCATTCTGCTCAAGAGCTACCGGTAACTGCATTGAATGGGCGGCAGGCCTGTCGTCGAGGCGCCGACGCAGCACGGCTTGACGAGGCATGCTGGCGCACCGGACGATGAAGCGTGGCCGCTGCGGCGCGTATGGCGCCGGCCGGTCTGGTCGTGACCGGCGCCATGCGGGTGACGCGTCAGGCAAGTGCCGGGACGCGCTCGCCGTTCGCTTGTTCCCGGCGATCGAGCACGCCGAACAGGTTCTTCGGATCGGTCGTTTCGGGAATCAGCTCGACGACGTCGCCGATACCGAGTTCGGCGGCCTTGTCGCGGATGAAGGTCAGCGCCGAATAATCCTCGAGCGCAAAACCGACCGAATCGAACACGGTGATTTCAGCCGGGGTCGTGCGTCCAGGTGCGACGCCGGCCAGAACGCGCCAGAATTCCGTCACGGGGAAGTCCGGTGCCATCTGCTGGATATCGCCTTCGATACGCGTCTGCGGCTCGAATTCGACGAACACGTTGCCCTGACGGAGGATCTCCGCATGCAGCTCCGTCTTGCCGGGGCAATCGCCGCCGACCGCATTGAGGTGCATGCCGGGCTCGATCATGTCGGGCGTCAGGATGGTCGCGTTGGTCTTGTCGGCGGTGACGGTCGTGACGATGTCCGCGCCGCGTGCGGCTTCGGCCGCGCTGCGGCAGACGATGATCTCGAGCGCCTGGTTCGCGAGGTTCGCCACGAGCTTCTCGGTGGCGGCCGGATCGACGTCGAATACACGCAGGGTGCGGATACCCAGGAGGTCGCGAAATGCCAGTGCCTGGAATTCACTTTGCGCGCCGTTGCCGATCAGCGCCATCACGCGACAGTTCGGCCGGGCCAGCACGCGGGCAGCCATTGCGGACGTGGCTGCCGTGCGGATCGCGGTGGTCAGCGTCAGTTCGGACAGCAGGCGGGGCGCGCCCGTGTCGACGTTCGCGAGCACGCCGAATGCCATGACGGTGGGCAGCCCGTCGCGGGTATTCTTCGGATGGCCGTTCACGTACTTGAACGCAAACTCGTGCGTATCGGCGACCGGCATCAGCTCGATGACGCCTTCGGCGGAATGACATGCGACACGCGCGCTCTTGTCGAATTCCTGCCAGCGGAGAAAGTCGCGCTCGATGCGCTCGACCACGCCGGCGATGCATTGCGAAAGGCCGACCTGCTGCACCAGGCGGATGACATCGTTGGCGCTCAGATAGACGGTACGGGGAAGCCGGGACTTCATGGTGAGTTCCTGAATCGTTGATCAATGACGATAGTTTCGCAACGTTCGGCGTCAGTCGATAGCGACGACGATGCTGCATTTCGACGCATGATTGATCAAAGCGGCAGGAAAACCGGGCAGACTGCTCAGTGCGTGCGTTCGAAGCACGCCGCGGCGGCCCGCAGGCTTCGATGCCTGCCGGATAGCGGCGCCTGGGCTGCTTCGATCGTCGTTTACACCGTCATACACCCGATTTCTCGGTATTTTCCCTTAATCCGACCCCTCGGGATTTTCCCCTAGCACGCCATGACCCGCGCCGCGCGGGCTGCGTGGCCCCCTCCCCGACGAATCCCGCACAGCCGCGCCAACATTGACCTTCACGCCATTCGCACGGTTTCGGGGCAATCCCGCTTTTTTGCCCGTATTCGATGCATTACCAAAGGTAGGGAAAAGCGCACAGAAAATGTATCGGGACCGATGTAATTGGATTGATACGCTGCATTCACTGCATCAGCGCCGTCAACCACGCAGGAGCGGCATCGAGCCCACGCGGCAAGCGGGCAATCGATGACGATTCATACCAGGTTCGCGGCTTCCATCACCAGTTAGTCGGGATGACAGAATGGCTCCAAATCTGACGTTTGCGCCGGGCGACGTACTTCCCCCCGGCGCAATCCACACCGACGGCGCGCCGTCGATCGCCCGGTCGAGCATCGCGACCGGAACCGACATCCTGACCGTCAAGCACCTGTCGAAGATTTTCGGTCCGAAGCCCGAGCGTGCGATCGAGATGCTGAAGCGCGGTATCGGACGCAACGAGATCTTCGCCGAAACCGGCAACATGGTGGCGGTCAACGACGTGAGCCTGAGCGTGCGGGCCGGCGAGATCTTCGTGATCATGGGGCTGTCGGGCTCCGGGAAATCGACGCTGGTTCGTCTGCTGAATCGTCTGATCGAGCCGACGTCCGGGCAGGTCGTGCTCGAAGGCCGCGACATCGCACCGATGTCGACGCCGGAACTGCGCGACGTTCGACGCCAGAAGATGGCGATGGTGTTCCAGTCGTTCGCACTGCTGCCTAACCGCACCGTGATCGACAACATCGCGTACGGGCTCGAAGTCGCCGGGATCAAGAAGGCGCAGCGCTACGAAGTCGCACGCGCCGCGCTGGAGCGCGTCGGCCTCGGGTCATACGAGAAGCTGCTGCCGAGCGAGTTGTCGGGCGGCATGCAGCAGCGGGTGGGCCTGGCTCGCGCGCTGGCGGTGAATCCGTCGGTGCTGTTGATGGACGAGGCATTCTCCGCGCTCGATCCGCTGATCCGCTTCGAAATGCAGAACGAGCTGCTGCGCCTGCAGAAGGACGAGCAGCGCACGATCGTGTTCATTTCCCACGATATCGAGGAAGCGGTCAAGATCGGCGGGCGCATCGGCATCATGAAGGACGGCTGCCTGATCCAGGTCGGCACGCCGGCCGAACTGATCCAGACGCCGGCCGATGCCTACGTGCAGGACTTCTTCCGCAACGTCGACGTGTCGCGCTTCCTGAAGGCATCGAGCATGATGACGACGGTCGAGCGCGGGCTGCTTCGGTGCGATGCGGGTACGTCGTCCGACCGCTACCTGAACCAGCTGATCGACAGCGGCGCGGAATGCGGCTACGTGTGCGACGAGGCCGGCCATTACCTGGGCTGCGTCACGCCCGCCACGCTGCACCGGTCCGGCACGCGACCTATTCGCGACGCATTCCTGAGCGATTTCAATGCGGTTTCGATCGATACGGACCTGCATCGGCTCGCGTCGATCGCGCTGACCCAGCAGCACGACGTGCCGGTGACGAACGCAGCGGGACAACTGGCGGGCGTCGTGTCCTGCCGGACGATACTCAAGCAGATGATGCAACGGAGGGCAGCATGAATTCGTCGGTGATCGGCAAGTTCGCGGAGAACTTCGTCAACTTTCTGTTTCTGCATTTCCGCGGCGGCTTCGACACGTTCTCGGCGGGGCTCGGCGCGGTCGTGAAGCTGCTCGAGGACGGCCTTGCCGCCATCCCGTTCATCGCGATGGTCGTGATCCTGGTCGGACTCGCGCTGTGGCGCCGCGGCATCGTGTTTTCGATCTTCGTCGGCTGCGCGCTGCTCGTCATTCACTACATGGGGCTGTGGGCGCAGACGGTGTCGACCCTCGCGCTCGTCACCGCGGCGACGTTCTTCAGCCTGGTGATCGGTGTCCCGCTGGGGATCTGGGGCGCGCGCAACAACCGGATCGGCATGATCCTGCGCTCGCTGCTCGACTTCATGCAGACGATGCCCGCGTTCGTGTACCTGATTCCGGCCGTGATCCTGTTCGGGCTTGGACGCGTGCCGGCGGTGATCGCCACGATCGTGTTCGCGATGCCGCCCGTCGTGCGGCTGACGACGCTCGGCATTCGTCAGGTTCGCGAGGAACTGATCGAAGCCGGCCGCTCGTTCGGCAGCACCGACTGGCAGCTGCTGTGGAAGATCCAGCTGCCGAACGCGTTGCCGTCGATCATGGCCGGCGTGAACCAGACGATCATGATGGCGCTGTCGATGGTGGTGGTCGCGTCGATGATCGGCGCGGGCGGCCTCGGCGAATACGTGCTGAGCGGCATCCAGCGCCTCGACATCGGGATCGGCTTCGAAGGCGGGTTAGGCGTCGTGTTGCTCGCGATCGTGCTGGATCGCCTGACGGAAAGCTTCGGCGTGAAGGCGAAGAAGAAGGTGAAGAAGCCGATGGCGCGTGCCGGCAAGGCTGGCCCGCACGGCGCGGCACGCACCTGACGGGCAGGGCAGGCGAAGGCGGTTGACGGATGATGACGCGCCGCGGCCACGGTGCCGCGGCGGAATCGATGTAGCAGTGCGTGGAGACCGGAAACGCCGCTTGAAGGCGTTCCTCACCCTTGAAAGACTCGCGTGATTAACAAGGAGTACTAGATGAATACCCATGCGTTCAAATCGCTTCTGGCGAAACTTGCGGTATCGACGGTGGTTGCCTGCAGCGCAGGTGTGGGAGCGGTGTCGGCGGCCGAGCCGGTCAAGATCGCGGTGACCAACTGGGCGGACGTGCTGGCGGTGGCCAACGTGGCGAAGTACGTGCTGGAGACGCAACTCAAGCAGCCGGTGCAGTTCGTCCAGGCCGACATCGGCATCCAGTACCAGGGTGTCGCGCGCGGGGATCTCGACATCATGGTCGGCGGCTGGCTGCCGGTCACGCATGCGACGTACTACGCGAAGTACAAGAACGACCTGGATGACGTCGGCATCATCTACACCGGCGGCAAGAACGGCTGGGCGGTGCCGACCTACGTTCCGGAATCGGCGTTGTCGTCGATCGCCGACCTGAACAAGCCGGAGGTCAAGAGCAAGCTGAACGGCACGATCCAGGGCATCGAGCCGGGCGGCGGCCTGATGCAGGCGTCCGAGAAGACCATCAAGGCATACAACCTGGACGGCTACAACCTCCAGGCCTCGAGCGAGGCCGGGATGCTGGCGAGCGTGTCGCGTGCGTACCAGTCGAAGCAGTGGGTCGTCGCGACGGTGTGGAGCCCGCACTGGCTGTTCCAGAAGTGGCAGATGCGCTACCTGAAGGACCCGAAGGGCACGCTGGGCGGTGAAGAGCAGATTCATGCCTTCGCGTCGAAGAAGTTCGCCGGCAAGTTCCCGCGCGCCGACGTGTTCTTCAAGCATCTGAAGCTGACGCTGGCCGATGTCGAAGCGATCGAGTTCGAGGGCAACAGCACGAACGACTACGCAACGGCCGCGAAGAAGTTCGTCGATGCGCACCCGGACAAGCTGAAGGCCTGGCTGCAGCAGTAAAGCCGCGTGCCGGTCACGCGGACGATGCGATCGGCGTCGTCCGCGCGCACCGGCCATGCGTTTCGCCCGCTGCCGACGGTCGGGGCCGCAACGATGGCGCCGGCCTTGCAGCGTGCGGTACACGCAGTCCATGCAGCACGTAACGATTTGCGCCGCGGAGTCACCAAGTGAACGAGAACGCCCGCTTTTTTTCCGAAACGCTCCAGAGCCGGGATCCGGTGATCGCATCGGAGATCGCACTGGAGCTGCGTCGCCAGCAAACCCAGATCGAACTGATCGCGTCCGAAAACATCGCGTCGGCGGCGGTGCTGGAAGCCCAGGGCACCGTGCTGACGAACAAATACGCGGAAGGCTACCCGTCGCGGCGGTATTACGGCGGTTGCGACCATGTCGACCGGATCGAGGCGCTCGCGATAGACCGTGCATGCGCGTTGTTCGACGCGAATCACGCGAACGTCCAGCCGCACTCGGGCGCGCAGGCCAACGGCGCGGTGATGCTCGCGCTGGTCAAGCCCGGCGACACGGTGATGGGCATGTCGCTCGATGCGGGCGGCCACCTCACGCACGGCGCGCGGCCCGCGCTGTCGGGGAAATGGTTCAACGCGGTGCAGTACGGCGTGAGCCCGGATACGCTGCGCATCGATTACGACGACGTCCGCCGGCTCGCCGAGCAGCATCGTCCGAAGCTGATCATCGCCGGCTATTCCGCGTATCCGCGTGCGCTCGACTTCGCGGCGTTTCGCGAGATCGCGGACAGCGTCGATGCGAAGCTGATGGTCGACATGGCGCACATCGCCGGCATCGTCGCGGCCGGCCGGCATCCGAACCCCGTGCCGTTCGCGGACGTGGTGACGTCCACCACGCACAAGACGCTGCGCGGCCCGCGCGGCGGTTTCATCCTGACTAACCACGCCGATGTCGCGAAGCAGATCAATTCGGCGGTGTTTCCGGGGCTGCAGGGCGGCCCGCTGATGCATGTCGTCGCGGGCAAGGCCGTGGCCTTCGCGGAAGCGCTTCGTCCGGAGTTCACCCGTTATATCGACCAGATGCTGCGCAATGCGCAGGCGCTCGCGAGCGTGCTGACGGCGGGCGGACTGACGCTTGCCACGGGCGGCACCGACAACCATCTGCTGCTGGTCGACCTGCGCACGCAGCGCATCACCGGCATGCAGGCCGAGAAGGCGCTGGAGCGCGCCGGCATCACCTGCAACAAGAACGGCATTCCGTTCGATACGGAAAACCCGACCGTCACGTCCGGCATCCGGCTCGGCACGCCGGCCGGCACCACGCGCGGCTTCGGTATCGCGCAGTTCGAGCAGATCGGCGCAATGATTCTCGACGTCCTGGCGGCGCTCAAGCGCGATCCGGCCGGTGACGAAGCCGTCGAGCGGTCGGTGCGCACGCGCGTGCGCGACCTGTGCAACCAGTTTCCCATCTACGCGCACACGGAGGCGTTCGCCTGACCGCGGCAGCGGCCCGGGCACGGAGCATCGTTCGGATCACGTAGCGAATCGATCGGCAGGGCTGCGCGCATGCAGTGAAGCTGCCGACGACATTGAGTCGAATTGCCGGTTTCCTGCCTGACGGCGAGCCGCCGGCGCACCCACCTGAATGAGGAATCGAAATGAGCTTCGAGGGCGTACACACACCGCTGGTCACCCCGTTCGACGCGGACGGCGAAATCGATCATGAACTGCTGGGCCGCCATGCGGCCGATCTCGCCGGCCGGGTGTCCGGCCTCGGCATCGGCGGGACGACGGGCGAATACTATGCATTGAGCTTCGACGAGCGCGTGCGCACGTTCGACACGGTCGCGGCCGCGGCCGGCGGCAAGACGTTCCTGACCGCGGGCATCAATGCGACGACGACGAAGGAAGTGCTGCGTCTCGGCCGCGAAGCGAAACGCGCGGGTTTGAACGCGTTGCTCGTGGCGGCGCCGTATTACGCGCAGCCGACCCAGCAGGAACTGCTCGCGCACCTGCTCGCGGTGGACGACGCGCTCGACATGCCGATCATGCTGTACAACTTCCCGGCGCGCACGGGCACCGAAATCGGCGACGACATTCTCGAGACGCTGCTCGCGCGCAAGAACTTCGTCGCGATGAAGGAAAGCACGGGCGACATCGCGCATCTGCATCACCTGTCGACGCATTTCGGCGGCCGGCTCGTGCTGAGCTGCGGGATGGACGACCAGGCACTCGAATTCTTCGCGTGGGGCGCACGCAGCTGGGTCGGCGGCGCCTCGAACTTCCTGCCGGAAGCGCACGCCGACCTGTTCGACGCCTGCGTGAAGCGCGGCGATTTCGCGACCGGCCGCACGCTGATGGCCCAACTGCTGCCGGTGCTCGAACTGCTCGAGCGCAGCGGCAAGTTCATTCAGTACGTGCGTTACGGCTGCGAGCTGGCGGGCTTGCCGGTGGGCGTTGCCCGCGCACCGCTCGGCGCGCTGTCGGGCGACGAGCGCGACGCGTTTGCGAAGCTCGTGAAGCCGCTGCTGCGCGACGGCCGTTGATCGATCATGAGCTCGACTCTGGCATTCGCGCGGTTTCCGGCGCCGGACGGGACGAATGGCTGGTGGGAGAGCCTGCCGCCCGCGCCGGAGGCTCGCACCATCACGTCCGGGCACCGGTTCGACTGGGTCGTCGTCGGCGGCGGCATCACCGGGCTGTGCGCGGCGCGCCGGCTTGCGGAACTGGCGCCCGGCGCGTCGATTGCGCTCGTGGAGGCCGATCGGATCGGCCGCACCACGGCCGGGCGCAATTCCGGATTTTTCGTCGACCTGCCGCACGACATCAGCAGCGAAAGCTACTCGCGCAGCATCGACGAAGATCGCGCCGACGTGCGGTTTCAGCGGCACGGCATCGATTATGTGCGCGACCTCGTGCGGCGCTTCGGCATCGATTGCGACTGGCGCGACGACGGCAAATTCCACGCGTCGGTCAACCAGAAGGGCGCGGCCGCGCTCGCGCATTTCGCCGACGGGCTGGCGCGCATCGGCGAAGCGTTCGAATGGCTCGACCAGCCGGCAATCCAGGCCGTGACGGGCACCGGGTTCTACACGGGCGCGCTCTTCACGCCGGGCTGCAGCACGGTGCAGCCGGCCGCGCTGATGCGCGGCCTGGCGGCGACGCAACCGGACAACGTGACGGTGTTCGAGCTGAGCCCGGTGACGCGGATCGAACCGCGCGGCGACGCGCGCGTGCTGCATTTCGCCGGCGGCACGATCGTCGCGAAGCAGGTGATCCTCTGCACGAACGCGTATGCGGCGACCTTCGGCATGCATTCGAACGGCTTGCTGCCCGTCTATACGTTCGCGTCGCTTACGCGCCCGCTGACGCCCGACGAAGTGGCGAAGCTCGGCGGCACGCGCTCGTGGTCGCTGATTCCGGCCGATCCGATGGGCACGACGGTGCGGCGCCTGATCACCAACCGCATTTGCGTGCGCAACCATTTCGCGTTCCGGCCGGACGTGAAGGCGTCGCAGGCCGACCTCGCGAAGTCGCGGCATCTGCATCGGCGCTCGTTCGAGCGCCGCTTCCCGATGCTCGGCGGCGTCGAGCTCGAATATACGTGGGGCGGGCCGCTGTGCCTGTCCGCCAACAATGGCGCGTTGTTCGGCAGGTGCGACGACGGCCTCTACGAGGCGATCGGCTGCAACGGCCTCGGCCTGAGCCGCGGGTCGGCGTCGGGCAAGCTGATCGCCGAGTACGCGCTCGGCGAATCAAACAGCCTCGTGCAGCAACTGCTGAACCAGCCGCATCCGCGCCCGCTGCCGGTCCGACCGATCGTCGACCTGGCCGTGTCGGCGACGATCTGGGCCAAGGAATTCTCGGCCGGTGCCGAGCTTTGATCTTCAAGGAAACGACATGACGACCCATCAGGAATGGAAACAGAAGGCGAATGCGTTGTCGCTCGACGGTCGCGCGTTCATCGCGGGGCAGCGCCGCGCGTCCGCATCGGGCGAGACGTTCGCAACGCTCAATCCCGCATCCGGCAAGGTGCTCGCCGAGGTCGCGCGCTGTCACGAGCGCGACGTCGAGCAGGCGGTCGCGGCCGCGCGCGACGCGTTCGAATCGGGCGTGTGGTCGAAGGCCGCGCCCGCACACCGCAAGGCGGTGCTGCTTCGGCTCGCGCAGCTGATCGACGAGCATGCGGACGAGCTCGCGCTGCTCGAGGCGCTCGAAGCCGGCAAGCCGATCGGCGAATGCCTGGGGCTCGACATTCCCGAGTCGGCCGCGTGCATTCGCTGGCATGCGGAGGTCACCGACAAGCGCTACGACGCGTTGTCGCCGTCCGGTGCCGGTGTCGTGAGCATGATTACCCGCGAGCCGATCGGGGTGGTCGGCGCGGTGCTGCCGTGGAATTTCCCGGCGCTGATGCTCGCCTGGAAGATCGGCCCCGCGCTGTCGGTCGGCAACAGCGTGGTCGTGAAGCCGGCGGAACAGACGTCGCTGTCGACGCTGCGGATCGCCGATCTCGCGCGCGAGGCCGGCGTGCCGCCGGGCGTGTTCAGCGTCGTCACCGGGTTCGGCGGCGAGGCGGGCGAAGCGATAGGCCGCCATCCGGACGTCGATCTCGTCGCGTTCACCGGCTCGACCGCGACCGGCAAGCGCTTCCTGCACTACTCGGCCGATACCAACCTGAAGCGCGTCGTGCTCGAATGCGGCGGCAAGAATCCGCAGGTGATCCTGCCGGACGTCGCGAACCTCGACGCGGTGGCCGAACAGGCGGTCGCCGCCGCGTTCTGGAACATGGGCGAGAACTGCAGCGCGGGCTCGCGGATCCTCGTGCCGTCGAGCCGCAAGGCGGAACTGCTGGAGAAGATGCAGGCCGTGCTCGCCGGCTGGAAGACCGGCGATCCGCTCGACCCGGACGTGAAGCTCGGTGCGCTGATCGAGCAGAAGCACTACGAGAAGGTGCTCGGCCATATCGAGAAGGCGAAGGCGGAAGGCGCGCGCGTGGCGTGTGGCGGCCGTGCGATCCTCGCGGAAACCGGCGGCTGGTTCGTCGAACCGACGATCTTCGATCAGGTGACGCCGGAGATGAGCATCGCGCGCGACGAAGTGTTCGGGCCGGTCGTGTGCGTCATCGAGTACGACGACGTCGACGATGCGGTGCGGATCGCGAACGATACGTGCTACGGGCTGGCCGCGTCGCTGTGGACCGACAACGTGAACAGCGCGCACAAGGTCGCCGCGCGGATTCGCGCGGGCACGGTCACGGTGAACTGTTTCGGCGAAGGCGACCTGTCGACGCCGTTCGGCGGCTTCAAGCAGTCGGGGTTCGGCGGGCGCGACAAGTCCGTCTACGCGCACGATCAATACTGCGAGCTGAAGACCACCTGGCTGAAGCTCGACTGAGTGCGCGCGGCGGGGCGACAAGACAAACGACGTTACGCCTGTCGCCGCGCCGCGCGACGGGGCGTCGCGGCCGGCGGACGTGCCGACGAGAAGTTCGCCTTGCCGTCCCCATCATCGATTCCGATAATGGCGACGCGGTGCACAATCGATCGAAAATGGCGTCATCATGACGCTGTTGCGGCGGCTGAGCCGCCCTTGCCAGCCGCCTGGCTGACGCGCAAGCTACAGTATTCAGATAATTGAAAGGTTTGCGATGAGACAGCCCGCGGCCAACCGGCGGGAGG
>Ga0154006_1000095_pt1 | contig 29396 bp, 23 predicted proteins | sample TSFL090MetaG_FD_104747 | JGI IMG/M metagenome (GOLD analysis project Ga0154006, IMG submission 104747) | Attine ant fungus gardens microbial communities from Florida, USA - TSFL090 MetaG | ecosystem: Host-associated > Fungi > Mycelium > Unclassified | place: USA: Florida, Wakulla State Forest...
AGATAGTTGAGATTAGTTTTTTGAAAATCCCCGAAACGTAAATGTTCGGGGATTTTTGTTTTTGGAAAAAATACTGGCGCAAGTGATCCTACGGAACACTTGCGCCAGTTTCTGTTAGTTCTCGGCTAATCATTTGTAACAATCCCGTCATAACAGCAATCGATTCTGACTTTCGGTGATTGCATAGTATCTTTACGGCATAATACAGCAAGGAACGCAATGGCAAAAAAAGGATTGATATTGATGAATCTGGGATCTCCCGATTCCACGAAAGTTTCGGATGTAAGGCGCTATCTACGCGAATTTCTGATGGATGAGCGCGTATTGGACATGAACCCTATAGGGCGGTTTTTTTTGGTAAATGGCATCATCGCGCCTTTTCGCGCGCCAAAGTCTGCCGAAGCGTATCGTGCCATTTGGACGGAAGAAGGTTCGCCGTTGATTGTATTGACCAAAGATTTGCAAAAAGCCGTGCAGGACATTGTTCCCGAAAACGTGGAAATCGCCATGCGTTACGGCAGTCCCGACCCAAAAACAGCTTATGAAAATTTGCTGAAAAACAATCCTGATCTGGAAGAAGTGATTTTGTTTCCCTTGTATCCGCATTATGCCATGAGCAGTTACGAAACGGCGGTGGAATACATGAAAAAAGTCTACCAGCAAGAAGGCTACCGTTTTCAACTAAAAAATGTTCCCGCTTATTACGAACACCCTGCCTATCTCCAAGCGTTGGTCGAAAGCATTCGTCCGTATTTGCAGCAACCTTTTGACAAATTGGTATTCAGCTATCATGGCGTGCCGGAACGACATATTTACAAAGGGCACAAACAGTTTGGCGAACGTACGCCGTGCGATAAGTTGTGTTCGGGTGAATGTCCAACTACGGCGACGCATTGCTATCGCGCGCATGTACGCAGAACAACGCGTTTAGTCGTCGATGCATTGGGGATTCCCGACGGAAAATGGGAACAGACTTTCCAGTCGCGTTTGGGACGCGATCCTTGGTTGCAGCCTTATACAGCCGAGCGTTTGGAACAATTGCCCAACGAAGGTGTCAAAAAACTGTTGGTCGTTTCGCCCGCATTTGTAAGTGACTGTTTGGAAACGTTGGAAGAGATAGCCATTCAAGGAAAGGAAACTTTTTTGCATGCCGGCGGAGAATCTTTTGAAACTATTCCTTGCCTCAATACGAATGGCGATTGGGTAAAAGCTATTGCGACGATAAAGGAAACGGCGGAGCCGATTTGATAATGAATAAAGTCCGTAAGGCGGAAAGTCAGAAAAATAGAATTCTGAAAGATATCTTATTGTCTAGGCGCTTATTTTCGCTTAGCTGACGACCGACGACTGACCACTCAAAATAAACTCATCACTCATAACTCAACATGTATTTCTATCTCAAAGCCATCCATATTATATTTGTCGTCTGCTGGTTTGCGGGATTGTTTTATATGCCGCGGTTGCTGATTTACAACCGCGAGGCTCAGGACAAATCCGAACCGGAAAAAAAGATATTGACCGACCAATATAACCTCATGCAAAAAAGGTTGTGGTTTGGCATTACGTGGCCGTCGGCAATCATTACATTGGTGATGGGGCCTGTACTTGTTTTTCAGGGAGGTTGGGATATTGCGTTGGTGAATGGACATGCATCCTGGCTTTGGATAAAGTTGGTTTTTGTATTGCTATTGTACGCATACCATTTTTCGCTGCACGTACTTTTTAAACAGCAGCAGAAAAGTCTTTTCCAATATACGAGCCAACAACTGCGTATTTGGAACGAGGTGGCGACGCTGCTACTTTTCGCGATTGTCTTTTTGGCGACGGTCAAGGAAAGCTTCAGTTTCGTGTACGGAATCGTCGGAATAGTGGCACTTGTCGTAGTGCTGATGCTGGCTATTCGTATATATGCGAAAGTTCGCAAAAAATAAGATTGGTTTAATGGAGATATTGAATAAAAGAAGTAAATTTGGTTGGTAGAACCAAAGATCTTTCTCCTATTTTTCCACAACTAAAATCTTGTTTTATGCATAAGTCTATATTGATTCCCACCGATTTCTCAGATGTCGCTTATCATGCTTCGGAATATGCAATTGCCTTGGGTAGACAACTAGGCATCAAGAAACTGGTACTGTACCATGCTTGGCAACAGCCGGTAGTTGTCGATCCTAATCTGGTCAATACCGAAATGGTCAATGCTGAGGAGCTACAGGAAATAGGCGATGAAAATCTGCATAGTTTTACCAAAAAAGTCAAACAGCTTGCCGGCCCCGAATTTGAGGTCGTGCAGGAAATGGATTACAATCCTGTCGCTGGCGGCATTGCCGAAATGTGTCGCAAATACAATGCGGTGTATGTGATCATGAGCGTAACGGGCTCAGGTAAATTTGTCGAAAAAGTATTGGGCAGCAATGCGGTTTCCACGGCAAAGACTATCGATATTCCCGTGATTATCGTGCCGGGTTCGTACACTTTTCAACCAATCGAACATATTGCGCTTACCTGCGACTATAAAAATGTCGAAACGACGATTCCGTTTGAGCCTGTCAAACAGATATTGGACGATACAAACGCCAAATTGATGGTCGTTTATATTGACACCACACGCGAAACTTTACCGGATTCCTTGGAAGAACAAAACCGTCAGATCAATATGTTTTTGGATCGTACGGACGCACAGTTTCATGTCGTGGAAGACAGCAGCTTCATGCACGGTATTGCCGAGTTTTCCGACGAAAATCATATTGAACTGATCGTCGCCGTACCGAGAAAAAAAGGATTTTTGGAAGTGTTGTTCAAAGGCAGCCGCACGACGGAACTGGCTTTCAATAGTAAAAAACCAATCATGATCGTTCACAAAAAACTAGAATAGGGTCGATTGAGGAATTTGAAAATTGGAGGGTTTGAAAATGGAATGTGTTGGGTATAAAAAAAGGTCGTTGACGGAAAGTCAACGACCTTTTTTTGAGAGGACCTCATCCCTCATTTCTCCTAAAAGAGAAGGGCGATGCGAAACGCTTGTGAGACTCGAGTCGGGACGGGTTTCTTATTGCCCTGTGTAGGGACAGTCCAAATAGAGCTGTTCTGAGGAATAGGCTGGCGCTGAAAAAAAATTAGGAGAGAATTATTTTTTCAAAAGACAAGTGATTTAGTATGAATGAATTGTGGAATTATTTTATGATTTATTATTAAAAGTTGCCAATACTTTTCTTTTTTATATTAAAAGATTGTTATTTTAGCGTATTGTTTTGTTAATTGTTTTATAAAGAAAATTTGATTCTATGAGAAAAAAAGGAATAAAGTATGCATTGCTGCCCTTTATGGCTACGATGTTGACCCTTACATTGTTTGCCCAAACGAATTTAATTACAGGAACCGTTAAGGACACAGCAGGAGCACCTATTGAAGGTGTCTCAATTTCAGTTAAAGGGGGTAAGTTGTTGGGAACAACAGGTAATGACGGAAGTTTCTCCATTGCCGTCAATTCAGATTCAAAGGTTTTGACATTTAATCTAGTCGGCTACGCGTCTCAGGACAAATCAATTGAAAATGAGATTTCATCCATTAGCATTGTTTTGTTGCCAGCAATGAAGTCTGGGGACGAAGTGGTCGTCACGGCACTCGGTATTAAAAGAGAGCGCAAAGCATTAGGATATGGTGTGCAGGAACTCAAAGGACAAGTATTGGAAGATGCACACGAACCCAACGTGACCAACGCTTTGTCTGGACGTGTCGCTGGTCTTCAGGTTGTAAGGTCGAGCGGAGGTCCTGCCGCTTCTTCCAAAATAATTTTGCGTGGTTATACCTCTCTGACGGGTGACAACCAGCCCTTGATAGTCGTTGACGGTATCCCGATTGACAATACGGCGGGTATCGGCAAAAATCCCGGAGCGACAAATGACTATTGGAACCCTTCGCTCGATATGGGGAATGGATTGGCGGATATTAACCCAGATGATATTGCTAGTGTCAGTATCCTGAAAGGACCAGCTTCGGCTGCATTGTACGGTTCCCGTGCTGGAAACGGTGCGATTATCATCACGACAAAATCGGGATCTGTACAAAAAGGTCTGGGTATTTCCTTGACATCCTCCGTTGGTATGGAAAAAATTTTTACAGGACCAGAAATGCAGACTTCTTTTGGACAAGGGTCTACCAATATCTACAATCCAATAGGGACATCAAGCTGGGGGCCAGAGATCACAGGTCAAAAAGTGACTAACTGGGCGGGCAAAGACGTCAATCTTGAGGCCTATAACAATGTCAAAAACTATTTCAATACAGGCTTCAATATTAATGAGAATATTGCTTTTTCGCAGCAGTTTAAGTCTACTTCCATTTATAGTTCCTTTGGACGTTTGGACAACAAAAGCATGATTCCGGGTGCAAAATTGGGAAGAACCAATTTGATGACGCACGTTGTAAGTCATTTTGGAACCAATGACAAATGGACTTTGGATGTAAAAGTGCAATATATCAACAGCAAAGCAACTAACCGTCCGCAAGCTGGTAACAATGGTGGAAACGTATATAGAGGTATGTACTTAATGCCTGTTTCGTTAGATATCCGTGATTTCAAAGCAGCGAAAGATTCGGCGGGAGATATGCTTTGGTATCTGCCCAATAGTGCAAGTGTCAATCCTTACTGGGCTAGCAAATATGTACAAAACGCTGATACGCGTAACCGATTTATTATGAATGCTTCGCTGAAATACCAGTTTACGGATTGGTTGAATGCGGAAGTTAAGGGCGGTGCGGACATGTACAATACGACGGCCGACACACGTACGTATGCCGGTTCCCCATTGACTAATCAATACGGCTATGGAAAAAGCAGTTTCAGTGAGGTCAATTACAGTGCATTAGTAACGGCAAAAAAAGATGATGTATGGGGCAAACTAGGCGGTTATGTGACGCTTGGAAGTAACTTGATGTCCAGAAGTACCAGTTCGCTGAGTGCTAATTCCGGAGCATTGGAAGTGCCCGATCTGTTCTCCATTAACAATGGTGTCAAAGCGCCGTCGGTTCGTGAAGGTTATTACAACAAAAAGATCAACTCTTTGTACGGTTCCGCTCAGGTAAACTGGGATGGCTACCTGTTCTTGGAAGAAACGGTTCGTAACGACTGGACCTCAGCTTTGGCTCCTAACCACCGTTCTTATTTATACATTTCCACAAACCTGTCTTATGTCTTTACTGACATGATTAACCGAAACGGCGGTTCACTTCCATCTTGGTTAAGCTATGGTAAGTTGAGGGCGTCTGCTGCTCAGGCGGGTAACGATATGGACCCGTATAAGTTGTACAATACTTATTCGATCGGAAAAGACCCTAACGGTAATACGACGGCTAGTCGCGGCAATACGCTTTATAATCCTAATGTGGTCAATGAACTGATCAAAACATACGAATTGGGAGCCGAACTGAGATTGTTCAAAAGCAGACTTGGTATTGACTTTTCTTGGTACAAGACCAATGCAACTAACCAATTGTTACCGATCGCATTGGATCCATTAAGTGGCTACAGTTTCAGAATGATCAATGCCGGCAATATTGAAAGCAAAGGTATTGAGGTCGTGTTGAACGGTAAGATATTGGAGCACCCAGACGGTTTCAACTGGGACATGCAGGTCAACTTTTCCAAAAACAACAATATGATGAAAGCGCTCGCGCCGGATGTGGATAAATATACATTGGGTGGTTTTGACGTGTTGAGTGTTGTTGCCCAAGCCGGAAAAAAATACGGTGAGATTTATGGAACGACCTTTGTTCGCGTGAATGATCCTGCAAGTTCCTATAATGGCCAGCTATTGTTGAGCGATGCAGGTTTGCCTCAGCAAAATTCGACACCTAAAGACCTTGGCAATCAGCAGGCTAATTTCTTGTTGGGAACAACGCAGACATTTTCCTACAAAAATGTTTCACTTTCCTTCTTGCTGGATGGTCGTTTCGGAGGAAAGATTTTCTCCGCGACACTTGCCAATATGCAAGCTCTAGGGACTGCTGCACAGACTGTACAAAATGGCAAAAGAGAAGATATGATTGTTTCAGGCGTCGTTAGCGATGGCAATGGCGGTTATATCTCCAATACAAAACCGATCACGACACAGCAATATTGGCAAGCGATTCAGCCCGGAAATATTGGAATTTCGGAAGCGAATCTTTATGACGCCACTAATGTCCGTTTAAGAAATGTGCAGTTAAGCTATAATTTTTCTAAGAAAGCGTTTGGCAAGTCCGGAATACAAGGTGCAAGTTTAGGATTGTCTTGCAACAATGTTTGGTTGATTTCTAGCCACATGCACGGCATAGACCCAGAAAGTGTGTACGCCGTAGGTTCCAACGCCGTAGGTTTTGAAAATGGAGCTCCTCCAACTTCCCGTTATTTCATGTTTAACCTGCGCGTCAATTTTTAATCCCCAAAGAATGCATACAATGAAAAAAATTAATAAAAACTGGATTTATATTGCTACGGCTTTGTCGTTAGGCTCCTGTTCAAAATTTACGGAACTAAACGTTGACCAGACTGCCGCCGATTCATCTCAGGTACAAGTGGAATATTTTCTCAACAATTCCATTATTGAAGCGCAGATGAACCCTGATGTGGCGGAACGTTCCTTTGTGTTGTATTGGAAACCAGCCGGTCGTCAGGCAAGCGATTTTGACGGTGGCGCCATTAGTGCAGGTACGTACGCCGATGATTGGACCACTAATTACTATAATGCACTTTCCGGTTGGCTCAATACCGCCAACACTGCTATCCAGATCGGTCAAAAACAAATTGCAACAAATGTTGCGCATGATTACACACCCAATCTGATCCAGGCGGCTCGTATCTGGCGCGTGTATTTGATGAGTGAGTTTTCTGACAATTTCGGACCGATGCCTTTGGATGGATTTCAAGGTGTCAACCCTAGTTTTAGCGACGTGAAATCAGTATATTATTTTATGTTGTCGGAATTGTCGGAAGCCGCTTCAGCCCTAGACCTTTCCATCACCGTTCCAGACAAGGTTACAAATGAAGACCCTGCGTTTAAGTATGATTTTCTGAAATGGAAAAAATATGCCAACTCGATGCGTTTGAGGTTGGCGATGCGTCTTTCGGAAGTCGATCCGGCAAAAGCCAAAGCCGAATTTGAAGCTGCTGATGGCAGATTGGACAGTTTGTTGACGGATTTAGTGGACAATTTTCAGGTACAGGAAAAAGATGGTTGGGATGCTTTGACAGGTGTCATGACGCGTTCCTGGGACGTACAGCCATTGTCCGAAACATTGAATAATCTGTACGTTGGATTAGGAGGCGTTAAGTCTGCAGATTTGTTAGGTAACGAGTTTCAGTCTTCCATCAAGCCAAGCAATTGGATGGGGCAACGTTACTTGAATCATTTTGCGACGATGACCAACGATCCACAAGCTGGTTTTTGGTTGGATGGCTTGCCTTACGCTATTGACCCAAGAGCGTATAAAGCATTTAGTATTCCGGGAGATCTTTCCAATAAAAACTATCCGCAGCAGAACGGGACTTTTGACACGCAATCGCAACGTAAGCTCCTCAATGCCGACGGATCGACGTTCAAAACGATCGATGCAAAATACACTTGGAATACGCGCGTCGATGGTAACTGGGGAAACAAAGATGCCATGAACCAGCTGGTCAATTACGGTGGTACAATGCCTCGCATCAATATGCAGTTCCGCAACAGTACGCAAAAACGCATATTCTTTGCCGCTTGGGAAACCTATTTCTTGTTGGCGGAAGCTTCCGTACGAGGATGGAAAACGCCTATTGACGGAAAAACAGCATACGAACAAGGTATTACTTTGAGTTTCAACTATTGGGATGACGGCGTTGTGGCGCCATCGACCAATCCTATATCACAGCGCTTGAGTACTTATTTGTCTTCCACGGACTATAATAGATGCGGAACCTCCGTTAGCTGGACGCACACGGTAGAACCTCCGGTTTTGCGAACTATGGAGTATCGGGATGGTTATACTAACAGCAATGGGACAGTGGCTATTAAATATCCTGCAAATAATCTGTACAAATCGGGATCGGTCAAGAATGACCTTTTGACAAAGATTATTACGCAGAAGTTTATAGCCCAATTGCCCTGGTTGCCTTTGGAAACATGGAGCGACCATCGACGTTTGGGATTGCCGTTCTTTGAAAATCCAACGATTGAACTTCCTATTCCGACATTGCCGGCATTGAACTCCGGAAACTATATGACATCCAATGTCAAGTTTCTTCCTCAACGTTTAAAATATCCTTCTGTTTTGCCTAATGCCAATAGTGTAGGGTATCAGCAAGCCGTGAGTTTGCTTGGCGGTAGCGATGATGTGCTGACGCCGTTGTGGTGGGCGCAGCAAAAATAATTTGAATAAGGAATATGCGTTGACGAGCGATCGTCAACGCATATATCAAAAATGGACGTATATGAAAGTTGTCGATAAGCATTGGAACCGATTTTGCAAAGAATTTTACAGACACCATGCTTTGTCTATTTCGGACATGTCGAAAATCGTAGTTAAAAGTCCGTCCCTGACAGCAAAAATTATTAATGAACTAATAGATGCGGATCTTATACAGGAAGCCGGAATCGCCGAATCCAGCGGTGGACGCAAACCCATTTTGTATCAGTTAAAACCTGATGCCGGCTATGTCGTCGTATTGGCGATGGACCAATATATCTGTCGATGTGCCGTGATGGATATGGGCAACCAATTGCAGTCGTCCCCCATTCAGGTTAATATTGACTTGGCAAAAGACGAACATGTGGCGGATCAAGTATTGCAATTATTGCAACGTACAATAGCGGAATCGCATCTGCCTCCGGACAAGATATTGGGTATGGGGATTGCGATGCCTGGTTTTGTCGATTTTGCTAAAGGAATCAACCACTCTTTTGTTCCTTCGCCGAACAAAGGCGTTTCGTTAAGGAGCTATCTTTCCAAAAAGTTGGATTTGCCTGTTTATTTAGACAACGATTCCAGTGTCGTCGCACTTGCAGAATCTACGTTTGGGCTAGCGCGAAATACTTCCAATGCGATGATCGTCAATATTGGTTGGGGTATTGGATTGGGAATTGTCACAAATGGGAAACTATACCGTGGCGAGAATGGTTTTGCTGGAGAATTTAGTCACATTCCGATTTTCAACAACAATAAAATATGCAGCTGCGGCAAAGTCGGCTGTCTCGAAACGGAAACTTCCCTCAAAATCATATTGGGAAAAGCTGCGGATGCGATCAAGATGGGCCGTCCTTCTCTTTTGCGTAAAACGTTGAAACCTGACGACAGTCTGGAAGATCAGTTCTTAAAATTTATACAAGCCGTAGAAAAAAGAGATACGCTTGCAATCGAGTTGCTGAACGCAGCGGCCTACAATATTGGAAAAGGTATTGCAATCCTCATTCATATTTTTAATCCGAAAAAGATTGTGTTGAGCGGGAGAGGTGCACTTGCGGGCAATGTTTGGTTGCCGCCCATACAACAAGCGATCAATGAACACTGTATCCGCAGACTTTCCGAAAATATCGAACTTGTCGTTTCCAATATGGGCTATCAAGCAGAATGGATCGGAACCGCTGCGCTCGTCGTCGAAAATAAGTTTCGGACTGACTAGCATATACGTTTAATCCAATTTAACAAGAGTTTGTGGAGGGACTGCCGATCGGGCAGTCCTTTTCTGTATCTGGACTGGTCATCGCATTTTCAATCGTATTTATTAAACAGGATTCAATACGGTTTTTACCCGTAAATAGTCCAAAGAAAAAGCTTTGCGTCATTGCTTTTTTGCGACTTTGCGTGAAAAAATCGGACTATTATTAAAGCAGCAATTGTATAAGCCTGTTTTTATGATTGGAGTGTATCACGGATATAATCTGCCAAATCACTTTCAGTGCTGGTATTACTTTTTTCAAGCTGCTGTATAATCCGTTGCCTTTCGGATGCTGTTTTGTTCTGGCTTAGTTTCTTTTGCCCCTGTAATGCGGTAACTTCTATTTCGAATGCAACAATTCCTTTCATCATACCTTTTTTGAACTTGTCGGAGAGCGTTGCCCATTGCTGCAAGTATTCTTTGTCGTAAAACTGTATCATCTGTTCCAATGCTTTCTCTTTTGCGGCTTCATCCGTAATGGTTTTCGCTATTCCATAGGCATGCACGGCGATATAGTCCCAGGTCGGCACACTTTCCTGCTTATCATAATGTGTGGGAGAAATGTAGGCATGAGGTTCTGAAAAAATAACTAACGAAGTATTGGTTTCAATATGTTTGGCTTGTTCGTTGACAATATTGAAATGGGAATGTAACACTAAATTTCCCCCGTTGTCATCAATGACAAAAGGTAGCTGTGTCGCCAATGGTATATTGTCTTTGGAGGTAACTATAGTAGCGAAACTATACCGTCTGATAAAGGCAATTTTTTCTGCCTCGTTGTCGAACTTGAAACCTTTGGGTACAAACATAATTTCTGGTGTGTATTTTTCTGTTAATAAATGCTGCAAATCATTTTGCGTATTTCTTCGAACCGGCTACGCACAGTATGACTCCAATAGTGATAGCCAACATGCCGATGCTTACTTTTTCGTGGAGGATGGAGGCTGCCAACGTCAATCCGAAAAACGGTTGCAGTAATTGTAGTTGCCCGACCGATGCGATACCTCCCTGTGCCAGACCCTTATACCAAAAAACAAATCCGATAAACATGCTGAACAAGGAAACATAACTCAAACCTATCCAGGCTCCAGTGCTTACGTTGGCAAAAGAGGGCGGCATGTAGATAAATGCTAAAGGTAGCGTTATCGGTAACGCAATCACCAACGCCCAGGAAATTACCTGCCATCCTCCCAGCGTTTTTGAAAGTCTGGCACCTTCCGCATATCCCAATCCACAAAGTACAATAGCTCCTAGCATCAACGAATCGCCGACAGGAGACGCTGAAATACCTTGGGATACTGCATATCCTATCACCAGAAAACTACCTATACTGGAAAATACCCAAAACAATGGTTTAGGGCGTTCTCCTCCTCTACAAACGCCGAATATGGCAGTTGCTAGTGGCAGCAGACCTATAAAAACAATGGAATGGGCAGACGTTACATATTGTAAAGCCAATGCGCTTAACAACGGGAAACCTATTACTGCCCCAATAGCGACTATGACCAATGGTAAGATTTGGTTTCGGGTAGGTTTCTTTTCTCTGAAAATCGTCAATGCCATTACTGCGAGCAAACCTGCTATTGTAGCCCGTACGACGGTTAAAAACACCGGATTTAAATCCAATACGGCTATGCGTGTTGCTGGGAGGGAACCGCTAAACAGTACGACTCCTATGAAACCATTTAACCATCCACTGGCAGCAATTGCTCTCGATTTACGGATGCTTAGTCCATTCATTGTATAATATTTGAAAGCAAAGTTCGGTAAAGCAATCAATAGGTTACAGTCACAGTTTTTATTATTTAAATGGTTACAGTTAAATTTACAATATGAAGAAAGTTTTTTTGTACAACGAGATAGCAAACAACATTGCCAATAAAATCAAAGGAGGTGTTTTGAAAGTTGGGGATCGTTTGCCCTCAGTAAGATTACTCAGCAAAGAACACGGCATAAGTTTGAATACGGCCAAAAGAGTGTTCCTTGAGTTGGAAGCGCAATCCCTCATACAGCCCAAACCGCAGTCTGGATATTTCGTCGGCACATTGGATTACCTCAGACTTCCGTTACCGAATGCGAGCAAGCCATTGTCTGTTGCCAAAAATACTGAGCCAAATGAGATGATCAACAGCGTCTATTCCAATATGGGACGTAAAGATTTAACACTTTTCTCCATTGGTGTGCCATCGGGTAACCTCTTGCCCTTGGCAAAACTGAAAAAGGAAATCGTATTGGCCACAAGGGCATTGAAAGAGGGCGGGACCGAATACGAGCCATTACAAGGCAATGAGAAATTAAGAAGAATGGTGGCTGCACGTTCATTGGCCTGGAAAGGATATCTGAATGATAGTGATATAATAACAACCAATGGCTGTATGAATGCGCTTGCTTTGTGTCTGATGGCATTAACCAAACCGGGCGATACTATTGCGTTAGAGAGCCCTTGCTATCCAGGAATTTTGCAGTTGGCTGTTAGTCTAGGGCTGAAAGTATTGGAACTAGCGACCCATCCCGTTACGGGAATTAATATGGACACGTTGAGGAAACTGTTGCCTAAAATAAAGGTTTGCCTTCTGGTGCCGAATTTCAATACACCTTTGGGTTACTGTACGCCTGATAAAAACAAAAAGGAAATCGTCCGGCTCTTAGCTGCACACAATATTCCACTGATAGAAGACGATACTTATGGAGATCTTCATTTTAGCGCAGAACGTCCTAAATGCTGCAAATCTTTCGATACTGACGGGAATGTGTTGTGGTGCGGTTCCGTATCCAAAACCCTAGCTCCGGGCTATCGTGTGGGGTGGGTGGCCGCCGGAAAATACCATGAGCAGGTATTACGGTTAAAACTCGTCCATTCTCTCTCGTCTACTTCTGTTATTCATGAAGCCGTAGGAAACTTTTTGCAGACGGGTAAATATGATAACCACCTTCGGAATCTTCGTAAAACACTGCAGGACAATTACAGCCATTACGCAAATGTGATAGCAGCATTTTTTCCGGCAGGCACCAAGATTAGTCAACCGCAGGGAGGGCTCGCATTGTGGATAGAATTCCCGCAAGAAGTTGATACCACTGAACTATACAATTATGCACTTCAAAATCGAATCAGTATTTCTCCTGGTAGGATGTTTACATTACAAGACCAGTTCCAGAATTGTATGAGGCTCTGTATTGGATTGCCTTGGAGCGATGAATTGAAACTGAAATTACAACAGTTGGGGAAACTTGCTAAGACTTTATCGTGAAAAGATCCATTGGGGAAATTTCCTCGGCAAGGAAAATGTCACTGGTTACGAATCTTCCATCTTTCGGCTATTTTTTTGGTAAAATTCATTATCAAATTGTTATTTCAACACCGTTGTTCCTTATTCTCCGTAACTTTAGAAAACCTTTTGTATGTATTGGAGAAAATTCAATGGAGAGCAAATCAAATTGCCCATCAAAGATGCTGTTGAAGTTGCGTTGAAAACCGAACAGCAGCAAGGGCACAAACTCAAAGTGTGTATCGGTACGGACAGCCAGGTTAAAGGCGCAACGACGGAATTTGCGACCGTCATTGTTTTTCTACGCGAACACAACGGTGCGTTTATGTACATTCACTCCGAAAAATCTTCGCGAAAATTTCACATCAAGGAGCGTATGCTGACAGAGGTCGGAATGAGCATTGATATAGCCTACGCTTTGTGCGACCTGTTTATCCAATACGAAGTGGATATGGAAGTGCATGTCGACATCAATACCAATCCTCAGTTCAAGAGCAACAGCGCATTGAAAGACGCGATGAGCTACATATTGGGGATGGGATTTGCATTCAAGGCAAAACCCGACGCATTTGCAAGCAGTAGCTGCGCGGACAAAATAGTGAACTGAGTAGTAAGTGGCGAGTTGTGAGCGATGAGTATTTGGGAACGCCGTCAGTCGTCAGCTGCGTAATACATCTTCCAACTTTCGGATTTCCCGTCGTCCTAATTTCCCGACCATTATGAAAGGTAAATATCCAGCAAACCGTCCGGTAACTGGACATAAACCGCTTTTTTGTTGTGGTCAATATGGTCGATGATTTCTTCATGCAGGGGAACGAGCACTTCTTTGCCCTCAACCGTCAGGCGAACCAGTATCTGGCCGGGTTGTTCGATGACTTCTTCGATTTCGGACAACGGTTTTTTGTTGTCGTGCAGGATGTAGCCGATAAGACTTATTGGTGCATCTTTGCCTACTATTTTGTCAAAATCTTCTCTTTTCAGCCAAATATTATTGCGGATCAATCGATGCGCCGATTCTTTGCTGTTAAGTCCTTCCAGCTGCACAACCGTCTCTTCGTTGTTGCGCGCGGTTGCACCTTCGATAAACCACGGAATGCGACTATTTTTTGTTTCCTCAATAAAAAGGGCTTTAATCCCTTTAAAGTTTATTTTCTGTCCCAAACCGTGGGTAATCAATATACTTCCCTTGATGCCGTGCGTCGTCGCCACTTTTCCTATCTGAATAAAATCCATCATGTTGTTTGCAAAAAGGCAAAAGTAAAAAGAATTGTGCTTCTAGAACGATGAATTATGGCTATCGGGTAACTTCCCGACCGCAGACGTCCGGATATTTCCCTACATTCCCCGCATCCGCATCATGTAGTAGTATACGCCGGCCGCCACGCCCAATACAACCACCGCAATCAAAAGATACACCCACCAGTTTTTCTTCTTTTGGCTGTTGTCCAATAGGGTTTCCATTTCCTGTTTGGTGTATTCCATATCACCCGAACGAATAACGGTATTGGCGTTTTCGCGTTTGACGGGAAGCGCGGACTGATCGGGGAAATATTGTTTGGGTTCGTAAGAACTGTCCAATATAATTCTGTCGTTGAGATAACGCAGCGTGCCGATTCCAGGCATAAATATATTGCCGTCCGCTTGCAAGCGTTGCCATATTTTTTCCGAAAACCTGTCCACTTCCTGCTCTGCGGAAATCGACGTGTCTTTCAATGTTTTGTTCAGAAAACTATAAAGCTGCTGATCGTTTTTTTTGTTGTGGACCTTTCCCTGAAAGGTGAAATCTGTCGACGGCGCCTGCAATTTCTGCGTTGGATAATCGTAGCGTGCGCCCGTATTGCTGAGCGAAAACGTGCCGATTCGAGGCAGCAACAAAATCTTGTTGGACAACAAATATTGATATAAAAGCGGATAGATTCTTTCCATTTCCCAAATATTCACAGGTTATTCCTGCAATTTCCAAAACTACTTTGACAAATCAAAATTATAAATAATTCCCCCAACGATCTGCGTTCCCAACGTCTGGTATTGGTACCATCTCTGGTATTTGTTGTTCAGGATATTGTTGCATTGCAGCCACAGATTCCAGTTTTTGTAGATGTTCCATTCGACTCCGGCATCCCAGTCCGCTACGCCTTTCATTTTGATTGGATCGCGGTTGACGTCCTGACTCCAGCCGCCTTTCCAAAAGTTCAGGTCGCTTTTGATCAATACGGACGGAATCACGCGCCAACGCATGGACGCATTGAGTTCCAACGGAAGCAAGCCCCAAGCTTTTTGGCTTTCTTCCAAGTTGCTGTATTGGTTGATGGACATGCCCGCCAATACGGAAAATGTTTCCGCGACTTTATAGCCGAGCTCGCCATGAATACGCAGATCCTTCATTTTCGGTTCGTAAATCGTATTGAACCTGTTGCCCAACAAACTATCATTCAAGAACAAAGGATGACCGTAAAACGTGATGTACGAAAGTTTTGCTTCGTAGGTCAAATGGCTTCCTGCTGAACCTTTCAAACCACCGAATATTTCGTTTGCTCTGGTATTTTGCAAAAAACTAGGTTGGTAAATCCACGGATTGAAATCAACCAAACTTTTGAATGTGTTCTTTTGGTAATAACTGGAATAGCCCGCCAATACGACAAAGCGCTGATCGGGAATTTTCGCTTCCAGATGGAGGTCCGGCAACCATCTAAATTTGCTGTTGTCCCAAGATGGATTGATGCCCGCGTGCAATTTGAAATTGTCCGAAGCGTAAGCCACATAAGGTTTTACGTAAAAAATATTGTTGTTGACGGACGTGTCCAAAGATTTATAGCTCGTGATGTCGCCCGTAAATCCTAGACCAAAAGAAAAATGTTCGTCAATCGTTTTGCTGACGGGAACGTCCAATATAAAATTGGATTCATGCGCCTGCCAATTGTCTTTGAAATAATCAATCGCGAGGGACGGATTATAGTCTACGCCGGCAACATTTTCGGACTTGTTGCGCAACTGCAATTTGACGCCGTAATTGGAATAATGCAGACCCAAGGAATCTTTGTCCATTCCTGCAAATGGATCCGTCCCATTTTGTGAAACGTTGACGCCATAGGCGTTTACGCGTTTATTGTCAAAATACGCTTTCCCGCTCAGCTCGTTGTTTTCGCCTATATTGAAAACGCCGTTGATGTCCGCGCCTGTCTGTGCAAATTTTTGTTCGGGTAGATTTCCCTTGAAAGATTGATGCTTGACATGCACACCGACCGAACTGTTGACGCCGTCGCCAAAAGCCAAACCGGCTTCGACGTAAGGCGAACTATAATTTCCAAATCCCAACTTGACAAAACCGTCTTTTTTCCACGGATTTTCATATGGAGGATTGAGCGCCAACGGGCGCAAAGAGCCCGCCACGTAAGGGAAAAATAGGTTTTGCGGTGGTACGGAATAACTCAGATTGGGATTTCCGTTTGCTGGCAAAGTTCCGTTTCCGGTAAAATTTATTTTGGACGATTCGCGCAAGGTCGGCGTAAACGCGGACGTGATCGTCACGGTTTTGTCCTTGTCGTCGCCGGGAAGAAGATTGTCCGATTTTTTTTCGGTTGGTTTCTTTTCCTGTTTGGTTGTTGTTTGCTTTGCCTTTTGCGTTGTTTTTTTCTTGGTTCGCTGCGCATCGGCGTGCATTGCAGCCATGCTCACGAGCAGCAATGCGGCTATATATTTTTTATAGGATACTATTGGATAAGACATTGTTGAAACAATTAAATTTTTAAATGTTTTATTTGGAACCGCTCTTGCTTTTTGCGGCAATCACGTTGGCTAATTTCTTTTGGGCTTCCGCTTTCAGACTATCGTCGGTTGCGTTTTCGACGACACTTTTCAGCGTTGCTTCCGCATTGAAATAGTCTTTTTCTTTATAGTAAATATCGCCCAGCAAAATATAGGATTTGGTAATCCAATAGTCATACGAACCAGCTTTGTTAATAACCTCAAAAGCTGCTTTTTCCGCTTCTTTTGATTTGTTTTCGGACATTAATATTTCCGCAACGCGATATCTGGCTTCCGCTGCATATTCGGATTTGCCTAGTGCAAATACCGATTTATAGGCGTCAAGCGCATTGCTTTCATTACCGTTCAACTGTTCGTTTTTGGCAATGATCATATTGGCCATTTGCTTGTCGTCATTGGCAATGCCCGATTGACTCAGCAATTCCTTTGCATTGCTATAGGCTGGTTGCCATTGTTGCAAACGGTATTGACAACGGATCAGTCCACGCATACTTTCCAGTTTGTTGTCGGAAGTCGTCGCGATGGATTTCAACTGTTGATAATAGTTGGTGGCTTTGTCGTAATCCTTGTTTTGGAAATAGGCAATACGCGCCGCTTCCAATACAGCTTGTTCCGCGTATTTGTTCGGTGCTTTGGACGCTACAAAATCGTAGTTGCTGAGTGCATTGTTATAGTCCTTGTTATTGTTCGCAATAGTCGCCAATTGGAAATGCGCCGCAATAGCGTTTTGGCCATTTGGATATTTAGTCAAATAGTTTTCCAGTGCAGGTTTTGCCTTGTCAAACTGTTGGTTGCTATACGCGTTGATAGCTGAACTGTAAGACAAAGAATCGGCTTCGCTGTTGCTGATGTTTTTGCCGTGTGCGCGCATGAAATTGACGTAAGCGTCTGCTTGTCCGCGTCCCATGTAAATACTTTTTACATAGTCTTCCGCGTCACTGCTTTCCTGAGCGTTGGGATATTTGGTCATCAACTTTTCGAAAGTCGACAGCGCCGCGTCGTTGTTGTTCAAGTTATATTGGCAAAGCCCCACATTGAGATACGCTTGCGGGTGCAAAGACGAGGCTGTATTGTTGGCGATGATTGCATTCAAAGGCGTAATCGCGTCCGCAAAATTTTCCTGCGCCATGTACGCGCTCGCCATTTCCATATTGGCTTCCGCCGAAAGTTTGGAGTTGGCGTAACGTTGATTGAACGACTGCAAATATTTTACTTTTTCGCCTGGTCTTCCTTGCGCACCGGCGATTACCGCCATTTGATAATAGGCGTAATCCGCGCCGTTATAGTTGTTGTCCACGATGTTTTTGTACATCTGCAAAGATTTGGACAATTGTTTTTGCATAAAATAGCAATCTGCCTGACGCAAATACGCATCTTGCTGCACTGCGCTCGCATTGCTGGAAATGGAAGGTGCCACTTTCTGAAAAGCGCTCAACGCTTTGTCGTATTGCTGACTGCGCAAATAGGAATATCCCAATGTATAGTTGGCTTTGGTCGTATTGATGTCCTCCGTTTCTTTCGGATTTTGCAGATATTGGTTGAGGTTTTTGATGGATTCGTCGTAATGCCCTTCGCGGTTGTTGACTTCGCCCAACCAGAAATAACTTAACGGTTTTTCCTGTTCGTTGTTAGGCAAGTCCAATATCTTTTGGAAAATGGAACCAGCATTCGTTGTTTGTCCATCGTTCAGATATTCTACGGCGCGACCGTACAAAATGCGCGGATACACTTTTTGTACGAGCGGACTTTGCGTGCCCGTTTTGTCGATCAACGCCAAGGCTTCTTTGTAGTTGTTGGTATTGCCCAAAACGCTTACCAGCAATTCGTTTGCTTCTTTGTTGTATTGGGAATTGGGATAAGCGGAAGTGAATTTTTTCAGTTCGTTCAACGCAATGTCGTTATAGCCAAGTTCGTAGGAAAGTTTGGCGTAGTTGAACTGCGAAATTTCTTTTTCGGACGCGTTGCTGCTATTGAGCGAGGAAAACAAAAATGCGTTGCGCGCATTGTCTTTTTGGTTCAGTTGCAGATAAGCGTCCGCCAATAGGTACATGCTGTTTTGGGAAAGTCCGTCTTCTTTGCCGCCGAGTTGTTTGAAACCCAATACGGATTTGGCATATTGCTTTTGCATGTAGTAGCAATAGGACAATTCGTAAATATCCTCGCGCGCCGCGTCGGGCGTTGAGGATACATAACTTTCCAAATAGGGCAACGCTTTGTCGTATTGCTGCCTGTCAAAATACGCGTGTCCTAACAGCTGCTGCATGTCTTTGGCGTAGTATTGCTCGCCGCCGCGTGCCAACGCTTGTTGCCCGTAAGTAATCGCTTTGTCTTTGTCGCCTTGGAAATAATAGATCTGCATGATGTAGTAAGGAACGATCGATTTGTATTTCGGGTCGTTTTCTACACGTTTGAAACTATTGAGCGCCTCGCCGTAATTTTTTTCTTCCAATACGATGAAACCATAATAATAGTTGGCGTCATTGTAATTGGGATCCGCCGGAATCTGGCGGATCGCATCAAACAAAGGTTTGGCTTTTGAAAATTCCTTGTTGTTGAAATAGCAATATCCCTGATGGAATTTTGCCGAAGCAATCTGTTCGTTGGTCAGGTTGTCGTAATTCGTTTTTTCGTAATAAGTTGCCGCGTTGGTGTAGTCCTTTTTACGGAAATAATATTCCGCCAAAAAATAGCTGACCATTTCGCTGCGCACGGCGTCGTATTGCTGCGCTTCAAATGCAATGGCATCTTTTTCGGCTGAGGCGTCGTCGAGCATCAATCCGCATACGATGCTGTAATAGTTGGCTTCCGTTTGTATAGCCGTCGGCAATACGGATTTGGCCCTTTCTGTTTTCGCTTTGTCGAAATACAAAGTTTTGAAAAGCGGATAAGCCAAGCTGACCTGACCACGCTGATACAGGTCGCGTGCCAGTTTGAAATTGTTGTCCGGATCCGTAACCGAACTGGTAGCCTGAGCCGAAAGAGAACCGGAAAGCCCGCAATAAATGGTGGCAATTCCCAATATTTTGAACGCACGTTTGTTCATAACATATTATTTGTAGATGCACTTTTGGTGAACAATCCATTTTCTTGCAATAACTGTGCATATTATACAAATACCGACAACGCCCGCCTATTGGGACGTTATATTGGTATTTTTTTAAGAAAAATAGAATTTAGGTAAAATTAATACAGATAAGGGCTGCGGACGAAATATTGGGTAAATGTGGAAAACTATCCGAGGGTGAAAAAACTTATGCACAATTTTATTAGAAAAAACTTAAAATAAAATTTACACATTTTGAACGGAGAGCAATTGTCTTAAAACCAATACAATATTTCCTAATTATTCTTACATTTGAAAAAAAATGTCCGAGAACATCTCAAACGAAAAAAAAGAAATCCAATTAAGAATTTCTGAAAACACTTTGATTACTTACACAAATTCTATGTCCGTTATCAAAATAAACAAAGAGGACGCCGAGATTGCTATTGGAGTTTTGGATCCATCTAATTCTTTTATTGATGTAAAACAAAGACTATTCATGTCCGTGGAGCATCTCAAAAGATTTAGCAATATGCTTAATGAAACTATTAAAGTTATAGATAATACTAGTAAAAAATAAGGATATGTCTTATTTAAACGCTGACATCGTATGCTATTCCACGGTTGAAAGGCCTAGAAACATATTTATGCCAATCACAACCAAGCTTAATACTTTAAAGGTTAAAGGGAAAAATTATGTTAATACTCAAAACAACTTAACATCATCATTTGAATGCACAAATACTAAAATCAGTATTATAGATGCATCAGATAGAATTATTTCCCAAATTGAATCATTTAGTAATCTGACAAATAATTGGGATGGCTATCATTCTGACAAACCTACACCAAAAGCAATTTTGGTATCTATATTTATAGCCAATTATTTATCAGAAAAAGGTATAAGTATAGATTTACCATACCCGCTTTCAGACGGAGGAATACAATTAGACCTGTCTACTGAAAAGTTTCAATATGAAATAGAAGTACGGGACAACCAAATTAAACTACTTAGATTTGATAGCAGAGACGAGCTTGTGATATCAAACATATTCGAACCTGAACAATATGACATTCTAGATAAACATATAGCTTAGTGAGAACGGAAGTATTAGAAATATTTGAACATGATATTTTGATTAGGTTGATTACAAATCAACCTAATTTTTTAAAAGCAGACGGCACTGTAACAAGTGCTGTATTCAAAAAAACCAGACATGATGTAGATTTAGCAGTTTCTGTAAAATTAGAAAAGTTAATTGAGCAAGGTACTACGTATCTTGATAAAAAAGTTGGGAAAATAAAGGCCGAAATTCCTATGTCATTAGATTGTCGATGCCAGCATACTCCAAAAGAGGAGGATTATCCCCATGCTTCGATTTTTGATATGACTGATAGCAAAGCAAAAAAAATTGCCAAAAGCTGCCAAGTATTTGATTCTGTGTAAAACTGCCGTAAAATGGTGATCGCATTACATAAAAACATTGCTTCAATTTTATTTGAAGCAATGTTTTTATGTAATGCCAATTCTTACTGTTTATCCTGCGCCATTTTTTCCGCGTTTTCAGCAACCTGTAACGCTTCGATGAACTCGTCGATTTCGCCGTTGATGACCGCGTCCAGATTGTAGGACGTCAATCCAATACGGTGGTCGGTCACGCGACCTTGCGGCCAGTTGTAAGTACGGATTTTCGCACTACGGTCGCCGGTGCTGACCAAGGTTTTGCGTCGGTTGGCGATCGCATCTTCCTGTTTGCGTACTTCTTCTTCGTATAGTTTGGTACGCAAGATTTCCATGGCTTTAAGCCTATTTCCCAACTGAGTCCTTTCTGTCTGACAGATAACAACGGTACCTGTAGGAATGTGTGTCAACATCACTTTCGTTTCCACTTTGTTGACATTCTGTCCTCCAGCACCTCCACTTCGGGCAGTTTCCATTTTCACATCCCGGTCATACAACTCAAAATCGATCTCTTCTGCTACCGGCATTACTGCAACCGTTGCCGCTGACGTGTGTACACGCCCTTGTGTTTCCGTAGAAGGAACTCGCTGTACACGGTGTACGCCCGATTCAAATTTCAAGGTACCATACACATCATCCCCATTGACCTCCACGACAACCTCTTTATAGCCGCCGACAGTGCCTTCACTTTCACTTACAATGGCTGTTTTCCAGCCTTTTTTCGCGCAGTATTTCAGGTACATGCCCAATAGATCTCCTGCGAAAAGAGAAGCCTCGTCACCTCCCGTTCCCGCACGGATTTCCAATACGGCATCTTTGTTGTCCTGCGGATCTTTCGGAATCAATAGCTGCGTCAGCTTTTTTTCCAGGGTTTCTTTTTTCTCTTCCAGACCGGGCAATTCCAGTTTGGCGAGTTCGCGCATATCTTCGTCGCCTCCGTTGAGCGATTCTTTTCCAAATTCGTAATCGGCCAGTACACGTTTGTATTCTTCGTACGGTTGTACGATCTTTTCAAGGTCGCGGTACTCCTTGCTCAACTTCCCAAATTCCTTTTGATTGTTGATGATTTCGGGGTTGGTGAGGGAAATTCCCAACTGTTCAAATCGTGCCTTGATTGCATCTAATTGGTCCAACATATAATATAAAACTGGCTTTTAAGGCTGCAAAATTAGGCTTTTCCCTTGTAATCTTAAACAGCATTACTTTTGTAGCATGGCATTCAGAAAAATACAGGCGACGCAGCTCTTTACAGGAACGGAAATTTTGGAAAATAAAGTGCTCGTATTGGACGAAGACGGAACCGTCGTGGAGATTGTTTCACCGGAAAATGTGGGTGAAAACGTCGAAAAATTGGACGGCATATTGAGTCCGGGATTTGTCAACTGCCATTGCCATCTCGAACTGAGCCACATGCGCGGCGCAATCGAGGAAGCGACGGGACTAATGGATTTTGTAGGAAAAATCATGCGCCTGCGTCAGTTTCCTGAAACGGAGATTTTGGAAGCTATTGTATTGGCGAACAACGAAATGTACGAAAACGGCATTGTCGCTGTCGGCGACATTTGCAATACTTTTCACACAATTGAAACCAAGAAATCGTCCAAAATCCAATACCGCAATTTCATTGAAATGGCTGGTTTTTTGCCGCAACAAGCGGTGGAAAGAATGGCGAACGGGCAAAAATTGAAAGCGAAATATGCGGAAGTCGGTCCGACGACGATTGTTCCGCACGCACCCTATTCGGTTTCCGCGGATTTGTTTGGAAAAATAAACGAAGATTCCGCACGAAAAATCATTTCGATCCACAATGAGGAAACTCCGGACGAAAATCTTTTTTTCCAAGAGAAAAAAGGAAGTTTTCTTGAACTCTACAAACGAATGAACGCCAATATCGATTTTTTCCAACCTTCTGGAAAATCAAGTATCCAAACCTATTTTCCGTATTTGGACCAACCTTCTTCTATCTTATTGGTACACAATACCTGCGCCGATCGCACCGACATCCAATATGCAGAAAACCTCGCACAGAAAAATCAGCAAAATCTATATTGGACACTTTGTCCCAATGCAAACTGGTATATTGAACGTGCGATTCCGCCAGTGGAATTGCTCCGCTCCGAAAACGCAAAAATTTGCTTGGGAACGGACAGTATTGCGAGCAATTACCAACTTTCCATCTGGTGCGAAATCCAACGTTTGCAACAACATTTTCCTAATATAAAATTGTCCGAAATGTTGAAATGGGCGACGCTGAACGGTGCGCAGGCTCTGGGGTTGGAAGATTGTTTGGGGTCTTTTGAAAAAGGGAAAAAGCCGGGTATGGTTTTGATGGGTTCGGATTCGATCAAGCGCATTGTTTAAGAATGTATGAACCACAACGACGGAACGACACGACGACGCACAACGTATTGCATTTTGGCGGGCGCATTAGCATAGCAGTGTTTGCGCGGGTTGCATATTGACCTTTTTCAGATCATCAAATTCCCAAATTTCCCGAGCGGTTGATAAATTCTTTATACTTTTGCATTCCCAAGTTGAATTTCAATCCCATTTTTCATGTCCAAGTTGCCCCGTCAAACCGTTTTTCTGTCCAAATATTTCCGGTCGTTGCGTATGTTGATCTTGTTCATCAAACGCAAAACCAATCCCAAACAGTTTTTGCTGATTATGTGCGTATTAGCCAGTATTTTTTCGGCGATGTCGGCGGTGTTGTTGAAATGGATGGTGTTTCATATCGAACAAGCGTTCTTCGACGAAAATCCATATTCCGTATTTCCTGGTTTCAGGTCCTTAACCCCAATCATCGGCATTGGGGTTTCTTCTTTTTTGATATTGAAGGTTTACAAAAAGAACTTTGTCAAAGGCAACGACGCAATTATTTATTCAATGATTAAGAAGCATTCCAATCTACCGTTTAGTGCGATGTATTCGCCGCTGGTGACGAGCAGCATCACGGTGGCGCTTGGGGGGTCGGCTGGTTTGGAATCGCCGTTGGTCGCGTCGGGTTCGGCCATTGGTTCCAATTTGGGAAGGATTGCGTTTCTCAGCCAGAAAGATAAAACGCTGTTGATCGGTTGCGGTGCGGCAGCGGCGATTTCGACGGCGTTCAGCGCGCCGATAGCGGGCGTTTTGTTTTCGTTGGAAGTTTTGATCATTGACCTTTCGTTGGCGGCGTTGATTCCGTTGTTGTTGGCGGCGATCATCGGGACGCTTTTGTCGACTGTATTGTTGGGTGACGAAGTGCTTTTGTCGTTTGACAACTTGCAACCTTTTGACTACGGCCGGTTGCCTTATTATATTGTGATTGGCCTGTTGGCGGGCGCTGCGTCCGTTTATTATACCAAAATGTTTCACCGGCTGGAAGCCAAGTTTGCACAGATCCATTCCGCGACAGGCAAATGGCTATTGGGAAGTCTGTTGTTGGGCGCGTTGATTTTCCTGTTTCCGCAACTGTTTGGCGACGGCTATTTGTTCATCAAAAGCATTACGAAAAATGACAACGTTGTCGAATTGCCTTTTTACATGCAGTTCACGCAAAACGGTTGGTTGCTTTTTGCGTTTACGTGCTTGTTGTTGTTGTTCAAGGTTTTTGCGACTGGATTTACGGTATTGGGCGGCGGTAACGGCGGCAGTTTTGCGCCGTCATTGTTTGTTGGCGCGTTGGTCGGATTTGTGGTGGTGAAGGTAAGCGAACTCGCTTTTGGACAAACGGATTTGCCGGTTGCCAATTTTATCGTCGCGGGAATGGGCGGCGTATTGAGCGGAATTTTTTACGCACCTTTAACGGCCATCTTTTTGTCTGCGGAACTGACGAACGGCTATCCTTTGTTTGTGCCGCTGATGATCGTTTCTGCGACCAGTTATTTGTTTGCCAAATCCTTTTATCCCCTTTCGATGGAATTGGCAAAAGTCAAACACAAAACCATGCTGCACAATTTCAACCGCGACCATTTTCTGTTGAGCGCGATGAGTCTGGACCGTTTTGTGGAAATCGATTATCCGTCTTTTGACGAAAATATGTCCATCGAAAAAATTTCGGAAAAAATAAAAATGACGACCAAAATGAGCTACGCCATATTGGACAAAGACCGAATGTACGTAGGCATATTGACGCTCAACGACCTTAAGAATGTATTGATCGGCATGGAGCAGGATTGGCATGAGGCTCCGGTGAAAGACGTCATGCACAAACTCGAACCGCTGGTGATCTCCAATAGTCTTGCTACTGTATTGGAACGGTTCAACAACAGCGAACTCAACGAGTTTCCGGTGGTGGACGACAACGGAAAATGGCTCGGTTTCGTTCAGGAAAAACACATATTGGAACTCTACAGGAAAGAAATCAACCTTAGCGTATTGAGCGAACTTTGATAAATGGACCATGTAAGGGAGTAATTGGTTATAAAAAGAAAAGGAGCGACAACCTGCCGCTCCTTTTCTTTTTTGTCATCTCCAATGGATGTTCATTGTCGACTGTCAATTGTCCATTATTTCAGCTCGCCAATAGCAACGGCGTCCATGTCGGAATACGTATAGTTTTCGCCGCCCATACCCCAAATGAATCCGTAGTTGGAAGTACCGCAACCAGAGTGGATGCTCCAAGGTGGAGAAACGACCGCTTCGTGGTTGGCCATTACGATGTGGCGCGTTTCGGTTGGTTCGCCCATCAAGTGGATGACACGTTGATCGTTTGGAACGTCAAAATAAAAATATGCTTCCATTCTGCGTGTGTGCGTGTGGGAAGGCATTGTATTCCAAACACTTCCCGTATTCAAAATGGTCAACCCCATGACGAGCTGGCAACTTTTCGCACCGTTTTCGTGGATGTAACGGTAGATGGTACGCTCGTTGCTGGTTTGCAAGGATCCCAATACAGCGTTTTCCGCGTCAGTTTTAGCCACAAATTGAACTGGATATTCTGCGTGAGCAGGCGTTGACAAAAGATAGAAAACCGCAGGATTGGCCGCATCTTCGGAAGAAAATGCCACTTTTTGTTTGCCTTTTCCAATATACAGACAATCCAATTTTCCCAAATTGTACGTTTCGCCGTCGACTACAACTTTGCCCGCGCCGCCGACATTGATAATGCCGATTTCGCGTCTATGCAAAAAATAATCGGCACGCAATTCTGCAGGATTTTCCAGTTCGATTGTTTTGCCGACAGGTTTTGCACCGCCGACGATAACGCGGTCGTAATGCGAGTAAACCAGTTTCAACTGATCGTCGACCATCAATTGTTCTATCAGAAAATTTTCGCGTAGTTCCTGTGTGTTGAAGCCTTTTGTCTCTTTCGGACTACTGGCAAATCTTATTTCCATTGTTTTTATCGTTTTGTACTTGTGTTTGTTTTGAAAATAAACCACATAGAACATAGTTTTTATAGTCTATTGGAAAGAGGCGCAAAGCTTTTCATCGCAGATGAAAATACTATGGTTCGCTCCAAACGCTCATTTTACATTTGCGGTAAGCCTATATAACTATGTGGTTAAAATAGCCACTTTAAGAATTTATCTTCCCATCCAACCGCCGTCGACGTTTAATATCGTTCCGTCGACATAATCCGAAGCTTTGGACGCCAAAAATATTGTTGCGCCTGCAAAATCTTCCGGAATACCCCAGCGACCCGAAGGGATTCTTTCCAATATGGATTTGCTGCGGTCTTGGTCGTCGCGCAGAGCCGCCGTGTTGGCCGTCGCAATATAGCCCGGCGCAATACCGTTGACGTGAACACCTTTGCCTGCCCATTCATTGGAAAATGCTTTGACCAAACCGGCAATGGCGCTTTTGGACGCCGTGTAACCGGGGACGTTGATGCCGCCTTGGTAAGACAACATGGAACAAGTGAAAATCACTTTTCCGTCGCCTTTTGCGATCATGTCTTTTCCAAATTCACGTGTCAATATAAACACCGCGTCGAGGTTGATTGCAATGACTTTGTCCCAATATTCGTCGGGATGTTCCGCAACTGGTTTACGCATAATCGTTCCGGCGTTGTTGACGAGAATGTCGATTGTCGCGTGTTCCGCTTTTACTTTTTGGATGAAACTATATACCGATTCACGTTCGCTCAAGTCCGCTTGGTACGTGAAAAATTTTCTACCCAGTTCCCTTATTTCTACAGGGGTACCTTCGTCGTCTTTGATACTCCTCGAAACGCCGATGATGTCCGCGCCCGCTTTGGCAAGTGCCAACGCCATGCCTTTTCCGATTCCTTTGTCGCAGCCAGTAACCAATGCCGTTTTTCCTGTCAAATCAAACAGTTGGTGTAAATAATCCATATTTTATGTTTTAGGTAGATGAAGCAAAAAGCCTAAAGTACAAAGCTTAAAGCAAATGCTTCTTATGAATGTTTTAATGTTTTAATCTTTGGGCGTGCGCTTTTCGCTCAATAAGTTATTTTACTGCTTGGCGCATCAACAATATCCAATGTCCTTTTTGTTTCTGGAAAACCATCGCGATTTTCAGTTTGACGTTTCCGGGTTTTCCCGAATCGTTGGTCTGTGCGGAAAGTACGTGTCGAACGACTGCCGTATTGCCAAAAACGTCAATATGCTGGTCCGTAATATCAATTTTTACAAAATCGGAAGAACCGTCCGACAGCGCTTTCAAAAATTCGTATTGGTTCTGGATGACGCCCGACGAATGTCCGTACGTCAACTCTTTCACGGTCATCGCGTGCAGCTTGGCCGTGTCGCCGTCTTCCAATGCTTTCACGAAAACCTGAACGGTTTTTTCCACTTCTTTTTCGGGTTTGGACTGTGCGGAAACAGCGGTAAACGCGATGGCACAACCTAAAGTGAAAGCGCAAAGTTTGAGATATTTCATATTGTACATTTAAGTTTGATTCCGTTTGGTAGATTTCTCCCATTATGATTGATCGTGATTTGCCTAAGGCAGCAAGAACCGTTACGATCGGCAATTTAGTCGATTTTTTGTAAAAAATACGTTTTTGGGCGTTGTTGTGCACGGGCTTAGAGCCTGTTTAAAATTCATTAGTTAAATAGCCAGATGGAAATTCTTCGTAAAACAGAAGATGTGAGAAAAACGAATAGTTGAACCTTTTGGCAAACATAGGATGACGTTTATCTAACAAAAAGTTTTACGCATCTACATTTCCAATACAGATATACTTCATCTCCACATAATCGTCTATCCCGTATTTGGAGCCTTCACGTCCTGTACCGGAATATTTTACACCGCCAAATGGAACCATTTCGGATGAAATCAAACCTTCGTTGACACCAACAATTCCATATTCCAAAGCTTCGGATATTTTTATAGTCCGGTTCAAATCGTTTGTATAAAAATAAGACGCCAAGCCATAAATCGTATCGTTTGCCATGGCAATCGCTTCCTCGTCCGAGCCGAACTTAAACAAAGGTGCAACAGGTCCAAATATTTCCTCTTTTGCAAATTGCATATCGGCCGTCGCATTGCCGATCACAGTTGGCAAATAGAAAAAATCATTGAGTTTTTGCCCGCCTGTCAATACTTTTCCGCCTTTTGCAACGGCATCCTGAACAAAACTTTCCGTTTTGGCGATGGCTTTTGCATTGATCAAAGGTCCCATTGTATTGGACGCATCCAATCCATTCCCGACTTTCAACTTATTGACAGCATCGACAAACTTAGTGGCAAAAATATCGTACACTTTTTCGTGTACCAATATACGATTGACGCAAACGCAAGTCTGCCCACCAAACCTGAATTTTCCTGCAATGGCGCCTTGTACGGCCAAATCAATATCCGCATCCTCGAAAACTATAAACGGCGCATTGCCACCTAGTTCGAGACTCAGTTTTTTTAAACTAGGAGCGCACTGTTCCATCAATATCTGTCCCACTCTAGTCGATCCCGTAAACGAAATTTTAGCTACCAAATCGCTTTCGCACAAAGCTTTCCCCATAGCGGAAGCGTCAAGTCCCACAACCGTATTGTACACACCGTCGGGAAAGCCCGCATCTTTTGCTAGCTGTGCGATTGCCAATGCAGTCAACGGCGTTTCTTCACTTGGACGGATCACGACCGAACAGCCAGCAGCCAATGCCGGCGCGACTTTCCGGGTGATCATTGCCAACGGAAAATTCCACGGCGTAATCGCTCCCACAACGCCAATCGGTTGTTTGATCACCGCAATGCGTTTGTTCGCCGTAAACCCGGGAATGACGTCGCCGTACACTCTTTTGGCTTCCTCGG
>Ga0154006_1000096_pt1 | contig 29080 bp, 24 predicted proteins | sample TSFL090MetaG_FD_104747 | JGI IMG/M metagenome (GOLD analysis project Ga0154006, IMG submission 104747) | Attine ant fungus gardens microbial communities from Florida, USA - TSFL090 MetaG | ecosystem: Host-associated > Fungi > Mycelium > Unclassified | place: USA: Florida, Wakulla State Forest...
ACCTTCTTGAGTTCGTTAAATGCTTTCTGCTGTTCCACTCCCCACTGCCACTTTACATCCTTCCTCGTCAGCATGTTTATAGGCCTTGCTACTCGAGCAAAATCTTTGATAAACCTCCTATAATAATTTGCGAGGTCCAAGAATTTCCTGACGTCTTTCGCATTTTTTGGCTCTAGCCAACTGAGTACTCCGTCTACTTTCCCTTCCTCCATTTCTATCCCATTAGGCCCTATTACTACTTCTAGGAACCCTATTTTTCTCACTTTCCATGCACATTTTTCTGGCTTGATATACAAGTCATTTTCTTCTAGCCTCCTCAGTATTTCTTCTACCACTTCATCATATCCTTCCTCTGTTTCCGTTTCTACTAGTACGTCATCTACAAATGCCGCAACTTTTCCTTTGTTAATTAAGTTCCTCAGGATTTCATTCATCATTGCCTAGAATGTGGCTGGCGAGTTTGTCATCCCAAAGAACATAACTGTTGGCTCAAAGGACCTTATGTGCATTGTAAATGCTCCCTTCCACTCATCTCCTTCTTTTATCCTCATATTATTGAACCCCCACCTCAGATCCATTTTAGTGAATACCTTTTTGCTACCCATATTGTTGATTAGCTCTGTAATTAGTGGTAGCGGGTAGTTATTTTTCACTGTCTGGTCGTTTAGGTTATGGTAGTCCATTACCATCCGCTTACTTCCATCCTTCTTGCCCACAAAGAAGACTGGTGACGTTTGAGGGGATTTTGATGGTCTAATATACCCCTTTCTCAGTTGATCTTCCACAAAGTTCTGAACTTCTTCTCTCTCGTTTTTGGATAGAGGGTAGATTCTTCCCTTTTGTGGTTTGAACGTCTCCTTGAGATCAATAGCATGATCCCAAATTTTTCTAGTCGGCATTCTTTCTGACTCTATCTTCCCAAACACTTTTCTCCATTTTAGAAATTTCCTTGGGACCAACTCTTCAATTTTTCTATAGTTCTTTTCAATTTCCTCTTCTCTTCCCCAATCTTCCTTGTCATCGATTGTCTATCTGACCATTTTTTCTTCCTCTAGGGTTGCTACCCTTTTTACTCTCTCGACTTTCCCTGGCCTTCTACCACATAGAGGCAGGCATCTCATTATTTTTACTTCTCCAGTTTCCCAGTTGATTTCTGGGTTGTGTGCTTGTAACCACGGCATTCCCAGTATCACCTCTGTCTTTCCTAGGTCACATATATCCATCCTCATTTTCTCTACATGCCCTCTGTAATACACATTTACTTCCACCTGATGGGTAATAGCTCCTGCACTGTTGTTTGTCCCATCGACATTTCTGACCACTATTGGCCTCTCTAGTTTCTGCAGTCTAAACCCATGTTTTGCTGCCATCCTCTTGTCCATGAACATCCCCGTTGTGCCACTATCCAAGAGCGCTTTTACCATTATGCCTTCATGCATGTCTACTTTCTCTACCCCAATATTCAGCCACACTTCTCTCAGCATTTTGAAGGTTCGTCTGACCTCCCTCTGCCTATCCTCCTCTTTTGCTGCACTTTCCAAGGCTCTTGCTTGTGTGCCGCTCTGCTGTGTCTTTCCCTTTTCAGAGCGCGCCACTTCTGTCTTTTTCCTTTTCTGATATCCACACCACTTCTGCCTTTCTGAAATCACTCCCTGCCCCCTATTCTCTTCCACCTGGCATCCTTTCCGTCCACACCTTTCACACTCCACATACGATACTACCACCTCCTTTGTATACCACCCCAACTCTAATAGGCAAGCCTCATCTGGAATGCCCTTTCCACAGTGCTCCTGTGCCTTTTGTCATAGGATGTATGCTGAACTCCTCCTCCACTCCTTTTGCTGCGTCTTTTGTGGCATGGCCACATGCGCTGCCTCTCTTACTGCTCGCAACTTCTTTCCTTCTTTCCAAAGAGGGCATACTCTGCACTTGTGCCCCTTCTCCCTACACTTGAAACATTCTACTTCCACAGTCTCCAGCTTCCTTACGACTCTCTCCTTCACATTGCACTGCATCACCCTACTTGATAATACTTCAAACTTATTTTGGGGAGTGACTCCCCTCTTCTCCTTTTCTACCTTGTTCCTGCAATTTCAGGCCAGGTGCCCGAACCCTTTGCAACTCCAACATACCCTTCCTTCCCTTCCTTCTATTTCTGCCCTTAGTTTGGCCAGGGCATGCCATTGGTCGAGCATACCGCTCATGAGGGAGTTATATTGTTCTAGAGACATGGCACTACGTCTCTAGAGAAGTTGAAATAGGGGTGATCTTACTAATGTTATATCTACTGGGGCGCAAGATCTTCACCCAGCTAGACACCTACTGCCTTACTTGCTACTGCCCTAATACTATGGTTATACTATCACCTCGTGGAGAGGATCTCTAACCTAAACGCCTTCTTAAAGATGTGGCATTACTTCTCTGCATGTACAGTCCACAATGGGACTTCAGTACAAGGTTTATAGAGCAAAAGAACACAAGTATACTACTAAGCACCGCTCAATTACAAGGTCAGGTCTTAGACACAATACTTGAGCTTGGTATTGCGCTTCCACCGTCAATCCCTAACTGATTGACAAGTTCCCTTTACAGCTAGGGCCCGCTATCCAAGAGGCTTGAGAGCGCTGTGCTCCCCAGCGAGGAAGAGTATAGAATAAGTGTGGTGGGGGGGGAATCACTTGCAGGGCTGGTATGAAGCCAACTGCACCTTTAAGTGATTTTGAGCAGGGTTCGAGGTGAACAGTGCTCAGATGTAAATAATTGAGTTCTAGTGTAGCGACTTAGTCCGAGATGACTTAATCACCCTCCTGGTCTGAGTTGACAAGGAGAACTCAATAGAGTTCTTGTTTGCTTTCTGTACACTACTTATACACTTTCTGCATTTACCCTTATTTACAAAGTTCCATGTATCTCTTTTGAGTCATCTTCTCTCATGTCCATTGATCTCCTAAGAAAAGAGAAGAAAAAGAAAAGAAAAGAAAATAGATATTGACTTAGTCATTTGGCTAAGTCATGACAAGAGAGCTTCATGATAGTTGTTGAAGCAAACAATTATGTTAAGCAGTTCCCAAGATATTGGCAATTTAGTGTCTAGTAACTTGGTGATCACTAACTGATCTGCTGATAACTTGGTAAATACTGATTGCTTTGAGACATTTTTGGTATCGTTTGAAAGGTTTTCTTAAGGGCTTTTGGTGGCTATTTAGATTGTTGAAATCGGTCAAGTATTCCTGGAGTTATGGTCCAAATGAAGTTTGTGACAGAATAATATCTTGGTTGAGACAGAAATAGAAGAAGAACATGACAAAATTATAGAGAAAGTATTGAGGAGACTAGAGGAGAATAACTTATATGTAAAGCCAGAAAAATATACATGGAAAGTGAGGAAGATAGAGTTCCTAGGAGTAGTAATAGAGCCTAATAGTATAGAAATGAAAAAAGAAAAGGTGGACAAAGTGTTGAGTTAGCTAAAGCCAAAGAATGTTAAAGATATTAGAAAATTCCTGGGCCTCACAAACTATTATAGAAGGTTTATTAAAGATTTTGCTTGAGTAGCCAGGCCAATAAATATATTAATAAAGAAGGATATGAAATAGCAGTGGAGAAAGGAACAACAACAAGCATTTAATGAGCTCAAGAAAGTTTTTATAACCAGACTAGTATTAGTGGTCCCTGACCTTGATAAAGAATTCAGGATAGAAGCAGATGCATCAAATTATGCTACTGGAGGAGTACTATCAATGAAGTGCTCAGATGGACTGTAGAGACCAGTTGCTTTCATCTCAAAATCCCTAAGTGACACAAAAAGGAATTATGAGATACATAACAAGAAAATGTTGGCAATAGTTAAATGCTTGGAAGTGTAGAGACACTTTCTGGAAGAAACAATAACTAAGTTTGAGATTTGGACAGATTATAAAAATCTTGAATACTTCATGAAGGTACAGAAATTGAATAAAAGGCAAGCAAGATGGACATTATACCTATCAAGATTTGATTTTATGCTAAAACATGTTCTGGGAAGTAAAATGGGAAAAGCAGATAGTTTGAGTAGAAGACCAGACTGGGAAGTAGGAGTAGAAAAGAACAATAAGGATAAGATGTTGGTAAAGTCTGAATAACTAGAAGTTAGGAAAACAAAAAGGGTAGAAGTAATTGTAGAAAGAGTAGACTTATTGGAGAAAGTAAAGAAGTCAAAAGTAAAGGACAATAAGATAGTCAAAGCAGTGGAAGAAATAAAATGAACAGGGGTAAAGATGCTAAGAGATGAAGAGTAGAAGAAAGTAAATGGCATAATGTATAAGAAGAGAAAAGTGTATATGTCTAAAGATAATATATTGAGAGTAGAGACAATTAGGCTACATCATAATATACCAGTGGGAGGATATAGAGGACAGTGGAAGACAGTGGAGTTGGTCACTAAAAACTTCTGGTAACCAGAAGTAACTAAAGAGATAAAACAATATATGGAGGGATGTAATTCTTGCTAGAGAAACAAAAACTGCACAGAACAGCCAGCAGACAAATTAATGCCCAATTCAATACCTAAGAAACCTTGGACACATATATTAGTAGATTTCATTACTAAACTGCCATTAGTATAGGGATGTGACTCAATTTTAGTAGTAGTGGATAGATTAATAAAAATGGTCTATTTTATTCCTATTATAGAGAGAATATTGGTGGAAGGGCTAGCTAGGTTGTTTAGAGATAATATATGAAAGTTGTATAGATTACCTAAAAGTATTATCTCAGATAGAGGACCCCAGTTTGCAGTAGAATTGATAAGGGAGTTAAATAGGATATTGGGGATCAAAAGCAAAATGTCAACAGCATTCTACTCTCAGACAAATAGACAAATAAAGAGGGTTAATCAGAAGTTGAAATAGTACTTAAGAATGTTTATCAACCATAGGCAGAAGCAGTAGCCAGACTGGTTAGGAACAGTAGAGTTTGTATATAACAATAAAGCACACTTGAGTATAAAGACATTACCCTTCAAAGCAAATTATGGGTAAGATCCTAGAATGGAGTTTGAAGTAAGGAAGAAGAAGAAATATGAAGGAGTAGAGAAATTTGTAACAAAAATGAAGGAGATTCAGGAAGAAGCAAAAGCAGTACTAGAAAAAACACAAGAGAAGATAAAGAAGTATATAGATAGGAAAAGAGCAGAAGTCAATGAGTATAAAGTAGAGGACCTAGTGATACTAAGCACTAAGGATCTGAAATATCAGATGATTGAAAGAAGAACAGAGAAGTTAACAGAGAGATTTGTAGGACCTTACAAGATCAAGAAAATTATATTAACAAATGCAGTAGAATTGAAACTGCCAGCTACTATTAAGATACATTCAGTAGTCAATGTAAGTAGAATACAAAAATATGTAGAGCAAATGGAGGAACAAAGAAAAGAGCAGTCTGCTCCAGTTATAATTGAAGGAGAAGAAAAATAGGAAGTAGAAAGGATATTGAATAAGTGATAAATTAGAGAGAAAGATAAATATCTGGTATGATAGAAAGGATTTATAGCAGAGTTAGATACTTGGAAAGGAAAAGAAAACCTAGGGAATGTAAAGGAGATAATAAAAGAGTTTGAAAAGGAATACAGAAGAGATATAGAAGACATTAGGAGACAAGAAAGAGAAGAAGGAATATTCAGAAGAGGAGAATTGCTAGAAAGATTTATGGTAAAAAAGTTATATAGATAGACAGATAAGAGATATGACAAGGAGTACTGGGCAAAGTTAGAAAGAAATTGGAGATGCTAGAAGGGAGGGCCAATTAGAGAACAAAGAATAATAGAAATAATCAAGGAGAAAGAAAAAGAAACTGGTCAAGAAAAATCTAGACTTAGAAAGTGGAATGAAGATAATAATGAAATAGACAATATATGAGACCTATATAAAGAACTATAAAGAAATCCCTGGAATGAGGAACCTTAAGAAGGGGGTAGTATCATGACTTGGCAAAACAGCTAAGTTATTATTTATATATATATATATATATATATATTTTTCTTATTTGGACTTACTACATAAGGAAGAAGTATAGAAAAGTATCATATGACAAATATCATATATCATAGTCACATATCAGGATGTCACAGTATCACATTATATGATGGAGTCACATGATAAGTATGGAAGAGTAGTATATAGACCATATAGTAGTTGTATAAGTAATGTATAGAATCCAATGGGAACTCTATTGAGTTCTTTTTGTTAACTTGGACTTGGAGTGTGATTCAGTCATCTCAGGCTAAGTCACTACAGTAAAGATCTTGTGTCCTAGTAGACATAGTATAACTAGTAAGATCAAAACATTTACTTCATACTCTTGAGACATTAATACAATATCCCAAACTCAATACAATTCTCTCATGAGCAACTTGCTCAACCAAAAGTGTACTCTTGCTAAACTAAAGACAGAATTAGAAGAAAGGGAGAAGAAGATTTGTCAATGTTATAAAAGGTTTAGGCATCTGGCCCAAAATTGCAGAAACAAGAAGAAAGAGAGAAAGGGGAAATCAATTCTCTAGAATAAATTTAAAGTATTAGCAAGCAGAGTAATGAGGTATGGAGTAGAAGAGATAATAATAAAGAGACAGAAAACTAAAGAGAAGAAAGTTATAAAGTGTTTCAGGTGTTTGGAGAAAGGACACTATAAGTAGGAGTGTCTAAATATTAAAGTAAAAAGAAGAAGACAAGAGAAGGTAGCAGTATGTGTAGTGATACCACAAAAGGCACAGCAGGAGGAAAAACTGGTGGGCTTCTTATAGAGAAAAGTACAAGAGTACAGCGGCACATAGAGTATATCCCTAAAAAATGCAGTAATAGAAGAGAAGAGATAGAAAACCAAATAGAAAGTGGTTGCATATGTAGAGTATAGTGGATATGACTACAAGGGCATCAAAACAGAAGTCAACCAGGGACAAGGATTTATCTTGGAGGAGTGACTAAGAAATGTGTAATGTGAGAGTTGTTTGATGGAACAACTAATAGTACAGGAGTAATTATATATCAAGTAGAAGTGAATGTATACTACAAGAATTATGTAGAGAGAATAAGGATGGATATATGCAATTTAGAGAAGATAGAGGTGATATTAGAGATGCCATGGTTACAGATATACAACCCAAAAATAAACTAGGAGATAGGGGAGGTTCAAATAACAAGGTGTCTACTATTGTGTAGAAGGAATACAAAGAGAAAAGAAGATAGGAAAGTAGAAAAGGGAAAGAGAATAACCACTATAGAAGAGGAGAAAATTGTAAGATAGACAGTAGATAATAAGAAAGACTGGGAAAAAGAGAAGAAAATTGAAGCAGACCATAGAAAAATTGAGAAGATGGTTCCTAAAAGGTTTCCAAAGTAGAAGAAGGTATTTGGGAAGGTAGAATCAGAAAGGATGCCAACTAGAAAGATTTGGGATTATGCTATAGATCTTAAGAAAACATTCAAACCACAAAAAGAAAGAATTTATCCTCTATTCAAAAATAAGAGAAAGGAGGTCCAGAATTTTGTGGATGACCAATTAAGAAAGAGGTATATCAGACCATCTAAATCCCCTCAGATGTTGCCAGTGTTCTTTGTGAACAAAAAAAATAGAAGCAAGAGGATGGTTATAGACTACTATAGTCTAAATGAACAAATCATAAAGAATAACTATCTATTACTATTAATAATGGACTTAATTGATAACATGGGAAGTAGAAAAGTATTTACAAAGATAGATCTGCAATGGAGGTTCAATAACATAAGGATCAAAGAAGGTAATAAATGGAAGGAAGCATTTACAATGCATATAGGCTTCTTCAAACCAACAGTAATGTTCTTTAAAATAACAAACTTACCAGCTACAATAATGAATGAAATTTTGAGGGATCTGATAAACAAAGAAAAAGTAATAGTATTTGTAGATAATATATTGGTAGGAATAGAAATATAAGAAGGATATAATAAAATTGTAAAAGAAATATTAAAAAGGCTAAAAGAAAATGTGTCATGAGTTGCCTTGACTATGACAAGAAGCTATAAATAGAACAGACATGAACTGGAGTTAAACTAGTAGCTAATGGATAGCTTGTAGTTTAAACAAGAACAAATAGTGTACTTGTATATATAGTAGACTGTAATTGAGCAAGAATTCTATTGAGTTCTCTTCTAATCCTAAAGTGCTATCTTGAGTTAACCCCTAACTTAAGGTTCTTAAGTCAGTTACTGACAGAAGAACTCAATTCTATACTCTAGATACTGTTCACTTCAAACTCTGCCTAAACTATACTTTCTTATTATCCTTAATTGATGATCAGCTTAATCACTGATCTTTTTGGATAGCAGGCCCTAGCTGTAAAGGGGACTTGGTAGTCAGTTAGGGACTACCAGTGGAAACTTGGTACTAAACATAGATATCATGTTCAAGATCTGACCTAGCAATTGGGTGGTGTTATTGAATAGATTACCTGTACCTTTTTTTGATTAGTAAAAACCTTATTGTTATGACTTGACAAAATGGCTAAGTCATTATTTATATTTCTTTTCTTTTCTTTTTCTTTTCTCTTCTCATTTAGACTTACTACACAAGGAAGGAGTGTGGGAAAGTATTATATGACAAATGTTATACATCATGATCACATGTCAGGATGTTACAGGGTTATGTCACATGATGAGTATGGGAAAGTAGTATACAGACCATATAGTAATTGTATAAGTAGTATATAGAATCTAATAAGGGCTCTATTGAGTTTTTTTTGTCAACTCAGACTTGGAGTGTGATTAAGTCATCTCAGGCTAAGTCACTACACTTGTACTGGAGGTGTATTGTCATCCATACATGCAGAGGAATAGCATCAACCCTTTAGAAAGGTGCTATTAGAGTAGAGATCTTCTTCTTGAGGTAATTGTTTACTATTTGATTAGAGCAGTAGTCAGTATAGTAGTAGATGTTTGGTTGGGTAAAGATCTTATAGCCCAATAGATATAGCAGTAATTAGTAAGATCAAAATCTTATTTGACCTTGAAAAATATAACACCATATCTCTTAAATGATATAACTCTTTAATGAGTAATATACTCAACCAGTAGCAGGCCCTCACCAAATTAAGGGCAGAGCTAAAAGGAAAAGAGAGGAAAGAATGTTTCAAGTATAGAAAGTTCAGACATCTGGTGTTATGGAATTGCATTGGAACTATGACTATTATCAGCTCTAAACTGATAATGAGTAGATGGTAGAAGAAATGATGGTAATAAAAGATGAGAAAGACAAAGATAATACAATAAATAATGTATCAGCACATCAAGATTAGGTTGGACCTCAGATTTGATTGGACTAATTATGAATATTGGACTAAAGAAGAAATATTGGATAAACCTTGGGATAATTATAAACAAATCTTATTATAGTTATAAACTTTAGAATAAATGGGGAAATCTTGGACTAACCTATTTATAGACTCTGACTCAACTAGTCACTCACTATTACTTACTAGTACTTAGGATAGTAGTTTCTGTGATATTACTAGTTAGAATAAATATGATCCAAAAAGAGAAGAGAACAACAAGTTTTCTCTTTCTATAGTTTATCTGAAAACCTACTTCTCTTGGAATCCTATATTCTCTCCAGTCTTTGGACTAACTTGTGGAGTGTGACTAAAAGCCTCAATATCCATTCTTTTGATATAACTCTTCTGAAAACCTTAACTGGACTCTTTGTAGAGAGACAAAGAGATATCAAGTATTGATATAGGCTCAAGATTGAAGTATATATTCACTCTTGTAGTCTAGAGTCTTAATACCTGGCTTGTAACTACAGGAATAGAGTTAAAGGAGAAAAAGGGAAACTAATTTCCAAAAACAAGTTTGAAGTGTTAGCAAGTCAAGTGATGAGGTATAGAATAAGAAAAGAGGTCAAGATGCAAAGACAGAAAAGAGAAAAGGAAGAAGTAAAGTGTTTTAGGTATTGGAGGATAGAGTACTATAAATAGGAGTATCTGAACATTGTAGTAGAGAAAGAGAGAAGAAAAAGAGAGGAGGAGGCATATATAGTCAGACTACAAAAAGCATAGCAAGAAAGGAGACTGGTACATCCCACATGGGAAAAGGCATAGGAATATTATGAGGAGAAAAGCATACCTCTAGAAGGTATACTTCTGCTTGAGAGAGGATAATTGACAAAAGAGATAGTAGCAATATATGTAGACTGTGGGGGGTATGAAGACAAGGAGGTCCAAACCCATAAAAACCAAGGACAAGAATTTCTTCTCAAAAGGCAAGTAAAAAAACATATGATGCGACCTATGCTAGGAAGCATAGAACTGGAGAGGAAAAAACAAAGAGGGTATTACAAACTTCATTTGGACCATAGCTCCAGAAATACTTGACTGATTTCAACAGTCTAAATGGCCACCAAAAGCCCTTAAGAAGACCTTTCAAACAGTACTGAAAATGTCTCAAGGCAATTAGTATTTACTGAGTTATCAGCAAATCAGTCTGCAATTATTAAGTTACCAAGTACTAGACTGCTAATATTCCAGAAACTGCTTGACATAATCATTTACTTCAATGACCATTGTGAAGCTCTCTTCAATACACTTCTTTTAGCTATAAATAGAACCAGAGGCAATAAGATCCCATGGAGATACAAGGTCCTCAATGTTTGCATATAATACTGATCTTTATCCATAGATTATCATCTATCCTTGAATAGAACAAAGAACTGCCCTAAGATGGTTAGGTTATCTCTATTTTAAGATCAATAACACTCCTATATGTAGGACAATAGGTAGTGATCATGTAGTAGGCTGTCCTTGTACACAGACCACCACAATTATGTATTTAAGAACTGTATGTCTGAGAATAAACCTCAAACTTAACAATATCTTTTGCTACTGTCTAAACATTGCTTTTTTGAGCCTTTTGATTATCAAATAATCAACTCACAAATCAGTAAGTAGCTATTTGTGATAGACATAATGAAATAGTAAAGGAGGTACTAAAGAGAATAGAAGCAAATGATCTATATGTAAAACCTGAGAAGTATGTATGAAAGGTTAAAGAGATTGACTTCCTAGGATTAGTAATGGGAGCAGAAGATATTAAGATGCAAGAAGAAAAGGTGGCAGGAGTTCTGGAATGGCCAAGATCTAAGACAGTTAAAAATATACAGAAGTTCTTGGGATTAGCAAATTACTATAGGTGATTTGTGAAAATTTTGCCAGAATAGCTAAACTACTGCATAAGCTAGTCAGAAAGGACAAGAAGTGAAATTGGAGAGAAGAGCAAGAGAAGGTATTCAAGAAATTGAAAAAAATATTTACAATATGACCAGTGTTGGTAGTACCTGACTTGGATAAAGAGATGAGAGTAGAGGCAGATACATCAGAATATGCAACAGGAGGTGTACTCTTAATAAGGTGTGAAGATGATAAGTGGAGACTAGTAGCCTTTATTTCAAAATCATTGAATGAAGTAGAAAGAAATTATGAAATTTACAATAGAAAGATACTGGCAATAATTTGATGTCTAGAGGAATAGAGGTATCTGCTAGAAGGTACACAAACAAAATTTGAAATCTGGAGTGATTATAAAAATCTTGAGTATTTTATAAGCAGTCAGAAGTTAAATCAAAAATAAGTAAAATGAGTATTATACCTGTCTAGATTTGATTTTACACTAAAGCATGTACCAGAAAGCAGTATAGGAAGAGCTGACAGCCTTAGTAGGCATCCAGACTGGCAGATAGGAATAGAGAGAAATAACAAAAATAGAGTAATTGTAAGAGGACTGTATCAAAGTTCATTCCTAACACACTAGTAGTAGTATACTAGAGCAACCTTGCAACTGATTAAATTCCAATTACCTTATATTTAATTAGTTGCCCACTCCTGCATTCCTGTCTCTGACAGCTGAGATATTCCATAGTTAAGAGGACTTGTATATATAGTATAGATTACCTTCCAGGAGCCTTATCCTATTCTTTAAGATTTTTCCTGGAGATGAGTTGTAACACATTCTAGACTCATGTATATACTGAGGTTTTTCCTGGAGTTACTTCACTTCAGTTGCCCTTACAGTACTGGTAAAAAAGGAATGGCTGGAGGTTGGAGCAACACAGGTGATAGAAGTAGTAATTGAAGGGGTAGACCTGTTGGAAAAGATTAGAAAATCAGAGGCAAAAGACAATAAGATAATAAAAGCTATAGAAGAAATAAAACAAGCAGGTGTTAAAATGTTAAGAGATAAGGAGTGGCAAGAAAAGAATAAAAAGGTATATGTCCCAAAGGACAAGAAATTAAGGGCAAAGGTGATCTGGCTATACTATAATACACTAGTAGAAGAACATGGAGGACAGTGGAAGACAACCAAGTTGGTGATAAGGAATTTTTGGTAGCCTGGGGTCACTAAGAAGTCAAGAAGTATATAGAAAAATATAATATGTACCAAAGGAATAAAAATCATACAGAGGTACCTACAGGAAAGCTCATGTCTAATACAGTACCAGAAAGGCCTTGAAGTCATATTACAGCAGATTTTAAAAGATGTTGTTAAGTCTAAGGTTTATTCTCAGACATATAGTCCTTAAATACATAATTGTGGTGGTCTATGCACAAGAATAGCCTACTACATGATCACTACCTATTGTCCTACATATAGGAGTGTTATTGATCTTGAAATAGAGATAACCTAACTATCTTAGGGCAGTTTTTTGTTCTATTCAAGAACAGATGATAATCTATAGGTAAAGATCAGTATTATGTACAAACATTGAGGACCTTGTATCTCCATGGGATCTTATTGCCTCTGGTTCTATTTATAGCTAAAAGAAGTGTATTAAAGAGAGCTTCATGATGGTCATTGAAGCAAATAATTACGTTAAGCAGTTCCCAAGATATCAGCAATTTAGTATCTGGTAACTTGGTAATCATAGACTGATCTGCTGATAACTTGGTGAATACTGATTGCTTTGAGACATTTTTGGTACTGTTTGAAAGGTCTTTTTAAGGGTTTTTGGTAGCCATTTAGATTGTTGAAATTGGTCAAGTATTTCTAAAGTTATGGTCCAAATGAAGTTTATAATACTGCTAGTTCAATTTCCTTGTCCATTATTCTATAAATATATATCTTTGGTCATAGTCAAGGTGACTCATAACAAGAAATGACAAGAGTGCAGTGTGTGGAATGTGGAAGGAAAGATACTATAGGAGAAAGAATGTTAGAACAAGAAAGAAAAGAAATCTTATATCTAGAATATAGAACAGGGAAAAAGAAGCTGTGATGGAACTAGGGAGTGGCAGTATGCCCTATAGAGGGAAAAGTGCAGTAGAGTGGTACATGAACAGAGGTTCCAAGAAGCATAGCAAAGAAGGAGAATAAGTAAAGAGATATTAAGAGAATGTTCAAAATGTTGAGAGAAGTATGGCTGAACATTAGAGTAGAGAAAGTAGACATATATAAGAGTGTAATAGTAAGAGCACTCTTGGATAGTAGTATGACAGGAATGTTTATAAACAGAAAAATGGCAGCAAAACATGGATTTAGATTGCAGAAGTTAGACAGACTAGTGATGGTCAGAAATGTAAATAGTACAAATAATAGTACAGAGGTCATCATATACCAAGTAGAAGTAAACATGTACTACAAAAATCATATAGAGAGGGTAAGAATGAATGTATACAACTTGGAAAAGACAAATGTGATACTAGAAATACTATGGTTATAGGCACACAACCCTAAGATAAATTGGAAAACAAAAAAGGTGAAAATGATGAGATGTCCATCTATTTGTGAAAAAAACACAGCAGTAAAGAAGGATGTCAAATGAAAAAAGAAAATTGGGAAGAGAATCAGAGTACTAGATTAAGCAGATAGATATAAGGGGATCACACCAAACTCCACTCCTGACATACCAGTGGCAATGAGCTACAGTAACTTTGATAACTAATTAAATAAGTGTTACTCCAGGTTTAATCAGTTATCTACTCCTAAAGCTTCTATCTCTGATAGCCAAGATGTCCATAACTAAAGAGGCAGTATATATAGAATAGATCATTTTCCAAGAGCCTTATCCTATTCTTTGAGGTTTCTTCTAGAGATGAGTTGTAACATATCCCAGAGTGTAATTATATATTAAGGTTTCTTCTGGAGCTGCTCTGCTCTAGTTGCCCTTACAATAGAGATGAGTAAAAATGGACAATAAAGAAAAAGTTTGATAATAAAGTCAAGCTAAACAGAGAGAAAATAAGAAAAATGGTACTACAGAAATTCAACAAATAGCTTAAAGTTTTTGAGAAAGCAGAATCTGAAAGGATACCAGTCAAAAAACCTTGGGACCATGCAATAAATTTAAGAGAAGATTTTATACCAAGAAAAGGGAGAATGTATTTGATATCAAGAGAAGAAAAAGAGAAGGTTAGAGAATTTGTGGAGAAACAGTTAAGGAAAGGGTATATTTGACCCTCAAAGTCATCTTAGACTTCACCAGTCTTCTTTGTAGGAAAAAAGAACAAAAAGAAAAGAATGGTATAAGACTATAGATATCTTAATAGAGGAATAGTTAAGGACAATTATTCTTTGTCTTTGATTTCAGACTTGATTGATACTATAGGCACAAGAAAGGTATTTACAAAGATGGATTTATAATAGGGGTACAACAATATATGAATAAAAGAGGGAGATGAGTAGAAGGCTATGTTCATAATACATCTTGGGGTATACAAACCTACTATGATATTTTTTGGTCTCACAAATTTGCCAGCAATATTCCAGGCAATGATGAATAATATATTAAGAAATCTAATAGATATAGGAGATATAGTGGCATTCATGGATAATATGTTAGTGGAAATAAAGAATAAAAAGAAACATGATAAGGTAGTAAAGAAAATCCTGAAGAGAATGAAAACAAATAATCTATACCTAAAACCTGAGAAATATATGTGAAAAGTTAAAGAGATTGACTTCCTAGGACTAGTAGTGAGGAGCAGATGGTATAAAGATATAGGAAGAGAAGGTGTCAGGAGTTCTGGAATAGCCAAGGCCTAAGACAGTTAGAGATATGCAAAAGTTCTTGGGATTAGCAAATTACTATAGGCAATTTGTAAAAGACTTTGCTAAGATAGCAAAATCACTGTATAGATTGGTTAAGAAGAATGAGAAGTAGAACTGGGGAAAAGAGTAGGATAAGGGATTTGAGGAGTTGAAGCAGGTATTCACAACACAACCAGTATTAGTAGCACTGGATCTAGATAAGGAAATGAGAGTAGAAGTAGATGCATCAGAGTATGCAACAGAAGGAGTGTTATTAATAAGGTCTGAAGACAACAAGTAGAGACCAGTAGTATAAGAATAACAGGAGTGAAGCTTCTAAAAGAATCCTCAGAGAATAGAATAAGGCTTTTAGAAAAGTACTCTACACTATATATACAAGTCCCCTTGGCTATGGAATATCCTAAGGGTCAGGGTCAGGAATGCAGAAGTAGACAACTAATTAAATATTATGTAATTATTATTTAATTAGTACAGGGTTACTTCAGTAGACTACTACTAGTACGTTAGGAGTATAACTTAGTATAGTCCCCTTACATTCACCTCCCTCTAAAGTTGCTGTGTCTTAAAGTAATAGGTCTAGGATAGAAAAATCATGTTAAACTCAGTCTAGTAGATATATCTGGGAGCTTCTAGATGTCTGTAATAGAAGTCCACCACAAGATCAGATATGGAAACTTTGAAGATAGGCTTTTAGGAGTTGTGTTTATAGCCATATCCCTTTTACTTGATGAGATATTGGAACCATCTCCAATACCAGTGGCTGTTAAGGATCTCTTTCACTTCCCACTCCTCTTCTCCATCAATGAATATAGGTAGGAGGTATTCTTCCAGTTTGTGGCCTGGTATTGGATCTTCCAGAGCAGTAGATAGTTTGACAATATTAAAGATAGAATAAAGCTCCCTCATTGAGTATAGTAGTTTCAGTTTGTAAACTATAGATTCTATCACAGTTGTACTATGGACCAGTAGTTACATACTGTATGGTTTACCACTACACCAAAAGGGCAACATTAGCAAGGCTACTTGCTAATGAGGGTCTAGCTATTTATATAGTTCTTTAAACAGGTATTTTGTTATATCTCCATATCACTATTTAGTAGTCACTTTTTTGTGACATCACCTCTGCTTCTAGGGCATGTGGTCCCTACATGTAAACAGGACTAGTATATTTATACACTACCCCTAGGAGTCTATTTATACCCCTTAAGCCAGGTTTAATTGTTTAAAAGCTATTCTGGACTGACTAAGGTATTAATTTTAAATTGTGCTCACCTTAGGATTTGAACCCCTGACCTCTTAGCCTTGCTAAACTATCACAGTTGTACTATGGACCAGTAGTTATATACTGTATAGTTTACCATTACACCAAAAGAGTAACATTAGCAAGGTTACTTGCTAATGAGAGTCCAGCTATTTATGTAGTTCTTTGAACAGGTATTTTGTTATACCTCTATGTCACTATTTAGTAGTCACTTTTTTGTAACAGATTCAACTTGTCATTCTATGGTAAACAGACCTAACCTTTGATAAGAGAGCTTCTGAGAGGGTCAGGTAGTCTAGATGTCTGATATGTCTAGAAATACCTTATCTCTAGGCTTGAAAATAGAGGCTGGGGTCCTTTATTGGTTGTAATATCTCATTATATCTTCTTGGACCTTCTATATCAGACTTGGCTTCCTTGGTGGCATTTCTCATTCTCTTTATGAACTTGTTGACAATTTCTAGGCTAGAAGGGTATTGTTGCAATTCAAATCCCATATAAGAGATCTTTCTAGTATCTAGTAGGAATAGAGACTATTGGGTAGAAGAGTAGACATGGTTGTTGTACTGAAACTCAACTATTGGGAGGAGGTCATACTAGTTGTTCTATTATTTGTTCACAAAGACACAGAGGTATTAGTCTAGCTCCTGGTTGACACGCTCCATTTGTTTGTCTGTTTGAGGGTACCAAGTAGTAGAGGAGGCCAATTTGATTCCAAGAAGCCTATAAAGTTCCTGAGTGAAGAGTGTAACAAACTGTAGACTTCTGTCTAAGACTACTTACCTAGGGAGTCCATGGAGTTTCTAGACATAGTAGAGAAATAGCCTGGCTGCTCCTTCTGCAGTTACCATCATGTGCACTGGAATGAAATGTACCCTCTTTGATACTGAGTCTACTACTATTATTACTGTATTATATCTGGACAGCTCAGGGAGTTCTACTATAAAGTCTATACTCAGGGTATCCTACCACATTTCTAGAATAGAGAAAAGATGGAGTTTGCCTACTAGAGAGTATTGCATAGGCTTTGTCCTTAAGTATAGATTATATATGCTAATATACTGTCCAATATACTAAGACATCTAAGACTACCAGTAGTTCTGGAATACAAGTTCTAGAGTTTTCCACTGGCTAGGGTATCCTGTGATCTTTGTGTCATAGCACAGTGAGACAATACATCTACAAAGATTTAGGTTCCAGAGGATGTATATCTTGCCTCAGAAGCAGAGCAGACTATTGACATTTAACTACTCTGTAAAGTGTACTATTTGGCTTAAGGACTGTTGGAGTTCACAAGCTGCCTGGGCTACCAGTTCTTCTTGGTCTCCATTGTGGTTGCCTTTGTATAGTGACTTAGTCTAAGATGATCTAATCACCCTCCAAGTCCAAGTTGACAAGAAGAACTCAATAGAATCCTCATTCAATTGTTGTATACTACTTATACACATTCTTTATTTATTTCTATTTATAAAGTCCCATGCATCTCCTTTGAGTTATTCCCTCTTATGTATCCATTTATTTCCTAATTAAATAAAAGAAAAAGAAAAGAAATATGAATAATAACTTAGCTATTTGGCCAAGTCATAATACCACCTCCCTCTCAAGGTTCCTTGTCCTGAGGATTTTACAATTCATAGTTGGGGTTGACTATGTTGCCTATTTTATCTTCATCTTCTTTTGTCCATTCCCTAATTTCTGATTTTTTTTGCTTGATTTCTTCTTTTTCCTTCCAAATTGTTTCTAAAGTTTTTCTTTCTCTTACTTGTTCCCCTTTCCATCATCTTCAATTCCTTTCTAATCTTCCCCAATATTCCTTATTGTACTACTTATTTGACCATCTAAATAGCTTTTTTGCTGTAAATCATCCTAGCAGTTTTTCTCTTCTGAACATCTCTTCTTCTCTTTTTTGCCATCTTACATCTTCCATGTCCCATCAGTACTCCTTTTCAAATTCTTCAACTGCTCCCTTTGCATTCTTCAAGTTTTCTATCTCTTCCCAAGTATCTGACTCTGCTGTAAATCCCTTCTATTATACTAGATACTTATTCTTTCCTCTAATCCATTACTTATTCAATATTCTCTTGACTTTCTATTTCTTTTCTTCCTCAATTATGACTAGAGCTGGTTGCTCCTTCCTCTGCCCCTCTACTTGCCCTATGTATCTATATATTCTGCTGATGTTTACTACTGGGTATATCCTGATTGTACTAGGTAACTCCAATTTAACCACATTTGCCAATACAATTTTCTTCACTTTATAGGGGTTTATAAATCTTTCCATCAACTTTTCTATTCTTCTACTAACCATTTGGTATTTTAGATCTTTGGTACTAAGTATCACCAAGTCCTCTACTTTATACTTGTCAACTTCTCCTCTCTTCCTATTTATGTATTTCTTTATCTCTTCCTATGCCTTCCCTAGTGCTGTCTTAGCTTCTTCCTGAACCTCTTTTATCTTTATTACAAATTTCTCTGCTCTTTCATATCTCCCTTTTCTTCTTACTTCAAACTCCATCCTAGAATCTTGCCTGTAGTTTGTCTTAAAGGATGATATCTTTGTACTTGAGTATGCTTTATTGTTGTATACAAACTCTGCTATTCCTAACCAGTCTGACCACTGCTCCTGCCTATGGTTGATAAACATTCTTAAGTACTATTTCAACTCCTGATTAACCCTTTCTACTTGTCTATTTGTCTGAGAGTAGAATGCCATCAACATTTTGCTTTTGATCTCCAACATCCTATTCAACTCTCTCATCAGTCCTACCACAAACTGGAGTCCTCTATCTAAGATGATACTTTTAGGTAACCCATGCAACTTCTACATATTATCTCTAAACAACCTAGCTAGTTCTTCTACTGATGTTCTCTCTATAGTAGAGATAAATGGACCATTTTTATTAATTTATCTACTACCACTAAAATTAAGTCATATTCCTGTGCTAATGGCAGTTTGGTAATGAAATCTACTGATATATGCATCTAAGGTTTCTTAGGTATCAAATTGGGCATTAATTTGCCTGCTGGCTGTTCTGTGCAGTTTTTGTTTCTCTGGCAAGAATCACATCCCTCCACATATTGTTTCACCTCTTTATTTACTCTTGGCCACCAGAAGTTTTGATTGACCAACTCCATTGTCTTCTACTGTCCTCTATGTCCTCCTACTGGTGTATCATGATACAGCCTAATTATTTCTGCTCTTAATATATTGTCTTTAGGCACATATACTTTTTCCTTTTTATACATTATGTTGTTTACTTCCTTCCATTCCTCATCTCTTAGTATCTTTACCCCTGCTCATTTCATTTCTCCCACTACTTTGACTACCTCGTTGTCCTTTACTTTTGACTTCCTTACTTTCTCCAGTAGATCTACCTCTTCTACAATTACTTCTACCTTTTCTATTTTCCTAACTTCTAGTTATTCAGACTTTACCAACATCTCATCCTTATTGTCTCTTTCTACTCCTACTTTCCAGTCTAGCCTCCTACTCAAGCTATCTACTTTTCCTATTTTACTCCTAGAAACATGCTTTAGTATAAAATCAAATCTTAATAGATACAATGCCTATCTTGCTTGTCTCCTATTCAATTTTTGTGCCTTCATAAAGTATTCAAGATTCTTATGATCTGTCCAAATCTCAAACTTAGTTGTTGTTCCTTCCAGAAAGTATCTCTATACCTCCAAGCATCTAACTATTGCCAACATTTCCTTGTTATGTATTTCATAATTCCTTGCTATATCACTTAGAGATTTTGAAATAAAAGTAACTGGTCTCTACAATCTGTCTGGGCACCTTACTAATAGTACTTCTCTAGTAGCATAATTTGACATATCTATTTCTACCCTGAATTCTTTATCAAGATCAGGTACCACTAATACTGGTCTGGTTGTAAAGACTTTCTTGAGCTTGTCAAATGCTCATTGTTGTTCCTCTCCCCACTGCCATTTCACATCCTTTCTTGTTAACATATTCATCAGCCTGGCTACTTGAGTGAAATCCTTAATAAACCTCTGATAATAGTTTGTGAGGCCTAGAAATTTCCTAACATCTTTAATATTCTTTGGCTCTGACCAACTCAATACTCCTTCTACCTTTTCTCTCTCCATCTCTATACCATTGGGCTCTATTACCACTCCTAGAAACTCTATCTTTCTCACTTTTCATATACATTTTTCTAGCTTTACGTATAAGTCATTCTTCTCCAGTCTTTTCAATATCTCCTCTACAATCTCATTATGTCCTTCTTCTGTTTCTGTTCCAACCAAGATATCATCCACAAATGCAGCCACTTTCCCTTTGTTGATCAAATCTCTCAGGATTTTGTTCATCATCATCTAAAATGTAGCTGGTGAGTTTGTTATCCCAAAGAATATAACTTTTAGTTCAAAGGATCCTATATATGTTGTGAACACTTCCTTCCACTTATTCTCTTCTTTAATCCTCACATTATTAAACCTCTACTGTAAGTCCATTTTAGTGAATACCTTCTTACTCTCTATTGTATCTATCAAGTCTGTAATCAATAGTAGTAGATAATTATTCTTTACTGTCTGTGTTATAAGAGCCCCAAAAAGGAAATAAGTTCCTATACATTTGAGCACTTAATCATACAAAGGGGTTAAGATATAAATAGTATAGAAACTTAGGTAATCAGATCACATAACAAGGTCAAGTGATCATGGAATATTCTGGAAGAATATATGACCATGGACTAATAGTAGTATAGCTACTGTAAGAATAGTATAAGTAGTAGTCCAATCCAATGAAGAACCCTATTGAGTTCTTCTTGAATATCTATCTAGGGTGATCACTAGGGACATTCACTGTCTATCAATAACAGTCTAGTTGTTTAGACTATAGTAGTCCATTACCATTCTTTTACTTCTATCTTTCTTTGCCATAAAGAATACTGGTAATATCTGAGAGAATTTCAATAGTCTAATATACTCCTTTCTAAGTTGGTTATTTACAAATTTTTGGACCTCTTCCCTTTTATCTTTTGATAATAGGTAAATTCTCTCTTTCTTAGGTTTAAATATCTCTTTGAGATCTATAGCATGATTCTAGACTTTTTTTGTAGGCATCCTTTCTAACTCCACTTTTCCAAATACCTTTCTCTACTTTAGGAATTTCTTTAGAACTATTTCCTCAATTTTCCTATGATCTACCTTGACTTCCTTTTCTCTTCTTTATCATCCATGGCCCATCTTACAATCTTTTCTTCCTCCAGAGTAACTACTTGTTTTACTTTCTTCTTTTCTTTTGACTTTGTGTTTCTCCTACATAGTGGTAGACATCTTGTCATTTTAACCTCTCCTATCTTCTAGTTGATTTCTAGATTATGGGCTTTATTACAAATGGCCACTTACTGATTTGTGATTGGTTGATTTGATAATTAAAGTACTCAAAAAAGCAAAGTTAGACAAGCAGCAAAAGATATTGTTAAGTCTAAGGTTTATCCTCAGATATATAGTCCTTAAATACATAATTGTGGTGGTCTGTACACCAGAACAGCCTACCACATGATCACTATCTATTGTTCTATATATAGGAGTGTTATTGTTCTTGAAATAGAGATAACCTAACCATTTTAGGACAGTTCTTTATTCTATTCAAGGACAGATAATAATCTATAGGTAAAAATCAGTGTTATGTACAAACATTGAGGACCTTGTATCTCCATAGGATCTTATTGCCTCTGGTTCTATTTATAGCCAAAAGAAGCACATTGAAGAGAGCTTCATAAAGGTTATTGAAGCAAACAATTATATTAAGTAGTTCCAGAGATATTAGCAATTTAGTGTCTGGTAACTTGGTAATTGCTGACTAATCTGCTGATAACTCAGTAAATAATGATCACCTTGAGACATTTTTGGTACTATTTGAAAAGTTTTTTTAAGGGTTTTTAGTGGCTATTTAGATTGTCAAAATCAGTCAAATATTCCTGAAGTTATAGTCCAAATAAAGTTTGTGACAGGCTTGTAGCTATAGCATATCCAATATCACATCTGTCCTTCCTAAGTCACATATGTCCATCCTCATTCTTTCAACATAGTTTTTATAGTATACATTGACTTCCATCTGATGTGTAATTGCTTCTCCACTGTTGTTCATTCCATCTATATTTCTTACCATTACTGGTCTCTCTAGCTTCTGTAATCTAAACCCATGTCTAGCTGCTATATTTTTATCCATAAACATTCCCATTGCACTACTATCCAAGAGTACTTTCACTGTTATGCTCTTATACATATCTACTTTTTCTACTCCTATATTCAACTATACTTTTCTTAGCATTTTAAATGTCCTTCTCATGTCCCTTTCTGTACCCCTCTCTCTTGCTATGCCTTTTGGAACTTCTGTCTATGTACCACTTTGCTGCACTTCTCCCTGTACAGGGCATGCCACTACTCTCTAATTCTACCATGGCTGCTTTCTCCCAGTACTATATTCTGGACACAAAATTTTCTTTTTATTCTTCTCTGATATTCTCTCAACTGTATCTTTTCTTCTACACTGGCTACACTTTACATTGGCTATTCCTCTTTCTCTTGCTATATTCTCTCTCCACCTCTATGCTTTAAGACAACTACTGTACTATATATTTCTCAAATGTTCACCAGAGATAAACTCTTGTTCCTGGTTCTTATGCATTTTGGTATCTTTGTAGTTGTACCCTCCACACTCCACAAATATCACAACTTCCCACCTGGTTGTCCACCCTCTCTGCTCTAATGCTACACTTCTCAGAGGTATTCTCCATGTACTACTATATTCTTGTACCTTTCTCTATAGGGGATATACCAGCCTTTTCCCTTGCTGTGCCTTTTGTGGGCTAGCTGCCTACACTGTTTCCTTATCCCTCTTTCTCTTCTTCTCAACTTTAATATTCAGGCACTCCCATTTGAAATGCCCAACACCCCAACATCTGAAGTATTTAACCTCTTCTACCATCTTATTTTTTCTTATCCTTACTTCTTCTCTCACCCCACATCTCATCACTCTACTCAACAACACTTCAAATTTATTTCTGGGGATTGGTTTCCTCTTCTTTTTCTTATTCTTGTTCCTGCAGTTATGGGCCAAGTATCCAAACTTTTTACAGCTCTAACATTTTCTTCCATCTTTTCCTTCTAGTTCTGCCCTTAGTTTAGTGAGAGCACATTGTTAATTATATTAATCTAGAGACATAGTGCTATGTCTCCAGAAAAGTCAGAATAGAAAATAATCTCACTAATATTATATCTACTGGAGTGCAAGATCTTCATCCAGCTAGACACCTACTGCCTTACTTACTACTACCCTAATACTATGGTTATACTATCACCCCAAGAAGAGGATCTCTAACCTAAATATCTTCCTAAGGATATGGTGTTATTCCTCTATATGTACAGCCTATAATGGGACTTTAGCACAAGGTTTATAAAGTAAAAAGATACAAGTAACTACTGGCAATACCACTCAATTAGCAGGTCAGGTCTCAAATACAATACCTGAACTTAGTACTGTGCTTTCACTAATAGTTTCTAACTGACTATCAAGTCTCCTTAAGCCAAGGGCCTGGCTATGTATAGAGATGACTAGTGATTGTAATGACCACCAGTCGAGGATTGAAAAGATTATGAGAGTTAAGATAAGCAAGGTCCAAGGTAGACAGTGCTCTGGATGTGGAATTGAGTTGTAGTATAGTGATTTAGCCTAAAATGACTTAATCACTCTCTAAGTCCAAGTTGATAAAAAGAACTCAATAAAGTCCTCATTTGATTGTTATACATTACTTATACACATTCTGTATTTACTTCTATTTATAAAGTCCTGTGCATCTCCTTTGAGCTATTCCCTCTCATATATCTGTTGATTTCCTGATTAAATAAAAGAAAAAGAAAAGAAATATAAATAATAACTTAACTATTTGGCCAAGTCATAATACTTTGCAGATATCAGAGAGTATGTTTCTTTCTGCCCCCTCTAGTTTGACATCTTCCAAGGCCTGAACAGCAAATATCTCTGGACAAAGAAGAGTAACATCTTCATTGTCAGAAGTCCCTGTACCATGGTCCAGTCTCTAAGAGAGTGTGTCTAGCTTTCCTATAGAATGGCCTAGACAGTGGGCAAGTAAAAAGTCAAAACAAGCCAAGTAGAAAGACTAGCAGGCTTGATGACAGTTAAGTTTCTTGGCTATCATGAAGTACTCTAAGTTTTTGTGGTTGGTCCATATTTCTACTAGATACTTTGCTCTTTCTAAAAAGTGTCTCTACTCTTCCAGGGTACAAATAATAACCAACATCTTTTTGTTGTGGATCTTGTAGTTCTATTCTACTAGAGATAGAGACTTGCTATAGAACACAATGGGGTACCATTTTTCATCTCCAGGTAGCTGTTGGGAAAGAACTACTCTAGTGGCAAAATCTAAACTACTAGCCTCAATGCGGAAGGGCTCCAAGTTCTGGAGAGACATAAGGACTAGAGCACTAGTAACTACTGTCTCAAGTGCTTCAAAGGCTCTATGTTTCTTCTTGTTCCAGGACCAGAGCATGTTAGACTTTGTAAGGTCAAACAGGGGTCAGACCAGCATAGAGAAGTCATGGATGAACCAACAGTAAAAGTTGGCAAACCCTAAGAAGGCTTGTATGTTAGTCTGATTTTCTAGGATAGGCCATTCTTAGACTCCAGAGACCTTAATAGGATTTATAGACACTTTGTTCTCTGAGATTATCAAACTCAGGTATTTAATTCTCGTTTTCTAGAACTTGCACTTTTTAGGATAGAGGAACAGCTTGTACTCAGTAAGAATCTCCAATACTCTCCTGATGGCTTGAGCATGCTTCTCTACTGTTCTGGTGAAGATGAGAATGTTGTCCAAGTATACAACCACAATTCCTTCTACAATTAAATCTTAGAAGATGTTATTTATCATGGTCTAAAAGGTAGCTGGACTATTAGTCATCCCAAAGAATATTACTAGAGGCTTGAAGAGTCTATGATTTATCTAGAATGCAGCTTTCCACTTATCTCTGGGTTTGATATGCACATTGTTGAATCCCTAGCAAATGTTTAGCTTAATAAAATACTTGGCTCCATAGAGCTGGGAGACAAGCTCAGAGATAAGGGAGAATGGATACTGGTTCTTAACCATTATAAAGTTCAGAATACAATAGTCTTGTACTGGTCAGAGGGAACTATCCTTCTTTTTGATAAAGAAGACCAATGTAGCCATAGGTAACTTAGAGAGACAGATACAACCTGTACATAGATTCTTCTCTGGGAATGTATCTAACTTAGTCTACTCTACTAGAGACAAAAGGTACACCTTTGACAATTTGGGCTCAGATCCTGGAATCAGCTCAATAGTATAGTTCCAATAGTGATGCTCTGGGAGGATATTAAAACTGTTCTTTGCAAAGATGAACTTGAACCCTTGAATATACTCCAGTAGGTGGACAGTAGGGTTTTGGTTTTCTGCATTGTGCCAGGTATTCTCTCCCAGTCACTAAGAGTTAGTGGCCATGGCTCTGAGATTAGTGGTTATGGGTTTTGGGAGTATCCATATTATGAACAAGTGGTCTTTGAGTTCCTAGTCTCTACTATTGGTACCAGAGAGAGGAGACTTATCCATGTTCTCTTCCAGGAGTAAAGGACAGGGTCTGTTTCTGTATGAATTAAGGGTATAAAGCTCTGCTTTCTTCTACTTGGTCTATTCCTTGCATAGAGTATGATCTCCTTTGTAGTATAGAGGACAGTATGTTATCTCAACCTTACCAGTTCCCCAATTGATCTTCAGATTATGGTCTTTTAGCCAGTTGTATCCCAAGATCAAATCTTGCTTTCTGAGGCCTGAGTTAGTAAGTAGTATTCTTTCCAAGTGGGTACTATACTGCAAAAGAACATCTACCATTTCAGAGATCTCACCAGCTTCATTTAAAGAGCTGTCTATATTGAAGACAGGGATAGGATACAAGATCGTCCAGGTATTGAGTCTCTTAGAGCAGACAAAGTCTCAGTCTATAAAGCTTTTTGTGGCTCTACTGTCTAGAAAAGCCTTTACAGAGTAGAGCTTACTTGTATTCATGGTACTTAGTTCTACAGCAAGTTGCAGGAAGGTTCTATATATGTTCAATACACTGGCAGAGAGCTAAATAGGTAGTTTCTTTTCTCACTTGGTCTCTAGGGGAAGTGGTTGTATTTTGAGATAAAGAAAGGAGATGTATCTATAGGTTCACTATCATCTATATTAGTCTTTACTTTAAGTACAGTAAATCTATTTACTAGTGGCTGGAGCACACTTGTCACTAGTTGTTCTCTACAAAATCCTTATTTTCTTCAACCTTCCAGGCTTCCACTTCTTGTATATCTCATATTGCTAAGAGATCCTCTATGAGTTCCTCTCATTGCTCAGACAACAGCTATCTCATGTTGAGGCAATAGGGACAGTTCTTGACTAGGTGGTTTGCATCTCCACACTAGTAGCATCCTTGCAGAGATAGAGGCTTTGGCCTCCTAGCTATGTCTATGTCTATGGGAACATCCATAGAAGGAGGAGAGGGTATTGGCTTTAGAATTAGGGTCAGAGTCAAAGTAATAGCAGAGGAGATTTGAATTACTAAGAAGAGAAAGGGCTATGATAGGAGAGTTCTAACTGGAGCAAAAAACATACTATACTGAGTTGATTAGAAGACCTTATTGGCGAGATATACTTGGTTGATCCTTTGGATAGCTTGGTATCAAGCTTCTAGATCTATATCTAAGAGACATCTATAGGGCATGGTTATAATCTGGTTCTGGATACCAATTCTCAGCCCTTAGTAAAACTTGACCATAAAAGTCTGGGAGTCAGTATAGCCTGTGTCAGAGACCAATAACTGAAAGATATTAAGGTAATTGTCTACCATCCAAGTTCTCTGGTAGTAGAGGGACCCTTCCAGAATGTTGACCACATCTGCTTCTGTATTCACTGGAAAGAACTGTGTCTTGAACTGAGCCTTAAAGTCAGCCTAAATCTGGATTGGGAAGAATCCAGTGTCTACTTCTTGGCAAAACAGATTCTTGGACCACTTTGCTATATGACCACTTTTGAAAAAGGTAAAGGCCTACAGGGCCTTTTTCTCTTTACAGCTAAATTGTTCTGGAGCTAGGCATATATATAGTATGCAAGAGTTCAGGAACACTTATTCAGTGTTGTAATTGCCATTGAAGTCCAGAGGGAAGGAGAGCTTAGGGTAGGCTTGAGAGTATGGGTTTGCTGGGAAAAGAGATGCTAATATAGAGAGTGGTGGAGAGTTTGCCACCAGAGCTAGAGGTTGGAGAAAAAAGTTTAATACTAGCTGTATGAGTTGTTGCAGCTGGGCAGTCAAAGCAGAAAGGGTGTTGTTGATATTCATTTCCAAGTTATTTTGTCTCTTGGTGACTTTATACAGGTAATACTATAGATAGGCCAAAGTATTAGCTATATTCTAGAGGATGTCCATATACGACATCTAGTATGGAGCAGAGGTATGGAGAATTGGGTGTAGGCAGTAGAGGGCAACTGAGTAGAGGCTGTTCACTGCATTCTTCTAAGGTCCCATTTAGGAAGTCCTATTCTACTGTAAGGGTGACTGGAGTGGAGCTTCTAGAAAAATCCTCAGAGAATAGGATAAGGCTTCTAGAAGGGTACTCTACACTATATATACAAGTTCTTTTAGCTATGGAATATCCTAAGGGTTAAGGTCAGGAATACAAGAGTAGACAACTAATTAAATGTTATATAATTATTATTTAATTAGTGCAGGGTCACTCTAGTGGACTACTACTAGTGTATCAGGAGTACGACTTAGTGTAGTCCCCTTATAAATAGCCTTTATTTCAAAGTTGTTGAATGAAGCTGAGAGAAATTATGAAATTCATAATCAAAAAATACTAGCAATTATCAGATACTGTGAGGAATAGAGACACTTGCTAGAAGGAGCACAAAACAAATTTGAGACTTGGAGCAACCACAAAAATCTAGAATACTTTATGAGTAGTCAGAAACTAAACTATAGACAAGCAAGATGGACCTTGTATCTATTTAGATTTGACTTTACTCTTAAACATGTGCCAGGCAACAGCATGGAAAAAGCTAATAGTCTCAGTAGGCATTCAGACTAGCAAATAGGAGTAGAGAGAGATAACAAGGATAGAGTATTGGTAAAAAAGGAGTGGTTGAAAATCAGAACAACATAAGTAGTAGAAATTGTAATAGAAAAAGTAGATTTATTGGAGAAAATTAAGAAGTCAAATGCAAAAGATAATAAAGTGATAAAAGCAGTAGAAGAAATGAAGTGAGCAAAAGTAAAGATATTGAGAGATAAGGAATGGTGAGAGGAAGATAGGCTGATATTAAGAGATGGAAAGGTATATGTCCCAAGGTGTTACAAACTTCATTTGGACCATAACTCTGGGAATACCTGACCAATTTCAATGATCTAAATGGCCACCAAAAGCCTTTAAGAAGATCTTTCAAATAGTACCAAAAACATCTCAAAGCAATCAGTATTCACTGAGTTATCAGCAGATCAGTTGGCAATTACCAAGTCACTATATACTAAATTACTGATATCTCAGGAACTGCTTGATATAATCATTTGCTTTAGTAACTATCATGAAGCTCTCTTCAATGTGCTTCTTTTAGCCATAAATAGACCCCAAGGCAATAAGATCCCATGGAGATACAAGGTCCTTAATGTTTGTACATAACACTGATCTTTACCTATAGATTATCATCTATTCTTGAATAGAACAAAGAATTGCCCT
>Ga0154006_1000097_pt1 | contig 28264 bp, 26 predicted proteins | sample TSFL090MetaG_FD_104747 | JGI IMG/M metagenome (GOLD analysis project Ga0154006, IMG submission 104747) | Attine ant fungus gardens microbial communities from Florida, USA - TSFL090 MetaG | ecosystem: Host-associated > Fungi > Mycelium > Unclassified | place: USA: Florida, Wakulla State Forest...
CACCGCTTCCAGCTTGAACTCGAGCGTGTACTGCGCTCGCTTTGCCTTGCTTGTCATCAATGTTTTCTCCTTGCGTGAGTTTACCGCTCAGCAAGGGATTCGTTTTTCGGGGGCAAGCTCAGACGACCAGGATGCGTCGTAGACGCTCTTCGCCATCCTGGTTCTGGCGAGTTTGACGGCCGACACGTTGCCGACCGCGATGTAATCGAAGCGCCGCACCAGATCGAGCACGAGCTTGTGCTGGAAATCGGCTCGGGCATTCGCGACCTTGGCGTGCAGCTTCGCGATATGTCGTTTGTGCTTGCGCGCCCGTTGCGCTTTCGCCAGTTTCTCGCCCGCGCGGCGGCCGAATTGGTCATTAGGCAGCTTCGCGCCGGTCGAAAGTGTGGCGAAGTCTTTCAGGCCGAGATCGATGCCGACACCCGAACGTATCGGGCGAGCCTGAACATCGGGCATTTCAATCGCGATGTTGAGAAACCAGTTGCCGCGTGCATCCTGCGCGAAGTTGGTTCCGTCCTTGATCTTGCCTTCGGGAAGCGGCCGGCTGTTGAACACGCGGAAGGTGTTGCCGGCGAAACGGAACGCGTCGCCTTCACGCTTCAGGTCACGCCCTTTCAGCGGTACCCAGCCGAGCGATTCTTGCCGCGATAGTGCAGGTAGGGTCGATGGCTCCGACTGCGCGACTTCGCATATTGTTCGCACGGCTCTGCTTGTTGAGCAGTCCGTTGAGCGACTTCACGCGGTAGCGGTAGACAAGGATCATGCCGGTGATCCTAACCCGTGGAAAAAGCTGCCTGTCAACAGCACTCCTTTCCTTCCCGCCATTCGCCCCGAAGGAAGTCCCCTTGGGGGAAATGGCGGGGTTTCCCGGAGCAAATTCTGATGAACCCGAGACATTCCGCGATTCTCGTCGCACTTGTTGCCGCCGCGCTGTTCGGCGCGGCGACGCCGCTCGCCAAGGCCCTGATCGGTGCGATGTCGCCGTTCATGGTCGCCGGCCTGTTCTATCTCGGCAGCGGGATCGGCCTGGGCATCGGGATCCTGTCGCGCGGACTGCGCAGCCGCCGCGCGCCGGCCGAGGATGCCGCGCCGCTGCAACGCGCGGATCTGCCGTGGCTCGCCGGCGCGATCGCGGCCGGCGGCGTCGCGGGCCCGGCGCTGCTGATGCTGGGGCTGTCAAGCACGCCGGCCGCGACGAGCGCGCTGCTGCTCAATCTCGAAGGCGTACTGACGGCCGTCATCGCGTGGGTCGTGTTCCGCGAGAACGTGGATCTGCAGGTGCTTCTCGGCATGGTCGCGATCGTCGCCGGCGGCACGCTGCTGTCGTGGGTGCCGGGGCGCGCGGGGGTGCCGGTCGGTGCGCTGCTGATCGCCGGTGCGTGCCTGTGCTGGGCCATCGACAACAACCTCACCCGCAAGGTCGCCGCGAGCGATGCGATGGTCATCGCATGCGTGAAAGGCCTCGTTGCCGGGCCGGTGAACATCGGCATCGCGCTCGCGACCGGCGCTGCGCTGCCCGCCCTCTGGGTCACGGCCGCCGCGATGCTGACCGGCCTCGGCGGTTACGGAATCAGCCTCGTGTTGTTCGTCGTCGCGCTGCGTCATCTGGGCAGCGCGCGCACGGGCGCCTATTTTTCCGTGGCGCCGCTGTTCGGCGTCGTGTTGTCGTTGCTGATCTGGCCGGCGCTGCCGTCCGTCACGTTCTGGATCGCGGCCGCGCTGATGGCGCTCGGCATCTGGCTGCATGTGCGCGAACGGCACGAACACGAGCACGCGCATGACCGGCTCGAGCATACGCACCGGCATCGGCACGACGAACATCATCAGCACACGCACGACTTTCCGTACGACGGCGATGAACCGCACACGCATCCGCACGTGCATCTGCCGATCACGCACAGTCACGCGCATTTCCCGGACATTCATCATCGCCATCGACACTGAACGCACCGCGAACGGAGGCGGCATCCGCTGCGCGCGATGCGCATCGCAAGGTAACCGTTTATGGTGCGTCGTTTCGAGTGCGCCGCGCGTGTCGGTTCAGCGCCTCCGGCCGCCGGCAACGGCGTCAGTCTTCCGTCTGAATCAACCGAATCAACGAGCCGTCCGGGTCGATCAGCGCGCCGAGGAGGCCGCCCCATGCCTCGCGTTGCGGTCGATGCGCGCGCGGCCAGCCGGTCGTTTGCTCCGGAATGCCGGCCGCGAGCACCTCATCGAAAAACGCGCCGACGTCGGCGAGCCGGAAACAGCAGCTGAACCCGCTCGTGGCCGGATCGAGACCGGGGTGCGGAAAGAACTCCAGCAGCAGGTCGCCGCGTCTCAGGATCATCCAGCCGCCGTCGCGCCAGGTTTCGACGAAACCGAGTTTCGCGTAGAAAAGCGCAGTGGCTTCGAAATCGCGCGACGGCAGATTGGGGCTGGCGAGGTCGGTCAAGGCGGTTTCTCCGATGGGCGATGCGATCGAACGAATCCGCGCAAAAGGGCGCGGACGCATGTCGCGCATGGTCGGTCAAACGATGAGTACAGGCAAGCGACGCGGGCTGATGTCGCGACTATCGTTCGCGCGGAAAGCAGAACCCGAAATCCTCGCAACCCGGGCAGCCGGGGGCGGGACCGGGCGGCAGGCCGAGCGATGCCGCCACTTCCTGCGCGAGGAATTTCTTCCAGCGCAGCTGCGTGACATTGCGCGCAACGAGCGCGGGGAAATAGCGGTGGAGCATCGCGGAGACCGCGTCTCGTCCATCGAGACCGAGACCGAGATCGCGCCACAGGTGATCGGGGCGCAGGCACGCATGCGCGACGATGGTTGCGACGCAGTCGGCATCGTCGCGTGCGACGGCGGGATGCGCATCGCGCATCAGTCGCGCATGCAGCGTCGCGACGAACTGAGCGTGGGCGGCCGGCAGCGGCGCGATCGCGACGGTCGGCACGAGTGCGGCGGCCTCGGTGGAATGGAGGTGCGGGAACTGTCGGGCAAGCAGGCCGCGCAACCGGGCGGGAGACAAGCCGAGCAGCGCGAGCTCGTTGCGGCACGCGCGTGCCGCAACGAGTGCGCCGAACAGACGTGCATCCTGGGAAGCGGCGTCGATCGCGCCGGACAGCAGCGATTGCAATACGTGTTCACGCGCGCCGTCATGCGCGTGCTCGAGCGCGGACGTCATCGTGCGCGCTGTCCCGCCGGCGCCGAGCGAGCGTTGCGCGCCGCTTGCGGGCGCGGCGAACGACGGAGCGTCATTGCAATCGACCGGATGCTTACTCGACGCCGACGATCACGCTCGACGCCTTGAAGATCGCGGACGCGGCCTGGCCGCTCGCGAGGCCGAGACGCTCGACGCTGTCGTTGGTGACGATCGCGACGATCTCGGCGCCGCCGGCCGCCTTGATCACGACTTCCGAATTGATCGCGCCTTTCGCGATCGACGACACGGTGCCTGCGACGCAGTTGCGCGCCGACACCTTGCTGCTGTCGACGTCGACCATCACGATCACCGACGATGCCTTGACGAGTGCGAACGCCTTCGTGCCGGCCGCGAGGCCCAGCGATGCGGCGCTGCCGTGCGTGATCACGGCGACGATGTCGAGGCCGTCCTGGGTGCGCAGCGTGATTTCGTCGTTGACGGCACCGGGTTTGACGGTGCCGACCTGGCCGGCGAATTGATTACGGGCGCTGGTTCGCATGATGACTCTCCGGGAAAGGGCCGCCCGGCGGGCGGCGAGCGAATGACGGAAATCGCAGTCGAGTTTACCGGCAACGCAGGCGGCACGCGACGTCGGCATTGACATACCGGACATGCGAGACCGCGCACGATGGTGCGGGACAGCAGGCGTGTCGTGTACGCGGTGCCGCCCCGTGTGCGCTTATTTGACTGCAGCCGATGCAGCGGCTGGTGCTTTGGCCGTCGATGTCTGCTGCGCCGCAGCGGGTGCCGCATCGCGTTCCCATCCGCCGCCGAGCGCGAGGAACAGCTTCACCTGGTCGGCGGCGACTTGGCCCTCGGCCGCGGCGACCTGCGCGTGCGCGCTGGTCAGCGTGCGCGTTGCATCGAGATCGGAGATGAACGACTCGCGACCGGCCGTATAGAGCCGGTGCGTTTCATCGGCGGAATTGCGCGCCGATTCGTAGGCCGTGCGCAGCGCGTCGGTGCGCTGCACGTCGGCTGCATACGTCGCGAGGCTCGACTGCGTTTCGCGCAGCGCGTTCAGCACGACGCCGTCGAAGTGCGCGAGCGCGCCGCCGGTCGCGGCTTCGGCCTCGCGCGCACGCGCACGCTGGCCGTTGACCGGGAACGACCAGCTGATCAGCGGTCCGAACGACCAGCGATTCGTATTGGATGAGAACAGGTCGGCAGCGACGCCGACCGAACCGGCCGACGCACCGATGCTGATCGACGGGTACAGCGCCGCGGTTGCGACACCGATCCGCGCGGTCGAGGCGGCGAGCTGACGCTCGGCTTCGCGAACGTCGGGGCGGCGGCGCAGCAGCGCGGCGCCGTCGCCGATCGGAATCGGCTGGCGCAGCTTCGGCAGGCGCTCGCATTCGGCGACCGCCTTCGGCAGGTCGGCCGGCGACCGCGCCAGCAGCGCGGCGAGCTGGTATTGCGCGATCTTGCGGCGGCCCTCGAAACGCGGGATGTCGGCGGAGAGCGTGCGCACCTGCGTGACGCCGCGCGTCACGTCGGTCTGGTTGCCGCGCCCGGCATCGCGCAGCCGTTGCGACAGCTTCACGCGCTGCTGCTGCAGCGCGAGCGACTGCTTCGCGATCGCGAGCTCGTCGCCCGCGGAGCACGATTCGACGTACGCCCGCACCACATCGGCGACGACGGTGATGCGCGCGAGATCGGCGGCTGCCTGCACGGCTTCGCTGTCCGCGCGCGCGGCTTCGACGCCACGCCGCAACTTGCCGAACAGGTCGAGTTCATATGACACGCTGATCCCGACCGTGCCTTCGTTCACGACCGGCAGCTTGTTCTCGAGCAGATATTGCTCGGCCGATTCCTGCGCACGTTGCACGGCCGCTTCCGCGTTGCCGGAGAAGCCGCCCTGCTCGTTTGCCACTTCCAGCGCCGCGCGCGAACGCGCGAGATTGGCCGCGGCGACGCGCAGGTCGGTGTTCGATTTCAGCGCGCTGCGCACGAGTTCGTCGAGCACGGGATCGTCGTACAGCTGCCACCAGTTGCCGGGCACCGCGTCGCGCGACACGAGCGTGCCGTTCGCATCGTCGAGCGCATGGTTCGCGAGCGGCGCGTTCACATACGCCTGCTGGGGCAGCGTGTAGTCGGGGCCGACGGACTTGCACGCGCCGAGTGCGAGCGCGAGCGGCGCAAGTGCCGCCGCGAGGCGCAGGCCGTGCCGCTTCATTGCGACGCTCCCGTGGCGCTGACGGCCGCGGGTGCCGATACCGTCGCCGACGACGCGGCCGGCACGGCTGCCGCGGACGCACCGGCGGCCGGCTTCGTCTTGTCGTCGCGGCGCGTGTCGGTGCGCATCGCGACGGTCGCGGTGCGTCCGGCGATCATCCGGAAGTCGTCGGGTACCTCGTCGAGCACGACGCGCACCGGCACGCGCTGCGCGAGCCGCACCCAACTGAAGGCCGGGTTCACGTTCGGCAGCAGGTTCGCGCCCTGCGTGCGATCGCGATCCTCGATCGCGGCGACGATGCTCTGCACGTGGCCGCGCAGCGGATGCGGCTCGCCCATCACGACGATGTCGACCGGCTGGCCGATATGAATGCCGCGCAGCTTGGTTTCCTCGAAGTAGCCGTCGACGCGGAACGAATTGCGGTCGACGACCGACAGCACCGCGCGACCGGCCGGCACGTATTCGCCGGCGCGCGGCGCGCGGTCGTTCAGGTAGCCGTCGACGGGGCTCACGATCGTCGTGCGCTGCAGGTTCAGCTTCGCGGTGTCGAGCGACACCTGCGCGTCGGCGACGGCGGCTTCGCCCTGTTCGACCCGCGTGCGGCTTTCCTCGACCTGTTCGCCGGCGACCAGGTTGCCGAGCTGCAGGTTGCGCGCGTATTCGCGCTTGGCCTGGGCGAGTGTCGCGCGGCGTTGCGCGAGCGTCGCTTCGGCCAGTCGTTCCGCGAGCGTGTAGCGGGCCTGGTCGATCACGAACAGCACCTGGCCGCGCTTGACCTCCTGGTTGTCGGCGATCTGCACCGCGGTGATGAGCCCCGACACGTCGGGCGCGACCTGGATCACGTCGGCGCGCACGTGCCCGTCGCGGGTCCACGGCGAGAACATGTAGTAGTTGATGATTCGCCACAGCACGAGCGCGGCCACGACGACGACAATCAGGGTGAGCAGGATCTGCCCTGCCGAGAGCCAGGTTTTTTTCACGGTTAGCTAGCCACGAGATGGTGAGAGACGATGACGACGGCGGCAAGCACGAACACGTAGATGCCGAGGTCGAAGATCGAACGGTGCCAGACGAGGCGGTAAAAGCCGACGCGCTCGAGCAACGCGCGCACGACGATGTTGATCAGATAGGCGATCAGCATCAGCACGAGCGGAGCCGGCACGAATACGCCGAAGATGTCGATTTCGCCGATCATGGTCGCGGTCGGAAAGACAGGTTGGAAAGCGGGGTCATGCGCGTGCTCCGTCCGGTGCGGCTTGCGGCGGTTGCGCGGCCGCGGCCGGGTACAGCGACAGCCGCAGGCCGACGAGCGCGTGCAGCGTGTCGCGCAGCCGGCGGTGCGTCGCGGGCGTGACCGGCGCGGCCGGCGTCGTGCCGTCGTCCGCCGACGACGGTGCGACTGAAGCGCCGGGCAGATTGCGGCCGGCCACGCGCTGCAGCGCGTCGTCGATCGACGCGAGCAGCGCCGGCGGCGCGGGCTGGCGCGCATTCGCGGCCGCGCAGCGCGCGTAGTGATCGGTGACGCCGGCCAGCACGCGATCGATCGCGTCGGGCACGTCGCCCGACAGCTTGCGGCGCGTGCGGCGCAGGTCGAGTGCGTTCAGCGCGATGCGCAGGTCGCGGAAGCTCTCGATCGACGGATGGCGGTGATCGTCCGACGCGCCGAGGCGCGGGAGCAGCTGCGTGACGCGGTCGAGCATCCGCGATGCATGGTTGCGCTGATCGTCGAGCGGCTGCGTCGACGCGGAACGTGCGACATCCTCCCAGCCGGAGCGCAGCAGGCGCCGGACCGCGAGTTCGGCGCCGAACGGCCGCGTTGCGCGCGTCCACACGTACGCGAACAACAGCCCGGCGACGCCCGCAAGGTTGCTGTTCAGGAACACGAAGAAATCGGCTTCATACGCGCTCTGGATGCTGACGAAGGTCGCCGTGTTCACCGCGACGAGCATCGTCACCATGTTGAACTGCGGGCGCGGCAGCAGCGTGCCGATCAGGATGAACGGGCCGGCGAACATCAGCACGAGCATCGCGAAGTCGTGCACGTGCGGCAGCACGACGAACAGGTACAGGCCCGCGAACACGACGCTCGCGGTGGTGGCCAGGAAGAACTTGAACACCAGCGGCGCGGGCTCGTCGAGCGCCGCGAAGAAGCTGCACGCAACCGCGACGAGCGTGACGGCGCCGGCGCCGTCGTGCCAGCCGGACTGGATCCACAGCCAGCACGCGAACACGATCGCGCCGACGACGGTCAGCGTCGAGAACAGCATCATCCCGCGATCGAAGAAGCGCTCGGTGCCGCCGAGCCGCCAGTGCCGGTAACGCGGCTGCCAGACGCCCGACTCGTTCGCGATCAGCGCGCGCAGCGCGCGGCAGTCCTGCCAGATGTCGATGACCTGGTGCAGTCGCCACAGCGCGTTCGACAGCAGCGCGCCGTCCCAGCCCGTCAGCGCGCTGTCGGGCGGCTGCAGCGACGCGATGCGCGCGCGCAGGTTGTCCGCGACCGGGTCGTCGGTCATCTCGCCGTCGCTGTCGGCCTTCAAGGCCGGCAGCGGCGCGTCGAACCACTTCGCGGTGTCGGCGAGCAGCGCGTCGAGCGCGGGCGGGCGCACGTGCAGGTCGCGTATCAGCGCGATCAGCGGATCGGCGAGCGCCGACATCAGCGGCAGGAACAACTGCATCCGGCCCGCGAGCGCCTGCGCGCGCGCGAGCACGCGCGGGTGCGCGTGGTCGTAGCTCAGCTGGCTCAGCAGGAATTCGAGGCCGGTGATGGTCGCGGCGAGGCGTTGCCGGCATGCGGACAGCGCCTTGCCCGCGAGGTGGCCGGACAGCGTCTCGCGGCCGTAGAACGCGGCGTCCCTGAACCATGCGTCGGTGCGCTCGATCAGCGTCGGCGCGAGCCGGTTCGGGAACACGGCGCCGCCGACCACGCTCGCGCACACGATGCCGAGCACGATTTCCTCGGTCCGCGCGATCGCGACGTCGAAGATCGTCGACGGATCGGTGACGGTCGGCAGCGCGACCAGCGGCATCGTGTAGCCGGCGAGCATGAATACGTAGCTGCGCGCGGTGCGGTCGGAGATCGCGAGATAGAGCAGCGTGCCGCACCAGGTCGCGACGATGATGCTGAACAGGAACGGCGTTTCGACGAACGGCGGCACGAAGAGGATCGCCGCGGCGGCGCCGAGCGCGGTTCCGAGCGCGCGATACAGCGCCTTCGAGCGCGTCGCGCCGACGAACGGGTTCGACACGATATAGACGCTCGCCATTGCCCAGTACGGGCGCGGCAGCTGGAAATACAGGCCGAGGTACAGCGCCAGCATCGACGCCGCGAACGTCTTGCCCGAGAACAGCCAGTCGCGAAGGCTCGGGTAGGTCATGATGCGGAATCGGCGGGGTGGGACGAACGCGACGCCGGATGCGGCACGTCGGCCGCGTTGAACGCGTTCAGCACGCGCAGCGTCGCTTCGAGATCGGCGCGCGTGACGCCCTTGAGCACCTTGGCGCGCAGCACGCGCAGGTCTTCTTCCATCTTCGCGGTGACGGCGCGGCCGGCGGCCGTCAGCGAAATCGTTTTCGCGCGGCGATCGTGCGGATCCTCGTCGCGGCGTGCGAGGCCGGCCGCACACAGCTGGTCGAGCAGGCGCACGAGCGACGGCCCCTCGATGCCGACGTGCTCGGCGAGCGTGCCCTGACGCACGCCTTCGCCGAGGCGGCCGGCGATCAGCAGCGGTGTCGCGCAGGCTTCGGACACGTTGTACGCGGTCAGCACGGCATCGCTCGTACGCCGCCATTTGCGGGCGGTGAGCACGAGCTGGCTGCTGACGGCGAGGCGAAGGTCGTGCAGATTGGTCATGGGCGAGATGATAGGGGCAAAAACATTCGATAGCAAACTATCGGTTTTGTCACCGGGGTGTCATTGCCGCACACCGGAGCGCCAACCTGCAACGAGCAATTTAGGCGGAGGGCCGGGGGCCGGTCAAGCTGTAAGGTTGTGAGCGCGCGGCGGATCGGACCGGACCATACCGGTCGGACCGGGGCGATGGAGATCGCCATGGGCGGTGGGCCGATCCGTGTGCGAGGTGTCGGGGCCAGAAGTGTATGGATATTGTAATAATCGGTGCTGCGCGCTTCGGGGCTGGTCGCCTGGCCGCGCCAGCAACGCATGGGCGGCATCGCGTTGTTCATGCACGATTGCCCCATTGCCTCGTCAGGGCTTCGGCTAACGGCCGACCGCGGTGCTCAACTGTTCGACGATGGGCCCCAGCGCGAGTGCCGGCAGGTAGGTGAGCGAGGCAATCATGACAACCGTACCGATCAGCAGCCCGACAAAGAGCGCGTCGTGCGTCGGCAGCGTACCGGGCCCCGCGGCGCGGCGCCGCTTGCCCGCGAGCGATCCTGCGATCGCCAGCACCGGCACGATCACGGCGAAGCGGCCGAACCACATTGCGATCGCCAGCATCCAGTTGTAGTACGGCGTATTGGCCGACAGGCCCGCGAACGCACTGCCGTTATTGTTCGCGGCCGACGAGAACGCATAAAGAATCTCGCTGAATCCGTGCGGTCCCGGGTTAGCGATCCCGGCGATCCCGGCCGGCGCCAGGACCGAGATCGCGGTGCCGACCAGCACCAGTAGCGGCGTCGCCAGAATCGCGACGGCGACCATTTTCATCTCGAACGCATCGATCTTCTTGCCGAGATATTCCGGCGCGCGGCCGACCATCAGCCCAGCGATGAATACCGCCAGCATCGCGACGATGATCATGCTGAAGAGACCGGAGCCGGGCCCGCCGAATACGACTTCGCCCGTCTGCATCAACACCATCGGCACGAGACCGCCCACCGGCGTGAACGAATCGTGCATCGCGTTGACCGCGCCGTCGCCGCCGCTTGTCGTCACGGTCGCGTAGAGCGCCGACGACACCACGCCGAAACGCGTCTCCTTGCCTTCCATGTTGCCGCCCGGAGCGACCGACATGGACCCGATGCCACCATTCGGCGCAGCGGTCGCCCCAAAGCCGTGCTGCTCCGCATGAATCGTGATCGCGGCGGCCACGACGAACATGACGGTCATCGCGGCAAGCAGGGCCCAGCCCTGCCGACGGTCGCCGACCACGACACCGAACGTGTAGCACAACGCAGCCGGTATCGACAGGATCGCAATCATCTGCAGAAAGTTGGTCAACGGGGTCGGATTTTCAAAGGGGTGCGCGGAATTCGCGTTGAAGAAGCCGCCACCATCGCCGCTCAGGAGTTTGATCGATTCCTGGGACGCGACGGGGCCCATCGGCAACTCCTGCTGGTGCGAGGTCATGGACTGCTGCACAACGTTGCCCGCGGCGTCATGCACCGGGCGGCCTTGTGCATCCAGTTTCGGTTGCTGCCACGTGACGGACTGCATCGTCTGAACCGCACGATAGGCGTCGAAGTTCTGGATCACGCCCTGCGCCATGAACGCGACCGCGAACACGATGGACAGCGGCAGCAGCACATAGATCGTCGAGCGCGTCAGGTCGACCCACAGGTTGCCGACAGTCTGTGCGCCGCGTCGCGCAATGCCTCGCATCAGCGCAAACATCACCGCCATTCCGCTTGCTGCCGAGAGGAAGCTCTGCACCGTAATGCCCAGCATCTGGCTCAGGTAGCTCAGTGTCGTTTCGCCCGCGTAGCCCTGCCAGCTCGTGTTCGTGACGAAACTCACCGCCGTGTTGAAGGCGGAATCGGGGCTTACTGCAGGCAGCGCCTGGGGATTGAGCGGTAGCCACTGTTGCACGCGTTGCAGCGCGTACAGAACGAGCACACCCACGGCGTTCATCATCAGCAGCGCGAGTGCGTAGGTCTTCCAGCCCATTTCGGCGTTCGGATAGATGCCGGCGACACGGTAGATCAACCGTTCGACGGGCCGCCCGATTGCCGACAGCAACGGCGCTTCGCCGTCGGCTGCGCGCGCCATGTAAAGCCCGAGCGGTTTCACGAGCGCGATCAGGACGACAAGAAAGAGACCGATCTGGAAGCCGGCACTTGCAACCATGTTCCTCTCCCTCAGCCGCCACGCATCGCAAAGGCACCGACTCTATTTCAGCTCATGGAAAGTCAATTCGATGGATAGACTGCGGCGCGCCGCGTAAACATGCCGTCAACTTGATCGCGGAAAGACGGATCGCGCCGCATGCACAATCAGGCGGGTCCGGCCAGGTCCGGATGCAGTTCGATGTGCAGGACGACGAGCCAGCGCTTGGGACAATGATCGGCAACCATCGGCAACGCGTCGCCGTTTTCGGCAGGTTCGGCGCGGATATAGCGCAGTTCCTTTGCGTGGTGCCACGCTTTCCGGGCGTCGACGAGCAACCAATAGCTGACGAGCACGCTGGTCGCACAGCTGAAGACGAGCGTCGGCATCAACGTCAGACCGGGATCGACCTGTTGCGCCAAATACGAAAATGCAGCGGTCAGCACCTGGTTGGCGACGAGCGTCACGAGCACGACTTTTCGCCAGCCGCGCGCGCGCATCGCCGATTTCAGGCGCGTGTCGTTTCGCGGATCCCTGGGGCCGGCGTCGTCTTCCCGGCGCGGGGGCTCGCGCATGCCGTCGTGCCTCATGCGGCAAAGCGGACGAAACGCGCGCTGGGCAGGGCGACCCGATGCGTCCATGCCGCCAGCGTCCGCGCGACGACGGGCGCCTTGCTGAGAATGGCACTGTCGTAGACTTTTCCGGCAAAGCGCACGACATCGACAAGGCGGAATCCCTGCTTCCGATAGAAGGTAACGAGATGCTCGGCGGGATACGGTGTGTCGAGGGCGAGCTCCGCACAGCCTCGCGTCGCGGCCCAGTGTTCGGCGAAGGCCAGAAGCGATTGACCGATGCCCCGGTTCTGCCAGGACGGATCGACGGCCAGTTGGCGGATCGTGGCGACGTCGTGCCGACGGTAATGCTCACAGGCCGATTCGCGATCCCGCGCGACAAGTGTCATGGTGCCGATCACCTTTCCATCGTGAGCGACCACGAAGCATTCGCCAGCCTGCGCACGCTGGCGTGTGACCGCTGTGTCCTGATCCACGCACGTGCAATTCAGTCCCATCATGCCGAGACGCGCGAATGCGCGATGCAGCATCGTCGTGAGCTGCTCGTACGTGTCGCGCGACGGATCGAAGCGCCTCAGCACCACGCTGCCGATGCCACGCTTGACGCGGGCGGGGGGCGTGCGGGTTGCGGGTATGGCACGTCGTTTGGACATGACTCTCTCCAGGCATCATCAGTTGTCGAAAGTCTAGGGGCCGACATCGACGCCCCTCAAGCAAAAATGTCGTAAAGAATCGCACGGCGCACCCGCTCGTCTATCCGCCATATACGCGTTTGCAGGCTGGGTTTACATCATTTTTACTTGCGGCGAGCTATACCTGAATGCAACCAGCGCTTGCGCGAGGGGGGATGTGGATCCAACGCGGCGTTAACGTGAATCAAGTTATCCATTCGAGTTGAAACAAGAATGGAAATCGGGTGCGTCATCGCGTCCATTGGATTCTTGCGATTCTGGATGCAGAGGAACTGTGCGCGGCTGCACGGTGATCGGGATTGTTCGACCACCCGCGATCCTTGACAGGAGAGATGCCATGAACCTGCTGGTCTGGCTGCCGCTCATGTTCGTGCTCGGACTTTTCAGTCTCGCACTGTGCCTGCTATTCGTCGATGCGTGCGAACGCATCTGACAGGGAGACGGCCATGGCCTGGCTTGCTGCCGCGATATCCGCATTGACTTTCGTGTATCTGTTCGTCGCACTGATCAGACCCGAGTGGTTCTGATCCGCATCCGCACATTCCGATTCACGCCGCGGGACCGTCCGGCGTAGAGGGGATAACTCATGTGGACCCTGCCGATTCTCATTCTTGTCGTGGCGATCGCCGTGTCGATTCCACTCAGCCGTTACATGGCGTGGCTCATGGACGGCCACTACCGTGCGCCGCGCTTCCTGCGCTGGTTCGAAGCGAAGCTCGACGGCGGCGCGCAGGATTGGAAGCAGTACACGATCGCGCTGCTCGTCTTCAACGCCGCGCTCTTCGTGTTCGGCTTCGTGGTGCTGTCGCTGCAGCCGCTGATGCCGCTCAACCCGCTCGGGCGCGGCATGCTCGCGCCGTCGACGATTTTCAATACGGTCATTTCGTTCATGACCAACACGAACCTGCAGCACTATGCGGGCGATCAGCATTTTTCCAACTTCAGCCAGATCTTCTTCATCCTGCCGAACATGTTTCTGTCGGCAGCCGTGGGATTGTGCGCGTTGACCGCGATCATCCGCGCGCTGCGCGGCGAGCATCTGGTGGGCAATTTCTTCGTCGACATGTGGCGCGTGGTGGTCTACATGTTCGTGCCGATTGCGCTCGTGGTCGGGACGATCTTCATCCACGAAGGCATGCCGATGACCTACGCGAGCGCGGAACAGGTGACGACGCTCGAGCCCGCCGCAATGGGCACCGCCGACAACGGCCAAGCGAAGCAGCAGACGCTGATCGTCGGCCCGGTCGCCACGGTGATTCCGATCAAGATGCTCGGCACCAACGGCGGCGGCTTCTATGGCATGAACAGCGCCCATCCGTACGAGAACCCGTCAGCGCTGTCGAACTTCGTCACGACACTCGCGATGATGATTTTCCCGTTCTCGCTGGTGCTGATGTACGGACGGATGCTCGCGCGCCTGCGCCACGCGGTGGTGATCTACAGCGTGATGCTCGCGATGATGATCGGACTGATCGGCTGGGCCGTGTACTGGGATACGCTGCAGCCGAACCCCGCGTTCACCGCACATCCGGTTACGCGCACCTACACGCTCGCGGGGGCGAACCGGACGCTGACGATACCGCCGGTGGCAGGGCTGCCGATCGAACAGCATCTCGGCAACCTCGAGGGCAAGGAGCTGCGTTTCGGCACGTCGGCGGGCGCCACGTTTGCGGCAATCACGACGGACGTGACGTGCGGCGCCGTGAATGCGGAGCATGACAGCCTCAATCCGCTGGCTGGTCTGTCGCCGCTGATCGGCATGTGGATCAACTGCGTGTTCGGCGGCAAGGGCGTCGGCATGATCAACCTGCTGTTGTTCCTGATCATCGGTGTGTTCATCGCCGGGCAGATGGTGGGACGCACGCCCGAGTATCTCGGGCGCAAGGTCGGTGCGCGCGAAATGAAACTCGCGATGATCGCGCTGCTCGTGCACCCGATCCTGATCCTCGGCCCGACGGGGCTTTTCTCCGCGACCGACTGGGGGACGAAGGCCGAAGCGAATCCGGGCGCGCATGGTTTCAGCGAAATCACCTATCAATTCTCGTCCGCATCCGCGAACAATGGCTCGGCCTTCGACGGCCTGTCGACCAACTACGGGCTGAACGCCAACCCGAACCCCGCGCCCACCGCTGTCCAGTGGGATACGGCCACCGGCCTTGTGATGCTGTTCTCGCGATACCTGCCAATCGTCGCGCCGATTGCGATGGCCGCATTCCTCGGGCGCAAGAAGGTCGCGCCGGCCACGCTTGGCACGATGCGCGACAACACGGTGACGTTCGGGTTTCTGCTGCTCGGCACGATCGTTATCGTCGGCGCATTGCTATTCCTGCCGGTCGCCGCGCTCGGACCGCTGGCCGATCAGCTTGGACCGATCCCGTTCGGCGGGTAGCGCAAACGCAGTTCCACCGTTTTCAGGAGAGGGCATCATGAACTCGACCCACGTGGCACCAAACGCGATGCCGCCGGCGACGAGTGGACCGCGTCCTCCGCGCAAGCCGACGGAGCAACTGTTCAACCGCGAATTGCTGAGCATGGCGTTCAGGCAGTCACTGATCACATTGCGGCCGGACATCCAGTGGAAAAACCCCGTGATGTTCGTCGTCGAGATCGGCGCCGTGCTGACCTTCGTATTCATCATCGAGATCGCGTTCGGCATGGCGCACAGCGCGGCGCCGCTCAGCTACTTCATCGCGCTCGATGCGTGGCTGTTATTGACCGTGGTGTTCGCAAACTTCGCGACCGCGATCGCCGAGGAGCGCGGCAAGGCCCAGGCCAACGCGTTGCGGCGGACCCGGCACGATACGGTCGCATACCGTCTGCGCGGCGACGGTACGCTTGAAACGGCGTCGTCGGCCAACCTGAAGCGCGGCGATGTTGTCATCGTGCGCGCCGGGGAGGTGATTCCCGGCGATGGCGAAGTCATCGAAGGCACGGCGTCGGTCGACGAGTCGGCGATCACCGGCGAATCCGCACCGGTGATCCGCGATGCGGGCGGCGACCGCTCGGGCGTGACGGGCGGCACCACGGTGCTGTCCGACGAGATTACGGTGCGTGTATCTGCCGATCCCGGCGAGACGTTCCTCGACCGGATGATTGCACTCGTCGAAGGCGCGGTGCGGCAACGCACACCCAACGAAATCGCGCTGACACTGGTACTGACGGCGTTCACGCTGATCTTCCTGATCGTCGTGGTGCCGCTGTGGCCGATGGCATTCAACGCCGAGCAATACATGACGAGCTATCTCGGCCTGTCCGAGCCGCTGCACAGCCTCGGCACGGACGTGCCCACGCTCGTCGCACTGCTCGTGTGCCTGATTCCGACCACGATCGGTGCGCTGCTGGCGGCGATCGGCATTGCGGGGATGGACCGCGCGCTGCGTGCCAACATCATCGCGAAGAGTGGTAAAGCGGTCGAAGTGGCGGGCGACATCGATACGGTCGTGCTCGACAAGACCGGCACGATCACGATCGGTAACCGTCGCGCGACGGCACTCCTGCCAGTCGGTTCCACTGACGAGGGCGAACTGAAGCGGCTCGCCGCGCTGGCATCGTTCGGCGACCAGACACCCGAAGGCAAGAGCATCGTTTCGTTCGTAGCGCCGCTTGCATCCTATACACCGGTTCATGCCGAAAGCGGCACGCAGGACGAGCCGAAGGTCATCCCCTTCAGCGCGCAAAGCCGGATGAGCGGCATCGACCTGCCCGACGGGCGAGTGATTCGCAAGGGGGCGCCCGATGCGATCATCGCGTGGGTCCGTGAGCGTTGCGGCGACGTGCCGTTCGGGCTCGATCCGATCCTGCAGCAGGCCGGCGCGCAGGGCGCGACGCCGCTTCTCGTCGCGAATGGCAACGAGATTGCGGGAGTCGTGCTGCTCGAGGACATTCTCAAGCCCGGCATTCGTGAACGCATCCAGCATTTGCGCAAGATGGGCCTCTACACCGTGATGGTCACTGGCGACAATGCGTTGACTGCCGCGACGATCGCGCGACTCGCGGGCGTCAACGACTTCATCGCGGAGGCGACGCCGGAAGCGAAACTCGTCTATTTGCGCAAGGAGCAGGCGGAAGGCAAGCTCGTCGCGATGATGGGCGACGGTACCAACGACGCACCGGCACTCGCGCAGGCCGACGTCGGCCTGGCGATGAACTCCGGCACGCAGGCGGCGAAGGAGGCCGGCAATATGGTCGACCTCGACAGCGATCCGACCAAGCTGATCGAAGTGATCGAGATCGGCAAGCAGTTGCTGATGACCCGCGGCGCGCTGACGACGTTCTCGATCGCGAACGACGTCGCGAAGTACTTCGCGATCGTACCCGCGCTGTTCGCGGGCACGCTGCCGTGGCTTGGCGCAATGGACGTGATGCATCTTCATTCGCCGACGTCGGCCATCCTGTCGGCCGTGATCTTCAACGCACTGATCATCCCGCTGCTGATCCCGGTCGCCCTGAAGGGCGTCAAGTATCGCGCACTTGGCGCCGACGCACTGCTGCGGCGCAATCTGCTGATCTGGGGCCTCGGCGGCGTGATGGTGCCGTTCGTGGGGATCAAGCTGATCGACGTCGTGATGGTGACATTGCATCTGGTCGCGTGATTGCAGGGACGCGACCGGGTGATGAGGGGAAAACCATGCTGCGCTATGTATCGAAAAGTGTCTGGCTGCTCGGCTTCGTGGTGGTGCTCGTGTGTGGCATCTATCCCGGCATCCTGTGGGTGATCGGCCAGACCGCGTTTCCGTTTCAGGCGAATGGCAGCATCGTGAACGGACCGGACGGCAAGCCGGTTGGTTCGCTCTTGATCGCTCAGCCGTTCACGAAGGACGAATACTTCCAATCGCGGCCGTCGGCGGTTTCTTACGACGCGTCCGCTTCGGGTTCTTCCGCGCTTGGCGCGGCGAACTACGTGCTGCGCGACCGTGTCGCGCGGATGCTCGGACCGATTGCACGCTATTCGGGTGGGCCGAAGGCCGGGCAACTCGTCGCCCCCGATGTCGAAAGCTGGTTCCAGGCCGATCGTGCGGGCGGCAAGCCGAATATCGTTGCGCGATGGGCTGATGCTCACAACAGCCTTGCGCAGGCCTGGGTCAATGCGGATCCGTCGCATGCGAAGACCGTCGACGACTGGGCGAAGCGGCATCCGGCAGCGGTCAAGCAGTGGATCATGGCGAATCTCGCGACGCCGCGGCCGAAGGCGCCGGATCTGGCCGTGCCGTTCTTCGAGTCGTTCTCGGCCGATCATCCGGGATTCTTCCCCTCGGCCGTGACTCGTACGGGCAGTGACGGCAAGCGTGTAACCACGATCGAACCGGTCAAGGATGGCAGCGATATCCAGTCGATGTTCTTCGAGATGTGGCGGCAGGATCACCCGGACGTCGCGTTGCAGGATGTCCCGGGCGACTTAGTCACCACCTCCGGCTCGGGTCTCGATCCGGACATCACGCTGGCGAATGCGATGTACCAGCTCGACCGCGTGGCAACTGCGTGGGCAAAGGATACGAAGCGCGATTCCGCCAAGGTGCATGCCGAGATCGCGACGATGCTGCGCGATGGCACGCACGCGCCGTTCGGCGGCCTGGTCGGCGAGCCGCTCGTGAACGTGCTTCGGATCAATCTTGATTTACGCAGACGATACGGTCCGCCTGCCTGACTGCGCCTTGCTGCGCCAGGCCGGGCGACTCGTCCGGACAACGGCGAACGGCGTTACGCCGAGAGACACGAAGCGGGTAGGAGGCATTGCACGGATTTTCACGATTGCGCGAGACAACGGGGCCCACCGCACCGGGGCTGGCCTCGGCACCTGATCGCGGGCTGAATGGCCGACGAGACGGGCGAAATTCGACTCTCAGCCAAGCTCTACCGGGCCGTGGTCGTCGCAATGATCACCATGGGGATGATGAAGGTGGCCATTGACCAGGTAATCGATGTGGTCGCCGTGCGGTACGGGCTCGTGCCCGCATCCCGGACCGTGAACGTGGCCCGCATCATGGCCGCCGCAATTGTGGTCGGGCGTACATTGATCCGGGTTTTTCGCGCTGACTTCGAGCGTGTGTTCGTCCACATGATCGCCATGCGGATGGTGCAGATGTCCATCATGCAGGTAATCGACATGGTCGCCATGCCTGATGGCGGTATGTCCGCAGTTGGCGCCATGTTGATGGTCGTGATGGGCGTGATGGGTTTCGTTGCAGGTGCTCATGCGTGCGCTCCTCGATTCATTCCAGGGTGCGGGGACCCTTCACCATGATAGGCGACGGATGGTTCCAAGTCAGGCGTGAGACCCCGATGGCAAGCAACGATCAGAGGTCGCCGCGCACTTCCCCCGTTCCCGGCGCGCTCCGTTGCCGGTTGACTTCCGCCCAAAGACTCGTTCAAAGCGAAGCGCACGCTTTCCGACTGAGCATGCTCGATTACAGCGCTCAGTCGCTCGTCAAAAGCGGCAACGTCCCGCGGGTGAAAATCGCCGGTTTCGTCCAGGGAAAAGTGAGGACGTTGTCCATCCGATTGCTCGATCTGCCGAGTTGAATGCTCCGAATCAGCGTACGCGGATAGCCAAAGGAGCCGCCGCCAGCGTGAAAACGGCGCTCGATCCTGCCGCTTCGTGGTCGTTTTCCACCGGTAGTCGCTCGTGATCCGACGTGGAACGCGCGGCGTCCCAACGGTGCCGCCGCGCTCGTCTGGCGAAAGCGTTGGGTCGGACGAATGGATTCCATCGAGTGGTCGTCGGGTGACCGTCACTCATTGTGGTGGCGCAGGCACGAGCCCGTACCTGGACATGACGTCGACAAGTTTCTCGCGGTCGGGCGGTCCGCCCGCATTGACGATTGCCTGGACATCAAGAAAATATTGAGCGCCAATGTCGGGAGTCAGGACGATCAATGCGCGGGCTGTGTCATTGTGCGGATTGCTGAAGTGATGGACCGATCCTCGTGCGGTGAACATCCATTCTCCTGGCGTCAGGTCCCGGACTATCCCGTCGACCGAGTACCGAAGCGTGCCGTCAAGGACATAGACGCATTCTTCGTTATGTGTATGGCTGTGTGGTGGCGGAACTTGCGAATCAGGCGGCACGGTCAACTCGAAAACACCCATTCCGCCTGTAGCCGTTCCATCTATCAGGTACTGAATGCTCACCTGACCAATGATGATGGGTTCGCGTGCCGCCGTTCCGCCGAGAGTCATTTTCAAACTCCTTCACGTCAAGGGTTTTCATCGATCCGTCGACGTCATACGCAAGGAAGGTACCGTTTGCGTCGCGGCCGGCGACCGAAGGGAACTCCGTTCAACCCGGATTATGCGCCTTTCAGGCGCTATTTTGTCGGCGAGCGGCGCCTTCCGCCATCAGAGGTCGCCGCGCACTTCCCCGGTTCCCAGCGCGCTCCGCTGCCGGTTGACTTCCGCCCAGAGCTCATCGCTGTCGTCACTGCGCAGCACGACCATCCAGTCCAGTTGATTGCCGGTCACGCCGAAGTATTCCAGGATTTCCCGGCGGACCGCATCGACGAACTGCGCGTATTCCGGGGATGCCTGAGCCTGCGCATGCAAGGCGTCGTATTCCGCATCGTCCGCGCCGCCGCCGTGCTCGTCGATATAGCGTGAGATCCACTGGTCGCGTTCGTGGTCGTAATCGGCCTCGGCGCGCATCGCTTGCACAGCCGTGTAGAAATCCAGTTGGGCAAACGCGGCGATCGCCGCCGTTGTCGCTTCGTCGAATGTAGTGGTCATTCCATCTCTCGTGTCGGTCATGGCACATCATCGCACGGGGCAGCACTGCTGGTCGCCGAAGCGGGCAGCGGCAGGCTGATCCGGGGTGCAGGCGGTGGCGCCAGAGGCGGGGGAGATCATCCAGAGCGCCGCGCTGGCGATGCACGCTCGCAGGACGGTGCAGGAGCTTGCCGATCAGTTGTTCCCGTATCTGACGATGGTGGAGGGACTGAAGCTCGCCGCACAAACCTTCATCAAGGATGTGGCGCGGCTGTCGTGCTGTGCCGGTTAACCGCGGGCCACGATGGACCTCGCAGACTACCCGGGTGAACGCGTCACGCGCCTGACGAACGCGAACCGGTCCGACGGTTTTGCGCATCGCTTTGTCGTGCTGCTGCGCGAGCGCGTGACGACCATCGATACCTTCGCGTCGGGCAAGGCTTCCCTCTTTTGTACTACTGGTAAATGATCCGATGAAGTCCTAATGCCATTCCCGTCACGCGCCCCCTAGCATTGGCAGGAATCGATCTGAGTCGGGACGGTCGTATGCGCGCCGCGCACGGAAGCGGTGACCCCGATCAAGGTGTACGGGGGCGATGGGGCCGCCCATCCGAGTAGTCAGCCGGAGCACGTCGATGAGCAAGCGTGACCGAAACCCAGCCGGCGACCCGGTACGCAGGAAGGCATGCACGTTCACCATTCTGGCGGCATGTTGCCTGCTATGCCCGGGGCTGTCGGCTCAAACGTCTGACGACGCCACGACCTTGCGCGCCCTATACCAGAACCTGAAACCACAGCTCGACCACAACCTGTTTCATCGGCGGCTGTATCTTGATTCCCGGGAATCACCATCGACGGTCACTGGCGAGATATACGCAGAAGTGGACCAGCCATTCGCGACCGTCGGCGACGTCCTTGATTACCCGTCGCGAGGCCTGGCGAACTGGTGCGATGTCTTGATGCTGCATCCCAATGTCAAGTACTGCCGTGCCTCTGGCAACAATAGCGACAACATGCTGACCCTGAATATCAGCAAACGGGAAGTCGCCGAAGAACTCGCGGCCACTTACCGCCTGCGTTTCCATTTCGATGCAGCGGCCACGGGCCCGGGATACTTCAAGGTAAAACTCCACGCCGACAGCGGACCGTTGAATACCCGGGATTATCAGATTGTCCTGGAAGCGGTGCCGCTCGGAAGCGATCACACGTTCCTGCATCTGACCTATGCGTTCAGCTACGGCCTGATCGGGCGTCTCGCGATGAAAAGCTATCTGGCAACTTTTGACCGCGGCAAGGTCGGCTTCACCAAAGTCGCGATTCCGTCCGCGGCGCAAGCGGAATACGTCGATGGGGTACGAGGCCTCGTGGAGCGCAATACCATGCGCTACTACCTGGCCATCGAGGCCTATCTTGCCGCACTATCGAGCCCGCCTGGCCAGCAACTGGAGCAACGCCTGAGCACGTGGTTCGGTTCCAGCGAGCAATATTCGCGGCAGCTACACGAAATCGACCGGCAGCCGTATTTGCGGATGAAACGGGAGGAATACCGCCGCCAGCAGACGGAGTAGCCGGCGGCGAATCGCCGACGCACAACCGGAACGCGGGTATCCTCCGGCGCAATGTGCGGCGCAGCGATCAGGTCTCCGAAGGGAATGTGGAATATGCGGCGCCGCTCGCGTGATTGCCTGCGATGCGCCGGCCTACGCGGCCGACGCATCGCACGAACCGCCGCTTACCGCACGTGCGGCACCAACGCGCGCAGCCAGTAGGCGACCGCCACCGCGCCACCATCCGGCGTGCCGATCGCGCGCTCGCCGAGATAGCTGGCGCGGCCCGCGCGCGGCGTCATGCCGGCCGTTTGCCGTGCGCCGTGTTCTGCCGCTTCCACCGCGGCCGTCCATGCGCTCGCGTGGTCGCGATCCTGATCGAGCGCGTGGTCGAACGCAGCGGCGGCCGGCACCAGCGCGTCGAGCATCGTCCGGTCGCCGGCGCGTGCGCCGCCCAGTTCGCCGATCGCATCCACCGCGCCGCGGAACGCCGCGGCCCAGTCGCGCGCCGACGGTTCGACGGTATCGTCCGCCTCGGCGAGGCGCCGCGATGCGCGCAGCAGCGCGGTCGCATAGAACGGTCCCGAACTGCCCGCGATCGCGCGGCGCAATGCGGCGCCCAGCGCGGCGAGCATGCCCGCCGGCGTACCGTATGCGGCTTCCGGCAAGTCGAGGATCGCCTGCGCGGCACGATGCATGCTCGCGCCGAGATCGCCGTCGCCGGCCGCGGTGTCGAGTTCCGTCAGCGTCGCTTCGTTGTCGATCAGCGCCTGTGCGACCGCGTGCAGCGCCGGCCGCAACCGGTCGGCCCAGGCGCGGCCGGCTGCATCGAGCGGCGGCAGCGGCTGATCGTGCGCGGCGGTTGCTTCCGCGCGAATCCGTGCGTTGACGGCGCCGCCGCCCGGCCATGCGCGCGCCTGCGTCGGCGCGTCGAGCAACGCGGCGCGTTCGTCGTTCAGCCGCAGCAGCGAGATCGAGCAGCCGGGCATGTTCAGCGCGGACAGGAACGTGCCGGCCCACGCGCGTGCGACGGTGATGCCGCGCCGGCTCAGGTTGTCGTAGGCGGCGCGCAGCACGATCGCCAGCTCCATGTCCGGTGTCGCGCCGAGACCGTTGACGAACAGCGCGACGCGTTCGCCGCGATCGAGTACGAGATCGGCGACGATGCTCGACAGCAGCGTTTCGACGAGCGCGTCGGCCGGCAGCGGCGCGGTGCGTTCGACGCCTTTCTCGCCGTGGATGCCGAGGCCGAGCTCGATCTCGTGATCGGCGAGGCTGAATCCCGACTGGTCGGCGCCGGGGAGCGTGCAGCCGTCGAGCGCGACGCCCATCGTGCCGAGTTCGGCGGCTGCGTCGCGCGCGATGCCCGCGACGCGGGCCAGCGGCAGCCCGCGCGCGGCGGCCGCGCCGGCCAGCTTGTGGATCAGCACGGTGCCCGCGATCCCGCGGCGCTGCCCGCGCTCGACGCGGCCGCGCAGCGACACGTCGTCGGCGACGATTACCGTTTCCACCGGGATGCCTTCCGCGCGCGCGAGTTCGGCGGCCAGCCCGAAATTGAGGCGGTCGCCGGTGTAGTTCTTCACGACGAGCAGCGCGCCGTTCGGGCCGGCGCTCGCGCGGATCGCGGCGAGCACGGCGTCGGTCGATGGCGACGTGAACACCTCGCCGCAGACGGCCGCGCTCAGCATCCCTTCGCCGACATAGCCGCCGTGCGCGGGTTCGTGGCCGCTGCCGCCGCCGGACAGGATCGCGACGGGGCGCGCCGACGGCTCGGGCAGCGGCTGGCGGACGAGCACGTGCTCGTCGCCGAGGATCGCGAGATGTGGCGACTGCCGCGCGATGCCTTCGAGCATTTCACGCACGACATCGGACGGGCGGTTCACGAGTTTTTTCATGACGACGATTCCTGACGGTGGGACGGAGCCGGGCGGCACGTGTGCGGTGCCGGCCGGGCGACGTACTGTGGATGGTAGGCGGCGCGGGCCGAAAACGGCGCGCCGTGCAGTCGGCGTTACGTAACATCGAAGCATTCGTAGCACGAATGTAACGATAACAGCGCCGCTCGCGGCGACGAACGACGGCGGCCGGGACCGGCGGGCATGCGGCGCGCGGACGCGCGCAGCCGGGCATGCCGGCCGGACGGCGCGCCGGCCCGCGAAAATGGCATGGAAAATGCTGATTGCTTCCCGGTCCCTACTCGAACATTCCATCGCCCGGACCGCGAGGAGATCATCATGTACCGAACCCGCTTTATCAAGCCCGCCGCGCTGCTGGCCGTCGTCAGCGCGCTGACCGCCTGCGGCGGCAACGACGTGACCGCCGCGCCGAGCGCGGCGGCCGGCACCGACGGCGCGAACGTCACCGACAACACGCCCGGCCAGGGCAGCGTAGCCGACGGCGGCTATGGCACCAGCGGCTCGCCCGGCACGAACGGCGTCATCAGCTCGGCCGGCGGGCTCGCGATGGCCGTCGGCTCGGCCGTCGGCGGCGTGACGGTGCCAGGGCTCGGCAACGGCGTGACGCGCAGCGCAGGCGACACGATCTCGAGCGTCAGCACGGTCACGCGCGCGGCCGCCAATGCGCTCAGCGACGGCGTCGGGCAGATGGGTTCGACCGCCAATCCGGTCGGCACGACGGTGGCCGGGCTCGGCGACGTCGTCGGCGCGACCGCGAATCCGGTGGCGGGTCTCGCGCAGACGGCCCGCGCGCTGGGCTCGGGGCCGCTGGCGCCGCTCGCGCCGGTCACGACACCCGTCGGCGCGGTGCTCGACACGGTGGCCGGTGGCCTCGGCGCGGCGGGCAGTACCGTCGGCTCGACGCTGTCGTCGGGCCCCGTGCAGCAGGTCACGCAGCAGATCAGCGCGGCCGTCACGCCGCTCGTGCTCACGGCCGGCCGCACCACGCAGCAGATCGGCGCGACGACGGGCCTCGGGCAACCGGTGGCCGGGCTGCTCGGGCAAGTCGGCGGTGCGATGGTCGAGGCGGGCTGGCGCTTGGGGATCCCGGCGCAGTCGTCCCCCGGGCCGGCCAACCTGCTTGCCGGTGCGGCAGGCGGGGTCGTCGGTGCGCTCGGCAATACGGTGATCAACGCGGGCGGACTCGTCGACTACAACGGCCCGAACGGCATCGCGCCGATTCCCGGCCTGATCATGAGCATCGCCGGCGCGTCGGTCGGGAAGGTGAAGAACGGCCCGCCGGTCGGTGCGCCGAGCGATGCGGGCGCGGCGGCGCCGCTTGGAGGTTTGCTGTCGGGGCCTGGATCGACGACGATTGGGGCGCTGACCGGCGCGCTCGGCGGCGCGGCCGGTGGCGGCGGGGCGAGCCCGCTGGCGCCGGTGACGAGTCTCGTATCGACGGTCACCGGCACGCTTGGCGGCGCGGCCGGGGCGGGTGGGGCGAGCCCGCTGGCGCCGGTGACGAATCTCGTATCGACGGTCACCGGCACGCTTGGCAGCGCGGCGGGCGGCGCGGGATCCAGCGGCGGTTCTGCGGCGAATCCGCTCGCGCCGGTGACGTCGTTGCTGGGCGGCGCGCTCGGCGGTGTCGGGAGGTAGTGGTGCACCGGGCGGTGAGCGGCGACGCGGCTTGCTGGTCGCGCACTGCTCACTGCTTCTTGCCTTTCGTTTTGCGCGACGAGGTCGCGCTTCGCATTGGTTTCACCGCCCACCACCGCGAACGAGTCGCGGTGAGGCGGCGTGACCTCACTATCCATCAAACCGCATCGCAGCAGCGCCAGGCGCCGCCGCGCATGCGTTCACTTGCTCGCCGCGATCGCCTTCGCGCGAATCAGCCGCGCGCGCAGCACATTGCGGCTGATGCCGAGCAGTCGCGCGGCCTGGATCTGGTTGCGGTGACTGAAGTCGAACGCGACCCGCATCACGGTGTCCTCGATACGTTCGAACAGGTTCTCCTGCGCGTCGTCGAACAGCGCGCACAGCGCCTCTTCCAACGCTTCCTGCGCGTTCCCCGCCTCCTGCATACCGGCAGCCGCGACCGGCACGCATGACGACGACAGGTTGAGGTCGGTGTCCTGCAACGCATCGTGGCGGCTCACCAGCAATGCGTGATGAATCACGTTTTCCAGCTCGCGGATATTGCCGGGCCACGCGTGCGCCTCGAGCCTGCGCGCCGCACGCGGATCGATGCCGCGCGGCCCGTTCCCGAGGCGGCCGCGATATGCGTCGAGGAAGTGGCGCGCGAGCGGCAGGATGTCGCCCGGCCGTTCGCGCAACGTCGGCACGTCGAGCCGCACGACGTTGAGCCGGTAGAACAGGTCGCCGCGAAACCGCCCGGCCGCCACTGCCTGCTGCAGGTCGACGTTGGTCGCGGCCACCACGCGCACGTCGATCGGGATGCCCGTGCGCGAGCCGAGCCGCACGACCTCGCGCTCCTGCAACACGCGCAGCAGCTTGACCTGCATCGGCAGCGGCAGGTCGCCGATCTCGTCGAGAAACAGCGTGCCGCCGTTCGCGGCCTCGAACCAGCCCGGCTTCGCGCCGAGCGCCCCCGTAAACGCGCCTTTCTCGTGACCGAACAGTTCGCTGTCGACGAGCGTGTCGGATAGCGCGCCGCAGTTCACGGCGACGAACGGCCCGCTGCCGCGATGGCTGACGTCGTGCACGTGGCGCGCGATCCATTCCTTGCCGGTGCCGGTTTCGCCGACGATCAGCACGTTCGCGTCGCTCGGCGCGACGCACCGAACCCGTTCGAGCAGCGCGAGCGAACGCGGATCGACGAACACGTGCGCGTGGGCACGGGCCGGCGCGTGGTGCGCGGGGAGCGTGAGCGCCGGCGCGTCGCGCAATCGCGCGTGCGATTCGTCCGGCTGCGCGGTGACGACACGAAGATTGACCGAACGCGGCGTGGCAAACAGGGAAGTCATGGCGATGAGGGCATGAGTCGATCGAACGGACCGGACCCGCGCCGACGGGCGTTGTGGTCCGATTGCTGCGTGGTCAGCAGAGTGTTCCGTGTTTTGCGCCGCACGGGAAGCATCGATTTCTGATATCGAAAGCGGGATGGCTGCGCAGGATGCCGCGGCGCGGAAATGTGCTGCTGCGACGGCGGATTCGACATCGTCACGTTCGACGTGACGCCGCCCGATCGCTTCGATCGTTGCAATCGAACGCGCGGAGGGCACGAAACTGCTGATTGAGCAGCAGCACATCAGCAACGCTGTTTCCGCCGGTTCATCTTGCTGCGCAATATCGATGTGACGTGATTCGCGGAACGCTTTCCACCGTTGGTCATATCGCCATGGAAGCCGCATCCGGCGGCGGCCTGACAAAATTTCGCGATGCAGATGATCTGGCCGGTCACGCATCCGTCGCCAATGGCACGCTCCTTGCAAACCCGACACGCTATCGGCGCGATCACGCGCGGCTCGACCACGGGAACGCATGGCATGAGCAACATCCTCAACGTAGTCGCCATCTCCGGCGGCCTGCAACGGCCGTCACGCACGCTGGCGCTGACGAACGCGATCGTCGCCGCGCTCGGCGACGCCTTGCCGATCGACACGCGGCTGATCGAACTCGGCGCAATCGGCAACCGGCTGGCCGGCGCGCTGAAGCGCGCACAGGTGCCGCCCGATCTCGACGCGCTGATCCGCGCGATCGAGACGGCCGATGCGCTCGTCGTCGCGAGCCCCGTGTATCGCGCGTCGTACACGGGCCTCTTCAAGCACCTGTTCGACCTCGTGCATCACGAGTCGCTGGTCGATGTGCCGGTGCTGCTCGCGGCCACCGGCGGCAGCGAGCGTCACGCGCTCGTGATCGACCACCAGCTGCGGCCGCTGTTCAGCTTCTTCCAGGCGCGCACGCTGCCGATCGGCGTGTACGCCGCCGAAAGCGATTTCGACCGCTACGAGATCGCGAACCCCGCATTGCACGCCCGCATCGCGCTCGCGGTCGACCGCGCGGTGCCGCAACTGCGGCCGCGCGCGCTCGCCGCCGTGGCGGCGTGACGCGGCATTACCCGTTTTTCCCCTTCGATCAGGACCTTTCATGAGCATTCACGAACCTTCGGCCGACGGCGTCAAATTCGCGTACTGGGTGCCGAACGTCAGCGGCGGCCTCGTCGTCAGCACGATCGAGCAGCGTACCGACTGGCGCCTCGAATACAACCAGCAGCTCGCGCGCACGGCCGAGGCGGCCGGCTTCGACTACGCGCTGAGCCAGATCCGCTTCACGGCCGGCTACGGCGCCGAATATCAGCACGAGTCGGTATCGTTCAGCCAGGCGCTGCTGCACGCGACGACGCGGCTCAAGGTGCTCGCCGCGATCCTGCCGGGGCCGTGGCATCCGGCCGTGGTCGCGAAGCAGCTCGCGACGATCGACCATATTTCGAACGGACGCATCGCGATCAACGTGGTCAGCGGCTGGTTCAAGG
>Ga0154006_1000098_pt1 | contig 28108 bp, 20 predicted proteins | sample TSFL090MetaG_FD_104747 | JGI IMG/M metagenome (GOLD analysis project Ga0154006, IMG submission 104747) | Attine ant fungus gardens microbial communities from Florida, USA - TSFL090 MetaG | ecosystem: Host-associated > Fungi > Mycelium > Unclassified | place: USA: Florida, Wakulla State Forest...
ATATACTCATAATCAAATTATAATAAATATAAATTAACCCCTTTCAATAATAATAAAGTAAATAAAGGAATATAAAGAGCTTATTAACAGACCATTAAATTATTTAGCAGCAAATGGTTAAGGTGAAAACACCAAAACAGCAGCGGTACTATGTAAGATAATAATCAATAAATAATAATACAAGTTATCTTTTAACTTCACTTCAATAATAGTACTTTTACTGGCATAAGTAGAAATCTACACGTGAGAATACTAATTAATTACAGAATTAAACGTTAGGGCGATATAATAATTGATTCCAGTCAGTGTTAAATGAAAATCAAAACCAACTTAACGTAAAATTATTACTATATTTACTTACTAAGATAAACACTTATATAATAAGTTAAGCTAAGATAATGTGTAACGGGTAAAAGGGGTAATAATAATCCGTAGATAGGAATATAGTGTATTATAGTACAGAACCATTCAAATTATTCGTCAACATACTCGAAAAAATAACCCTTAAATGGTTTTCTTCGGTTTAAAAAAATATCGTTATAACTATTTTAATTATTAGTCAGATAAATTGCGGGTGCTATCTTATACTCAAAGGGGTCATATTGTTTTCCAGTTTCAGCATTAATCATAACAACCTGAGTTGCTTTGTTAACAAATTTAGCTTCTATACGAGAAGCCATAAATGAAGAAAAATCCTCTTTTGTCCTGTCACTGTCCTGATAAGCTGCATAAAGGTATGCCGTAATTAACTTTACTAATAGTTACATCATTAACGATATAGTCACTTTTGAGAAGCTGTATAAAGAACGATCTATTTCTACCCTTAAGTTTAGCCCTATGACTACCAGTATCCGTCCTAAAGATAACATAATTATTCTGAAGAGCATAACACTTAAAAGCAATAGGATGAATTGGCTTTGTTTGACCATAATCAGTGTTACCACCTTTTTTATTTTTTAAAAAGCATAAGGCGGTTTTCAGTAGGTCGAAAACGAATAAAAACAATATTGTTCAAGAATATTCTTAAACATATCTATAAAAATACCCATAATGTCACTCTCAGTAATGATAAAAGTTGTTACACTTCCCTTATCGGTTGATACCTATTTAAGAAATGCGATTAGTTTACTATTTTTACCAATCTGGTTTTTAACTCTAGAGCCTACATAATTAGATTGCCCAATATATGTCTGTTTATTATCCGGTGCCTTAATGAAACACAGCCCATTGCGTTGTGCGTCACCTCTTGTTTTATCTGCTCATATTCCGCCGTTATCCTCAGCGTATTGAGAGTAACCCGAGATATCCTTTCGCCAAGGAAGATTGTATGTTTACCTCTATTTACGATATTTTCACATTGTTGAAGAACTTTTTCTGTTACAACATCAGTATTTAGAATATTATTTATAAAATCTGCCGAGATTACGATATTTTCCTGATTTTCCGAAAGTAGTTATATCCGACGTTTATGGGTTCTATACACTCTATCCTTATCTGCTCTATACTGAGCTTTCTTAATTTTTTTAAGAGATTTAGGTGATGTATTTTCCATTTAAACTTAGATAATAATTATTAATATAAACAACAAATAGCTTTAGTAGCAACAAAATATTAGCTCTTAACTAATATATATATGTCATAAGTTAACAAGTTTGAATAAAGTAAAATAATTGATGCTCCCTATAAAAAGTTTGAGGGTTTTAAGTAATGGTAAAATATACTTTAGGGTTAGTTACCTAATTCCTACTTAAATATAAAGTCCCATAACCTAATAATCTTGGTAATAAAATACTAGGGTTTTAGTTTTATAACTTCTAATTTTTTAATTTTATCTGCCCCTTAAAATAATAATTTTAGGTATTCTCTTTTTAAATAAAAATACTAATTTTAAGTATTCTACCTGTAAGTCTTAAAGTCCTTTTTAATTAAATTTAGGGAATTAAAGTAATTTAGTTATTTAATAGTATTTATTTATGTATTATTGTGTTAATAAAATTAAGTGAAAAGATTGAATTATTCAAAGATTCGATAATAAATTAATGACTTTCTATGTTAAATATCTGCTATTAAATAATGTAAAATAATGAAGCAGCTAAAATTTACCAATGAAAGATTGGGTGAAAGCATAGTTAATATTTATTAAAAGTTCTAAAGAACTGAATTGTTAACCAATATTTATTATAAAGGGTATAAATTAACTTTATGGGATGGTTGTTTTTAAATTAAAATTTAATTGGCTTAAATCCCTTTTTTAATTTATCTTTGCTAGAAAATAAAGAGATAGTAAATATAAAAATAGAGGTATTAATACCATGTGTATTATTATAATCTATTACATAAGCTTGTATGTGATTAGTTAGTTCAGTTGAGATATATAGATTTGCACCTAAAACAATCAACAATGTAATAAAATTAAGTATAAAACATACTAATATAAATTTATTGTTATATTCATCTCCTTTTGTTACATATTTTTGTAGCTTTTCATAATACTTTACAGGTATAAAATTTTTTAAAAATTTCAATATTTTTTTTTAGTTATAAATCTAAAACAAAGTATGTATATTAAAAAAAAAAAAAGCAATTAAAAATATAGCTAATATATTGAATGTATGATGACTATTTAGATATAGTTCTAAAGAACTTAAATTATCACCAGGTTCAATTAGTATATTATTAAAGGGGTTATCAATAGGGCTAGGAGGAGTACTTTTACTGACAACATTGTCTTTTAATTTTTATTTCCAAGATCTAATGCTGTTTTAATTGATATAGTACCAAATGTTGCTGTACCTATTCCAATAGCTGCTCGCCCTAAAGGAGGTAATCCATGTGAATATTTCATAGCTGCATTTCCTAATATACCCCCGACTTCTGCTGCTGCTTTATTATTATTTAAACTTTTATTTAAAGCATCTTTAGCTATTTCTTTAGTACCCTCAATTGTTTTATCAAATAATTCTTTATTTATTGAAATTTCGTATTTCTTTTTTGTTTTGAATTAAATTTTTTTTGTCATCTGTAGATTCACCTTTATTACTAGGATTATTATTATTATTTCCTTCTTCATTATTAGTAGAATTATTAAAATTATTAGTATCATCATCATGATCACAATGAATTGTATTTAATATAGGAAAATCAAAATAATAAAGTAAACCACTAGTTATTAATGCAAATAATAAAGATAAAGCTAATTTTGTAATTAACATAATAAATTTATTAAGTTTACCTTCACCTCTAAATCTATAACAACTTAATATAATTATTAATACTAAGTATATACATTTAGTTTAAAGATTAAAATATTCGAAAACTAAAGCTAATATAACCATAAATAAAATATATTTATTATTAGTAATAAAACTAATTAAACAAGATTTCAATTTACTTTTATAGCAATTTATATCAGCTCTGTTAAACAAATTATAAATTTTAAAATATTTTTGCATAGTTTTTTGATATCTAAAATAGTTAATTTATATCCAAAATTTAATCCAATTTACCTCATAGAGAGTCTATATAAGGTATAAAGTTAATAGTTTGTTACTTAATATATTTGTGGTGTGATTATTACTAATAGTTTATTTGAATGTAAATTTGTTATTAGAGGTTTAGTGTTTATTGCGTTACAGTTTGTTTTCATATTTTTATGTGAGATATAATAAGTGTGTAGCTTTATCCTATAGAAATTAATTAATCTTTGTTTATCCAACCTTGGGTTTTTATCAAATAATTGAAATTAAGTAAATTATTAATCATTATGTCTCCATACTACATAATAAAATTATTCTAATAATTCTAGCAATAGTTGTTAAGATTATGATTAATTGTAACATTATTCACAAAATGTGAAGTCTAAGGTAGTTATAAACTAACCAAATTTTGCATTGTAAATAATTTACATAAAATATTGTTTCTTCTAATTACTATATACCTATTTAATGTAACTCTGTTAGATATTACTATTTAAGTAATAGACCATATGTTTAATTGCCTTATTATTAAGGCTAAACCTAAATTAACTATTAGTTACAGCAAGAATATGCCACTCAGTAAAAAAAAACTAACACAACTGTAAAGAGTAGTATCTAAAACAAATTAATTTAATAAATTAGGTAGATATAAATTATCAACAGGAAATAAACTCCAAAGAAGGAAAAGGTGTAGAAAGGGTTAGATGATAAAAGGTTAGGAGGGGAAAAAACTTGTGTCAGATAAACGTAATATGTTAAGAGAAAACATGGATAAGCCCGTTTAATACCTTAACAAGCTTGCTTACAAGAAATTAAAATTGAACTCGATATTGAAATACGAACTTTTATGAAGATTAAATAATGAAAATCTTAAGAAGTATCAAAGTAAAGATGTTCTCAGGGTAATGATCCCAAAAGCTAATGGTAACTAAGAGGTATGGGAATACCAACAATGGATGATAGAGCCATTTGTTAAAATTAGTAATAGAACCTTACATAGAGCCACTCGGTGTTGATGCTTCCTGAGGATTCAGGGGTGAACTAATTGCTTTCACGCAGTTACAGCGCTCTATGGAAAATAAGATGAATAAGAAGTAATGTCTCGTCTGACGGGGATAGAATATTAAGTAAGAGGGATGCCAATTTCCTGTCAAGAAGTGAATTGATGATGGATTATGATGTGATTAACTCTCAATATATCTCAAAAAGAGATTAAACCAAACTATTAATGAGAGAAATACGTGTTAGATGCATACATTAAAGGATGCTTTGACAACTTTGACCATAATTGAGTATTAGATAATCTCCCTATGCCTTTGGGATACGTTAATTTACTTTCTCAATGGATGAAGACAAGAATTGTAGCTCACGAAGGTGAAAAAGAATTTAAGGTATTGACCGAGAGATATTAAAATAATAAAGGAGTTCCACAAGGTTCTCCAATAATAATGAACTGAACACTTGAGGCTCTCAAGAAGACTGTTAATGACAATTAATTCCTTAAGGAAGCAATCGGCGGTAAACCACCCAGTTTAGAAGAGTAACGCGGATCATGGATAGGAGCAAGCATAAATTATATGAAGACAATAATGTGTCAAACAAAGTGGGAGGAATTCTGAGAGTCAAAAAAGGTAGCTCTATGCTAAGATATGCTGATGACTTTGTCATTGTAAGTAATGACTTGGAAGTCTTATATAACATTAAAAACGCTATAGAAGAATTTTTACGTGTAAAAGGATTAGAACTATCCCCATAAGAAAAACTAGTCTCATACGTTGAAAGATGGGTGAAAAATTAGATTTTTTAGGATGAACCTTTCATATTGTTAGACATACTAAGGTTAACTGGATAACGCGTTATTATAAAATAATTGGAGGAAAATTAGGGCTAGGATTGTAAATCTATCCTTCAACGAAAGCTACATCAAGCTTCATGAGCAAAATCAAGGAACTTAGTGATATGACAAGAGCGAATAAATCTTTAGATATTATTATGAAGTATATCATTTAAAAAATAACAGGATGATCAAACTACTTTTCTCCTGCTCCAAAACAAACACCCATCATACAGCATCTTGATTGATTTGTCTTCAATAGATTCAAGATATATTTAAGAAATTTGGATAAGCATTTCCACTCCATTTCAAAATCAAAGGATATTTCCAGAATGAAGACGGAACATTAAGAGATCATATTTCCATCGATGGGTCACATAAACTTCATAAAGGAACATTTGGAACTACAAACCTTCTTAAAGTAGAAGATAATAAGATCAGAAGAGAAAAGGTATTATCTATTCCTAAATTAGTTGACCTTCTTAGTGAATCGAACTTAGGTATTTTCAAAAACTTATAAGAGCCTTAGATTTAACTCTATATTTTTAGTTCCAGTACAGTACATTCAATTAATTAAATTATTATCTTTAATTCCTCAAGATTTGAAGGATAGACTTATGTTTAGGCAGAAAGACAGGTGTCCGATATGTGAGAAGAAATTGATTGACTTAAGTTCCTTATTAGCGTGAGAGACTAAGATTATTGAGAATACTCCTTTTTTTTAATTTTAGTGGTATACTACGCTTGATGACTATATCATAAAAAAGATTTGTCAACTGAGAACAGCTATCACTTCAATGAAGTAAAACCAAAGAAAATGGAGTGAAACAAGGATCTAAAGACAGATCATGAGATTCCTCTAATGTTAGAAGGTGCGGATCCTAGATTGAAGGAGATTTTAAATAAATTAGAGAATTTAAGACTTGTTCATAGCAAATGTAATAAGGAAAAGAATATAGAGGATTATGATCTTATTAAGGAATATCTAAAAGTAGAAAGATACTATTATATGGTAGAACTCTAAAATAGTTAGATGATAAGTTAAAAACGAACTTTCAATACTTAGCAACATACTGGAGTTTATAAAAAAGATTATTAATATAATAAGATCCATAAAATTCTTAGTGAATTAAGTAGAGTTATAGAATTTCAAGCAAGTAGTAAGTCTTTATATTTAATCATAATCGCCACTACATAAATTTAAAAATATTATTATGTATGTAGAGGTATATTTTATATCATTCATATCTAGTGTATATTGTGGTTGACAGACTTTGAAAGTTATTTGTATCTTACAAATGTATTTACTGAAGAGATGTATGCATAGAGAGGAGTTAGTAATGATATGTGTTGGGGCTCAAATAAATAATTTGTTCTATATAACAAGTAGGGATAAGATAGTTAAAGAAGTTAGGAGAATGATAATATAAGTAATATTTGATCCCGATTTATCCTATAATGCGATCGGTTTTATACAAACAACAAACTTGTCATACAGCTTTAACTTAAAGATTAACCACGATGGAAGTAGCCTCTTGATACATTGATTGTGAAATTTATTTGATTCCTTTGTTAAAGATATATTGATAGAACTAATATAAAAATATTTTAACATATTTACTAAAATTAGTGATGCACTCTGCGTATTGAAATATAGAGTGATAATGATTAAAGTTAGACATCTGAAGAACCTTAATCCAATTTAAGTAAATTTTGATGAACTAGTGAACAAGAGACGTAAAAAACAATTACCTCTGTTTGAAGCTGACACTAAAACAACACACAAGTTAAAAATAATATTGATTTTTCCTTTTAATTTAATTAAGACCTTATGCTTGGAATTTATAAAAAGATAATTTTCCTAGCTCAGGAATATAGACAATATACCATAAAACCAAACATATTGGAGACAAACCAAACACAGTAAATGCAGAAACAGGAAACAATTTAAACTCATCTAGATCATAGATTACAGGTTAAGTAAGAGAACAAGGGATAGCAACATCAACATAATATGATGAAAACGGATGTAACCCACCAACCGGGGTTTAAATTTTAAACTAATAGACTGATTTGCATCAAATTTTAAAGGATTCGTACAGTATCAACTATATAACTGTACCATGAATGTAGAAAAATAGAACAAGACTTTAGTTTAACCTAGGTTGATTTGAGCTAGATAGAAATAGCTTTAAAAAGTTAAGGATAAGCTATCACTTAGGTAATCCAAACCGAATCAGAAGAATTAAATAAGAAGAACTAGATTTAGACATCTTTAACTGTTTAACTATAGCAATTAACTCCTTATTTCACCAAATAGATAATGTTATATACAAATAGACAACACCCTATCGTAAAAGTACAAAATCGAACAAAAATTCTACAAAAAGTAACAGAAAATACTTCTTTTTTTTCTTTTTTTTCTTTTTTTTCTTTTTTTTCTTTTTTTTCTTTTTTTTCTTTTTTTTCTTTTTTTTCTTTTTTTTATGAGTAAACTTTATTTTTGATATAGTTATACTTAACCACTTTATAATTTATATGATCTATTTTAGTTTTTATAAAGATTTACCTAGGACTATATAATATATTATATTCATATATTCTAACACTTAAAGACTGATTTAACACATCCAGGTTAATTGTCTTCTCTATTCATCTTAGCGGTTTTAGATAATGATTTTTTTTAATTATTTTATTGATTATATCTTAGTTTATCATATACAGATAACATTCAGCATATATTAAATATTTTTGATATTTAGTTATGAGTTATTATATTTAGAGTACTTATAGGACGAACCTTTATGATTATCTTTAATTTTAGATTATTTCTGGTGATGGATAGACTAATTTTGTAGGTTAATTTACGAATATAGATAACCATCCTCTCTTTACATTATTTTATCAATCTATGAGGACTAATAATTTTTATTAAATTTAATTCTTTTTTGTTTAGTTAGTTTAGTTAGTTTATTTGTATATTAATTATACCTTATTTTATTACGTATACGGGTATATGAACATATCATAGTTTTACTTTTTTAAAAAAAAATTTAGATTTGTAATTTTTATATTTGAGAGGATCAAAGAATTTTTACTATTATTTTTGTTGAGATTTTTTAACTATACTGACTTACTTAATTAGTGATAGAGTTAGACTAGTGCTAGAGGTAGAGGAAGAGGAAGAGAGGATAAGATATCCTTAGAGTTTACAGGTAGTTTTATATTTTTATATTTTATTATTGAGTTACTTATTATATATGTATCGTTCTAAGATTATTGTTATTATTTATAATTATTTGATTATTACAGTTTTATTTTTACATAGTTATATGAGATTACAGGTATAGGTATTAAAGATATTTTACTTGGTATTGAATTTGATTGTAATTTTTACTATTATATAGTAGTCTCACTCTAAATTTATTTAATTTAATTTATATTTTATTTTGTATTTTTATTATGATTTTTATTATTTCTTTGAATTTTATTCAATAATTTAAGATTGTGTAGATGTTGGTAGGTTACACATAGATTTTATATTATCATTTTTATATTTATTTTGTATTTATTATACTGAGCTTATATTTTATATCCTTGTTTAATTTGCGCCTATTCAGACAATAGATATCTGAAATAAGATATATGATAAGTAAAGATATTATATGATATGATTAGTATTACATTCCTATTGATTGATTCATTAAAGCTTTTTAATTATTATTTTTTAATTTTGATACTTATTAGGGTTTTATACTAATTTATAATTATTATTATAAGTTTAGGTGTATTAAACTGTTATCAAGTATATGATATATAGTAATATAATATAATGAGTAATAATTACTTTAATTGATGATATTTATTGTATAACATTTTTTAATAAATACCTTATACTCAATAGATATACTTAATTAAATAATAGGAGATGATATTTACATAGATTTAAAATATAATTATAGTTTTTATAAAATGATTATAATATATACTATTTAACCCTATCATATATATGATATTATTTATGATTTTAAAGTAAATTTAATTATTTTTAACTTATTTTTTATGAATTATTATCCATTAATAATATTTAAGATATAAATCTAATAAATATTTATAAATAAGTTTTAAAGATTAATTAAAATACCCTATATTACTATAGAATTAAATATAATTAAAATTAATAATGTTATTATATTAATAATTAAATTTTAGAAAAGATTTAAAGAACTGCTAATTTTTAAGATTTTAAAAAAGTTTACATGTAATAGATTTTTGTTAATTAATTAAGGTGTAGAATACTTGTATATAATATTAATTATTTTAAAATGTATAATATTACAATTAAGTTTATTAAGTCTATAAATATATAGGTTAACTAAGGTATATTAAATATATAATATTATTATATCTTATTAATATTACGGAGATAAAGATAAGTATAACATAGGTTAAATCTTAATAAATAATGTATTATAAATTATAAAATAATCTTAAATAACCTTTTTATTTTACTTTGATGGAATTTAATACAGCTTTTATAAAATAACTTAAATATTAAAATTAGTTATTAATTATTTTTATTTGTTACTGTTAATATACCTTTGAAAGTAAGAGATACTGGATTGGTTAAATTATAATGAATAGGTAATTATAAAAATAGTGAATGAATATGGGATTAGATAAGGTATAGCACCATCAGAAAATAAGAACATTATTAATCTTACTAAAATTTAACTAAATTATAAACATTATAAATTACCAGCAAAGTAACTATGAATCCATATAAAATATGAAAATAATTTAGTAGTGGTAAAGGATTAACTATATATTGTACCAATTACACCTTTAACTATAGCTAAAATTATATTAAAAATTAATAGTTTCCATCAACAGGAGAATAATGTTGATACTTTATCAAAAAAATGGTAATCTAGTGTTATCAATTAAAAATAAATTGAACAATGATAATAAACTTGAAAGATTTTTAAGATCAAATCATTATATTTTTTATAAAGTAAATGAGTATGAAATAACCCATATGGATTAATTATTAAAACATGATAAAGATAAATTCCTAAATTAATCAATAAGAGATTTTAAAATAACTTTAAAGCATGCTATTTAAATGGAAAACTTCAATTGAGAGGCCAACTACTTTATCAAATATTGGAAATAAGTTTGTGAAGAATCATTGGAATGAAAATAATTACTTAGGTTATCAGTAAGATATGGCACCTGATTATTTAATTGGAGGAGGTTCAACTCTACAAACACCTTTAAAATTGAGTAAATTTGTAAAATTGGGTTTTAAAAAAAGTTTATATATTTAAAATTACAAAGGTGGTCGAAACGAATTAGAATTTATTATGTACAAAGTAGATCAGCACAAAATTTGGTATGATTCTGACTTGATTAGTGCTTATACAACTAATTTATTAAATGCAGGATTTAAAAACATTATCACTAAAAGATTTATTAAAAAGTTATACTATAATAAAATGTAATTTCAAATTTTCTGAAGAAATATAATATTGTGTTTGTTTACGTGAATGAAATTAATAATTAAATTAATTATATAAAAAACTTTAAATTTTTATTAAGAGTCACTCTTTTAAGAGAATATTCATGTTGAGTCTAGTAATATGATAACGGGTTAAAAAAGTAAAAACTCAATTGTGAACATTCGATAATGAAATTATCCAACTGGTGAATAAAACGATTAAAGTTAAGAACGAGCAACAAAGTAAGAAAAAGTTTTTTAAAAGAAACGATAATTTACCTAGCGTTGAGGTGCGCGTTAGACGTATGTTTAATACGAAATATGAAAGACTCCATAGCTGAAGCCACTAGGAAATCGGACTGTTCTATAGGAGTCTAAATTCAAGTATTTCTTGATAAGCGTAGCTTAGAGCATTTACTAATTCTTCGCTTATGTTTATTTTTAGTTCCAAATTAGAAAATAAAAATTAAATAAAGTATAAAACTTATAAACCATTAAAAATTAATAAATTTTAGAAGGACAGATAGTTTTTAAAAAAGAATAAAAAGTTTATTTGGCTTTATTAACTAAGGATAATTTATTAACTTTAGATTTTTTAATTTGAAAGGGGTTTTTTATTTTTACTGTTTCATTCAAATTTTTTGACATTTTATGTAGTTATTTATAATAACATTTTATTGGTAAACTTTTTTCTTTGTGGCTGTTTTTAACTTTAAAGTTTTTTTCTGTTTTTTTCGTGTACTTTTAGTAAAACTGAAAGATTTTAGAATCTTAACTTTCATAATTTAGTTAGCTTGTATTTTATTAGGTTCTTTGTTTCTATATTTTATTTTTATCTTTTTTACTGAGAAAGCTAAGAAGAACCTGCTAATATTGAATTTTAACAACAAGATGCGCAAGCAATAGTCCAACTTAACCTAATATAACATTATATCAGGGCTCTAGTTTGGCAGCAAAGAAGTGCGCTACCTATGATATGTTATTCAAAGACTTAACAAAGAAGAGTATAAGTTAAAATAACTTCTTGATACGATTTATAAAATCAGCAATAATAGTAGTAAGTAGCCCTATTAGCGTTAAGAGTCTTATAAGACATTATAAAATTTACTTAAATTTTTACAGGTTTTGAGATTAACGATTTCTTAACAGGTAGCTAGAAGTTAAGCAATTATAGGAAAGGTTTAAATGGACAATTTATTATAACTCTTAGTAACTTATACACTAAGCGGCATCCTTGTTTAGAAACTTTGCTATTATAAAATTATAAGGTCTAGAGTAAACAGGTATATTTTTATAATAAAGACATAATTAAATTAAATATGACTCTCTTTTTATAGGGGTATAGGCTGCTTTTAATTAGGTAGCTACAGTTTCTCCTGCTAATAATAATTTTATTTTATAAAAATTTAACTTACTTGCTTTAACACCTCTAGCTTTAATTACTTTTTAAATTAAATTTGTTTATTGCAGATAATTTATTTTTAATGAAAATTTCTTCACTTAGGACATATTCTATTTTAGATTAAATTTTGCTAATTCTTTCACTATACATTTTTAAAGTAAAGGTTATGATAATACTACAGTATTTGTATCAGACATTACACAAGAATTACCTGGAATAATTTTAATTATAGACAATCTAGCGTAAGCATAAATTGCAGCATAAATTTGTACAGCATATGTAACTGCTTTATTTCTAGAAAGTTTATTATCAATATTATTATTACTTTAAATATCTGTCAACCATTTGCTTAAAGACTCCTTTATTATACTACTAATATTAAATAATATTAAATTATTATCTAATTCTGCAAATAGTGAATAATAATAGTTTTTATTTATTTTTATACTTTCTTTAAAGTAAACAATTTTCAATGAAGAAGTAATATCTTTCATACCAAATATTCCATATATTGAATATAGCATTAACTTACTTAATTGTTTTTCAATAGGAGTAGTCTTTTATATAAACTTAAGAAAGAATCTTTGAATAATTATTTACCTCTGTCAAATTTATATTCAACTTTAATACTGTATCTTTCCTTATATGCTTTTTTAATAATGAATATTTTTCTAAAAATGGTTGTTTTGGCTATTTACCTCTCCTGTTTTAGAATCTTTCATTTTAATAAATGGAACTCTTCATTTGTCATCATCAGGTGTGTAATTTATACTTAAACTAACCCAAAGTAATTATTTAGATTTTTATCTAAAGATAAAGTAGGTTTAGCTACAGGCATTTCATTATGCATTAAGCATAGAAAATAAATAAATCTAAATCCTATCGTAATAGTAACCCCGCAGGCTCTAATTAAATTTTGCATATAAAAATATGCAGCTCTAATCTCTTATCAACTTTACCTCTCATCAACTTAAATTTAAGTTCATAAGACTTAGTATAGTCTTTGCTAGTTTAAATAGCTTCAGCTAATTTAGGAGCTGTAACAAAATTAGTCACATTTAATGAGTATTTATTATATATTTTTTCACTAAACTTTATATGAACTTTTAATAATCTTAATACATCCTTGGATAATTATTTTATTCATTATTCTTTCATATTCCAATCATTTTTCTTAATATAAAGATTAAATATAATAGGAATATTATTTAAAATATATTTTATATAAAGTTTCACTATATAATCTAAATATCTACACAAATGTATGAAAGCAATAACCTTTATTCAATTTACAATTAAATGATTTAAATAATACATCTATACTACCTTGTTATCATTTGCAATGAATCTAAGAATTTAATTTTAAAATTTGTTAATTTATTATATAAAGTTATTGAAAGAATTTTATTCTCTTTGCATTTAGTTTTAAATTAAACATTCTCAAGTAAAATACATGCTTTAATTAAGAATACAGAATCAAATTTTCCTAAATTAAGATAGTTTCAGATTATTATTATCAGGACAATCTGTTAAAACAATGAGTAAATCATTCCATATAAAAAGGACATTTCTAAATATAGAAAACATAAATAAAAAATGTAAAGAAGGCCTCTTTAACATTGAGCTGTAGTGAGGAACAGGGTTATGTCGTAACTTGAAAGACTGTTTTTCTTCTACTACTTGACCGATTTTAACATATGTCGTAAAACATAAGTAAGCTTTTACTGCAAATGAAAAAAATATTAAAAATATCTAGCTTTACATCTTTTCAGTAACCATGAATGTTGTGTATTGGAATATGAGCGAATATTTTACAACGTAAATCAAGTTTAGTAAAAGTACTTGTATCTTAAAAATTTTTTTTTTTATTGTTTCATCTAGGTTAAAATTTCCGTTTGTTAACAAGTATATTATTTATATTAATAATCCCAAATATTTGGTTTAAAGCAAGTATAAAATTATATGACTTAGGGTTTATATTTTATTTGGTTTTTTATTTAAGTGATCGGCTAATTGTATTAGACCTATTTTTGGTAGCTAATTGAGATATGGAATTGCCTTAAACATTGATTGCTTTTTTAGATTTTAAGAAGAAAGTTACACTTTTAAAATTATGAGGCGTAAACCCTGTACTTTTTTTACTCAAAATACGTAGTTTAATAACATCGACACTCTGCCTTTTCTTATTACTTATGTTTTTTTACTTCTCTTTCAGCTTTGATTTTTTGTGTCTAATACTAGGATATAATCCTAGCTTTTATATATCTGTTTTAGATTTTTATTCGATTCGAAGCCAGGTAGTATTAAATCGTAAGCATTAGCACCCTCAATAAATTCAAATTTGGTTTAATTATTATTATATTATACAAATCTAATTGAAGTTTGAACAAAAATAAAAAATTAAAATTTTTTTAGAAAACGGAATAAGGACGAGTTGAACGTCCAAGAGCTATTAACCCTAACAATTAGCAATTGCTTAGTCTTACATATGACAATTATTCCTAAATTTTGATCCTTACCAGAATTGAACTGATCCTGACTCCTTGAAGGGGAGTTGTACGAACCACTATCCTAAAGGACCTTAATTTAATAAATTTTGTATACATATAAGTAAATATTGATTAGTTTAGCGAAGTTAGGATTTGAACCCAATCTAACAGATCATGAGACTGTTGTGCTACCGTTACACTACTTCGCTTATTATTATTTTTTTTTCTTTTTTATTATGATGTTTTGAACCTGATTCTTATATTTGAAGTTTTTTATCTTAATTTAAAAAGTAAACCATATTCTTAAACATAATTTATTAAATATATATTATATATACTTATATATATTTTTAATTAAAGGTAATGTATTTTTTTTAGGGTAAAATAAGAGACTCGAACTCTTAACAGCGTTGCCACAAAACGTGATTTTACCTATTAAACTAATTCTACCTCTTTTATATATAATAAAATGTTTTGGGGACTTATAAACCTTACATTAGCAAAATAAAACAAATTTATTAATTACTTGATTAGGCAAGGTATAAATTATACAAATTATTTTTGTTTTAAATTTCTTGTTAAACCAACTGTTATTGATTATTTTTAAAAATTTTATGATTATTTTTACCTGTCTCCAGTTGATTAGTGAACAACTAAACCTTTTATATAAAATCAGATCAAATGTGAAAAAATATAATGGTCTTATTCATATCATATCTAACATTGATTTTCTTATTGCGTGCTACTATTTCATTAAAGATAGTTCGGAACACATTAATACCACCCCTGATAAATTGTATAAAATTAATTTTAATTATTTTAAAACCCTTAGTATAGATCTAAAAAAAGGGTACATTTAATTTTTATTCAACTAGAATGATTATAAATTATAAAGGTAAATTAGAAATAATACCTTTAAACATTGTAACACTACGAAAAAATATTTAAATTTGCTATAGCATTTATACTTGAAGCCATTTATTAACCTTTATTCTTGAATACCAATCATGGATTTTTATAAAAAAAAAAGGAACTCTACCTGCCTTAAAACAATTATACATTGCAGATGAAAATTTTAATTGATTAATAACAGGTGATATATCCAAATCTACAATTTTTGTTTTAGTTTGGTTTTTAAAGTAATTATTTATAATTTATAAATAGCAGAAATGTTAATCCTTATCAGACTCCTCAGGAAAATTTTATTTTTGGATTAGGCTTTTGAAAATTAGAATTGCTATAAAATATAGCTTAATTAAAACTAAATTATTACGATTACGAATAATCAGATTCGAACTGATGACAACCATTTGGAAGACGGATATTATACCACTTAACTATACTCGCTATATATACTCTAAATTATTAATTAAGTTTAAATAACCCAAATATTTTTAATACACTAGAAATAGAAATTAAGATTTATAATTATTAGTTATTATCTAATTGTTCTATTTAAAAGTTTATTTATTTCTTAACAATTTAAAATAATAAATATAGTACGGTGATAAAGGCTATAATTATACTTAATCCATATTAAGGATATAAATATCCAGGGTTTAAAACTAATCTCTATTAAACCAGTTAAAAAGGTAATTAAGTGTACTAGCTATATACCACATGAAATAAAAAGAAACAAAAAAGATTCAGCAAATAAAGGTAAGTCAAAATTAAATATAACAAAAACTAAAGCACTTAAATATGCTAATCATGGCCCAAATCCTGTGTTAGAAAATTTCTAATAAAATAGCTAAAAGGTTACATATTTAATTACCAGTTTTTAGTTTATAAAGTATATTAAGTTATTAGTTTAATACAGAATTTTTTAAATCTTATAATTTTGCTTAGTAATTTTTATTTATAACTACAATTACAGTTAAAGTAATTTATTTTAACTACCACTAGTATAAGTAATGATTTATAAACACTTTTAAATTTTATAGTAATGTTAGAGGTGCCTTTAAAATAAAGAGGTAAAAATTTTAATTCATTTTTATTACATAATTGTCTAATTATCTTTATTAATTTTTATAGAAATAATGCTTTATTATTAAATATTTTTATTTAGGTAGTTAATTCCGGAAAAATAGTTTAGTTTTTCAAAAACTTTTATAAATCCTCATTCTCCGAGTAATTTGATCTCCTTCTTTTGTTAGTAACTTTCAAATAAATACAGCATTTAATTATTAAAAGGTTTATATTAAGAGTATAGGTTATTTAACCCTAGTATAATATATACTATATGTGTTTTAGATTAGATATTAGAATTTTATATTTAAACTAGCTCTATTTAATTTATAGCTTATATTATTATCTAATAATGTTCCATAATGTGTGCTATTTTGCGCTACTTTCTAATTTAAACGAAAAAAGAAACATTAAGAATATAAAACCCTTAAGAAGACCTTGTATACCAATTTTCAACATGTTAGCTTAATGCTATTGCTTATAATTTAAGTATAAGTTGAATTTTCAAACTAAATAAGGCACGAGTTAGCACGAGTTATATGTTATATAATAAATCTATTGAAAGATCACATTTTAAATTAAATAAGACTGAAATGTATTATTCTAAGTTATAAATACTATTAAAATAGTAGAGAGTTAGGATATACATGGAATAAATCAGTTTAAAGATAAATATATTTTTTATATCCTGATATTTAAAGTTTACATACTATATTAGAATCAAAGCTATTTGTCTTTAAATTTTTTACAATAAAGGTTATTCTATAAATTTATAGAGAAGATAATAATAGTGATTGATATTTTGAAGCACTTATAATTTTTCCTCCGGATTTAAACTTTTGTAATTGTCTACTCAATTATTTGAAATTTAAGAGTATTATCAATTTTATTTCGACTATTTGCTATCTCTGTTATAGATTTATATTCTCAAGGTGCCTTATAATTAAACATTAAATAATAATGAGAAATCTTTTTAGATTATTTCTTTGCTATAAACTATAACCAGGAATACAAAAGCACTTATAAAACTTTTGTTTTTTTTTAATTTGTAACTTAACTAATTTTGTAACTTAACTTCTGTTATTCTATTTTAACTGCCCAATTATATATCTGTCTGAACACTTTTTAAAAAATTCGTAGTATTAAGAAAATTATTTTATATCTATTTTTATTTGTATCAATTTAAAATTTACCTACTTGTCTTACCAAGTATAATAACTATTTTGAATTAACTTTTAATTTCTTTATTTTATAATTTGTTTTTAATGTTGATTTAGCCGTATTTAAATTTTGGTATAATTATTTTTATAGTTATTTTGAAGGATTCTAGGGTATACTTTAGGACCTGTTTATAAATTATATTCTAACTTCAATAATTTAGATTAAATGATTTATTTCTTAGGAACACAAGAAAACATAGTATAGTAAAAGGAAAAGTAGAAGGAGGTTTTAAATTGCAAAATTCCAAATTATTAAATCTTAAAATAAACACAATTAAAGTGTGGAATAAGTGGCCATTAAAATATAAAGTTAATGTAAATGTTTAATAAAATAGATAAAAGGTCAAATTTAAAACTTAACAACAATATCATCACAAGAAAATATTATTAATAACCCCTGCAAATTAAATTGGTTAGCAAAATGTTTATATAAAAATATTCGCAATAAATTTGTTCAATATTGACAAACAAGTATTTTGAAAATCTGTCTTCAAATTGAATTACTTTAAATAAATACCTATTGTCTATTATATAATAATATAACTTCTTTATAAACCTTCTTTTGTTCTAATCCTTCGTATTAATTTATAAGGATTGAGCATAATATAGTAAAAACTCATAATAAATAACAAACATATATAAATTATTAAAGTCATTATTTATGAACTAAAGGAACAAATTGTTACAAATTTGGTGAACATGTGTTTAAAAAATCTTATTCAATTTAATAAAATCAAAGTAAAAATACTTTAACCTATAAGCTAACAAAATGAATTATTAACTACATTTTTAATTTCTTATCTACTTATACTAAATTAATCTAAAACAAACTCAATATTGAAATAATTTTTATAATAAGAATCTAGTAAAATAATTTAAAGTTTAAATTAAGTATTCTTGATAACCAATGCTAATAAATTTTATCCAAATTGAATGGAAGGTGTAATTTAAAATCTTTTACAAGATCACTTAAGCATAAAGTTTTAAAAATAGTTTATGTTACTAAATGGCTTAAATTTTTATGAGTTGCAAATTAAAACCCTACTCTCATTTTATGAAAATTTTATAAAAATAAATTAAAATAATTAACTCATATGATATATTGGTTAAATAGAACTTCATAGAAACAGAGTAGAACAACATTACTCAGGTAATTTTAAGTTTAAAGATTTTAAAAAACTACGATAAAATTCTAACTATGAAAAATACTTTTTATTAATTTCCTCCGTTATCCAAATCACAGAGTTATCGGAGTACCTTTAAAAAACCTGATTTTAAGTTCAGACTTTTAAGCCGAATATTAATTTGAAAGATTTGAGAATCATACGATGAATCAGTGTATAAAATACAATATAAATCAAGGGAAAGTCTCACTTGCGACCATGATAACGAGACAAGTTTTGGAAAAGGATTAACCTTCTACTAGAAACTGTAACTTATATGGTATTAAGTTTTTACGTACTCTTTAAACGGGGCACTTGAACTATACCCTACGTTACAAAAAAAGGATTACTACTACACTCTAACTATAGGTATATGAAAATGGGAATAGCAAAATAATAGAAGATACTCGATACTTAAGGTTACCAACACGAGCAAATAAAGCTAAACATGATAAACGGAGTCCTACTGGAATATAACAAGCAATATGATAACCCGAGTCAACATGGATTCATTCTTCACAAAGGAAGCTTAACGACCACCCCACAAAGCTAAAGGGAGTACTAAATAGTAAATATATTTATGAGTTCAATTTAATAAATTCTTTGATAGAATCAACATAGATTTTAACATTAATACTTCCGAATTGGCTTATTCCCAATAACTAATAAGTTTAATAGATAACATAAATCGAACAATGGTGATAGAGCATAGAACAGGCAAGCTACCCTAAAACGTTAATAATTGACCGACCCTTAATATCGTAGGAAAGAAATAGATTTTAATAACACCTAAAATAACCTAGCGCTCACATACACATGTAGCATAATTCGAGGAGCCCTACTGCTACTATCATGGAGTAACTCATATATCTCTACTATCAAAGAGCCTATCCAACTTGATAATAAAATCATGTTTCAAATTAAACCGCGATACTGCGCATATTACACTATGTTGACGATGGACTACTCTATAGTGCCGAACCAATAGACTTAACCAACATTTTAAGTGGTATAGTAAAACAAGCGTAAACAGGTCACAGTAAAGGGGGTGAAATAAAAGTAAAGTATTCTGTAGAATGGTAAATCTTTATAAGAACTACTCAACACTATAGTATTGTAATACTGATAAAATATAGAATTATGTGTTTTATTTTATTTATATCATGGAACATCTTGAAGATATTTTTTAATATTTTTTAATACTTATTTGAGGATAATTAGCAAATTTTATAGAATAAGTAATAATACCTTTTGCATCTAAAAACCTCCAAATCAAATAGAAGATTTAGTAAGTGAACAAGGATAAATAATTAAAATTTCTTGACAAACACGATGCAGTTGTAGAAGTTGAAAAGAATGACGAATAAGTCCATTAATAATATTAATAAGTTGAATTATACCTTTATATTTATATAGACGATATTGATATGATTTGGATCCCATTTTATGCGATTTTACTAGTTGATTTTGAATATAACGTAGAAGTGGTAGATCTGAAAAACTTAGAATAAATTCTACACTTGTATTTTCTTTTTTTAAAAAGATTTCCAATTTCATCAATTATACCTGCTACTCAATCACTAAATTTAATAGATGCTGCACTATACTCTCTTACCTTCCTACTAGAATTTTAATAAAACCTTGATGCTTTCCTTATGTTTTCACCTTATTTAATCCATTTTAACTAGATAGGAATACAATTAGTTTGTAATTTATACAAATACCACTTATTAACCTAGTAGAACTAATATTAAACAGATAATTTTAGCTTATAGTGCTGTACATAACCATATTTATATATGCTTAGGACCATAGTATACCAAAATCAAGCAAGATGTAATAAAGATTATGCTCTTCACTAGATTTGGATTGAATAATTTAGATCAGTTTTTACTCTTTAAATTTTAGTTTTATTTTTAACTTTTATAATTAAATATTTTATCGTAATTTCACCATCTACTACATAAACTAGACGAAGAATAGCTGTAACAAAAGTATCTCATAAAAATAGAGGAATTTTTATTTACTGTTAGACCAGGATTTCGCAATATTAACAATTGTAAAAATAAAGTTAATAGCAGCATAAGGATACAGGATTAGAATTTTATTCTCAAATACTATGAATAGGAGTCAAACTAGATAAATTGAATACTAAATTGGGAACGTGTTTGATCAAAGAAAGTTATAAATTCACATTCAAAAGAAATTACTTTTTTATTAATATGGCCGATCTACACCTAGAACTAGATTAACAACAAGAAGAACATGAAAAAGAATAAGAATAAAATTATAAAGATAATAATAGCGTTCATTAATTAAATTATAAAATAGACTAAGACAAAGTAGTGGATAACTATTTACTAGATTATTTCCTTTAATTACGAATATAAGTAATAGAAATACTTAGAATAGCAATTATAGAAATATGATTAGAGGTTACCATTTAATATGATGATTTTGTTGACGAACTACAATGTTTTCACTGTGCTTAAATTACATAAATTTAATATTTTTATTATAAAAACTACCACTAATAACTCTTACTAGAATAAAATTTAGTAAATAATAATCAGAATGTGTACTACTATAGAGAACCATTTGTTTAGCTAAAATTTAACACTTTTTTCTGGATAATAATAGATATCTAATTGGGTACACTTCAAAGGTGAACATTTGTTTTAATCGATATTATTATACTCTCCCAAAATGGATATCCTGTCCATGTGAGTCTGTAATGTTAACAGTTTATTTAAATTATATTTCCATCTTCTCTTTTTACCCTTATATTGCTCCATACATGGATTATGTGTGCGGGTTTCCATTATCTTGTCTGCCATTTTTGTCTTTATTGAGATATCGATGGGTAGTGCAGGAAATCCCGTGCTTACATTATTATTAATTTTACTCTGTTGAGTCTCTATACCTACACAATGGAGTGATAGTCCAAGAATAAAAGGGTCTTCTGGTTATAAATAAGGTTCTGCATCAATAACAAGAGGTTAACTGAGATTAAAAGGGACGAAGGAATAAACAGATGATTAATATCGCTACTAAATAGCACCCAATATTTCAATATTGATAAGTGGTCAAGAAGAATAAGGGACCATTTTCTAAATCCTTTAAGTAGGGTTTGGATGTTACTATCCTCGAGGGTAATAAGATTCGCGATGGTACAAACAGTAGTACTATCCATAATTTAGATGGTGTGAAACCTAAATTTAGTCATGAAACTATATTAAGTATAAGCAGTATACCAAATTTTCTAACCGGGGGAGGATCAATTCAGAGACGATCTTATTCTACCTGAGCAGATGGTATAAAATATCTGGAAGATACGAAAAAAGATTTAGAAGACATAATTACTCCCGTACTTATAAAGAATATAGAGAGTTACAAACAAGATTCTAATACTGTATGAATCTTAGATTAACAAAATAGCAAGGCATCTGGTATAAATAAAGGTATACAAATGTATATCAATCTAACTATATTCTTAATTTCATTAAAGAGTTCTAAAGTCTTTACCAGATATTTAAACGTTAAACTCAATATCTTGGAAATCCAAGATGACATTAACACCATAAATAAGCCAGATAAGGTAACAACTACATTGGAAAAGAATATTAACAGGATAGAATCTTAAATAAAAGATCTAGAACAGATAACAATCACTTCCAATGAACCTATACCTTACAAATTGCGTAATAATTTTCCTAACGTATATTTAGACAGAGTAAATAACCAAGAAGTATGAGCAGAAATTTTAGGAGAAGCGAGAAACAATATGGAAAATCTAATTTACAAAAATTGAGCAGTAGAACTTACACAGAAAAGCATCGGAGTTATAACTCCAAGAATGGACGGAACAAGGTTAAAAGGTATAGGAAAATCCTTTGTCATAAAAGACGGTGCGAAAACGTATTTATCCGAATAATATAAAACTCTTGGAGAGTTAGTATCACTTCCCTCTGGCAAAACAGACCAAAGTATAACCAGAAAAACAAACAAACTCTAGTTGTAGTAAGCGAGGGATAAAATTTATTAACACATCTTAAAACCCCAGAAGGAAAGATATTCCTAACAGAAGTAAAAGAAAAGTTAAACTTGATTAATACGGATCCAGTTAATTATGCAAATCAGAAATACGAAACTGCAATATCCAATAACAATACACTTAAATTTGGATTACTAAAATATATTCGAGAGTCAGGATTAAGCTATTACAAACCAAAAGGCGTACTAAGAGTGTTAATTCCAAAACCCAATGGAAAAGTTAGACCCCTGGGTATCCCCTCTATACATGATAGACCATTCCAAATGTTAATTAAACTAGTTATAGATCCATACCTGGAACGTCTTGGTGAGGAATACTATTTCGGTTTTAGAGCAGGAAGAAAATGTAACCAAATCACCGCTTACATTCATAACCGATTACATTACAATAGATCAAACAGAAAGGTCTCAAAAAGAGATAGACCATACCTAGAAATGAAAGCAAGATCTATAATTCGGGACACCATAGTGGACAAAACATCCCTTTGAATCATAATGACCCCAAAAATAATATACTCGTGAGTATTCCAGGATATGGTGATAATGTTGTCCTAAGAAAAAAGATCCACATGCCTAGATGAGTGTATGAAAAACCCACTAAACCTTAAATAAAAATAATCTATGACACTCAATACATCATAGACGCAGATATCAAAGCTTGTTTCGACAACATAAGTCACAACTGACTAATCGAAAACACAGCGATGCCCACAGGATACGAATACCTCCTGAAAAGACTTGTTAAAAGTAACATCTATGAATAAGTCCCCCAGAGTTTCGTATAATATATATTTAATACCCAAAAGAAATACAAATTAAAATTAGGAAAAGGTGAGAACAACAATGGTATCCCGCAAGGAGGGCTTTATTGATGAATTGAATTTTAGATGGTGTTCAACATCAGATTAAATCCTCAGCTGTAAACCTTGCAAAAATACACAACTTATACAGTACTGACAGATTCACAATGTTGAAGAAAAAAAGAGGAAGAAGAAAACGCCGAGATCTTAACAGACACACAATATATCAATAAGACTAGAATAGAATGATACAACACCACTTGATTCGTAAGATATGCCGACGATTTTATGGTAGGAGTCAAATCCGAGAGCATGGGTAAAGATTTAAAGGACCCCATATCCGAGATACTAAAAGTTAGAGGAGTGGAATTATCCGAAGAAAAAACACAAATTACTCCATGAAAAATGGCTCATAAACTGGATTTCCTTGGATGAATACACCTCCTAATCTAGCCTAAGAAAGCAAAGTGACTTATAAATACAACCAAACATCGACCCGGTAAACTACTCGAGTGAATGGGATCAGACACCTACCCTTCTCACGCATCTACCGCAAAATTTAAGGGAAAACCCGTGACCACCAAACTAAATAATTACAAGGAACTAAATCAAATATTCTCCGAAATCAACTATCTTATCAGAGGTTGAACAATTACTTATCACCTGCCTCTCACCAAATGCAACTAAGAAGGGCAGTGGAGGTATATGTATGAAGAAGAATCAGAAACTTCATAATGAACAAACATCAACATACCTTTCATGACCTTTTCACCGATAATTTATCATTGGAGGATAATAAACCCAGTCTAGAACCTTCTACCATGCTAAAACTGGAACGTATAGAATGTGAGTAGACATTCCAATTATAAATAACCAAAAGCATGGAAAAGAAAGTCTAAGAAAACTTCGATTAATATTATCAACTTGACATAGTTAAACATGGGTAGTATTTGAACATAATTAATTCCCAGTAAACATCTAACTCTTAACTCCATGTTCCTAAATCCAAAGGAATATGTAAAAAGAGCCCTACTTATTGCCAAATTAAGAGGAGACAGTCAAACTAATTTACTGTTCAAACAAGGTAACCGATGCCCAAGTTGTAATAAAATTATAATTGATTGAGACAACCTACTGACTTATAATACCAAGACTTATTCATGGAGGAACAACTAGAAAATAACACAGTAGAAAGTTCAATTATTAAACCTAAAAGGAGTCAAAACAAAACGATAAATGTTTTAGACAGTAGAGGATCGAACTGAATTAGATACTCCCAAATAGAGCACATATTCCGAAAATCAACGCAGGTAAACTTCATTATTTAGGTTAACTCCTGAACCATCAGGGAAAGTTTCAAGTGCTTTATAAATCTTGTCACGTGACGAAAAGTCAAGAAGATTATGAATTCCTGAAACAATAAAGGAAAATCAGAAAACCTTGTTGCCCAATAAACTATCGATTTACTCAGAACTGGAATTAAGAACTGCCACATTTCAAATTGTAATAGAACTCTATAAAATCGGTCTAGTAAGTAATCTCGATAAGGGAATACCCGCTAAACTGCTTAATATATCTAAGAAAACCCTTAAAATTCTTAAAAAGAAATAAAAGTCATACATTTTGGTAAAGAGCCTTATCCTCGATAGGGGAGGGGAGGGTTCGAATCTGTTGCGGGTTATTAATTGGTCAATACAAACCATAATATTCGCCTATGCAAATTATTTAGAATATGTAAAATATCTTTATTTAATTGATTTAATTTCCTTTTTTAATTTCTTATTTATTCCACTACTATTATCTTTTTTTTTAGAGTTTATATTTTTTTTATTATTTTACTCCCTAAGATACATTTCTTAAATTGTATAGGGATGTATAAACATCTTACGAAATTATATGATACATAATTACCTCATAGTTGGTAACTTTTAGTTTAAGTTTATAATCATCATTCTTTTTCCTTTTATACCAATCTATTCCATCTTTAAATTTAATGACAGTTTGTTTACTATGTTATATCTTAATTAAAAATCTATTAATAATATAAAATTTATACTCGTTATCTTCCCATCCTAATAAAAATATAATTTAAGATAGACATGATTTTATCAACCACCAGTAACACACTTTACTTACTACCTATAGGTTAAACTTAACTTTGAGATGGTTTGATAAATCCATTTTCTTTAATGAAATTTAAGATATCCCTTGTCGATCTTGCTGAATTATCATAAAATTTGAGATTCAAGAGGTTAACTCCATCTACCTATTGACTTTATCCTCATTCTTATCTTTTCCGTGATAATAATTGAGATCAATTTTGAAGAATAGAAAAAAGGGTGCGTTAACATTGTGCTATCAAAATTTTTATATCTTTTTCTAAACAAAAAATGTAAAAGGTTTATTTAAAATATTCTTAACACTCTATTTTTCTTTCCTATTATCTATTTTAATAAATTATTAATTTTGGAAGATGATAAGAAGCAGCTCAGATATATATATATTGATTTAATCAACCACCACAAACACAGTTTACTTACTAGGTATGTATTAAAATTCTTATTTATTCCACTACTCTTTTTAGAGAAATCTATTTTCACACCTCCCTTGATAATTTACCTTATAGGTAAGATTTGTTAGATACAAATGTATAGGGAAGTATAAACTTATTACGAAATGATAAGATACTTAATTACCTCATACTTTTATGTACCTTTTCAGACCATTCTTGCTCATCTTTAACTACTTTAAATTTTAATTAAAAACCACTATTTTTTAAAAACTTATTTATTTATTAAATTTTATTTTTTATTTCCTTTATTCCTTAAATATAATTTATTTTTAATTTGAGTTTTTCTACTTATTCTTTTTACATATAAACCTCACTCTTAACTTTAAAGGGAGAATTTTTGATATCAATTTGGCTACACCTGAAAAAAAACTGATCATTTAACCCTTTCTTAAAGACCTAGTTAATTAATCATATTAGGATAAAAATTTTAGAACTTGATACAAATATGTTGATGTTGAACTCCTGATGCTTGCACTTTTTTTTTCTTGATGGAGGAAACTCTGTATAACCTTTATCAAACTTGGTAATTTATTTACTAATATAAATATTATTTCATGTATTACAAGAGTGATTATGAGGTTTAACTAAGATTCTGATCTTCTTTATTATGAGTAAGATGTTATTTTTAACATAAATTTTACATGTAAACATAAAAAAAACTCCTTAACTAAAGTTAAAAACTTGCTAACTTAAAATCCTTTTTTCCTATATCAACCATTAATTTTAAGCTACATATGTAACTTATTTAACTGTTTAGTTAAAACAAAAAGACCAACCATTTATTACTGGATTTAATTATTGAAGAAAAATTATTTTTAATATTATTAAAATTTAAGAAAGTTAAATAGAACCCCGTATATAAGAATAAATTATTTATCTCATTTTTTATAAAAAGACTTTGTAAAATATTTTAAAACAGGATATTTTTATATAAGTAAATCTCTTACTAAACACTTACATTCTTTTTTATTAAACATTAATTTATTAAAATCTTTATTTTGAGTTAGATCTATTCTATATTTGACTAGAATAAATTCCACCATATCTTAATACTTGCTATGTTATATTTAATTAAATATCTAAAAAAAATATTAAAAAACTATTCCGTTTTCATACCACTCTTTGGACTACCTTAATAGTTAAAATAAATCTTACTCTCCTATTTTCTAAAATTTTAGTATTAAATACTATTTCTTAACTAGAAATATTCTGTCATTCCTAATTACTATCTTTATTAAATTATTAATATTTATTAATACCTTTCCATCTTGACATCCAGACCATAAATACCATAAGATTTAATTTATTTTTATTAAAAAACTTTTGCTTTTAATTTTTATCTAAAAAAACATAATATACATTACTGTTAAAAACTAATTAATTAATAATACATCACAATCTTTAGTATTAGTTAGAGATAACTGTTGTACCTAATTAATTTAGAGATATTTAGATATTCCTAGCTAATTAACTTTTTTCCTTTATCTTATTTAGATATAAAGATTTTGGAAAGAAAGCTTCAAAGAATACCAGAGATTCTAAAAGTGTATTAAATAAATTAATATGTTAGACACTATCATTAACAGAAATTTTTAAAAAAAGTATTTAAATTTTAGCTCTTTGGCAAGGGA
>Ga0154006_1000099_pt1 | contig 27989 bp, 27 predicted proteins | sample TSFL090MetaG_FD_104747 | JGI IMG/M metagenome (GOLD analysis project Ga0154006, IMG submission 104747) | Attine ant fungus gardens microbial communities from Florida, USA - TSFL090 MetaG | ecosystem: Host-associated > Fungi > Mycelium > Unclassified | place: USA: Florida, Wakulla State Forest...
ATTCTTCAATGGTGGACATGGCACGAAGTGAACGGAGTTTTGGTTGGTTCTGTATATAGGAACGTCGTTCTCATATATGCCATATATTTAGCATGCTGCTCATATACAAGGCAAGCAGGTTTTACGCGATGCCGTCGTCAGTTGTGTTGCGAAAATAAAAAAAGCGCCGTGCCTGCCGGACACGGCGCTTGGGGGGGGGCTTGCTTGCGTATCGTGCATCTTCTTGCGATGTGCACGATACGTCACCGTTATTTCGATACGCTGAGCATCGATCGGGTCGTCAACGCCCGGGAGGCCGGGAAGCCTTGCTGCAAGCAACTTTTCATACGGGGACAGTGCAGATCGCGCGCGGGCCGACCTTCTGCCGCATGTCCCGATGCACGCTCACGGGTGATAGCCAAGCGTTGCAGAAATACCATCGGCGGCCGCAATCAAATGCGGTACGGCTGTTCGCAGCGCTTTCTTCGTGAGACGTTGTGCAGGTCCGCCGAAACCGATTGCTGCCACGACGTGGCCTGTCGTGTCGCGCACGGGCGCTGAAATGCCGCGCATGCCAATTTCAGATTCCTCATCGTCGATCGCATAGCCGTCGCGCCGCACGTCTTCCAGAGATTTCAGGAAAACCTGCGTATCCGTGTTTGTCTTGGGTGTTTGCGCAACGAGTCCCTGCCGGATTGCGCGCGAAACGACATCCGGCGTGCTGAATGCGAGCAGTACATGCCCTTCGGCGGTATAGCAGGCCGACTTGCGTACACCGATATACGAGCGCATGCGGATCGCCTGCTCGCTTTCGAGGTGGAACATATACACGACGCTGGTGTCGTCCAGAATCGCGAGGTGAACGGTTTCGTCCGTCTGTTTGCGCAATACGTGCAAGAACGGCAGTGCCTGTTTTGTCACGTCGAAACGGCGGCGAACCAGGCCGCCAAGTGTGAACAACTGGACGCCGAGCCGATAACGGCCGTTATCCGAGTTCTGCTCCAGCATTCCCTCGGCGAGCAACGCGGCGCACAGGCGATGCACCGTACTCTTCGCCAGACTCATGCGCTTTGACAACGTGCTGATGCCCAGTTCGGGCTCCGTTTCCGAAAACAACTTCAATAGCCGCAATGCTGCCGTCACCGATGACAGCCTGCGCGGCCCATCCTGTTCCGTTTCGTTGGTCTGCATGGTTTTCGTGTCCAATTTTCCAATCCTCGTCAAATCCAGCGCCTCGTAGTCACGGACGCAATCTTCCATCTGCAGGTACGACGGGCCTTCGTTGCCGGTGCTCTCCCGACGCATGCGGACTAACCCCAAGGCTCTTGCTTTTGCCTTGACTTCCGCATCCGATCAAAGGGAAACTCAGCTGGTTCCATTATAACGCATAAAGTTCCGTATAAAGGAACATATGTCGTCGCGCAGCATTCAAAGGGTAGCATCACTCGCACCGAGCGCCAAAACTCGTGTATGGGACCCGATTGCTGAAAAGATCAAATAAGGAGACAGGCAGTGAAAGGCATCAGGATGATGGGCGCGGCGCTGGCCATGTGTGTCGCGCTGGGCCCGGTCGCGGCATCGGCCGCAGGCGTGCAGACTGTTCGCGTGGGTATTGCGGATGCAAGCAGCGATGTCGTGTTCTTCATAGCCGACAAAAAAGGCTACTTTCGCGCCGAAGGGATCGACGCAAAATTCATCCCGTTCGATTCCGGGGCGAAAATGGTCGCGCCGCTCGGCTCCGGGCAACTGGAGGTCGCGGGCGGTTCGCCGTCCGCAGGGCTTTACAACGCCGTGATGCGCGGTATCGGTATCAAGATCGTTGCGGATAAGGGATCGACGCCGCCGGGCTATGGTTATCAGCCGTTGCTCGTGCGCGCAGATCTCGTCAAGAGTGGTCGTTACAAGACGCTCGCAGACCTGAAAGGCATGAAGATTGCCGGCAGCGCACCCGGCAGCGCTTCTACGTCCACGCTGAACGAAGCGTTGAAACGGGGAGGCCTCAAGCCGAAAGACGTCGAGCGCGTCTATCTCGGCTTTCCCCAGCACGTCATGGCACTCGAAAACAAGGCCGTTGACGCATCTCTGACAACGGAGCCTTCCGCTACGCTGGCTGTTCGCAGTGGGGCAGCCGTGCGCGTGATGGGCGATGATCGGATTTACCCGAATCATCAACTTGCCGTCCTGCTCTATTCGGACGCGTTCATTCACGATCATCCGGACGCGGCCAAGGCGTTCATGCGTGCATACCTGCGTGCGGCACGCGATTACAACGATGCGCTCAAAGACGGCAAGATTGCGGGCCCGAACGCAGAGGAGGTGATTTCTATCCTGACGCAGTACACATCGATCAAGGATGCCTCGCTCTATCGGGACATTGTTTCTCAAGGCACGAATCCGGATGGCAAGCTCAACATCGCCAGTCTCGAGAATGATCTGGCGTACTTCAAGAGCCATGGTGACGTGAAAGGTAACTGCACCGTATCCCAGGTTGTCGATGCGTCGTTTGCGCAAGCGGCAGACGCTGCACTTGGTCCGTACAAGCCGCGTACCAAATAACAGGAAAGTGATCGATGGCAACGGTTGACTCATGCGCGATGCAGGACACCTCGGCGAAGATCCGGCTCAGGAATCTGACGAAGTCGTTCGAGACGGCAGGCGGCACGGTCACGGCGCTCGACAATGTGTCGCTCGATATCCCGACCGGCTGCTTTTTCATGATCGTCGGGCCTTCCGGTTGTGGCAAAACGACACTGTTGCGCATGCTCGCGAATCTGGAATCGCCGACGAGCGGAACGGTGGAAATCACGTCGCCCGCACAAAATCGACCCGGAAATTCGATGGTCTTCCAGGGGGATTCGCTGTTCCCATGGATGACGGTATTCAACAATGCCGCTTATGGGCTGACGCTTCGCGGTGTGCCAAAAGCACAAATTCGCGAGACAGTTGACTACTACCTGGATCGGACCGGCCTCACCCGTTTTGCAAAGGCATATCCCCATCAGCTGTCGGGCGGTATGCGACAACGTGTTTCCATCGTTCGTGCGTTCGCGAACGATCCGGACATCCTTTTGATGGATGAACCCTTCTCGGCGCTCGATGAGCAGAACAAGCTGCTCTTGCAGGAGGAGTTGCTGCGCATCTGGGACGAAACGCGCAAGACGGTGTTGTTCATCACGCACAGCGTGGACGAGGCGGCGACGTTGGGTGACCGCATCATGATCATGACCGCGCAGCCCGGATGTGTGAAACGCATCGTTGATGTTCCATTCCCGCGTCCACGCTCGGTGCTCGAATTGCGCGCCCAGCCAGAGTACGGCGAATTCGTTTATTCCATATGGGGCCAATTGCGCGAGGAAGTCGAGCGCGTGCGTTCCCGCGACCTCGGTGTGAAAGTATGAGTACGATATCGAGCACGACGCTGCCTAAAAAGCGCAAGACGAGCAAAGTGCAACGCGATCGCATGATCAGTATTGCGTCGCCCATTCTGTTGCTGCTGCTATGGCAGGGCGCGGCACAGGCGGGGCTGATTGACGTACGCTTCTTCCCGGCGCCCACGCAGATCTTCAGTACCTTTATCGCGCTCGTCAAGGACGGCTCGTTATGGGACAACACCTCTGCAACGCTGTTGCGTCTTTTGTGGGGGGGATTGATTGGCGGCATTCCGGCACTGTTGCTGGGGGTTGCAACCGGTCTTTCGAAGCCGTTGCGTGCCGTATTCGAGCCCTTGATCGCGGCAACCTATCCGATTCCGAAGAGTGCAATTTTTCCGCTGTTGATGTTGATTTGTGGTCTTGGCGAAGCGTCGAAAATCGCGATGGTCGCGATCGGCGTCTTTTATCCGATGCTTATCAATACGACAACTGGCGTGCTCGAGATCAACCGGATCTATCTGGACGTGGGTCGGAATTTTCGTGCGAATCCATGGCAGGTATTTCGCACCATTGCGCTGCCCGGTGCCGTACCGCACATCATGAGCGGCATCAAGCTGGGTTTTGGTCTCGGCCTGATGCTGATTGCGATTGCCGAAATGATCGGCTCGAAGAGTGGTCTTGGCTACATGATCTGGAATGCATGGGAATTGCTTTCGGTCGAACAAATGTATGTCGGACTGGTTGTCATTGCGGTCCTTGGCTACGGTATTTCCCTGCTACTTAACGAAATTGAGCGCAAGCTGATTCCGTGGAAATGAACATGATGAGTGGATGCAGTCAACAGAAACAAATGCTCGTTGATGCAATCCTGATGCTCGAGCGCGCCGAGGTGATCGACTTCAACGGTCACTTCAGCTGGCGAGTGCCAGGTCAGGATCACATGCTGATCAATTCTGGTGCGTCGGTGCGCAGTGCACTGACCGTGAATGACATCGTAACGATTGATTTCGACGGCAATCTGATCGAAGGCGATGCAGTCCCGCCGATGGAATTCCACATTCACTCGGAAATCTATCGCAGGCGTCCTGACGTAAATTCTGTGGTGCATACGCACCCGACCTGGTCGACGCTCTTCAGCATGACCGGCAATGTCGTGCGACCGGTGATCATGCAGGCGTCGGTGCTCGGCGAGATTCAGCACTTCCCCAAGACGGCCTCGATCAACAACAAGCCGCTCGGGGAAGCGCTGGCTGAATGCCTCGGCGCGCACCGCATCGCCATGCTCAAGTCGCACGGGGCGGTGGTTGCGGCTGAAGGCATTCTCGAAACGTTCGTGCTCGCGTTTTACCTTGAGGAGAATGCGCATCGTCAGTATCTTGCGCAACAAATCGGTGAGCCGATGGTCCTTTCGCCGGAACAGGTTGAAACGATCGGCCGCAACCTGTGGAAGCCGAATCTGTTGAAAAAGGTGTGGGACTATCACGCTGGCAAACTCCGGGCCTAGCGCAATCCGGCATCACCTATGCGTAACGAACGCATACCGATCTATGTGATGACCGGCTTTCTCGGCAGCGGCAAGTCCGTGCTGCTCGCACGCTGGATGAAGAAAATGCCCTTTTCGGACGCGGCACTTATCGTCAACGAAATGGGGGAAGCCGGTCTTGATCACGCGATGCTGGGAGCGGCGGGCGATACCTCGACGCTGCTCGCCGGTGCCTGTGTGTGCTGTAGCGCGCTGCCGGCACTGAATGAAGCCCTTGAAACGCTTCTGCGAACACGCCTGCATCGCGGGAGTGCGCGCCCCGGCATGGTTGTGATCGAAACCAACGGGCTGGCCGATCCGAGCCGGCTGATCGCGTCACTGAATCTGAATGCGCTCGTGAAAGAGCGCTATTACGTTGCGGGTACGTTCACGGCGATCGCGGCGCATCTTGCCGCCAGTACGCTCGCACGCTTTGACGAAGCGCGTGCCCAGTTGCGCGGCGCCGATGTCGTGATCCTCACGCATACGGATATTGTCGATCGTCCGGAAATGGATGCTGCTCGCTCGCTAATAGAAAACTATTGCGCGGGTTCGCCCATCCTTCACTCGGCCAACGGAACGCTCCGGCTACATACCGTACTTGCGCTGCTTTCGCGGGCCGGGAAGCACGTCGAACGTTCGCCTGCTCCTGGCGTATCTTGCTCGCGACCGACTCGAGCGCATGGTGCAATGACGCGTTTCATTGCAATGAACGACGTCTCGGATCGCAGCATGCTGTGCACACGCCTGCACGAACTCACGTCTCAGTATGGTGAGTCGCTTTTGCGGTTGAAGGGCTGCGTTCGCCTGATAAATGGACGTTTGCCCGTCATCGTGCAATTCGTGCAGGGTGAAAGGTATGCACAGATTACCGATGCGAAGTCGAGCATGACCGGGGTGAAAAGCGGTCTGACTCTGATCGTGAGGAGCAATCTGTAGCGGGTTGCCGGCACGCTATCGAGCGCGGCAAGCAAGCATGCGCCGGGCATTTTTCCATGCCCGGCACATTCGTTTCATTCGGCATCGGTTTCGATCACGACCACGCCATCTTCGACGCGCGTCTTGTACGTCTTGAGCGGAATCATGCACGGCGGGGCGACAACCTCGCCGGTCTTGATATTGAACGAACCGTTGTGGAAATCGCATTCCACCGTGTCGCCATCGATATAGCCTTCCGACAGCGAGCCTGGGCCATGCGTGCAGGTGTCGTCCGTTACGAAATATTCACCCTGAATGTTGAATACGGCCAACGTCAGGCCGTTCTTTTCGACCTTGATCGCCTTACCTTCAGCTACGTCTCCCGTCTGGCAGAGGTGGGCAAATGCACAAGCGTGACTCATAGGGAATCTCCAAAGTTGACATGTTGTAGGTCCGATGATAACGTTGTTCTCGTGGCTTGAACAGCGTTCCGTATAAAAGAACTCAAGATTACGAACCGCAATAAACTGCGTGGCGCAACAACAGCAACTGGAGGCACATACCATGTTGAGAAAAGAGCAGAACGATCTTGTTACACAAACCGGTCCCGGTACGCCGATGGGCGAACTATTCCGTCGTTACTGGTTGCCGGCGTTTCTGTCGGAAGAACTCGCGGAACCCGGTGGAGAACCCGTTCGTTTGCAACTGCTCTCCGAACGCATGCTCGCGTTCCGCGATTCGGAAGGCAAGCTGGGCCTGATCGATGAATTCTGCGCGCACCGTGGCGTGTCGCTGTGGTTCGGTCGTAATGAGGAAGGTGGTATTCGCTGTCCTTACCACGGCTGGAAATACGACGTGACCGGCCAGTGCATCGAGGTACCGTCCGAACCGAAGGAAAGCGGCTATGCGGAAAAGATCAAGCTGAAGTCGTATCCGCTCGTCGAGCAGGGCGGCGTTATCTGGGTCTACATGGGGCCGGCCGATCAGCAGCCACCGCTGCCCGCATGGGAATTCTCGACCGTGCCGGCAAGCCAGTCGTTCATGAGCAAGCGTCTTCAGGAATGCAACTGGTTGCAGGCGCTCGAAGGCGGCATCGATTCGAGCCACGTTTCGTTCCTGCACAGCGGCAGCCTCAACTCCGATCCGCTCTTCAAGGGTGCGAAGGGCAACCAGTACAACCTGAACGACCTGGCTCCGGTATTCGAGGTTGTCGAAGCCTCTGGCGGTCTGGCCATCGGCGTGCGTCGTAATGCAGAGGACGATCAGTATTACTGGCGTATCACCCCGTGGGTCATGCCTTGCTTCACGATGGTTCCGCCGCGCGGCGATCACCCGGTACACGGTCACTTCTGGGTGCCGATCGACGATCACAACTGCTGGGCGTGGAGCTTCGACTACCATCCGACGCGCGATCTGACGGCGGAAGAAGTGCAGGCGATGAAGGACGGCATGGGTATCCACGTGCGCTACGTGCCGGGCAGCAATTACGTTCCCGAGCAGAACAAGACGAACAACTACCTGATCGACCGTGCGGCACAGCGGGCCGGCACCACATACAGCGGTGTCGAAGGCATCGCCATGCAGGATGCCTCGCTTCAGGAAAGCATGGGACCGATCCAGGATCGTACGAAAGAGAACCTAGTCGGCACGGACAACGGCATCATCATGATGCGTAGCCGGATCATGAGGTCTGCGCGTGCGCTTGCCGAAAACGGCACGCTGCCGCCGGGCCGCGATCCCGAGTCGCAGAAGGTTCGTTCGGTCGCGATTCTGCTCAAGCGTGATACGCCGTTCAGCGAAGGTGCGCACGATGCGATGATCGCGGAAGCAGGCAAGAAGCACCAATCGATCTGAGCTCCCGTAGCTCCGCTGTTCAAAGGGGTATTCGCGAAACGTTCGAATACCCCGATATGGATGAGGCTCTTGTGACTAACCAGAAACATTGCATCACGCTCGCCGGCACCGATCAGACTTTCGAATGCGGTCACGATGACGTATTGTTGCGATCGGCCCTGCGCAACAACATCGCGTTTCCGTACGAGTGCAACGTAGGTGCCTGCGGCAATTGCAAATTCGAGCTGATCGAAGGTGAGGTCGACACCAAATGGCCCGAAGCCCCTGGCTGGACCGCGAAGGATCGCGAACGCCGTCGTTATCTCGGCTGCCAGAGTACGCCGCGGGGCGATTGCACGATCAAGATGCGTCCGAGCCAGCACTACGCGCCCCTATATCAGCCGAAACGCGTAATGGGCACGTTCACGGCGCGTCGTGCGATCACCCACGATATCGGAGAATTTCGGTTTGAGCTTTCGGACGACCTGAAATTCGAACCGGGTCAATACGCACTGCTCACGCTCCCCGGTGTTGTCGGTCAACGGGCTTACTCGATGAGTAACATCGTGCAAGGCCCGCATGCAAAGGTGCTCGATTTTCAGGTGCGTCGCGTACCGAACGGCCAGGGTAGCAATGCCCTGTTCGATGCGCTGGAGACGGGGGCACGGATCGAGATCGACGGCCCCTACGGCATGGCCTATCTGCGTCGGGACGTGAAGCGTGACATTCTGTGTCTAGCCGGTGGTTCGGGTCTTGCCCCGATGATTTCGATCGCGCGGGGTGTGGCGTCGGATCCGGAAATGCAGGGTGTCAATCTGCACTTCCTGTACGGAGGGCGTACGCCATGTGATGTGTGCGGACGTGACATGCTCGAAGCGCTCGAGAATTTCGGCAAGCACCTTCATTTCGAGGCATCCGTCTCGGATGCGGCTAGCGAGCAGTGGGGCGGTCATACTGGCTTCGTGCATGAACTGGCTGAATCGATGTTCGGTGACAGCCTGCGCGAGATGGAAATCTATTTTGCGGGCCCGCCGGCGATGGGGCAGGCGATCCAGAAGATGCTGCTGGCGCGCAAGGTTCCATTCGAGCAGGTTCACTTCGATCAGTTTTATTGAATCTTCCTCGCGCCCGTAAGGAGACAGTGTGAGCAAGTTGCAGCTTTCAGTTGCGGTCGGCCCCTATGACCGCATGCGCCCCCTGGTCGATGGTGAAGTGCAGATCGAGGGCGTCGATCCGACGTTCATGTTGCAGGAACCGGAGGAAATCTTCTTTCGTGCGCTGCGTCACGCAGACTACGACATTTGCGAACTGTCGTTGAGCAGCTATTCCGTCAAGACGGCAGCGGGCACGTCGGCTTACGTTGCCATTCCGGTATTCCCGTCGCGAGCGTTCCGTCACACGTCGGTGTATGTGAACGCGAACGCGGGCATCAACAAGCCGGGAGACCTGAAGGGCAAGCGCATTGGCGTGCCGGAATACCAACTGACGGCAAACGTGTGGGTGCGCTTGTTCCTCGAGGAAGAGTACGGCGTCAAGGCATCGGATGTCACGTGGGTGCGTGGCGGGTACGAAGACCCGACTCGGGTCGAAAAGATCAGCCTGAATTTGCCGAACGACGTGGAGCTGGTGAATGCTCCGGAAGGCCAAACGATCTCCGGCATGCTCGAGACCGGCGAAATAGATGCGCTGATTGGCCCGCGTGCACCGTCCTGTTTCGATCGTGGCTCCCCGAACGTGAAGTATCTGTTCGATGATCCTCAGGCGGAAGCTGCTGCGTGGTATCGCAAGACGAAGTTGTTCCCGATCATGCACACGCTTGGCATTCGGCGCACGCTCGTTGAACAGCATCCGTGGCTGCCGATGTCGGTAATGAAGGCCTTTGAGAAATCGAAAGCAATCGCACTGTACCGCCTGACCGATACGTCGGCCACGAAGGTGACACTGCCGTTCGTCGATACTCAGCTGCGCGCTGCGCGTCAATTGATGGGCGACGATTTCTGGTCGTACGGCTTCGCCGCGAACGAACATACGATCAACCGATTCCTGGCACAGCATTACGCCGAAGGACTCTCGAGCCGCCTGCTGGAAGCGAAGGATCTCTTCCATCCAGCAAGCCTCGAAAGCTTCAGTATTTGATCGGTCATCAGGGAACGCCGGGGACTTCCCCGGCGTCTTCGTTTTGGAAACCGTAAAACCATCATGCAACGGATCGCAATAGAGCAGGGCGGCGCAGCAACCATCGCAGACGGGCTGACAGGCCGCAAGCTGATATTCGGTGTGCTGGCCGTATCGCTTGCGACTACGCTCAGTTTGCTCGATAGCGTGATCGCCAATATCGCGCTGCCCACCATCACGGCGAAATTGAATATCAGCCCCGCGGATTCGGTGTGGATCGTCAACGCTTACCAGCTTTCGATCATCATGACGCTGTTGCCGCTGTCGTCACTGGGTGATCGCGTCGGCTATGCACGTATCTACATGGCCGGCCTCGCGCTTTTCACATTCTCATCGCTGATGTGTGCGATGTCGCAATCGCTTGACATGCTGGTCATCTCGCGTGTCCTGCAGGGTTTGGGCGCGGCCGGTATCGGCAGCGTCAACACTGCGATCATCAAAATGATTTATCCCTCGCGCCTGCTCGGTCGTGGTGTCAGCATTCATGCGTCGGTCGTTTCCATTTCGACCGCCGCGGGCCCGACTATTGCGGCGGCGATCCTCTCGGTGGCGCCATGGCCCTGGCTGTTTGCCATCAACGTTCCCCTCGGCATCATCACGTTCTTTGTCGGATTCAGGGCGCTGCCTCGCCCGCCTGTCTCGAAAGCATCCTATGACTATTTCAGTGCGTTGCTGAATGCGGCGACGTTCGGACTGCTCGTGATCGGCATTGATCGCATGGGCCACAGTGACGGTATTGGTACAAGCGTCGTAGTCGAGCTAACCGTAGCTGCAATCTGTGCGTGGCTGCTGGTGCGTCGCGAACGGCATCGAACAAAACCGCTATTGCCGGTCGACCTGCTGCTGAAGCCGGCGTTTGCGCTGGCTGTCATCACATCCATCTGTTCGTTCACCGCGCAAATGCTCGCGTTCGTCTCGCTGCCTTTCATGCTGCAGGATGTGTTCGGACGCAGTGCGATGGAAATCGGCGTGCTGATTACACCGTGGCCGATTGCGGTTCTTTGCGTCGCACCGCTGGCAGGTTCGTTATCGAGTCGCATCGATGCGGGTGCGCTTGGCGGCATCGGATTGGTCATCCTTGCGACCGGCCTGACGTTGCTTGCGCTACTGCCCACGCATCCTACGTCGTTCGATATCGGCTGGCGCATGGCTGTGTGCGGAATCGGCTTCGGACTGTTTCAGACCCCCAACAACCGATCGCTTCTCGCTCTTGCCCCGCCTGGCCGCACCGGCAATGCGAGCGGTATGATCAGCGTGGCGCGCGTACTCGGGCAAACGTTCGGTGCGGTGCTGACGGCATTGATATTGCTGATCGAACCACATCATGCCGGCGTGGTTGCGCTGAGCACGGGTGCTGGTTTCGCTGTTGTCGCGGCGTGTGTGAGCATGACGCGTTTGATATAGCGCGAATTGTCATATGGGCATGTGCAGGATGCTTCCAGGATGCTATCCGGTATCCTGGTTTTTTCTATTGCCGATGTCGTCGCTTTGAGGAAAATTGATGAACACAAAAAATTATACGTACGCGTCCGCAATGGCAGACACCGCGGCACCGGTGCGAGAAAGTGACACCAGCATGATCTGGTCGGATGCGCGGCTGCTGGGCTTTACGCCGATGGATGAGGTGCACGAGGAATTCTACGAGATAGCACTAAGGCTCGTGACCTGTACCGATAGAAATGCACTTGCGGCGATCGAGGCATTCGAGACGCACGCCGTCAGTCATTTCGAGCAGGAGGACGAGTGGATGCGTACGACCAATTTCCCGCCGCGCGATTGCCATATCGACGAGCATGCGGCTGTTCTAAAGTCGGTGCGCGATGTCAAGGCCGCGGTGGCGGCAGGCCAGGTCGGCGCAAACGTCGTGCATGATTTGGGTCTGCATCTGTTTGGCTGGTTCCCCGGCCATGCAGACTACCTGGATTCCGCGTTGGCCGCGTGGATGACAAAACTGACAATGGGTGGCAAGCCCGTTGTGCTGCGACGGACCATATAGTCTGAAAAGGTCGAAGAAGTGAAATGAGGCGACGCGTGCGTTTGTCGGATTCCCTTCGTCGTTTCCCTTGAGCCCTTGCCGGCATGATTTCCGGCAAGGGCCCCGGCCGCGCCAAACTCGACTGTCCGAATGTGTGCGGCCGCCACCTCGATAAAGTCGGCCGCTACTTCGTCGGGAAGCGATCCCGGGCCGCGCTCGCGAGCCAGATCGTGGCCAGGCAACCGATGACCGACATGATTGCCGGCGCCCAAAAGATCTGTGCCATGGGCACGTGCATGTGAATCAGTTGACCGCCGGTCATGGGGCCCGCAATGGCGCCAAAGCGTCCCAGGCCATGTGCCCAACCGGTCCCCGACGCGCGGATCTGCGTGGGGTAGCAAATGGCCATCAGGGCATTCGTACCCGACTGCGTACCCAGGATGAAAAGACCGATACCGAACACGCCCAGGGCAAGCATCGCGGAATGCGTTTGCTGCCCCAGGAACAGGGCTGCCGCGGCGCCGAGCGCCATATACAGAGGCACGATCCAGAGGCGACCTCGATCGAGCATCAACGACATCAGAATGCCCCCGAGCACACCACCCAGGTAGTACATGGATGCATTGTGTTCTGCCTGGTGCGGGGTCAGGCCCAGGGAATGCAGAAGAGTCGGCATCCAGCTGTTCATAAAGAAGTTGGCGAACAGGTTCGTGATCGACATTGCCCAAATGAGGGGCGTAATGATGCGCAGTCTTCCTTCAAAAAGCTGGCTGACGTGGAATTGCTTCTCCGCGAGGTGAAGAATCTGAAACTGTGTATCGACAGGAATGCTCAATTCGGGGCGAATCCGACGCGCAAGCTTCACGATCTTCGGGTCGTACGGATTGCGAACGGCCAGGAACTTGATCGACTCGGGGAGGAAGAAGTACGCCAGGACTGCGGTCACAAGCGGAGCCAGACCGCCAATGGTGAAAATCAGGCGCCATTGCGTGGGGTGAATGATGCTTCCGAGCTGGCCTGGGAGCGCACCACCGAAAGTCAAGCCCACGAACATCATCGTGATCAGCAGGGCGCGCTTGCGTTGGGGAGCATATTCGGCCGTCAACGCCACTGTATTTGCAGGCAGGCCACCGAGCGCAATGCCGGTGAAGAAGCGGAAAACCATCAGCATGGAAAAGGATTCGGCAATCGCGCTAAGCAGCGTGAATACGCTGCAAAGTAGTGCCGCGGAGAGGACGGCCGCTCGCCGACCCCAGCGGTCACCGATGTAACCGAAACCCAGGGCGCCAAACAGCATGCCGAAGAGGCCAATGATGAACAGAGGGGCGAGGGCGTGTCTCGCGAGCCCGAACTCGTTGGCGATCCCGATTGCAGCAAATGCGGCGGCAGATAGATCGTAGCCGTCACAGAGTTGGCATAAAAAGCCGATGAATACGACGGTCCACATGAATGGACCAATCTTTTGCTCATCAACGAATTCCGTGATACGAATCGTTTGCGAATTTACTTTGCAGTTCATTATCATCGATCTCCAGCTGCTGCCCGCAGCATATATGCGGGTGACGGAATATCTGGTGAAATAAGTGAAAAATCAGCGAGGTTTATAATCCACTTATCCAAGGAGCATCAACTCACTCGAGTTTCTGACAATGCAATCGATCATTCCGGGATGCACATTGCTTGCATGGACCCCACCATCAACCGGGTGAAATGATGATGTTTTCCACGCCTGAATCAACGGGTATACGCCGATAGGCGTGACTTCGTCGCAGGTGCCGTGAATCAATATTCCGGGAATGTCGCGTAATTGATTTGCATTTTTTATTATCTGATTGGGCGAGAGAAATCCTTCATTAAGAAAGTGGTGAACGGATATGCGAGCCATCGCCAATTCCTGCTCCCTGGCGGAGGGGGCCGTGTCGCGTTCCTGGTTTCGGAATCCGGCCAAATAGTTTTCCCAGGCGCACCACTTGTAAGCCGCTTCATATTCGTCTTCGGAGATGCCGCAATTCAATGCCGCTCCGTAGGCCTGTAGAAGACCTTGAGGCCCGGTTGCCCCAGTCCATGAGGAGAACCGCGCCCAGGCCTCGGGATGAATGCGACCGGCGCCCCCGCCGTAAAGCCAGATCAGTTCGCTTTCGGTGCAAAGAAAAACGCCGCGCAGGAGCAGGGCGCGGACGTTTTGTCGATGGGCCTGCGCATAGGCCAGGGCCACGGTCGTCCCCCAGGACGCGCCGGAAACGATCCAGCGTTCAATACCAAGCAGGATGCGCAGTTGCTCGATATCGGAGATCTGATCGTCCGTCGTGTTGTGCTCCACGCTGGCCGCAGGCGTAGAACGACCGGCTCCGCGCGGGTGCATGAGCACGATTCGATAACCCATGGGGTTGAAGAAGCGAGGATCCTGGCGGCCCGGGCAGCCACCAGGTCCCCCGCATAGATGCAGCAAGGGGATGCCGGTGGGGTTGCCGTGGACTTCCCAGAAGACGCGATGACCTCCACTCACGCTCATCCACCCGGATTCACGCGCGGTGCTCGGCGGATAAAGATCGCGAAGATAGGTCATCGCTCGGCTCTTATGCGGTCGTGACTTCCGCCGCCGGCTCGAATGCGGCCTGACCCAGGCCGCTCGATGTTGGAAACACCAGGGATTTGATTACCACGGGTGCCGCCGAAGCCGTGGGAAGCAGTTCACCGATGTCAACGAAATCGAATTCCTTGAGCGAAATCCCGTCGATGGAAACAACCGGCACCGGGAGATTACGCTCCTGCTTGAAGTGGATGCCGATCAAGCCGCCGACATCGCCTTCGCCGATCAGGATGATCGGTTGCCCGGCTTCGATCCGCGTGCGCATCGCGTTCATGACACCGACAACAAACGCATCCATGCGGCGATAGAATGCCGTGCCGGCAAACCGATAGAAGAGGGCAACGGCCTTCGTGTCCTGATGCAGGTCCATTCGTTCGAGCGCTGTCGTCACGGCCTTTTCGATGTCCTTGGGGTCGAGCTGATCCGGCTCGAGATCGAAATCGAGGACGACCACCGGGAGATTGCGCAAGGGCAGAACCGACTGAGGTTCCACGTAAACCGTGCTGCCGCTGACTTGAACCGTGTATTGCGAGGCGCCGACGACCGTGGCCCGGATACCCTCGTCCGTTTCCTTGATTTCAGCTCCCGATGCTTCGATGCGCCTGCGAACCGCGGCGGCGAGCATCAAGCCCAGGTCGCCGAAGGCTCGCGTTTCGCGGCCGTACACATATTCAGAAACGCCGCCGGAGAACGTGACGAGATCGGGGACGCGGGCGCCTTCCAGTGGTGTGAGGCGCAGCAACGAAGCCGTTACGGGATCGAGTTCCGAGCCGTTCTTCATCGATGCTTCGCACAGGCGCTCGGCCATACGGTCAACGATGGCCTCCAGTACGCCGGGCAGCGGAGGACGACCCACGGTAAGGGTGGCGCCAACCTCTTGGGCAAAACGCTCGCCTGCGGCTTCGATGCGGGCAACGCAGCCTTCCTCGTCCAGCGTAATGATGCGAGCGCCGATGTCGATAGCGGTCACGCTCCTGACCTCGCCTTCTTCACAGATGGCGATTTTCGTCGTTCCGCCGCCGATATCGAGGTGGAGCAGGCGGGTACCTTGACGCAGCGCTCGCAAGACGGCGCCGGAACCGAATGCCGCGAGCATGGATTCGAGGCCGTCGCCGGCCGAGACCGACACGAATTTGCCCGCCTGCGCGGCAAACAGATCCGCAATTGCGCGTGCGTTGCGACGGCGAACCGCCAACCCGGTGAGGATCAGGGCGCCGGTATCAATCTGTTCTGGCGTGATGCCCGCCTTGCTGTATTGCTCGTCGATGAATGCGCCCAGCCGTGCCTCGTCGATCGTCAGATCGTCGGTGTAGGGGGTCAGCAAGATATCCGATTCGTGAAGAGTCGTGCGTTCCGAAACGATGTAACGCGTGGTCGTGCGCTCGAGGACGATGCGTGAAACGACCATGTGGGACGTGGAGGACCCGACGTCGATACCCACGCTGATCAGCTGAATTTCGTCTTCTTCTTCCAGGCTCCGGCCGGTGTCGGTAAAGAAGATGCGGCCTTCCTGTGGTTCACTGCTCATGCTTGTCTCCAGTACGTGACGGGGCCGCGCCCCCGAAAGAACGCAGCCCCGTTGATCAACAGCGCGAACGCGTCAGACCACCGAGTCACCGGCATTCTTTTCCGGCTTGATGTACCAGGACGGATCCATACGGCTTTGGACGCCGTTCTTCGCCAGGCGTGCTTCGTATTCTTGACGGATGTACGGATCTTCCATCCAGTAGGGGATCGCCGTGCCGCCGGACCCGACGTCCTGCGCCGTGTAGTCGTTGTGCTTCGAACCCGGTGCACCCGGATCGCGACCCGGGTTGTGCGGGCCGAACCAGGCAGTCAGACGGAACGGTTCCTTGGACGTGCTGAAGTGCTGGTGGTACCAGCGTGCGCCGCCAGGCGCTGCGGTCACCATGCCGCCGTAGCCGTAGTCGAGGCGACGGACTTTATCCGCGTGACCGGTGGCCCACGGGTTTTCGCCGCATTCTTCCGGCCACGTATAGGTATAGCCTTCGCCCTTCAGGCAGATGAGGATTGCCGCCGACGTGTGAGCGTGGGCCTTCGAGTAGCGGCCTTGTTCGTGCTGGCCAATCCAGAAGTAGAAGCAGTTTTCCGTCATGAACGGTTCGACGCGGCGATAGCCCGGCGAACGACGATTGTCCAGCGGCAGATCGCAGTTGACCGCATCGGTGATCAGGTTGGTGCGACGACGGGCAAGACCTCGAACCGGATCCGTTTCGATTTCGTCGCGCGGCTTGTAGAAGTCTTCGTCTGCGCTGAAGCGATCACGGAACACGAACGGGTTGTTAAACACTGCTTCGACGTTGTTGATCTGGTTCAACACGTTCGGTGCCGTGTTGCCCGCGAGCAGGATCGCGCCCGAGTTCGAGCCGTCGACGATCCGGAACCATGCGTTCATCGGAATCGAGAACATCGATCCGGCTTGCCATTCGAAGACGTGCTTGCGGCCTTCGCCTTCAAGCCAAACCTCGGTGGTGCCACGGCCTTCGACCACCCAGTAGATTTCTTCGAACATGTGCTTTTCTGGGTTCAGTGCGCCGCCCGCAGGCACTTCGACGACATAGCAGCCCCACTTCGTTTCCGTACCGAGGAGCTGGATGTAGTGGCCACGGCCGCCCTTACGCTTCCATTCCACCATCGGCAGATCGCGTACGTCCTTGATACCGATGTCACGGAAGACCGGAACGCCTTCGCTTTCCATGAAAAGGTCATACGGCGTCGGTTGCTTCTTGAACTCGCCGAAACCGGCTTTCTTGTGGCCTGCGGGCTCGTGCCAGTGGGCAAGGTCTTTTTCATGCGGCATCGCTGTCTCTCCTTGGATGGGGGGCTTTCAAGCAAGGAATTCCGTTGAGTTCCTCAATACGGAACAACGTGCTCTAATATGGAACAATGAAGATTGGATCACGATACGGAGAGAGGTGTCAATGAGAGTTTGGCAGATGATTTTTTCCATCGGGGTTTCTACCGAGTCGTGTGAAAAGTGCCCTTCCGTGATCGGCTCCATTGGCGCTTGCAGCCTTAAAAAGACACTCCGTTGGCAAACATGGCCGCTATTTTTCAGCCCTTTTCATGAGGGCCTGGACACCGGCTCGGCCCGGGAAAAGCCGGTAGCGCCGATTCCCTTCCGGGTTCATTGACGCTGCGATTTTCAAGTGATATTGTTGGCTCTAGATAAAGAACGTAGTTCCGTATAAAGGAACATTCGACATTGGATATGGAATCTCAAGCGAACTTGCGGAACCCGTGATGCTAGGAAATATCGGGAAGCTCGATCCGCTATCGCTGTTCCATGCAGATCGCATTCGCGAAGCCGTGCGCTCGAACTTCGAACTCGGGACCGACATCGTGATCATGGTTTCGGAGGTCGAGTGTCAGGCGCCAGGGTGCCCGCCGCTGGAGACCGTGGTTGCGTTCTGGACCGACGAGGGTCGCCATCGCTTCAAGGTCTTTAAACCGATGTCGGAATTCGATGACGACGACTTGCCCTGGAAATGGTTAAGACGCTCGCTGATCGTCCCTGAAGATTATGTTGATGGTTGTTGCTAACTGCCGTTGATAGGAGACTTTTTGAATGGCAATTCTGAAGACATGCATCCAGACCCTTGGGCATACCGCGGCGCTGAAAGCCGGCAAGGTTGACACAGGCCCATGGTCGCTGGAATTCGAAGAAGTGCCGGCGATCATTCAGGCGTTTCGGCGGATGGTTCGCGGCACCGAGTTCGATGTCTCGGAAATGGCCATTACGACCTATCTGTGTGCTCGGGAACATGGCAAGGCGTTTACGGCGTTGCCCGTTTTCATCGTTCGCGCGTTCCACCATGGCGGCATCCTGGTGAACCGCAATCTCGGCATCGAGCATCCACGCCAGCTGGAAGGCCGCAGGGTCGGTGTCAACCGCGGCTACACGGTGACCGCCGGTGTCTGGGCTCGCGGGGTGCTTCAGCATCAATACGGTGTTGATCTTTCGAAGATCACGTGGGTTCTCTCGGGCGACGAGCATGTGGCTGAGTACCGGGCGCCGAGTAACGTGGTGCCGGTGGAGCCGGGCCAAAAAGTCGAGGATCTGTTGATCTCCGGCGAAGTGGCGGCAGCTGTCGGACTCAAGGTCGAAAACCCGAATCTGGTTCCCCTGATTCCCGATGCACGGAATGAGGCTTTCTCGGCCATGCGCGAAACGGGTTACTACCCGATCAACCATACAGTCGTTGTCCGCAACGAACTCCTTGAACAGCACCCGGATCTGGCTCCCACGCTTTTCAAGGCCTTCGTGGATTCGAAGCGCCATTGGCTCGACCGCCTCGAGCAAACCCCGGCCGACGAGCGTCAACGCGATGACAGTTTCTATGGTCGCGTCATGGACACGCTCGGCGGCGATCCGCTTCCGTACGGTATCGAGTCCAACCGCCAGGCACTCGAGAGCGTTATTCGCATGGCGTCGGAGCAGGGCATCCTGACTCGGCAATATGCGCTCGAAGACATCTTTGCCGCGGGCACGCTGGACCTCGTAGGCTGAGCCTCAGCCTGGGCCGCGGATCCGAAATCGAAATCGAGAATCGAATCAGATATGCAAGCTAACGATAAACAAGTCACGATCCCGGCGCTTCAACAGATGAAGCGCGATGGACAGAAGATCATGGGCGTGGTTGCCTGGGACGTTCAGATGGCCCGCATTGCCGAACGTGCGGGCGTCGATATGCTCATTGTCGGTGATTCGGTGGGCGTCAACCTCTGGGGTCACGCAAGCCCGCTCGAAATCACGCTGGACGAGATGATCATCGTATCGAAGGCGGTTCGCCGTGGTGCGAAACGTGCCGTGGTCTGCGCCGACATGCCTTTCGGCTCACTCCAGCGCGGCGTGCAGTCGGCAGTGGAAGCCGGTATCCGTCTGGTCAAGGAAGCAGGGGCCGACATGATCAAGCTGGATGGCGCCGCAGACTATCCGGAAGCCGTTGCCGCGCTGGTCAAGGCAGGCATCCCGGTGATGGCCCAGTTCGGCATCACGCCGCAAACGGCACTGAAATACGGCATTCAATACAGCAATGCAAACGGTGCCCTGGTTTCCGATGCCATGGTTGCCGAACTGGTCAAGGATGCAAAGACCATGGAAGCCGCCGGGGCGTCGATGATCGACTTCACGAACTCGGGCCCCGTTGCCGGCGAAGCCGTGTGCAAGGCTGTGGAGATCCCTGTCATCGGTGGTTTCGGCGGGGGTCCCTGGCTCGATGGTCGCGTGCGCATGGCCCACGCTGCAATCGGTTATGGTGCGGCCAACATCGATTCCGAACTGGAGCAATACGCAAACGTGGCGCGTACGACTCTGGCTGCGTTCACCGAGCTGTTTGCCGACGTCCGCGCCGGCAAGCAGATCAAGGGCACCCCGAAAGCCAGCACCGCAGTCTGATCCCCGGGAGCCAAACATGCCTTTCGTTACTGTTGGCGGAATTTCCACGCGTTACGAAGTGATCGGTGACGGGCCCGCGCTGCTGATGTATAGCCCGGGCGGTTTCAATGCCACGATCGAAACGTGGAGCACGCTCGGTGTCTATGCCCGGGTCAAGCCCCTCGACTATCTGAGTCAACGCTTCAAGTGCATCGTCTTCGACCGCCGCGAAACCGGTCAATCGGGCGGCCGTATCGAGCGCGTGACCTGGCGGGACATGGTTGCTCAAGGTCGTGGTCTCCTGGATCACCTGGGGATCGACCGCGCATTCCTGATGGGCGGTTGCATGGGCGTTTCACCGGTCATCGCATTCGCAGCCCAGCATCCGGAGCGCGTGCTGGGCCAGGTTCTCTACTGGCCTGTAGGCGGTGCCCGCTACCGGATGAGCAGTCATCTGCGCTTCTCCGAGCATCTGGCCTATGTGAACCAGAACGGCATGGCCGCAGCGGTGGAACTCGCGCTGGCGACGGGCAAACCGTTCGGTGCGGATCCCCGTGGCGGCCCCTGGGCATCCGTGATTCAGACAAACACGGCATTCGCGAAGGAATTTGCGTCGTTCGACGTTGCGCAGTACCGCGCAATCGTCACCGGCATGGGGCGAACGCTGTTTGACCGTGATACCGCGCCGGGCGCCGAGCCGGAAGACCTGTTGGGGCTCGATATCCCCACACTGATCATTCCCGGGCAAGATGCGTCGCATGCGACTTCGGCCGCCATGTACCTGCACGAGTGCATTCCTAATTCGGAGTACTGGGCAATAAGCGCGGCGGATCAGCAGACTGCCAATACGACGGAACGTCTGGATGCGTTCTTCAAGTCCGCGTTCGACAAGCATGGCCTGGCGCCGGCCTGACAAACCGACGTCGAAAGCGATTTTACATACGGCGGCTCCTACCATGATTATCGATACCCACTGTCACTACACGACTGAACCGCTGGCGTTGCATGTCTTTCGCGACAAGCAACTGGCCGGGTTGCTGGACCCGGCTCGCAAGCCAAAGAGTGCGGACCTTGGCGTCAGCGATGAGGAAATCATCGCCAGTGTCGAGCCGCAACTGAAACTCCAGCGCGAACGCGGTTCCGATCTCACGATCTTCAGCCCCCGAGCGGCCGGTATGGCGCACCACATCGGCAGCGAGGCGACGTCGATCGAATGGACACGTCTGTCCAACGATCTCATCCACCGGATTGCAACGTTGTTGCCCGACAACTTTGTCGGCGTCGCACAACTGCCGCAGAGCCCTGGTGTCAGCCCCGCGAATTGCATTCCGGAACTGGAGCGTGCGGTAAACGAGCTCGGTTTCGTAGGCGTGAACCTGAACCCGGATCCGAGCGGCGGCAACTGGAGCGGACCTCCGATGACGGACCGCCACTGGTACCCGATCTACGAAAAGCTGGTGGAACTCGACGTGCCGGCCATGATCCACGTCAGTTCGTGCTGCAATCCGAACTTCCACCACACGGGCGCCCACTATATCAACGCGGATACCGCCGTGTTTATGCAGTTGATTCAGGGCAACCTGTTCAAGGATTTCCCGACCCTGCGTTTCGTGATCCCGCACGGCGGCGGCGCCGTTCCCTATCACTGGGGCCGTTACCGCGGCATGAGTCTGGCCATGCAAAAGCGCCAACTCGTGGAGCATGTGATGCAGAACGTCTTCTTTGATACCTGCGTCTACCATCTCCCGGGGATCGAGCTCCTGACCCGTGTCGTTCCGGAAGACAACATCCTGTTTGCGTCTGAAATGCTGGGTGCCGTGCCCGGGATCGATCCGGAAACCGGGCACGCATTTGACGACACCAAGCGTTATATCGATCAGGTTCAAGGGCTGAGCGAAGAGACGAGGTTCAAGATTTTTGAAGGCAATGCGCGCCGCGTCTACCCGCGCCTCGATGCCCTGTTGAAGGCACGTGAGGCTCAGGCGCAGGCTGTATCCGTCAAGTAGCAACGAAAGGGTAGTCCGGCAGACTACCGATCAACAACGGAAGGTAAAAACATGTCGCGTCTTAATGGTGTCATCCGCGCCCTCGAAACGGGCGGCCACGCATTCTCGCTGTTCGCGCCATGCGAAATCGAAACCGCAACCGAGCTCCAGTCATCGCCCTATGATTCGGTGGTCTTCGAAGGCGAGCATCGCGGCTGGGATATCAAGAGCTTGCGCAACAGCCTGCAATATCTGATGAACCGTAGCCAGATCGCAAAGAATGGCCTGGCGCCGGCGGTGACCCCGTTTGCCCGCATTCCGGCCAACGGCTGCGAGATGAATCAGTTTCTGGCCAAACAGGCTCTGGACATCGGTTGCTACGGCATCGTGTTCCCGCACATCTCGACCGTCGATGAGGCATACAACGCGATTGCGGCATGCCGTTACGCACGCTTGAAGGACAAACCCCTTTACGAACCGGCGGGCATCCGTGGCGATGGCCCGATGCAGGCTGCGCGTTACTGGGGGCTGTCGATGGACGAATACTACGCGAAAGCCGACGTATGGCCCCTGGCACCCGAAGGCGAGATCTTCGCGGTTCTTCAGATCGAAGACACGGCAGGGATTACCAACCTCCCGGACATGCTGAAGAACGTCCCCGGGATCGGTGCCATCCTGATCGGAGAAGGCGACCTGAGCCAGGAATTGGGCCTTCCCCGTCAGACCGAGCACCCGGAAGTCCTGGCCGCAATGGCGCAAGTCGTTGCCACATGCAAGGAGCACAACGTAATCGTCGGTCATCCTCATGTTACGAAAGCCAACGCACAACGTGTGATCGATGAGGGATATCGCTTCCTCATGGCAGCGGCACCGCGCAGCTTCGATACCGTGAATGCCGTTCGCACCCAGGTAGGTCGTTAAACCGATAACCGGTTGATCCACCTGGCGCCCGAGGACTCATATGTACAGGCGCCAGGTGCAAAACAGCATTGCTGCCGGTCAAAATTTCCCAAGGAGTGTCAGAGATGGTGGATAAGGTTCTTGCACAAGTTCGCGTTGGCCCGAGCGAGCTGGAATTGCGCGAATTCGACATGCCGGAAGTGGCGGACGATTGCGCGCTGATGCGCGTCGAAGTCGCCGGCATCTGCGGTACCGACGTCAAGATGTACAAGGAGCAACTGAAGGGCGCTCCGATCATCATGGGTCACGAAAACATCGGTATCCTCGAAAAGGCGGGTCCTGAGTTCCTGAAGCGCACCGGTCTCAAGATCGGCGATCGTATTTTCCCGGAACACTACACGTCGTGCGGCCAGTGCGAACACTGCCACTCGGGCCAATACCGTCATTGCATCGGTACCGACTGGCGTTTCAACCCGAAGGGTATCCGCCTGGGTTACACCGCGATCGACAACGACCACTCGCCGCTGCTGGGCGGTTTGTCGCAATACATCTACCTGCCCTCAAATGCGGTCGTCCACAAGGTTCCGGAAGGTCTGGATCCGGAACTTGCAGGCGTCGTGACCCCGATGGCAAACGGCATCGAATGGGCACTGTTCGATTGCAATGTCGGCTATGACACGTCGGTCCTGATTCAAGGCCCGGGCCAGCAAGGCCTGTCGCAAGTCGTTGCCTGCAAGCAAGCAGGTGCTTCGATGATCATCGTCACCGGCACGGCAAAGGACAGCAAGCGCCTCGAGATCGCGAAGGAACTTGGCGCCGACGTCGTAATCGACGTGACCAAGGAAGACCCGCTGGCAAAGATCCTGGAAGCAACGAACGGCCGTGGTGTCGACGTCGCGCTGGACTGCACCGCAGGTGCTGGTACGAAGGCAATCCTGCTCGGCATCGAAGCACTGAAGCGCAAGTGTGGCACGCTGCTGATTCAAGGTGAGATGGCCGACTTCCCGAACTTTCCGATTGCCAAGGTGACCGTCAAGGCCATCACGATCAAATCGGCGCGTGGTCACTCGTACAAGGCTTGCGAACTCGCCCTGAAGCAATTGGCTTCGAAGCGGTTCCCGTTGGAAAAGATCACCACGCACCGTTTTGCCCTCAAGGATGCGGACGCGGCTATCAAGGCAGTGGGGGGCGCAGAAGATGCAATCCATGTGTCGATCATGCCCTGGATGTAAATCGAAAACGAATCCGGTCCCCCATGGGGACTGAGGCTGCAATGTTCTAGATCCCCGGGGCGGGCTCGGCCCCGGGGGCTTTGGAGAGGCAAGGATGACACAACCTATCCCGGTAACGGTTCTCACGGGTTATTTGGGAGCGGGTAAAACCACGCTGCTCAACCGTATCCTGTCGGAAGATCATGGCAAAAAATACGCCGTGATCGTCAACGAATTCGGTGACATCGGTATCGATAACGATCTGGTTGTTTCATCGGATGATGAGTTGTTCGAGATGAACAACGGATGCATCTGTTGTACGGTCCGGGGAGATTTGATCCAGGTGCTTTATAAGCTTCTGGCCAAGGCCGGCACCTTTGATGCCGTGATCATCGAAACGACAGGTCTGGCAGCCCCGGGCCCCGTGATCCAGACGTTCCTGGTCGATCCGCATTTGCGGGCTCACCTCAAACTCGATTCGATTATCACGCTGGTGGATGCCGTGCACATCCGCCAGAGACTTGAAGACAGTCCGGAAGCCGTGGAGCAAATCGCGTTCGCGGATCAACTGATCATCAACAAGGTTGAACACGTAGAAGAAAAGCCGTTGCATGACATCGAGGCCGCACTTCGGGTGCTCAACCCGTTTGCACGGATTTACAAGACATCACGTTGCCAGGTCGAGCTCGATGCGGTGATCGGAAGAGGGTCGTTCGACCTGGCCCGTGTTGAAGAGCTGGCCGCGATGACGCAGGCGCCGACGCAAGAGCACGTCCACGATGAGCATTGCGGCCACGGTGCCCACTGCGATCACGCGCACGATCATGGTCATGACGATGGACACGTGCATGACGAGCATTGCGGTCACGGTCATGACCATCACGATCACACGCATGGCGAAGAGAACCACATCCAGGCCGGCGGTATCCGTAGTGTCTCGTTGACCACCGACAAGCCCATGGATCTGACCAGGCTTGAAGCATGGCTTGGGAACCTGGTGACAGTGCAGGGCGCGGATATCTTGCGTACCAAGGGGATTTTCTACGTCTGCGGATATGAACGACGATACATCTTCCAATCGGTCCACATGCTCATGGAAGGTGACTTGCAAGGCCCTTGGGTGAAAGGGGAAGTTCGTTATAGCCGATACGTGCTGATCGGCCGAAACCTGGATCGTGAAGCCCTGAGCGTCGGTTTCGAAGCCTGTATCCACGACTGACGCCAGTGCGACAACGTATGGAGAAGCGGAAAAGGAAAACCCGATGATTCTCATCCCCGCCCCACTCGGACCCCAGACGAAACTGGTGCTGCTCCGGCACGGCGAATCCGAATGGAATGCCAGTTCCAGGTTCACCGGATGGGCGGATATCGATCTCACGCCGCAGGGCATGATCCAGGCCCGGATCGCGGCCGAGAGGTTAAGGCGTGCGGACTGGACATTCGATTACGGGTTTTCTTCGATGTTAACCCGGGCCCTGCGCACCTATCGGGTCATCGCCACGCACCTCCATCCGGATCAGACGCAGCCGCCGGTTACCGATTGGCGCCTCAATGAACGGCATTACGGTATTTTGACCGGCATGACCAAAGCGGAAGTTTCGGCTCGCTACGGCTCTGCCCAATTGACGAATTTCCGCTCGGACACGGATACCCGTCCTGAGCCCGTGCCGCTTGGTCATCAGTACAGTCCGGAATCGGATCCCCGGTATTCGCAATTCGCTCTCCAGTCGTTGCCCCGTGGCGAATCCATTCGCGATGCGGCAATCCGCGTGCGTGAGGCATGGTCGGACCTGATATTGCCGCGTGTCCTGGCAGGAAACCGTGTCTTGGTATGCTGCCACGGGACGACCGTGCGGTCCCTCATACAGGTCATCGAAGGCCTTCAGGATGAGGTGATGACGTCAATGGAAATTCCCAACGCGGAACCCGTGGCTTACGACTTCCCGGTATCCCAAACCTCGGGGCGGATAGGGTGACGATGCGTCGTAACCTGGTACCAGGTTACGAATGAACTCGGCAAAGCCATCAGCCAGAGAGCTGATCTCGTATGGCCTTCTTGATCGATGGACACCACGCACGGCGTCACCTGTGCCGGTCGCTGGATTCTCAAGGCATCCGGCCCGACGAACACGCGGGGACTGTGGCAGCCGGCGTCGGCTTCGTCTGGTGAACTGCTGAGTTGAGTCGATGAGTAGAAACCTCCGGTGTGGGATCCATTCCACACCGGCGGTAATGGGGAAGCATCGAGGCTCGTAGCCGGTCGCAGTCGCGGCTGTTTTTTTATTGATCGGTTTGGTAGTCCCACTGGTAGCTACAGCCGCACTTATAATGGGGACACATCAGATGGCCTTACTCAGAAAGGCAAAAATTTTTTCCTGACTTAAAAGAAATTTAAGTTTATGCGCATAAACGTTTTCATCAACCGGCCAGCCGGCGCAGCCCCGCCGATTCAGTCGGATCCTCAATGAATCGCGGCGGAAAATATCGAAGGTCGGCGATCCGGCGTCGCGTAGAGTAGAGCAACGGCCGCGGCGCGGCCTCCTTCCGAGCCTTCCAGGCTTTCCAGGCCATTCGGGACGGACGACGGACCGCCGCCACGACGCGGCCCGATCTTCCTTTCCGATTCCAGGAGACCTCGCATGCCGCACGGCGCCCCGCAGCCTCTCGCTCCCGCTTCCATCACCGTCGACCCGATCGTCCGCCTGTCGGCCGGCGAGCTCGCGTCGGCGATCCGCAGCAAGGCGGTCTCGTGCGTCGAGACGATGCGTGCGTATCTCGATCACATCGAGCGCGTGAACGGCGCGGTGAACGCGCTGGTCTCGCTGCGCGATCGCGCGACGCTGCTTGCCGAAGCCGCGGAAAAGGACGCCGCGCTGGCCCGTGGCGAGTATCACGGCTGGCTGCACGGGATGCCGCAGGCGCCGAAGGATCTCGCGATGACGAAAGGGCTGCGGACGACTTACGGCTCGCCGATCTTCCGCGATAACGTGCCGCAGGCCGATTCGGTCGGCGTCGGGCGGATGCGGGCAGCCGGTGCGATCTTCATCGGCAAGACCAATACGCCGGAGTTCGGCCTCGGTTCGCACACGTTCAATGACGTTCACGGCGCGACGCGCAATCCGTACGACCTGACGAAGAGCGCGGGCGGCAGCAGCGGCGGCACCGCGGCGGCGCTCGCATCGCGCATGCTGCCGGTCGCCGACGGCAGCGATTTCGGCGGCTCGCTGCGCAATCCGGCCGCGTTCTGCAACATCTACGGTTTTCGTCCGTCACAGGGCCGCGTGCCGCGCTGGCCGGGCGTCGACGTGTTCATGCAGCAGCTCGGCATCGAAGGGCCGATGGGCCGCACGGTCGGCGACGTCGCGCAGCTGCTCGCGATCCAGGCCGGCTACGACCCGAACGATCCGCTGTCGCTCGCGGAAGATCCGGCCGTGCTCGCGAAGCCGCTCGACAAGGATCTGCGCGGCGAGCGCATCGCGTGGGTCGGCGACTGGAACGGCTACCTCGCGACCGAGCCGGGCGTGCTCGCGCAGTGCGAAAAGGGCCTCGCGACGCTGCGCGAGATCGGCTGCGACGTCGATGCCGCGCTGCCGGCGTTCGCGCCCGAGCGGATCTGGCGTCTGTGGCTCGCGCATCGGCACCTGCTGTCCGGCGGCGGGCTGCTCGCGCACTATCGCGACCCGGCCCGGCGCGCGTTGCTGAAGCCCGAGGCGATCTACGAGGTCGAAGGGCTGCTCGCGATGCAGGCGGCCGAGGTGTTCGACGCGAGCATCGAGCGCACCGCGTGGCACCAGGCCGTGCTGAGCTTCTTCGATCGCTACGACTTCATCGCGGCGCCGACCGCGCAGGTGTTCCCGTTCGACGTCGAGCAGCGCTGGCCGAAGGAAATCGCCGGCCGCGCGATGGACACCTACCACCGCTGGATGGAAACGGTCGTGCCGTGGACGCTCGCCGGCTGCCCGGTGATCAGCGTGCCGGTCGGCTTCAACGACGCGGGGCTGCCGATGGGGCTGCAGCTGATCGGCCGGCCGCGTGCGGATCTCGCGGTGCTGCAGCTCGCGCGCGGTTACGAACGGGCGGCCGACTGGGTCGGCCAGCGGCTCCCGGCGTGGATGGCGGCCTGACTCGCTGC